>Ga0308391_1000143_pt1 | contig 29837 bp, 21 predicted proteins | sample Hotspr20Samplet1_FD_202363 | JGI IMG/M metagenome (GOLD analysis project Ga0308391, IMG submission 202363) | Hot spring phototrophic mat microbial communities from Octopus Spring, Yellowstone National Park, Wyoming, United States - 20050623_t1 ... | reverse complement strand
GCGAGCCCGCTCCGCCTGGAATCCTTCTGGGGCGAGCTCAAGCTCGCTCTCGCCCAAAGTCCGATCTGGCCTGAGGATGAGCGCCGCAACGTGGTCCACGTCATCGACGCGTACGAAGCCCGCCAGTGGGAGCTCGAAATCGTTTTCGTCTGCGGCCTGCTCGAGCGCGAGTTTCCGCGCTATCAGACGGAGGATCCGCTGCTTGGCGACCGGGTGCGGGCGGGCCTTCGAGAGCTGGGCCTCCGGCTCGTGACCGCCGCCGAGAGAACCGACGAAGAGCGCTTCGTGTTCGACGTGGCCGTCAGCCGGGCCACGCGCAAGTTGGTGCTGAGCTACCCGCGCTATGACGCAAGCGGCAACGAGACGCTGCGGTCCTTCCTGCTAGAGGAATTCCTGCGGGAGCACGATCTCGAGGAGATTCAGGCCGTGCCCGTCCGGCGCCCGGCCGTGCGCGAGCAGACGCCCCGGCCGCTCGCGCGGATTGAGGCGCCTGAGCTCATCGCGAGGCTGAAAGCGCGTCACCGCAGCTTTTCCCCGAGTTCGATCGAGACCTTTCTTGAATGCCCGTTCCGCTTCTTTGCTAACTACACGCTGGGCCTGACGCCGCCGCCCGTCAAGCCGGCCGATCGACTCGATGCGCGGCTTCAGGGCGAAATCGCGCATGCCGTGCTGAAAGCCCTCGCTGAGGGCGCCGGGCTCGAGACGGTCTTCGATCGGATCTTCGAAGAGGCCTGCCGCGAGGCGCGCGTGCCCGAAGGCTACCGGCGCGAGGCGGTTCGGCTCGAGCTTTTGCGCAACCTCCGGCGATTCCCCGCCGCGGATCTTCGATTCGGGGCACAGCAGAGGCTGGAGACTCCTTTCGAGCTGGAGCTTGATGAGGGCGTCATCCTTCGCGGGCGGATCGACCGGCTGGACCTGCTCGCCGACGGCCGGGCTCTGGTGATCGACTACAAGTACTCTTCCGCTGAGGGCCTGCGCAAACTAGTCGCCGGTCACAAGACGGGTAAGAAGGTGCAGGGAGGGCTGTACCTGGCGGCGGTTCGTCAGGCCTTGGGTTACGAGCCGGCGGGCGTGCTGTTCTGTGCGTTGCGAAGGGAAACGACGTGGTACGGCTGGCATTCGTCCATGCCGGGCCTTCAGAAGGGCGAAAGCTGCGCCACGGACGAACTCCAGGCGCGCATACAAATCGCGGAAGAGACCAACCGGCACACGATCGAGGAGATCTTTTCGGGCCGCGTGGAACCGGATCCGGCGGATGAGGAGATCTGCCGCACGTGCGATTTTGCCGATATCTGCCGCCTCCGCGAGCGGGTGGCCCGGCGCGCAGGAGCCGGCGCATGAATCTGACGGCCTCCCAGCGTGCGGCAGCCGAACGCACCGGCCAGGATGTCTGCGTCGACGCGGGACCCGGCTCCGGCAAGACGCGCGTTCTGGTTGCGCGGTTCGCCTGGCTGGTTCGTCACCAAGGCGTGGCGCCGACGCGTATTCTGGCCATCACCTTCACGGAGAAGGCGGCCACCGAGATGAAGAGACGGCTGGTCGACGAGTTCGCCGGCGAGCCGGAGTTGCGCCGCCAGATCGAGCGGGCCTGGGTGTCGACGATCCACAGCTTCTGCGCTCGCCTGCTGCGCGAAAACGCCCTGGCGGCGGGAGTCGACGTCGAGTTCACCGTCCTCGAGCAAGCTGAAAGCGACCCGCTCTTGCAGGAGGCGGCCGAGGAGGCGCTCGATGCGCTGTTTGCCGCCGGACCGCACGAATTTCGAGAGCTGCTTGCCTCGCTGGCGGTCTCTACCCGGGGCGGCGAGTTCCAGTTCGATCTGGCCGGCGCGCTCATCTCGGTGTACCAGGCGTTGCGTGTCGCCGGAGGCGGCTTGGAAGCCCTCAACGGTAAGCCGGAGGGCGACCCCGGCGCAAGCTTTCGGGCCGTCCTTCAGCGCATCGAGGAGCTGATCGTCGAGCCTAGGGCATGGGAGACCGCGAACCGGCGGAGCAAAAGAAATGAATTGCAAGCCTGGGTTTGCGAGGCCGAGCGGGCGAGCACACTCGAGCAGATGCTGGACGCTCTCGGCGGATTCGCGGTCAATCTTCAGGGGCTGGCTGACTCGGTCCGTCCGGCCCTCAAGGAAATCCGCGACGTGGCGATCCCGGAGGCGGAAAGCCTTCTGGCCGCGCATCTGTTCCATCCCTTGCGGTCGATAATCATCGAAGCGCTCGGGCGCATCGACGAGGGCTACCGGCAGAAGAAACGCGCGCGTGCGGCGCTGGACTTCTCCGATCTTGAGGAATATGCGTTGCGACTGTTCGAGCTGCATCCGGAGATCGCCGAGAGGGTGCGCGCCCAGTTCGACTTCATCCTCATGGACGAGCTTCAGGACACGAACCCCTTACAGTGGCGGATCCTGGAGCACGTCCGCCGGCCCGACCGCTTTTTCGGCGTCGGCGACATCAATCAGTCGATCTACGGCTTTCGCCACGCCGAGCCTGAGCTGTTCCGGGACTATCGCGAGGGCCTGCGCGCCGCCGGCCGCGCGATCGACACGCTTTATGAAAACTTCCGCAGTCGCGCCGAGATCCTTCGCGCCGCGGAGGCGATCCTCGAGGGGGCCGAAGGGTTGGAACCCCGCGAGCTCGCGGCGATGGGCAGCTTTGCGGCCAAGGCCCGGCCGTCGGTGGAGGTGATTGTCGCCTCCGCGGAGCGGACTGAGCAGGCGCGCGGGATCGAGGCCCGGGCGATCGCCCGGCGCATTCGCGAGATCGAAAGCGAGTGGTCCCGGCCGTTTTCCGCCATCGCCGTGCTGGCGCGGAAGGGCCCTGCCCTGGCCGCGATCGAGGGGGCGCTCCGCGAATTCGACATCCCGAGTATCGTTGTGAGCGGCCGGACGCTGCTCGAGTGTCCGGAGGTGCTCGATGTCGTTCACCTTCTGCGCCTGGTGGCCAATACGCAGGACGAGTTGGCGCTCGCCGGTCTGCTTCGCTCGCCTTTCGTCCGGGCAAGCGAGGAGACCCTGCTGCGGCTCCAGTTCGGCGGCGGGCTAGCGCGGTGCCTGGCGGGCGAGCCGCTCGAGGAGATCGCCGAGCCCGAGTGGGAGCGCCTGCTCTGGCTGCGCGAGTTGGTGGCTCAATTCCGCCGGGAGCGCGATACGGTGAGCCCGGACGCGTTGGCGCTGCGGGCGCTCGATGAATCGGGCTACCTCGCAGACCTGCCCGCCTTCGCCCAACGAAACCTCGAGAAGTTCCTCGGACTGCTCCGCGGGCTCTGGTGGCGCAACCGGAGGCCGCTCGCCGAGATTCTTGATCAGATCGCCGAGCTCCGCGATGCCGAAGCGTTAGGGGAGGCGGCGCCCGCGGAGGCCGCCAACGCCGTCCGGCTCATGACCATCCATGCGGCCAAGGGCCTGGAGTTCCCCATCGTTTTTCTCGCTGGGCTCGACCAGCAAGGCCGGGATGACTTGGGTCCGGTCGCCTTCTCCCGCTCTCACGGCCTGGGCGTCAAGTGGCGGCACCCGCGATCCGGCAAAGATTTGCCGGATCCCTCGTTCGCCAGGATGGAGGCGGAGCTCAAGCACAAGCTCGCCGCCGAGGGGATGCGCCTGTTCTACGTGGCGATGACGCGCGCACAGGACCACCTGGTGCTGAGCTACGCCGATGCCGAGAGGGGGCGGGCTTCCGAGTGGTCGAAACGGGTCCACGAGCTGGTCGATCTGGACAGGGCCCCAGGGGCCCTCGACGAAATTCGCCCGCTCGGCGCCTCCGGGCCCCGCGTGCGGGTGCTCGTCGTCGACCGGGCGCCGGAGAACACCTTCCCGCCGCCCGCGCTCGCCGAGCCGGAGACCGTCGAGACCGTCCTGGCGCCGACAGTGGACGGCCAGCACGATTCCGCCGCGGCAGTTACCGAAATTGGGGAATTCGTATACTGTCCCCGAAAATACTGGCTTGGGACGCTGGTGCCGCCCTCACCGGCGCCGGCCGCCCGCGCCGGCATCGGCACTCTCGTGCATAGGCTCCTGGCCGGTGAGGCGGTCGAGGACGCCGAGGCCCACGAACTGGCGCGGCGCTTCCATGACTCCGAGCTGGGACGCAGGCTCGGAAACGCCGCGCGCGCCGAGCGCGAGTTCGACTTCGCCTTCGAGCTCGAACAGATGATTCTCCGCGGCCAGATCGACCTCTGGTTCGAAGAGGGTGGCGAGACCGTCCTGGTCGACCACAAGAGCGACCGCGAGGTCGACGGCCCGCGCCGGGAGGCCTACTTCCTTCAGGTGCAGCTCTATGCCCTGGCCCTCGAGCGCTTCAGGGGCCGCTTGCCGGACCAGGCCCTGCTGTTTTACCTGCGCCAGGGTGAGGTCGCTCGGGTCGGACTGGATCAAGAATCGCTCGAAGCCGCCAGGCAGACGGTTCGCGCCTTTCGCGAGGCGCAGGAGGCGCTGGCCTTCCCCCTGCGCGAGGGAGGCCACTGCCGGCTATGCCCGTACTTTCGAGGACCCTGCCCGGCTCAGGGTTCCGATTGCTCGGGGCCCGCGCCGAGCGGCGAGATGTCGACGATCCGGGAGTCGCTCTGAAATTTGCGGTAGTCCGAGAAGGTAACCTCCACCTCCATGTCGTACTTCTTCACCAGCGCCAGCCGCGCCAGGATCCGCAGGCGCGCCGCGACGGGCACCCAGAGCTCATCCTCCAGGCGCTGCTGTTCGAAAGCGAGCTGGCTGCCGGGCTGAAGCCGCGCCAGGATCCAGCCGAAGGAGACGGTCCGGATCGCCTCGGCCTCCACTTTTGCCCAGCGGTAGTCCTCCTTGGTGATCCACAGGCGCCCCCGGAAGGCGGGCAGGATGCGGCCGCGGTCGGTTCGCGGCCGGAAGCCGGGACGCGGCACCGCGTCGATGACCCAGGCCAGGTGTCCGGCTACAGGCTCCTCGCCGACGAGCGTGAAGTCGTAGGCGTCAGCGATCTCTCGCATGAGCCGGCGGTGCTCCTCGAGGGTGCGTTCGTCTTCGCGGGCCAGCTTCCGCGGGTCTTTCGCCGCGGCCTTCTTGCGCCGCTCGAGCTCCTTGTCCAGCTTGCGTTGCTCCTCGCGCTCCTCCTCGGCAGAGAGCGGCTGGTCGTTGCGTGCTACCAGGCGGCGGTAAGAGGCGCCGTAAAGAATCAGCACCTCGTGGGTTTCGCTGTTGACGCTCTTCACGCGTCCCTGGCCGTCCAGCCGGCGATGCTCGCTGCGCACGATAAAGGTATAATTTCGCCGCGCGTCGAGATCGCGCTCGTAGGAGCCGAGCGAGCGCAGGATGATCTCGCGCGGCTCTTGGGCTACTGCCGCGCCGCAAAATGCGAGCAACAGGACTCCCGGGCAACGCATCGCTACTTCAGCTCAGCCGTCAAAGTGGCTCCGCCCATCTGCGGCATCGTTGCCACCATCTTCACCGTCTTTCTCGGCTCCCTGGCCACCCAGAGCGTGCGGCGATCGGCCGAGCCGTCCTGCGGCGCAAGCTCGATCTTGAACGCCTCGAAGGTACCGGCCGGCACGCTCACCGTTTCGATCCCGATCACTTTCAACTCAAGGATTCGCGGCCGCTGTTTCAGGATGTCGAAATTTCGGAGCGCGGTCTGGTAGCCTACGCGAAGCGGCAACGCGGCGATGGATTGCAGCGCACCGGCCGAATCGCCGAAGATGGGTCCGCCGCTCTCCGCCGAGATCTCACGGTTTTGCCCAGCCATGTTCGCGCGCCCGGTTACCCGGTCGTCGCGAACCTCGATCTCGATGCTCACCGGTCCCTGCTCGAGGGTGCGCCGCTTCAGCGTCAGTTGCGGCTTGGCGATCCAGGCTGTCTCCCGGCCTTCGCCCATCGGAGTCGCCATGACGTCGGTGACGCTCCAATGCTCGCCTTCGTCCCGGACCGTGCTAGTCAGAGTGATGGGGATGGTCCGACCGCCCGTTTCGATCCGCGCCTCATAGACGTCGGCGCCCTCGCGCAGCGGCAACTCGGGCACGGGCGCCGCCACGGCGCCGGGATCAAGCCTAGGCGCCAGGGCCACCGTCTTCGGGTCGACGCGAATCTCCTCGAGCCGCGCCGCGACCTCGGGCCGGGCGTCCGGCTGATAGCGGCCGCCCAGATGCCTGGCGAGGAACTCCTCGGCGGCGAAGAAGACTGCCATGCTGTTGGTGGGGCGCGCAAAGCCGTGGCCTTCATCCGGCACCACCAGATAGGTGACCGGGAAGTTGCGGTCCCGGAGCGCAATGACGATCTGGTCGGATTCGGCCTTGTTGACCCGGGGATCGTTGGCGCCCTGGGCCACCAGCAGCGGTGTCCGGATCCTGTCCGCCGCCTGAAGCGGCGATTGCTCCAGGAGCTTCCTCCGGCCCTCGGGCGTCGAGGGATCGCCCATGCGGATGTAAAACATCTTCCGCACCGCTTCCCAGTAAGGCGGAATCGACTCGAGCAGCGTGATCAGGTTCGAAGGGCCGACGATGGAGACGGCGGCGGCGTAGACGTCCGGAGTGAACGCCACGCCCGCCAGCGCCGCATAGCCCCCGTAGGAGGCGCCGAGGATGCCCACCCGTTTCGGGTCAGCGATACCCTTGTCGACCAGATGGCGCACGCCCCAGGTGAGGTCGTCCTGCATCTTGCGGCCCCACTCGCCATTGCCGGCGTCCAGGAAGCGCTTGCCGTAGCCGGTCGAGCCCCGGAAATTGGGCTGCAAGACGGCGTAGCCGCGATTGGCCAGGAACTGCGCGACGCTATTGTAGCCCCAGACGTCGCGCGCCCACGGGCCGCCGTGAGGCACCACCACCAGCGGCAGCCCGCGCGGCTCGACTCCGGGCGGCAGCGTCAGGTAGGCGGGGATCTCCAGACCGTCCGAGGACGGCTAACGGATCGGCTCGACCTTGGCCAGCCAGTCGCGCCGGAGCTGCTCGCGTATGCGATACTGCGCCACCAGCCGGCGCCGGCGGCGGTCGAAAAGGTAGGTCTCGCCAGGTTCGGTGTCGTTTGAGGCGTTGATCAGCCAGCGCGTCTCGTCACGCGTGCGCGAGCCGGCCGATATCTGTTTGCCCGCAAGCCTTTCCGCCAGCCACCTCCAGTCGGCGGCGTAGCGCTTGTCGCGCCAGGCGATTCGTATCTTCTCGTCGATGAAGACGACGCCCAGCAGCTCGTCGGTGAGATCGGAGAAGATCGGCTGCGCCAGATCGACCCGCCCGCCCGGATCGACCTCGACGACTTCGGCGCGCCCGCCGGCCGGATCGAGCAGCGCAAACCGATCAGGTTGGCCTCGCCCTTGTTCGTCATCAGCCAGACGCGCCGGTTGTCCTTGTGGAAGCGCACGGGCGTGCAGGTCTCCAGCACGTTGCACTCGTAGATCTTCTTGAGGCCCTCCGGGGTGACGGCGGGGATCTCGTTGTCCCCGTTTTCGGCCGAGCGGCTGACCAGGCGGAGCTGGTCTTTGTTGTCGAACACCCAGCCGGTGATGCGGTCGGTGTTGGTTCGCACCAGCGTGCGCTCGCCGGTCGAGATTCGCAACCGGTAGAGGTCGTGCCAAGCTTTGTCGCGATCGTTGAGGCCGACATAGACGATGTCCGGCTCCGAGCGCGGCAGCGCCACGATGGTGGCGCGCACGCCTTGGAGATCGGTCAGGTTGCGCGCGGCCGGCGCCGGCGAGCCGGCGGCGGGAGGATCTGCGGGATTCACGGCATAGACGTTGAAATTCTCGTCGCCGTCGTTGTCGCGCACGTAGAGAATGTAGCGGCTGTCCCGGCTCCAGGAATATCCCCCGATGGGCCGCTTCCTCTCCGCGGTGACCGGCCGGGCCGCGCGGAACGGCTCCTCGGTCTTCTTCACCCAGACATTGCGCACGCCTTCGAGCGGCTTGATGAAGGCAATCTGGGCGCCGTCGGGCGAAATCTGCGCCGCGGCGATCTCCGGATCGCCGAAGAACAGCTCGCGGTCGATCAGCGGCGGCAGCTCGGCGAACAGATGAGACGCGGCGGCGCAAGAGAAAACGAAGACTGCACAGAGGCGGGTCATTAGTTTCCAGCTTACCAGCCGGCCTCCTGCGCCCCGCCCGCAGGCGGCATGATTGTCCGACGCCCCGGGCGAAGCCGCCAAAAATCGGTCCTAAGGCTGAACCTGGCGCTGCCGACTGATCCGCTCGTGAATCCGCGCCATCAGGCGGCGGTGGACCTCCTCCGGAAGGGGATGCAGATCGACGCCCTTGAAGACCTTCAGGGTTTTCTTCGTCGTGTCGAAGACCACCCAGCAGTTTGGACACTCGTTGATGTGGCGCTCCACCTCACGCCGCAGCTCGGCGTCCTCGGTCTCGTCCAGATACTCGTTGAGCGCCGTCAGAAAGTCCTTACAGGTAAGCAAAGATGTCATCCCCCTTGCGTTTGAAGAATCGCGTGAGCCGCTCGCGTAACTGAAGGCGCGCCCGCAACAGCCGGCTTTTGACCGCCGGAATCGAAAGCTCGAGCAGATTGGCCGTCTCCTCGGTGGAGAGCTCTTCGATGTCCCGCAGGATGAAGACGGTACGGAAGGCGGGCCGCAGCGAGGCAATCGCCTCGTGCAGGATGGCCCGAATCTCCTCCTGCGAGTACTTCTGTTCCGGATTCTCCTCCCAGACGGCGATCTCGCGGACCATCGTCTCTTCGCCCGTATCGATCCCCTCATCGAGCGGAACCGTCTTGTCGGACCGCCGCTTGCGGAGCTTCATCAAGGCTTCGTTTACTGCGATGCGTACCAGCCAGGTGTAAAACTTCGAATTGCCCTGAAAGCCGTCCAGGTGCGAATAGGCCTTCAGGAAAGTCTCCTGGAGCACGTCCTCGGCGTCTTCGTCGCTATTGGTGATGTTTTTGGCGAGTCGAAAGATTCTGCGTTCGTACTTTTGGACGAGCTGTTCGAAGGCGGCGGGATCGCCCTGGCGGGCTTGCGCGACGAGCGCCGCGTCGCCGTTAAGCTCCGCCGTTACGGTCGGTGGTGTCATTGGAGGCCGGCAAATCCTGTCTCTACTATAGCAACCGGCATGCTAGGCTAGAATTCCTGACCCTGTATGAGTGAGATTACCGTCACGCTTCCCGACGGCCGCCGCGAGCAGGTGCGCGCGGGAACGACGCCGCTCGAGATCGCGCGAAGACTCGGGCGAAAGCTGGCCGAGGAGGCGGTCGTCGCGCGTGTCAACGGGGAGCTGTTCGACCTGACCCGACCGCTGTCGAGCGACGCCACGCTCGAGTTTCTCACTCCCGGGGATCCGGAGGCGCTGGAGGTCTACCGGCACTCGACCGCGCACCTGATGGCGGCGGCCGTGCTCGAGCTGTTTCCCGAAACCAAGTTGGGCATCGGTCCGCCGACGGAGACCGGCTTTTTCTACGACTTTCAGCGCGACGAGCCCTTTACGCCGGAGGATCTCGAGAAGATCGAGGCGAAAATGTGGGAGCTCCAGCGCCAGGACCTGCCTTATGAAAGGATCCTTACGCCAAAGAGCGAGGGGTTAAAGAAGTACGCCGCGATGGGCGAGCACATGAAGTGCGAGCTGATCGAGGAGAAGGCCGGCGAGGTCTTCACGGAATACACGCTCGGGCCGCGCTTTGTCGATTTCTGCCGCGGGCCGCACGTGCCCTCGACCTCGCGCATCAAGGCGTTCAAGCTGCTGTCGGTCGCCGGCGCCTACTGGAAAGGGGACGAGAGGAACCATCAGATGCAGCGCATCTATGGGACCTCGTTCTTCACCCGCCAGGAGCTGGAGGCCTATCTCAAACAGCTTGACGAGGCCAAAAAGCGGGATCATCGCAAGCTCGGCCAGGAGCTCGATCTGTTTAGCATTCAGGAGCTGGCCGGGCCGGGGCTGATCTTCTTTCATCCCAAAGGCGCCTTGGTGCGCAAGCTGCTAGAGGACTGGATGCGCGAGCAGTACCTGGCGCGCGGCTACGCGCTCGTGTTCACGCCGCATGTGGCGCGCGCTGAGCTGTGGAAGCGATCCGGCCACTACAACTTTTACGCCGACAACATGTTCAAGCGGATGGAGCTGGAGGACGCCGAATACCAGCTCAAGCCGATGAACTGTCCTTTCCACATCCTCATTTACAAGGACCGCCGGCGCAGCTACCGCGACCTGCCGATCCGCTACGGCGAGCTCGGCACCGTCTACCGCTACGAGCGCTCGGGCGTCATGCACGGCTTGTTGCGCGTCCGCGGCTTCACCCAGGACGATGCTCACATCTTTTGCACGCCGGAGCAGATCGAGGACGAAGTGGTGGGGTGTCTCGAGTTCGCGCTCGACGTGCTGCGCACTTTCGGCTTTACCGACTACAAGGCCGAGCTCTCCACCTGGGACGGAGGCGCCAGCGGCAAGTACGACGGCGAGCCCGCCCAATGGGAGCTGGCCGAGCGCGCCTTGAAGAACGCCGTCGACCGGCTTTCCATCCAGGCGGCCCTGGTGCCCGACGAGGCGGCCTTCTACGGCCCGAAGATCGACGTAAAACTGGTGGACGCCATCGGTCGCACCTGGCAGCTTTCCACCATTCAGTTCGATTTCACGCTGCCGCGGCGCTTCGAACTCGAATACATCGGCGAGGACGGCAAGACGCATCAGCCCCTGATGGTTCATCGCGCGCTGTTCGGCTCCGTGGAGCGCTTTTTCGGAATCTTGCTCGAGCATTACGCCGGAGCTTTCCCGGTCTGGCTGGCTCCGGTGCAGGCCGTCGTGCTGCCGATCACCGACCGGCACGTGGATTATGCGCGGGCTGTGGCGGCGCGCCTGAAGGCCGCCGGCGTGCGGGCCCACGTGGACGACCGCAAGGAAAAAGTCAACCTCAAGATTCGCGAGGCGCAGCTTCAAAAGGTGCCCTTCATGTTGGTGGTGGGCGACCGCGAGGCGGCCTCCGGCACGGTGGCGGTGCGCAACCGCCGCCACGGCGACCTGGGCGCCCGATCGGTCGAGGAGTTCCTGGCCGACATCGGGCGGCTCATCGGGGAAAAGACGCCTCAGGAGTGATCCGCAGCGCCCGCGAGACTAAGGACTCGGCAGCTTCAGCGGGCCGAGCGACACTGTGCGTTCGTTCTCTGCGCAAAGCCTATCGGGACGTCGTCGCCGTCGATGGTGTCGATTTCGAGGTGTGGCCGGGCGAATGCTTCGGGTTGCTGGGCCCGAACGGCGCCGGCAAGACGACGACCATCGAGATTTGCGAGGGACTGCTCGAGCCCGATAGCGGCACGGTCGAGCTGTTCGGCCTCACCTGGGCGCGCCACGGGGCCGAGTTGCGCCAGCGGCTCGGGGTCCAGCTCCAGGACACCCAGCTCTCGGAAAGGCTCACCGTGGAGGAGACGGTGCGACTGTTCCGCAGCTTCTACCGGCGCGGTCCTTCTGTCGAGGAGGTCATCCGGATGGTGCAGCTCGAGGAGAAGCGCAAAGCGCGCGTCGGCGCGCTCTCGGGCGGCCAGAAGCAACGGCTGGCGATGGCCTGTGCGCTGGTCGGCGATCCGGACCTGCTTTTTCTTGACGAGCCGACCACGGGCCTGGATCCGCAAGCCCGGCGCCAGCTCTGGGAGCTCATCGGCCGGCTCAAGCGCGAGGGGCGCGCCGTCATCCTCACCACGCATTACATGGAGGAGGCCGAGCGCTTGTGCGACCGCGTGGCCATCATCGATCACGGCCGCATCATCGCTCTCGGCACGCCCGCTGAACTGATCGGCCGCCTGGGCGCCGGTCACGTCGTCGAGTTCGCCGTTGACGGCAGCCGGAAGCCGCCTCCGGAGGCGCTCGAGGCGATTGACGGCGTCGTGGCCGTGCGCGCGCTCGAAGGCGGCTATCAGCTTCGGGTGAGAGAGCTGCATCGGGCTGTGCCCGCCTTGCTTGAGCAGTTACGGCGCCACGGGCTGGGGGTGACCGAGCTGCGCACCCATTCGGCCTCGCTCGAGGACGTCTTCGTGGCGCTCACCGGGAGGCATCTTCGCGATGAGTGACATGCTGGTTTCCGCTCCGGCGGATCGGCGGAGCGTCCTTGGGCTGTTGCGGCCTTCGCTCGTCCAGTTGACGCTCGTCCGCTTTCGCGAGTTCTGGCGCGAGCCGGAGGCGGTCTTCTGGGTCTTCGTCTTCCCGATCCTGCTCGCGGCCGGCCTGGGCGTCGCGTTTGAAAGCCGGCCGGCAGAGCGGCTCCGGATCGGCGTTGCCGGGGAAGCCCTTGAAAAGATCCTGGCGGCCGAACCGTCGCTCGCTGTCGAGATCATGACGCCGGCCGCCGCCGAGCAGGCCCTGCGCCGGGGACGGATCGTGCTCTACGCCGCCACCGACGCCTCCGGCGCGCTGCGGCTTCGCTACGACGACGCCCTCATCGAAGCTCGGGCCGCGCGCCTGCTGGCCGAACGCGCCGCCGAGCGCGCCGCCGGCGCGCCCGAGCTGGTGCCTGTCGCCGAGGAAGTGGTGCGCGAACCCGGCTCGCGCTACATCGACTTCCTCATCCCCGGCCTGCTCGGCCTGAACCTGATGGGCAGCGGCATGTGGGGCATCGGCTTTGCCATCGTCGACGCGCGCCGCAAGAAGCTGCTCAAGCGGCTGCTGGCCTCGCCGATGTCGCGCGGCGAGTATCTGCTCTCGTTTCTGCTTTCGCGCCTCGGGCTGCTGCTCGTAGAGGTCTTCGCCCTGCTGGGCTTCGGGGCGTGGGTCTTCGGCGTACCCGTGCGCGGGGCGCTCTGGGAGCTGCTGCTCGTCTGTGTGCTGGCCTCGCTAGCGTTCACCTCCCTCGGGCTGCTCGTCGCGTCGCGGGCCCGGACGATCGAGGCCGCTTCCGGGCTGATGAACTTCGTCATGCTGCCGATGTGGGTCCTCTCCGGCGTCTTCTTCTCCTCGGAGCGATTCCCCGACGCGATGCAACCGTTCATCCGGCTGCTGCCGCTCACGGCGGTCAACGACGCGCTGCGGCGCAGCATGCTGGAGGGCGCGCCGCTGTCCTCTCTCGGCCCGCAGACGGCCGTCATCGGCGCCTGGCTCCTCGCGAGCTTTATCACCGCGTTGCGCCTTTTCCGCTGGCGGTAGTTCGTCTTGGCTTGCCAACAGACCCCGCCGTCCGGTATCGACCGAGTTGGCGTAAGATGGCTCTAGACGGCTGACCGGCGGGAACCGGCTCGGCGGCCGGCCGTGCAAGGCACCATACTCAGCAAGCGCGCAAGAGTCGATCGACGAGGAGGACCCATGAAGACTCAGACCAAGGATGCGCGAGCCAAGGCGTGGATGGTGCTCGCGACCTTTCTTGTGGTCTCATCCGTGGCGTGCGGCCCGGCGGCTCCGCCGCCCCCGGCCCCGGGAACTCCGGAGTTCAACTGGCTTCGGGCGCAGGAGGCGTACAAGGCCGGCGACTATGACCGGGCCGCCGATCTGCTGGTCGAGGTGGCCGAGAGCACGAGCGAGCTGGCCGGAAAAGCCCAGCCGTGGGCGCTCGTCACCTCGCTCGGACTGGCCCGCGCCTATATGGAGCTTGCCGACAAGCTCAACGAGGGCGCCGACCGCAACCGCAAGGATCCCGCCGCCTTCCGGCGCGTAGCCAACGAGTATAAGGTCAAAGCCCGCACCACGGCCTGGCAGTACGCGCGCGTGGCCTACCGCTTCATCAACGCCAACAAGGACAAGGAAGTGACGCTCGGAATGACGCTGCCGGAGGCGTCCTTCGACGATCCGGTGCAGTACAAAAAACTGGCGGTCGGCCAGATGATCCCCGAGGGCGAGATCCTGGCGATGCAGCGCGAGGTAGTCCGCCGCGAGATCATGCGGGCCGGCGCCCAGGCAGTGAACCAACCGAAGGATCCGGCCAAGGCGCGGGCGGCATTCGAGGCCGGCGAGGCGAAGATCGCCGGACCGGTCTTCCTGTTCGCCGTCGCCAACGGGCTGTATGACGTTGCGGAGATGTTTGGGCCCAAGAAGCTCGACCAGCCGCACCGGCTTAAAGACGTCTACGACAGTGCGGAAGCGGCGCTGGCGTTGATCAAGGACAACAAGGACGCCCGGGAGCTGATGAAGAAGGTCGCGGCAGCCCGCAAGAAGATGAAGGTGTAGGCCGGCGGCGGGCTGCCGTGCACAGCCTTTCGCGGCGGGGCGGGGCACGGAGGCCCCGTCGCCGGCGTGCAGCCGCTCGCCTCCGCCGTTCCGATATGATAACTTGAAGGCATCGATTTACCGGAAGCGCGAAATTCGTGCTCGAAGGGGCGGGGATGCAATCGCGGGCGCGTGGTCGCCTCCATCCCAGTCAGGTTCGGCAGCACCCTCATCGCGCAGATTCATCGGTAAATGGCCGAGGAGAGATCGTTAGAGTGATGTTCCCAGTCGGAGTTGCCGGCGTCATGGCGTTCCTGGCTTCCCTGGGGGCGGCTGCCACGCCCCCGGGAGATGCCCGGGAAGGCTCGCGTGTGTTCACCACCCAGAGGTGCGTTGCCTGTCATAGCTTCGGCGGCCAGGGCGGCAAGACTGCGCCCGACCTGGCGCGCAAGCCGGAGGGCCGGTACACGCCCTCGCTGCTGGCGGCGGCGCTTTGGAACCACGCTCCCGAGATGTGGTCGGCCATGGAGCAGGCGCGAGTGCGCCGGCCGCAACTCAGCGTCCAGCAGGCCGCCGATCTGTTCGCGTACTTCTACACGGCGCGTTACTTCGAGCAGCTGGGCGATGCCGGACGCGGCAAGCAGGTGTTCGCCTCCAAAGGGTGCAACGGCTGCCACGGCGAGACCTCGGGCGGCTCGGCTGGCGCCCCTCCTGTCAACCAGTGGGCTTCGCTGGCTGACCCGATCGAGCTCGCGCGCGCCATGTGGAACCACGCGCCCCAGATGCTCGCCGCCATGGGGTCGAAGGCCGCCTGGCCGCAACTGTCGGCCCAGGAGATGACCGATCTGCTCGTCTGGGCCCAGAACCTGCCCGCTGGAAAGCGGGCGCGCCGCGAGCGGCGCTTCGCTCCAGCTTCGGCGGCCACCGGCGAGATGCTGTTCCGCGAGAAAGGTTGCGCCGGATGCCACACCGGCTCGCAGGCGCTCACCGGCCGCCTGACCGGCCAGACCCTCGCCGGCTTGGCCGCGGCCATGTGGAACCACGCGCCCCAGATGCGCGACCGGGCGCAAGAGCTGCGTCCCGAGGAGATGACCCGCCTGGTCGGCTACCTCTGGTCGATCCAGTATTTCGACAATGCGGGAGATCCGGTAAAGGGGGCGCAGATCGTTCAGGAGAAGCGCTGCACCGCTTGTCACGGCGTCGAGGGGAGCGGCGCTCCCAGTTTCCGGCAGTTCGCCGGTCGGCTCGACGCCATCGCGTTCGTCTCCGCCGTGTGGATGCACGGCCCGGAGATGCTCGAGCAGATGAAGAAGCAGAAGGTCGCCTGGCCGCGTTTCTCCGGTGACGAACTGTCGCACCTGCTCGCCTACATCAACTCGCTGTAGCCAACCGGGCCGCCGGCCTCCGGTGGCCCGATCAGGCGGCGCGCGCGGCGGAAGACGGCGGCGAACATAGCTTCGGTCAGCCGCCCGGTGAGCGTGTTCTGCTGGCTGGGGTGGTAGGAGCTGATCAGTACGGGCAACGTCGGGCCGATCCGATGCTCGCGGTCGTGAGCGAAGGCATACGCTGAGCGTCGCGAAATCAACATCCTGTCCCTGAGCACCCCGAGATAGACGTCGAAGGCCAGCCGGCCGAGAGCCACCACGACCTTGACGTTTGGAAGCAGCTCGAGCTCCCGCTCCAGGTATTCGCGACAGTTGACGATCTCTTCCCGCAAAGGTTTGTTGCCGGGCGGGGCGCATCGGAGGACCGCGGTGATGTAGGCGTCGAGGAGCCGGAGGCCGTCCTCGCGCGAGCGACTTTCCGGCTGGGAGGCGAATCCTGTTTGGTAGAGCACCCGGTAGAGCAGATCGCCGGATCGATCGCCGGTGAAGATCCGGCCCGTTCGATTGGCGCCGTGGGCCGCCGGCGCCAGGCCGATGATCAACAGCCGCGCCGCCGGATCGCCGAACGAGGGAATCGGGCGGCCCCAGTAGTCCCAATCGCGCCAAGCGCGCCGTTTCTTTTCAGCGACCAGCCGGCAGTGATGCCGGAGGCGCTCGCACCGCTCGCAGGCGATCACCCGGCTTTGAAGCTCGGCCAGCGTCTCCCCCGAAGGATGCATCGCGCTCCCGTTGAGAGTAACATCATAGTGCGGAGGTTCTATTCATGGCTGACAGCGTGACGCGTCGACAGTTCGTGGCCGCGGCGGGCGCCGGAGGGCTCGGCCTGGCCTACGCTTCCAACTCCAAGCTGGCCGTGCTCGGCGGCGAGCCGGTGCGCAAGGCCCCGTTCCCGGGCTGGCCGGTGATCGGCAGCCCGGAGGAGAACGGGCTGATGGAGGTGCTGCGGAGCGGCAAATGGTTCCGGGGCTACGGCGACCTGGTGAACCGATTCGAGAAGCAGTACGCCGAACTCACCGGAGCCAAGCACTGCCTGGCCACCGCGAGCGGCACCGCCGCCCTGTTCACCTCGCTCAATGCGCTCGATGTGGGCCCGGGCGACGAGGTGCTCGTTCCGCCGTACACCTTCATTGCGACCATCAACGTCGTGCTGCTTCAGCACGCCATCCCCATCTTCGTCGACACCGACATCGAAACGTTCCAGATGGATGTCACCAAGGTGGAGCCGGCCATCACCGACCGCACGGCCGCCATCATCCCGGTACATCTGGGCGGCGCCGCCGTGAACATGGACACGCTGCTGGCGATCACGCAGAAGCGCAAGATCCCCGTCATCGAGGATGCCTGCCAAGCGCATCTCGGAGAATGGCGCGGCAAGAAGGTGGGCACGCTCGGCACGACCGGCTGCTTCAGCTTCCAGGCGTCGAAGAATTTGAACTCGGGCGAAGGCGGCGCGGTCTTGACCAACAACGACGAGCTGGCCGAAAAAGCCTACGCGTTCCACAACAACGGACGCGGCCGGGGGGTGGGCGGCTATACGTTTTCCTACCGCGCGCAAGGCTCCAACGAGCGGATGACGGAGTTTCAGGCGGCGCTGCTTCTGGCGCAGATGACGCGCCTGGAGGAGCAGGCGCGGCTGCGCGAACAGAACGCTGCCTATCTGACTCAGATGCTGAACGAGATTCCCGGCATTCAGGTGGCCAAGACCTACAGCGGCTGCACGCGCAACGCTTACCACCTGTTCATGTTCCGCTATCGCAAGGAGGCCTTCGCCGAGGCCCCCCTGGAGAAATTCCTCAAGGCCCTGCGGGCCGAGGGCATTCCCTGTTCGGCCGGCTACAGCCCGCTCAACAAGGAGCCGTTCATCAAGAACGTTTTGAACTCGAAGGGCTACCGCCGCATCTACCCCGAAAAGCTGCTCAAGCAGTGGGAAGAGCGCAATCAGTGCCCCATGAACGACCGGCTGTGCCAGGAGGCCGTCTGGCTCACGCAGACCATGCTGCTCGGCACGCGCCAGGACATGGAACAGATCGCCGCGGCGATTCGCAAGATCCAAGCTAACGCAGGGGACCTGCGCTCCCTTTAGCGCGACGCCACCGGCCGCAGCACCACCCGTTCCAGTTGCATCGCCGGGACGCCGCGGGGCTGGGCTTGGACTTCGAGCCTGTGCTCGCCCGGGCCGAGCTCGAGCTCGCCGACGGTGAAGTTCTTGAAGACCCAGTCGTGGCCTGTGGGCTCCACTTTGCCCGCCAGCTTGCCTGAGGCCGTGACAATTGTGAACTCGCTTCCTGCCGAGGCTCGTCCGGCGCCGTAGCGGATCTCCACCCGATAGCGCCCGCCTTTGGGAAGTGCGAAGGTCCACACCGGCACGTCGGCCGCCCGGCTCCACTGGGTGAGAAAGACCCGCCCGAGAGCGTTCTCTTTCTTGGCCCGCTGGCCGAAATCGGTGCGGATCTCGCAGGACTCCGCGCCGAGCGTCACGACGCCGTCGGCGCCCGGGCGAATAGCATAAGGCGTAACGACGGGGGCGCCGTCAAGCTCGAGCATCACGACGCTGGCGATTTCGTCCGGCGGCTCCTCCGGGAGCGAGATGAGAACGTCGTCGCCGTCCCGGCGCGTGGGGAGTGAGATGCCCGGGTCGGCAAGCAGGCGCGCCGAATGGACCAGGTTCTTGAGTCCCGGCACGCGCAGCAGACGGTCGGTGGGCCACTGGAAAACATGCAGGTATAACCGGTTGCCTTTCACTGTGGCGCGGCCGAAGAACGGCAGGCGGGCGAAGGGGCTCGCCGAGGTGGCATAGATCGCCTCGCCGTTCACCTTCATCCACGCGCCGATCGCCTCCAGGCGCGAGACGAACTCGGGCTGAATGCGGCCGTCGGGCATCGGCCCCACGTTGAGCAGCAGGTTGCCGCCCTTGCTCAACACTTCGATGAGCATGCGGATCAGGTCGCGCTCCGTCTTGAATTCGGTCTCGTACTTGTTGTAGCCCCAACTATCGTTGTTGATGGTGACGCAGGCCTCCCACAAGATGGGCTTGCCGCTCGGGTCGGTGAGGCCGGTATCGGGGACGTACTGCTCCGGCGTACCGAAATCGGCGCGGTTACCCGGCCTGCGCTGGTAGAGCCGGTCGTTGATCAGAGTGTTCGGCTGAAGGTTGCGGACGAACTCGTAGATCTCGTCTTCTTTGCCCAGGTCTTTGAGCGTGTCCTCCCATTCGCCGTCGAACCAGACCACCGCCACTTCGCCGAACTCGGTGAGCAGCTCGCCCAGCTGGGCCTTCATGAACTCGATGTAGCGCAGGTTGTTGCCGCCCGCTTTCGGGTCCGCGGCCTCCCAGGCCCGGCGCGGCCGGTAGTCGGGATGATGCCAGTCCATGATGGAGTGATAAAAGCCCAGACGCATCGCGCGCCGGCGCGCCGCCTCGGCCAGCTCCTTGAGCGGATCGCCGGGGTAGGGCGTGATCTCCATGTCGTAGTCGCTCACCTTGCTGCGCCAGATGCTGAAGCCGTCGTGGTGCTTGGAGGTGATAACGATGTAGCGTGCGCCGGCTTTCTCAAACAGCGCCACCCAGGCGTTCGGATCGTAGCGCACCGGATTGAAGCGCCGGGCGTAGTTGTCATATTCGGCCTGCGGGATCTGGAGCATGTGCCGGGCCCATTCATGACGCCCGATCACCGCGTAAGGCCCCCAGTGGATGAAGATGCCGAACTTGGCTTCGCGAAACCAGCGCGTCCGCTCGACCTCCTCCAGGCGCGCCTGCGCCGGCTTCGCCGCCGCAGCGCGAATCTCCAGCACGGCGTCCGGCCCCGCGCCTTTAGGCGTGGAAAAGCTCCGTAGGAGCCGCCGCTCGGGCACCGAGACCACCGCCACCAGATCGAGCGACTGGATGCCCGCATAGGCGCGCCGCCCGTCCGCGGAGAGATGCAAGGAAAGCGGCGGGCCGGGCAGGCGGATCTCAGCGACTTGCTTGCGCGAGGCGATATCGGCGATTCCGACCCCTTCGCCGGCCTGGAGGTTGTAGACCAGCTCTCGACCGTCCGGGGTGATGGCGATCCGACCCGGGCCTTTGCCGGTGGCGATCGTGCCGATGCGCTCCTGCCGCGCCGTGTCGATGATCGAGATCGTATTGCCCTCCGAGTTCGTCACGTAAAGGAACTTGCCGTCGAGCGACAGCACGCCGCCCTGAGGGCGCGCGTCGGTCGGGATCAGCTTCAGCGCACCGGTTTCCAGATGAATGGCCGCGATCGTCGCCGAGGCCGTATTGCTCGCGAAGGCCCACTCGGCGCGCGGTCCGAGCGTCACCATGTGCGGATCGGCGCCCTGGGTGTCGAAGCGGCGGAGAACCTTCCGGGCAACGGGATCGACCAGAATCAGCGCGTCCGGATTCTCGGTGGTGACCGCCAGACGGCCCGTGCGGGGGTCGACGGCGATGCCGTGCGGCCGCCGGTAGGGCCCGAGATCGATCACGCCGATCCGCGCACGTCGATCGAGATCGATGATCGAAATCGTGTTGCCGCCCTCGCCCGGATCGGTCATCCACAAGATGCCGTTATCGGTGACATAGGCGTAGCGGCCGTCCGGCGCGAGCGCCATCTCATGGGGATGCTTTCCGACCGGCACCGTCGCCAGAAGCTTGCCGTCTTCGCTGTAGAAGCCGACCGAATCGGCGATCTTGTGCCCCACCACCAACACGGTTTCCCCGGCAGCCGCCGCCGGGCAGACAATAGAACACAGCCAGACCAGAATTAAAGAGGTGAATGCCGTGAGTCGCATCGCTTTTGCCTCGCCGCGAGAGGAATGCGCCTACCAGCTTATCGCGCCGCCGGCTCGCCGCACGTTCCTGGCGAGCGCCGCGGGCGCGCTGGCGGCCGCCCTCAGCTCCCGGGGCGAATCGCGCCAGAACCTCCACCGCGACTTCGAGACCGCGCTCGGCGGCGTCGAATATTTCGTCCTCGGCAATGGCTCGATCTTTGCGGCGCTTCAGGTGGCGCGCCGGCCTGAGGCGGCCACGCACGGCGGGCTGCTGGTCATGTCGCCGGAGCGCTTCGGGCGCAAGTTCAGCACCTTCCTGTATGTGCCCGAGCGCGGCTTGAGAAACTCGCGCATCGGCGTCTGGGTCAACGGCGTCGAGTACGCCGCCGAACCCGGCTCGAGCGAAGTGCGTTGGGAGTATCCCGACGAGATTCCGACGGTTACGCTGGCCTGGCCGGCCGGCGGCTGCCGCGTCCGCGAGCGGCTCTGGTGCCCGGCCCTAGAGCCCGCGCTGGTGCGTACGGTCTCGGTGGAAAATCCAGGGTCCTCGCCGGCGAGCGTCCGCCTCATCGCGCGGCTCGACGCCAACCGCGTGCTCTTCGACGAATACGAGGTGGACCGCCTGGAGGGCGTTCTCACGGCCGTGGGCTACCACCGTTTAACGCTGTTCGCCCTCCTGCCGGCCCTTACCGGCGACCGGCATCTCGAAGTGCGCCTCGATTCGATTCCTCCCGGCGGCACGGCGAGCGCAACATTTGTCCTGCTGCTCGATACGCCGCGGGAGCGCTTACTCCGGCGCGGCCTGGACCGCGTCCGCGCGGAGACCTCCGAATGCTGGCGGCGCCGGGCCGCCTTGCGCACGGGTCACGCCGGGCTTGACCATCTGTTCCGCGCCTCCGCCACCGGGCTGCGAGCCGCCGTCGCCCTGTCGGGCAAGATGGACGGCAGCATCTGGCAATACAACTTCGAATGGGTCCGCGACCAGACCATGGTCGCCATGGGCGCGCTGCTGGCCGGGCATGACGACGTGGCGCGCCGCTTGCTGGAGCGCATCCTTACCCGTTCGGTGAGCGAGGACGGCAACACCGTGGAGGCCGGCCGATTTCGGACCCCAAAGACGGTGGAGCTCGATCAAAACGGCGAGCTCCTCTACGGACTCTGGATGTGGTGGGCCTGGACCGGCGAGGACATCCTGATCCGCCGCTACTGGCCGAAGATCCGCGCCGTGGCGGAGTATGTTCTCCGGCCCGAGTTCAGCTTCGACGAGACCGGCCTGCTCAAGAACTCCCGCGAATTCTGGGAGCGCGACCCCTCCTTCGGCGTGCGAGAGGGCTTCGAGCTGGCCTATCAGGTCTGGAATATCGCCGCCCTGCCCAAGGCGGCCGAGATGGCGCGGCAGATGGGCGACGAGCCGAGTGCGGTCCGGTGGCAAGCCGCCGCCGCCCGGATGCGTCGGGCGCTGCTCGAACACCCTCGCTTCGCGCTGGTCGACGGCGGCCGGTTCATCAAGCGGCGCCTGGCGACCGGCGAGGTGCAGCGGACCTTCGAGCCGGCGGACCGGTCGCGGTTTCCTCCGGGAATGCCCTTGCGGGAGGAGACGGTCTCCTATTGCGAACCGGACGCCACCATGGCGCTTCCGGTCGCGCTCGAGCTGGTCGATCCGGCTTCCGAGCTGGCCCGCAGAACGCTCGACGAGCTGGAGGCGCTTTGGAACCAGCGCTGGCAGCGCGGCGGCTACGGCCGCTATCACGTCACCTCGGAGCCCGACTCGCCCGGCGGCTGGCCGTTCGCCACGATGTTCATTGCACGCGCTAACTTGGAGGCGGGGAATCACGACCGGGTCTGGCGCGCGCTCGATTGGTTGCTCGCTGCGCCCGGCGGGCGCGCCGGAAGCTGGCTGGAATTCTATGGCGAGCGGCCCACTCCGCCGCTGGCGCCCGTCGGCATCGTGCCGTGGACTTGGGCCGAGCTGGTGATCTTTTTCGTCCACCACCTTCTGGGCGTCCGGCCGACACCGAACAGCCTCCGCATCCGCCCGCGCCTGCTCCCTCCCCTGGACAACGTTCGGGCTCGGCTTCGGATTCGCAACCGGCAGGTGGAGCTGAACCTACGGCGCACTGCGGGCGAGCCGCGCGCCTGGGTCAATCGTGTGTCGGTTCCGGTAGGCGAAGGAGCAGTGAACTTACCGCCGCCGGAGGAAGAGCTGACGGTCGAGATCCATCTCCGCGAGTGAGCTTGCCACTCTCAGCTTGCCTCCGTGGCAGGAGGGCAGCGTCAGGCAAGCAGCGGTTCCGACGAGCTTGTCCGCCGCCGGGACCGGAGCGTGCGGGAAGCACGCTTCCACTCCAAGAGCACGGCGGTCCGAAGCTGCGCAAACTCCTCCTCTGTGTGACTGTGCAGCACGACGGCGGGCACGCATCCGGCGGCTACCGCCACCAGGCGGCAGCCCTCGGGGCCAAAAACGGCGCGCAACTGGCGCCCCTCCCCGGCGTACCGGCTGATCCGATCCATAACGGGTTTCGGCAGCCGGGTCTCGAAAAACCTCCGCTCGATCACGGCCCTTCTCCGCTCGAATTTCATCGGCGCCTCCGGAGCCCGGCTTTAGCCGGTTAGCGGGACGCACGCCGGATTTCTGTGGGAATAGTGTCCGCGCGCAGAGGGAAATTCTCATCCCGGCCGCTAAAAACGCCAACGGAGCTCAATAAAGCCCATTCGGGCGCTCGGCCGGTCCGGATAGATTGCCCGGATGACACTCTTGCCTTGGCTGTGCGCGAAATACAGGGTCAGCGTGAGGACTTGGTTCACATTCCAGTCGGTGCTCACGTCGAAGAGCGTCGCCAGCGAGCGTCCCCCGCGGCTCGGCCGCCCCGCGTAACCGAACGTCCAGGGATTGTAGGCGCCGCCGCCGGCGTACCAAAGGTCCGCGCGCTCGCGCAAGCGCAGTGCGTGCACGTCGGCGCGCAAGCTGAGCCGGGCATGCGGCCGCAGGATCAGCGTGCCGAAGTAATCCTCCAGGTTCATGAGGTTGTAAAACGGGTATCGCGCATAAAGGCGCGGCGTGGGCAGGATCTGAAAAAAGGTCTGGTGTTTGCCGTCAGACGAGTCGGCGTCGCCGCTCGTCAAACCGGCCCCGCCGCGCAGCCAGGGGCGCAGCCGCACCGGCCGCTTCGGCTGCCAGCCCCCTTCGAGCGCCACCGCCCAGCCCGCATGGTCGAGCTTCCCCCAGCGGCCGGTCTGCAAAACGCCCCAGAGGAGGCCGTCGAAGTTGCCTGCGCGGCTTGAAAAGGTCTGGACCCAGTGCCCGCCGAAGGCGCCGATCCGGATGTTGTCTCGGTCCGCGGCACGCTCGGCCGGGGGCCGATTGTCGGTTTTCAGCACCTTGCGCCAGTCCTGGTAGTAGATCCCGAACAGGCGCCACTCGCCGGCTCCGCCCCTGGCCACCGGCTGCGTCCAGGAGAGATAACCCAGGCCCGTGCCCGTCCAGCCCCAGCCGTCGGTCTGGAAGACGCCGCGCGTCGGAGCCGCGCCGATCGCGGTCAGCCTGCCGCCGCGCGCCTCATAGCCGTAATGAAAGCCGTCGAAACTGCGGCCGACGTGCGTAAAGCCGAAGGTCCCGATCAAGCGCTCGCGAATCCGCGTGTTCTTGAGCGCCGCGAGCGCGGCGTTTTTGGGCGTCAGCTCGGCGCCGTCGGCGAATTCGAACCGGCCGAGCTCGAGCCGGTGGTGCCCGCGGGCCTCCCGGTGAAGGGTAATCGAGGCTTGCTTGGGGAAGACCATCCCCGCATTGCGTTTCAGACCGGATTCCGAGTAGTAGGCCGCGCCCATGCCGAACTGTCCTTGCGGCGCCGGGGCGATTGCACCTGCGGGCAGTCCGAGAAGCATCGGTCCGGCCAGCTCCAGATTCCAATCCCATCCGGGCCTTCGCTGCCTCCACCCCAGCCGGATCAGATTGCCGCTGAAGAGATAGCGGTTGTCCGCGGCCCCCTCGTACCAGTCCCAGAGCTCGACCCGGCTCCGCAGGCTTCCGTAAAAGTCGGGCTTCCCGGGCGGCGCCGCACCGAGACGGGCCGAGAAGAAAAAAAGAAAGAAAACGGCAACGAACACCATGGCGCCTGACAATTCTAGCCAGATGCGAGCGCCGGCAAAGTAACCCGAGTCACAAGCTGCCGGCGTCGGCTACACTGGTTCGGGATAGAAGGGATGAGAACCATCGCCGCGCTGCTGCTCGTGCCCGCCTGCTGCCTGGCCCAGACCGGTTACGAACTGGTTCTCAAGGGTGGCCACCTGATCGACCCGAAGAACAACCGCAGCGGCCTCTTCGACATCGCCGTGCGCCAGGGTCGCATCGCCGCCGTGGGCGAGAAGCTATCGGGCGCGCGTGAGATCGACGTTTCGGGCCTCTACGTGACGCCCGGCTTGGTGGACCTGCACGTCCACGTGTTCTACAACACCGCTATCCCCGATGCCTGGGCGGGCGACAACAGCGTGCAACCGGATGCCTTCAGCTTCCGCACCGGCGTAACCACGATGGTCGACGCCGGCAGCGCCGGCTGGCGAAACTTCGAAGCCTTCCGCACCACGGTGATCGATCGCGCCAAGACGCGCGTGTTGGCCTTCGTCAACATCGCCGGCTACGGCATGATCAGCGACATGGTCGAGCAAGGGGACTTTGAACCGGAGCAGGTGGCCCGCCTGGCGAAAAAGCACGCCGATGTCGTCGTCGGTGTCAAGACGGCGCACTACCGCAAACCCGACTGGACGGCGGTGGATCGCGCCTTAGAAGCGGGCCGGCGGGCTGGACTGCCCGTCATGGTCGATTTCGGTTATTTCCTCCCGGAGCGGCCTTTTTACAGACTGGTCACCCAGCGGCTACGTCCGGGCGACATCGCCACGCACATGTTCCGCGGACCGGTGCCGTGGGTGGATGCCTCGGGAAAACTGTATGGCTATTTGACCGAAGCGCGCCGGCGGGGCGTCATCTTCGACGTCGGCCACGGCGGCGGAAGCTTCGTCTTTCGCAACGCCGCCCCGGCCATCGCACAGGGTTTCTATCCGGATTCGATCTCCACCGACCTGCACACCGGCAGCATGAACGCCGCCATGATCGACATGCCGACGACCATGTCGAAGATGCTGGCCCTCGGCATGCCCCTTGTGGAGGTGGTCCGCGCCTCCACTTCGACGCCGGCGCAAATCATCCGCCGGCCCGAACTGGGTCACCTCGGCGAGGGCGCGCCGGCCGACGTCGCCGTCTGGAACCTCCAGAAAGGCGCCTTCCGATTCGCCGATGTCGCCGGCGGCGCCGTCTCCGGAGACCTGCGGCTATTTTGCGAGCTGACGCTCAAAGACGGCGTGATCGTCTGGGATTGGAATGCTCGCTCCGCCGTCGACTACCGAGAACTCGGGCCCGTTTACGGAATTCGCCCGGGCTTTGACTCAATCGTTCCGCCGAGCCGCTAAGCCCTCCGGCTAGCTTCGGTACAGGGCGGCCAGCCGCTGAATGTTGCGGTCGTGGATCTTGACCTTCTTCTCCTGGATCAACCGGGTCAGCACGCCGTCCTCGAACAGCTCCTTGCGCTCTTGCGCCTTTTGCCGGCGCAAGGCGTTGAGAATTTCCGCGCGCTGCTCCTTCAGCTGGCTCATGTCCGCCTCGACTCGCTTGGTGACGCGCACCAGAAGCGTCTGACCGGCCGCGCTCAGCGGGCCCACCACCTGTCCAACCGGCGCCTTGAACGCCTCCTCGAGATACACCGTCGAGCTGATTCCTTCCACCGTGTCGCGCCGGCCGAACTCCGGCGTGGTTTTCACCGCCAGCCCGAGCGCCCGGGCGATCTTCTCCAGGTCCCCGCCGGCGGTCTTCGCCAACTCCTCGAGCCGTTTGACCGCCTCTTGCGCCATCTCCTGCGCCTTCTGGGCGATCAGAGTCTCGCGGATCCGGTCCTCGACCTCGGCGAACTCCGCCTGCCGCGCGGGGAAGACCTCAGTGACCGCCGCCACCACCAAGCGATTGGTCCCCACCTGCACCACCGGCGTCACGCCTCCCTGGGCGAGAGACCGAATCGCCTCCTCGAGATCCGCCCCGCCGCCGATCTCCGGGATGGGATCGCCCGGAGTGAACTTCTCCAGCCGGAGGAAGCGCAGCCCGAGGCGGGTCGCGATCTGCTCGCCCTGAGCCGGGTTCTTCACAAGTTCGGCGCGCGCCTGATCGGCCAGCTCTTGCATACGGTCGTAGAGCCGCTGGGTGGATTCTTCTTTGACCAGCTCCTCCCTGACCTCCTCGAACGGCCGCAGCCGCGCCGGCTCCTTCTCGAGCACCTGAATGATGTGATAGCCGTACTCGGTCGCGATGACGTCGCTCAGCTCGTTGGGCTTCAGCGCAAAGGCGGTCTTCTCGAAGTTCTCCACCGTCTGCCCGCGAGTGATCCAGCCGAGATCGCCGCCGTTGTCCTTGGTGCCCGTATCTTCGGAGTTCGCTTTGGCGAGCGCGGCAAAATCCGCGCCGCCCTTAAGCTGCTTGAGCAACTCGTCGGCCTTGGCTTTGGCCTTGGCCTTCTCCTCGTCGCTCTTGCCCGTCGTCATCAGCAGGATGTGGCGCGCCTTGACGCGCTCGGGCGTGCGGAACCGGTCCTGCGAGGATTGATAGATGCGCCGCAACTCCTCATCCGGAACCTGGATGGTCTTGGCCACGGCCGCCTCTTCGACGGCGATCAGCTCGACGTTACGCCTTTCGCCGATCTGGTAGCTGGACTTGTTTCGCTCGAAGTACTCCTTCATCTCTTCGGCCGTGACGCCCACCCTGGAGCGGAAGTCGGCCGGGGAGACGCTCACGTAATCGAGTTTGATCTTCTCGTGTCGCCGCCGGAACTCCTCCTCGATTTCGCGCTCACTGACGACGACACCCTCCAAAACAAAGTTGGACAGACGGGTTAACAGAATCTGTTTCCGAACATTTCGCTCGAACTCGGGAATGGTCATGTTCATCTGCTGCGAGAGCACCTGGGCATAGACCTCGCGGCCGACGAACTTGCCGTCCTGATATAGCTGCGGCATCATGCTCTCGACCACCAGGGCCACGTCGGCGTCGGTGACCCGGAAACCCAGGCGCTCGGCCTGATAGGCCACCGCCCGGTCGGCGATCATCTGGTTGATGATCAGAGGCACGTAGACGCCGGCCATGTCGCGCGAAAAGGCGTTGTTGCGCAACTGTTGCTGGACGATGATCTGCACCTCGCGCGCCGTGAGCACGTCGTCGCCGATCTCGGCAATGATGTTCTCCGGGGCGAATTCGGCGCCGACGAAGCCCGGAATGAGCGTGACCACCAAGGAGACGGCCACCAGCATCAGCAGCGCTCCGAGCATGATGCGCACCGCTCGGGTGCGGCTGCGGAACAGATCAAACATGGACGGGACTCTCCTGTGACTGTGCTTTCAGTATATCGAACCGGGCCCGGCGGTCACGCCTCGGCGAGGCGCCTTTCAGGGCAGCTCCTTGATGCGGATGTTGCGAAACTCCACGCGCGTGCCGTGCCCAAGAAAGCCGATGTGGCCTGAGGTGCGGGCCAGCCCCGGGTGCCTCTTCAAGACTGCGGGGTCGGTTATCTCGTCCAGATTGACGTCCAGGATCAGGTGGCCGTTCAGCCGCACCTGGATGCGCCGGCCGTCGGCGACGATCTCCTGTTCGTTCCACTCGCCCGCCGGCTTGAGATAGCCCGGTTTGGCCGGGACGACGTCGTAGATGGCGCCGTGGCGCTGCACCGGCTTCAGCCAGTCTTTGCACCTGGGATGTTCGTCGTCGATGATCTGAATCTCCATGCCCGAGTAGGGGATGTCGCCGGCCAGGGGGGCGCGGATGCCGACGCCGTTGTTGCCACCGGGCTCCATCCGGAACTCGAAGCGGAGAATGAAGTTTGCGTACTCTTTCACGGTGAGCAGGTTGCCGCCGCCGTCGGCCGGGCAGACGATCGTGCCGTTTTCGACCATTTAGCCGCGGCCGCTCTTCTTGCCATGGACCAGCAGCCAGCCGTTGAGCGTCTCGCCGTCGAAGAGCGAAACAAAACCCTCCTAGGCGGCGGAGACAGGGGCGGCGACGGCGAGCGCCAAGCCGACGACTATAATGCGGGAGGTTCTCGTCAGCTTCAGTTCTAACAGAAGCGGGTGCCGTCTCTCATCGCGGCGCGGCGCGCACTAACAGCGAGAGCGTCTCCCACGGTTTGAGTGCCAGGTTCGACAGGTCCAAGGACGAGCCGCTCGGCTCCTCCACCAGGGTGGCGCGCTCAGCGCCGCTCAATCGCAGGGAAGAAGTTAGGCGCACTCCGGACGCCTCGCGCCCTCCAATCTCCTGGAGGCGTATCAAGTGCCACCCGAGCCGGTGCTCGGCGGGCTTGAAGGCCACGAGTTGTACATGATTGGAAGACAGCTCGAGGAAGGATTGCTTGGGAGGCATTTCGGAGCTCGGTGCGCGCACCGCCCACAACGGCAGAATAAATTCCTCGCCCAGGCGCTTCCACTGCCACGGCTCGGGCGCCTGAAACGCCAGCCGGAAACGGAACGAGCGTCTCGAGGAGCCTGCCGGCTCGACCCAATCCAGCGGCTGCTTGCCTTCCTCTCGCGTTTCGGTCTCCAGCGCGTCGGAAGCCAAGACCCAGACGCGATCGGGACGCATGGCGAAGGCGTCGCGGTTGACCAGCGTGAAGCCTCCGGCGCCGTCGCCGGCAAAGTGGACGAAGCGCACCGGCGTTCGGGGAGGCGCGGCGCCGCCGGGCAGGAAATCCTCGGGATCGCGGAGAACAAAACCGGCGCCGTCAAAATAGGTGCTGCGGCCCGCCACCAGCGGCAAGCTCACAGCGTAGCTCATGTGGCGCGTGGCCGTGCGCCGCAGCGCGCCGAGGTCAAGATCGAAACGGAAATCGGCGAACGGGGCGCCGCGGTAGAGCGTTACCTCGACGAGCGGCAGAGCCGAGCCGGGCCGCTCAAACCGTACCCGGCGCGTCACGAGGCCGTCGGAGGCGTGCACCTTTGCGGGCGGCAACGGTTCAAGTTGTAGCGGGCCGCGATTGCGCGAAACGAGCAAGGCCCCGAAAGGGTGATTGGGATCCCTCTCGAGCGCCTCGCGGCCCGAGCGCCGGTCGCGAATCGAGCGAATCTCGCCCGTCTCGCTCCAGGTAACCTGCACGGGAAACTCGGCCGGCGGCGCTGGCGCTTCGCCGCTGTGGATCCGGTAAACCCGGTAGCCGACGCTGGGCACGTCGCGCGCGTAGAACAGGATCTGGCGGTGCGTGCCCGGTACGTCCTCGACCGCCAGTCTCTGCCCTGTGGCGATGTCTTCAACCGCCAGCGGTCCAGTGAGAAGCTTCGAGGGCAGGCGCCCAGTGACGACGGGCCCGGAGCGCTCCCACGACAAGCCGTTGTAGACCATCAGGCGCAGCTCGGAATCGTCGCGACGGACAAACGGCGGATCGGAAACATCCTCCGTGCCTGCACGGCGGAGCAAGGCCTTATCGAACTGCTGGACGGCATTCGTATACGTCGTGATCGACCAGGCGTAGTTGATGACGTTGTTCCAGTCCGTTTCCCACTTGCTGAAATATCCGGGCCAGCCCGCGCCGCAGCCGGTCGTGTGCTCGTAGAAGGTGAGCAGACCGCGCCAGGCTTCCTGAAAGTCGAACTTCGGAAAGGGGGTGTCGCCAAGCAGGCTCGCCAGCGAGGCCG
>Ga0308391_1000141_pt1 | contig 30025 bp, 26 predicted proteins | sample Hotspr20Samplet1_FD_202363 | JGI IMG/M metagenome (GOLD analysis project Ga0308391, IMG submission 202363) | Hot spring phototrophic mat microbial communities from Octopus Spring, Yellowstone National Park, Wyoming, United States - 20050623_t1 ... | reverse complement strand
GGAACGGGCCATCCGGGACTACGTGGCCGAGCACAGCCGGCAGGCCCGTCCCTTTGTGTGGACCGCCTCGGCTTCCCAAATCATCCGCAAAGTGCGGAATTGTAAACAAGCGTTGGTTACGGGACACTAGGTTTTCGAAAATAGTCGGGTTCGCCACTCGGAGATGGTTCAAGCGATTCTCCTCTCTATTGAACTATCCGGACACAGGGCCGTTGCCGGGAGCCTGGCCCGGTTTGGCTTGTCTTTACTTACAGACCGCGCCTGCGAAGCCGGGATCCCCTGCCTCTGGAAGAGTTAAGGAGCCGTCGGCCGGAGGCAAGACGATCTGCCACTCGGGCGAGTGCCGCCCCAGCCGGCAACGCGGGGCAGGCGCTTGCTCACTGGCAAAAGGACGAAATTCGGGAAGAAAGGGTTTCTCCATTCGGGATCTGAAAAACCTCTCTTTTCGGAGATGTTACCGCCGCACGCGAGCGGCAAGCAGTCACCGCAAGCTTGTCGCTAACGCCCGGGCGCTGTTCGGGTAAGGTCGGAGGAGGCCGATCTTGTAGGAGGTGGTCGGTCCCTGCTCTCTCGAGGTGGAATACTTGCCGGAATTTCCGCCTCCCGGAACGCGATCATCTTCGCGGCCGCCGGTCACTCGGGTGGGCGCCGGCTTCGCTTTTTCCGGAGCGCCTCCAGCCGCTCGGAGATGCGTTTTTCCTCGCCGCGGTCCGTGGGTAGGTAGAAAACACGGCCGGCCAGTCGGTTCGGAAGGCATTCCATGTCGGTGAGGGCGTCCTCGAAGTTATGGGCGTGCTGGTACCCCTTGCCGTAGCCCCATTCGCGCATCGACCGAGTCACCGGGTTGCGCAAGTGCAACGGCACCGGCTCGGCCAGGCCGGTGCGAGCCTCTTCGAGCGCTGCATCGAGCGCCCGGTAGGCCGCATCCGACTTGGGCGCCACGGCTAAGTAGATGGCGGCTTGCGCCAGCGCCTGATCCCCTTCGGGGATGCCGAGGAAGTGGACGGCCTGCATGGCCGCAACGGCCTGCTCGAGCGCGCGGGGGTCTGCCAGGCCGATGTCCTCGATCGCCATGCGCACAAGCCGCCGGGCGATGTAGAGGCGGTCCTCGCCTGCCTCGAGCATCCGCGCCAGCCAGTACAGCGCTGCGTCTGGATCGGAGGAGCGAACCGACTTGTGCAGCGCCGAGATCAGGTTATAGTGCTCCTCGCCGGCTTTGTCATACAGGAGCACCTTGCGCTCGATGGCCGCCTCCACCGCCTCGCGCGAGAGCGTCCGGCCCGCGGTGGCGGCCGCGGCGAGCTCCAGGATGTTATAGGCGGCGCGGGCATCGCCGTTGGCGTAAATGGCGATCTGCTCGAGCAGCTCCGGCGGCGCTTGGAGCTCGCGGTCGCCCAGACCACGCTCGCAGTCCCGAAGCGCCCGTTCGAGCAGCGTGCGGATCTCCTCGGGCGCAAGCGGCCGGAGGGCGTAGACCTTGGCGCGCGACAACAGCGCCGAGATCACTTCAAACGACGGGTTCTCCGTGGTCGCGCCGATCAGGATGATGTCGCCCCGCTCCACATAAGGGAGAAAGGCGTCTTGTTGGGCCTTGTTGAAGCGGTGAATCTCGTCGATGAAGACCACGGTGCGGCGCCCGTAACGGCGGTTGCGCTCGGCGGCGGCCATCACCTCCTTGATCTCCTTGATGCCGCTCAGCACGGCGCTGAAGGGCACGAAGTCGGCCTTGGTCATCCGCGCGATCAGGCGCGCCAGCGTGGTTTTGCCCGTCCCGGGCGGCCCCCACAGGATGAGCGAACTGAGTTCATCCCGCTCAAGCTGCGCCCGCAGCGGCTTGCCGGGTGCGAGGATGTGCTCCTGGCCGACGAACTCCTCCAAGCGCTCCGGGCGCATCCGGTCGGCCAGGGGCCGCTGCTTGTCGGTCCCGGACCCGATAGGGGCGCTCTCGAACAGACTCATGTGGTGCACCGCCTCTGCCGGCGCGCCTCGAAGAGGATGATCCCGGCGGCCACCGCCACATTCAAGCTTTCCACGCCGTGGGTAGGGATGCGGACGCCGCGGACAAAGGGCTCGAGCTCGGCACTCACTCCGCGGCCTTCGCTGCCGAAGACGATCGCGCAGGGCCCGCGGAAATCGGCCTCCTCGATGGTCAGTTCCGCTCCGGGAGCGGCCGCGTAGAGGATCAAGTCGCGCTCAGCCAGGAGGGCGCGAGCTTGGTCCGTGCCAAGATCCTCGAGGACGGGCAGGCGAAACGAGGAGCCGGCGGCGGCGCGCAGGGTTTTCGGATGGGCGGCGCCGGCCGTCCCGATCAAGAAGATCGCACCTGTGGCGCCGAAGGCCTCCGCCGCGCGCAGAATCGCCCCGGCGTTGCCCGGATCCTGAATCCCATCGAGAACCGCCACCAGGGGCCTGCCGCGAAAGAGATCCTCAGCGGACCAACGGGCGGGTTCGACGAGTGCAATCACCCCCTGCGTCGTCTGGGTGGAGGCGATCTGATCAAACAGCCGGTCGGCGACCACCGTGAGCGGCGGTCTCTCCGATTGGCGGAACTCTCTCTCGAGCCGGCTTACGGCCGAGGTGGCGACCAGCAGCCGACGGACGGGACGGCCGCTCCGCAAGGCCTCCTCGAGCAGGTGGAAGCCTTCGGCCACCAGCCAGCCTTCGGCCGTAAGGCTGCCTCCGGCAACGGCGCGCCGGACCTCCTTGATCAGGGGATTGTGGGGGCTCGTGACCAGAGGTGTTCGGTCAAGCTGCGCCAACTCGTTTCCCTGCCGGCGTGCGTAAACTAAGGTAAGCGCAACGCGGCGCCCGGCCCGCGCGCCGGCAGTCGCCTCGCCATGCATCATACCTCAATGACGCCACGATGACGCGACGCCGCTGGAAGCTGGTTGCCGGCCTTGCGGCCGCCATGGCCGCAGCGGGCGGATTATGGCTGGCGAGACTCGTGATTGCGATCGACCGGCAATCCAGCCTCGATGAAGCCCGCCCCGCCGACGTCATCGTCATCCTTGGCGCTGCCGCTTACCGGGGGCGGCCCTCGCCAGTGCTCCGAGCGCGGCTGGACCATGGCCTCGAGCTCTACCGGCGCGGCCTGGCGCCGCTGATCCTCACCACGGGCGGCTCAGGCGGCGATCCCCACTTCACCGAAAGCGAGGTCGGCCGGGCCTACCTGGTCGGCCGCGGCGTCCCGTCGGAGGCGATCATCATCGAGCCCGAGAGCGAGAGTACGGCACAGAGCACTGCCGCCGTGGCCGAGATTATGCGGCGGATGAAGTTGCGTTCCTGCATTGTAGTAAGCGATGGCTACCACATTTTTCGGGCCAAGAAGTTCCTCGAGGAGATGGGTCTGGCGGCCTATGGATCGCCGCGCCCGTCGCCGCCTCCGAGAAAAGATCTGCGCTACTGGCAGCTCTGCGCTCGCCAGGCGGTCGGCTACATGCTGTGGGTGCTGCGCATCCGGGTGTAGCTATTCGGCCTCAGGCCGGCTCACCGGGCGAGCCGGCGGCCCGCTCGAGCCGATCGAGAATTGCCGCCCATTCGACGGCCGCCGGCGGCCGCTCGACCGCAATCCAGTCGTAACCTTCTCGGTCGAGTTCGTGTAGCACGTCGTAAAGCCGGGCAGCATAATCGGCGGGGTTGGACGGCATGGCGACGACGCGGGCCGCGGGAGCCGGCCGGGTCAACCACAGGTAGGCGCCGCGGCCGGTTGCCGGCAGGTCGGACCCGCTCACCAAGACAAGCCGCGTGGCGGGCGCATAGTGTTTGCGGTGCATTCCCGGCGCCGGATGAGCCTTCTCGATTCGGCCGGCCGGCGCCACGGGGCCCACAATCGCCTCCAGCTCCGTCCGGCTAATCATTCCCGGCCGCAACAGTTGGGGCGGGTCGGCCGCCAGCGACAGCACCGTCGATTCGATGCCGACTGGCGAGGGGCCGCCGTCGAGAATCGCGTCTGCGGCCCGGCGCACGCTCTCCGGCAGGTGTTCCACGCGTGTGGGCGAAAGTTCGGTGAAGCGATTCGCGCTTGGGGCTGCCACCGGCACGCCGGCCCGGCGGATCAGCTCGAGCGCGACGGGGTGGTCCGGCATTCTGACGCCGACCGTGGCTAGCCCCGCCGTCACGATGTCCGGTACGATCGGCCTTTTGCGCAGCACGAGCGTGAGGGGACCCGGCCAGAAGCGCAGCGCGAGTCGGTGCGCGGACTCGGGCCAGTGAGCGACGATCGACTGCGCCTGTTCGAGGGCGGCGACATGAACGATGAGCGGACTGGTCGAGGGCCTCCCTTTGACCCGATAGATTTTGGCGACCGCCTCGGCGTCAAGCGCATTGGCGCCGAGCCCGTACACCGTCTCGGTGGGGAAGATGACGAGGCCCCCCGCCCGCAGCCGCTCGGCCGCCTTGCAGATCGCCTCCGGATCGGCTCTCCGATTACTCTGCCGACTCTTCTTTGCTGTCTCCAAACGTCTTGCCGGTCTTGCGCCAGACCAGATAGGCGTGGATCAAAGGATCGAGATCCCCGTCGAGCACCCGGTCCACGTCGCCGATCGCCAGGCGGGTTCGCAGATCCTTCACCAGGCGGTAGGGCGCCAGCACATAGCTGCGGATCTGGCTGCCGAAGTTGATGTCGGCCTTCGTCGCCTCGAGCTTCTCCTCCTCGGCGCGCCGTTTGGCCATCTCATGCTCCCAGAGGCGCGCCCGCAACTGCTTCATGGCTGCGGCGCGGTTCTTGTGCTGGGAGCGCTCGTTCTGGCACTGTACGACGATTCCCGTGGGCAGGTGCGTGATCCGAATGGCCGAGTCCGTCCGGTTGACGTGCTGGCCCCCGGCGCCGCTGGCGCGGAAGGTGTCGATGCGCAAGTCCTCGGGCCGGATCTCGATCTTGATCTCGTCCTCGATCTGCGGATAGACGAAGACGGAGGCGAAGGAGGTGTGGCGCCGCGCGTTGGCGTCAAACGGCGAGATCCGCACCAGCCGGTGCACACCCACTTCGGACTGAAGCCGGCCGTAGGCGCCTTCCCCGTTCACTTCGAACGTCACCGACTTGATGCCGGCGCCTTCGCCGTCCAACCGGTCCGTAATCACGGTCTCGTAGCCCGAGCGCTCGGCCCAGCGCAGATACATGCGGAGTAGCATCTCGGCCCAGTCCTGGCTTTCGGTGCCGCCCGCCCCGGGGTGGATCGTTACGATCGCACTGCGCAAATCGTTTTCGCCGGAGAGCAGCATCGCCGTCTCGAGCCGTTCCAGCCGCTCGCCCAAGCTTTTCATGGCCGCCTCCGCTTCGACGGCCACGTCCTCGCCCTCGCGAGCCAGCTCGAGCAACGTCTCGACGTCGGAAAGCTGAGACTCGAGCTCGCGGTCGTCGGCCAGCGCCCTCTCCAAGCGCTTGCGCTCCTGCATCAGGGTCTGGCTCTTTTCGGGACCGGTCCAGAACTCCGGTGCGGCGATCTGCCGCTCGAGCTCTTCCAAACGGGCTTTCTTGGAGGGGGCGTCAAAGATAGCTCCGCACAGCTTCGGCCTGCTGGCGGAGCGCCTCGAACTGTTTTTCCAGGTCTTCTACGAGCGTCATTGTTCCAATTCCCAGTCTATCAGAGCTCGACCAGGCGCCCTGTCTTGCCGACGTTGAAAGCGCGGGTCCGTCCGATCTGCGCCGTGGCGCCGTGGGCCTCATGGATGTGTCCGCAAAAGAAGAGCTCGGGCTGGTGCTTGTCGATAAAGTCGCGCACCGCCTGACTGCCGAGGTGTATTCCCGGCCCGGCCTCATCGAGCGGGGTCCCTTTGGGCGGGCAGTGGCAGATGAGGATCAGTTTTTCGAACGCGGCAAAGGGCGTCAGGCGGTCCGCCAACTCCTTCTCCGAATATTCGCCCGGCGTGCCGAAAGGTGTGGGGTTGGAATAGCCCAGACCAGCGATCCGGTAGCCGCCGGCTTCGAAACTCTTGCCGTGCAAATCCTCAAGACCGTAGGTGCGACACAGGTCGGCGATGTCCTCGACGGATTCGTGGTTTCCCGGCAGCAGATGGATGCGCCCGGCGCGGCGGCTCAGAAGCCGTCCGACGCGGTCCAGCCCGTGCGCCCAGCTCACTAAGTCGCCGGCGGCAATGTAGTGGTCAGCCTCGATGGCGAGCACGCGCTCGAGAGCCGCCAAATCGCCGTGGATATCGGAGAAGACGACGATCTTCATCGCTGCTGCGTCTCCAAGCCGCGTCGAATCCACACCCTGCTGTAAGATGGAGATTTCGCCTTGATCTGGTACTCCTAGTACCTTTTCTCCACGAGATTTCGGGTGCCGATAGCTTTAGACTGAGTGTAATGCATGGCCGGTGCTTCAGGCCAGAGGGGAGCCTGGGGCTGGGAAAGGAAGCCTGTTGCGCATCGCTCGAGAGGTGAAGATTGAACGTTGCGGATATCTCGGTGGTGATCCCCGCCTTTAATGCGGGGCAGCACTTGGAGGAGTGTCTGAGGAGTCTGGCGGAGTCCTCGGTCCGCCCTCGGGAGGTGATCGTCGTCGACGACGGTTCGACTGACGCGAGCGCCAAAATCGCGCGCTCGATGGGGGCCGTCGTGCTGGACACGGGGGCGCAGGGCGGCCCTGCCAAGGCGCGAAATCTCGGGGCCCGCGCAGCCGGCGGGCGGATCCTGTTCTTTTTGGACGCTGATGTGTGCGTGCATCCGGACACAATCGAGCGCATCTGGGAGGCTTTCCAGCGGGATCCCACCTTGGATGCCCTGATCGGTTCCTACGACGACTCGCCCGGCTCAAAAGACTTCCTGTCACAGTACAAGAACCTGATGCACAGCTTCGTGCATCACACCTCGAACGTGGAGGCCAGCACCTTTTGGAGCGGCTGCGGCGCCATCCGCAGGGATGTGTTTCTGGATCTGGGCGGATTTGACGAATCCTATACGCGGCCCTCGATCGAAGACATCGAGCTCGGCTACCGGCTCCGCCACGCCGGTCGCAAAATCCTGCTCGACCGGGACATTCAAGTCAAGCACCTGAAGCATTGGACCTTTTGGAACCTCGTCCGAACCGACATCTTTAGCCGCGGCATCCCCTGGACCGAGCTGATCCTGCGCGATCGGCATATGCCCAACGATTTGAACCTGCACCTGAGCCAGCGGGTGAGCGTGGCGCTGACGTTCGTGCTGTCGGGCATGTCGCTGTTTGCCGCCTTCTGGTGGCAGGGCTATTTCCTGGTGCCGCTGTTTGCCCTGCTGTTTCTCGTTCTGGGGCGCTACTGGGTCGAACACGCCTATTCGACGGAGCGGCGGACCGGCCTGATCTGGACCACTAGCGTCGTGACCGCCATCGTCGTGACGGCCTACTTCCATGAGATGGAGGTGCTCATCCCTCCGCTTGTGTTAGGCTACGTGCTGCTGTTGATCCGCCACCGCTACGAGTACGACCACACCGACCGGCGGATCTACTTCTCCGTTCTGCTGGCCGGCATGATGCTCTGGATCGTGCTGTTCTGGCTGTTCTACATCCCCTATCACCGTTTCGTCTTCTCGGTGAGCATTGTGCTGTTCGCGGTGGTTCTGCTCAACACGCAGTTTTACCTGTTCTTGGCGGAGAAGAAGGGAGGGCTGTTTGCCCTGGCGGCGATCCCGTTCCACCTGCTGTACCACTTCTGCAACGGGATTTCGTTCGTCACCGGTCTGGCTCGATATCTGCTTGTGGCCCGGCGGGCGCAGCGCTCCAAGAAGGTCGTCAACCGGCAGATGCCCGCTGCTTCGTCTTCGCGGGATGCCTGAGGCGGCCGGCGCTACTTCTCAAGGAAAAAGTTCCCCACGAACATCGCGTCGATGCCCGAGGAGTAGAAGCTCCGAACGGCGTCTCGCGGGTTGCAGACCAAGGGATCGCCGAAAAGGTTGAACGAGGTGTTGTAAAGGATCGGGAGTCCGGTCTTTTCTCCAAAGGCACAAAGCAGCCGCCAGTAAAGAGGGTTATCTTCCTTGCGGACCGTGTGCACCCGCACGCGGTTCTCGCCCAGGATGGCACTTTTGAGCGCTTCCCGATACGGCGGCCGTACGCGTCCCACCGTGGCCAAGTAGCGGGCGTTCGGTCCCACCTCAAAGAACTCCGCGGCGAGCTCCTCCGGCACCGAGGCGGCGAACTTGCGGAACGGCTCGCGGTGCTTGATGAAGGTGTTCAGGTTTTCGGTCGAGTATGGATTGAGCGGCGAGGCGAGAATGCTGCGGTTGCCGAGCGCGCGGGGGCCGAACTCCATGCGTCCGTGCATCCAGGCGATGATGCGGTCGGAGGTAATCTGTTCGACCGCCTTTTCGATCAGCTCGTCTGTGGTGAGCAGATAGCGGAAACGCAATTTGCAGTTCTCGAGCACGCGTTTGATCTCATCCGGCGAAAAGCTCGGCCCGAGACACAGATCGCCCAGTCGGGCGCGCTCCGTCTTGCCGTAGATGACGTGCCAGGCCCAGAAGACGGCGCCGAGCGCCGTCCCGGCGTTTCCCGCCGCCGGCTGCACGAAGACGTTCCGCCAGCGGCCGGAGCGCTCGAGTGCCTCCACGAGCAGAGCGTTATAGAGGAGCCCGCCGGCCAGGCATAGGTTTTCACCGGCGCCCGCCATCTCGATCACGACCGCCTCGACGGCCTGCTGGAGCCCGGCGGCGACACTGGCTCGGAGCTCCGGCGGCACTTCCGCTCCGTCGGCCAGCCCAAGCGCCTCGTAAAACTTGGCGCTGAAGCCTCCGCGGCTGAGCCGGTCGCCGTCCAGGTAGGAGCGGTCCAGGCGCAGCCAACTGCCCTCACCGGCAGGCAACATCCGCAGAAAGACCTCGCGATATCGCGCGTCGCCGGCTGTGGAGAGCCACTGCACCTTGTGCTCATCCGCGTTGGCTTCAAAGCCGAGCAGCTCGGTGACGCGGCTGTAAAGGTCCCCAAGCGAGTCTGGATAGTAGAGCTCCCGCTCCAAAGCGAGCTGGTTGCCAGAGCCGTGCCAGCGCGCTCCGCAGCGGAAGTCTCCCGCCCGGTCGAGCGTCAGCACTGTGGCCTCGGGGAAATCCGTCGCATAATAGGCCGAAGCGGCATGCGCCGCCTGGTGCTCGACGAGCACGATCTGACTGGCGGGAAAGCGTTCGCGAAGCTTCAGATGCAAAGCCGCCTCGGGTCCGGCCGCCAGGGGCCGCACTACGGCGACGCAGTCCACCTGCTCCGGGGCGGCATCCGCCATGCCCAGGCAGGTCTGGATGGACTCTTCGGGTAGCTCGCCCACGCGGCGGCGGCGGGCGATCTTGCGCTGCTCGACGGCGGCCACTAGCTCGCCGTCGCGGAGGATCGCGCAGGCCCCATCGTGGAGGATGCCGCCGATGCCTATAATGGTCATCGCCTACTCTCCCCGAGCCTTCAGCGCCTTCTCAATCTTGGCCCAGGTGTCCTTAAGCGCCACGGTACGATTGAACACAGGCCGCTCCGGCGTCGAGTCCGGATCCACGCAGAAGTAACCTAGACGCTCGAACTGATAGCGGCTGCCCACCTCCGCCCCGCGCAGGCTCGGCTCGAGCTTGGCTGCGGAGAGCACCTCGAGCGAGTTCGGATTGAGATCATCCAGGAAGTTTCCGCCCTCCTGTTCGCCCCCGGGCATGGGGCGGGTGAACAGTTGCTCGTACAGCCTCACTTCGGCGTCGATGGCGTGGGCCGCCGAAACCCAGTGGATGGTCGCCTTCACCTTACGCCCGTCGGGCGCGTTGCCTCCGCGTGTTGCCGGATCGTAGGTGCAGTGGATCTCGACGACCTCGCCGGTGCGCTCGTCCCTGACCACCGCGGTGCACTTCACGAAGTAGGCGTAGCGCAGCCGAACTTCCCGGCCAGGGGCGAGGCGGTAGTACTGGGGAGGCGGATCTTCGCGAAAATCGTCCCGCTCGATATAGAGGACCTTCGAGAAAGGCACCTTCCGAGTCCCCATGCTGGGGTCCTCGGGGTTGTTGATGGCTTCCATCTCCTCGACGAGATCCTCCGGGTAGTTGTCGATCACCAGGCGCAGCGGCCGCAGAACCGCCATCACGCGAGGGGCTCGCTTGTTGAGATCTTCGCGCAGGCAGTGCTCGAGCAGGCTCAGCTCGACGATGCCGTTCGTTTTGGAGACGCCGATTCGGGCGCAGAAATTGCGGATCGCCTCCGGAGTATAGCCGCGCCGCCGGAGCCCGGCCAGGGTCGGCATCCGCGGGTCGTCCCAGCCGCGCACGTAACCGCCCTCGACCAGAGCGGCGAGTTTGCGCTTGCTCAAGACGGTGTAGGTCAGATTCAGCCGGTCGAACTCGATCTGTTGCGGATGGTAGACGCCGAGCTGGTCGAGATACCAGTCATACAGCGGGCGGTGATCCTCGAATTCGAGCGTGCAGATTGAGTGCGTGATGCCCTCGATCGAGTCCGACTGACCGTGCGCCCAGTCGTAGGTCGGATAGATGCACCACTTCCGGCCGGTGCGGTGATGCTCGGCGTGCAGGATCCGATACATCACCGGGTCACGTAGGTTCAGATTCGGCGAGGCCATGTCGATCTTGGCCCTAAGTGTCCGGGCTCCGTTCGGGAACTCGCCGGCGCGCATCCGCTCAAACAGCTCGAGGTTCTCCTCTACCGAGCGGTTCCGGTACGGGCTCTCGCGCCCCGGTTCGGTGAGCGTTCCGCGGTAGTCGCGAATCTCCTCGGGCGACAGGTCGCAGACGTAGGCTTTCCCCGCCTTGATCAACTTGACCGCCCACTCGTAGAGCTGGTCGAAGTAGTCGGAGGCGTAATAGAGTCGGTCTTCCCAGTCGAAGCCGAGCCAGCGGACGTCCCGAATGATCGCCTCGACGAACTCGCTCTCCTCTTTGGTCGGATTCGTGTCGTCGAAGCGCAGGTTGCACTTGCCGCCGAACTCAGCCGCCAGGCCAAAATTCAAGCAGATGCTTTTGGCATGGCCGATGTGGAGGTAACCGTTCGGCTCCGGCGGGAACCGAGTGTGGACACGGCCGCCGAACCTGCCCGTGCGGAGATCTTCGACAATCATGTCGCGGATGAAGTTCGAGGGCGCGCGCGGCGTGGCGCCGCCGGCAGACGCAGCGGCTTCGGAAGGTTTCAGGTCCGGTCTGGACGGTTGCATCGGTTGTCGATTTTGATTTGAAGCGCGACGGACAGGCGCGTTACTCCTCATTGTAGCGACATTGTAGCCAGACGCCCGGCCATCGTATCCTGGGAGGCAGCTCAGGAGGAATTGGGGATGAAGCAGACGGTGATTTTCGCCTGCGCCGCGGCGCTGGCCTGGGCCGGAGAGGTTCCCCCGGCCGAGCTCCAGATCGCCTCGGCCGTTTTGGCCGCTCCCGAGGAGTACCGCCCGGGCGCTGCGGTCTTGGGTTACGAGCCTTCAGGCCGCCTGGTCGAATTACGCCGGGGAACCAACGAGATGGTCTGCCTGGCCGACGATCCGCGCCAGGAGGAGTTCAGCGCCGCCTGCTACCACAAGGACCTCGAGCCATACATGGCGCGGGGCCGCGAGCTCCTCGCCCAGGGCGTCACCGGGAAGCGGCGCAACGACATCCGGTGGAAGGAGGTTGAGGAAGGCAAACTGCCGATGCCGCGCGAGCCCCGGACTCTGTACGTCCTGACCGGCAAGGGCTACGATCCGGCCTCCGGCCGCGTTCTCGACCCGTATCTTCGCTGGGTCATCTATGTTCCGTTCGCCACCGCCGAATCGACCGGACTGTCTACCCGGCCTGCGCCCGGCGCCCCGTGGCTGATGGATGCGGGCACGGCCGGGGCCCACATCATGATCAGCCCGCCTAAGAACTGAGCCTTCCGGCCGGTCGGACGCGCTTCCCGCAGGAGGAGATATGAACGCGCAGAGACGTCTGATTGTCGCGACGCTGTTCCTGGCGCTGTGGGGGCTCACTTGGGGCTCACCCACACAGGCGCCCCCGCTGAGCGGCCAGGGTCGCTACCGCTTTCGCGTCCTCTACACTTCGACGCATCTGCCCGGCGAGGCGGTCCAGGCGCTCGCCAAGGCGCACGGCGGTTTCGCCGTCGACCGCCGGCCCGGCCGAGGCGAAATCTACTTCGCCCTCCCGGGCGCCGGCCTGATCCAGATTTCGGCCGATCTTTCCAGGACGCGCTTGATCGACACACCGGCCGAGCTGCGCCAGACCAACCTCCACAACACCTCCATATGGTACCCAGCCGATGGAGAGGCGTACCTGAGCTTTCCCGCCAATCAGGCCGGCCGCATCTATACGACGACGCTCGAGGGGCGGCTGGTACACGAGCTCCGGGCCCCGGAGCCGGGCGCCGAGCTCGGCCACCCCGTCGCGAACGAGTACTTCCGCGGCGGCGGCAACTTCGTGCCCACGGATGTCGCTGTGGTGGACGGCCTGTTTTACGTGACCACCGGGTACTCCAAGCTGGACGTCGTGCTCACCGCCCGTTTGACGGGCACGCGGCCGGTCCGGGCGGTCTGGCATGAGCTGGCTTTCGGGGGCAAGGGCAGTGCCCCCGGCCAGTTCGGAACCGGCCATGGCATCGCGGTGGCGCCCGATGGCGAGAGCATCGATGTGGCCGACCGGCCGAATTCGGAGATCGACCGCTTTACGCGGCAGGGCCGGTACCTTGGCACCTGGAAGATGCCGGCCGGCTCCTGGCCCTGCGATGTGGACTATCTGGACCGCTATGCCGTCGTCGCGGCGCTCCACGGACCGGATCGCCGTCAGGGCGCTCCGATCTATCTGTTCGAAGACGGGCGATTGGTGTCGACCATCCTGCCGAAGCAGGAGCTTGGCCTGGCCAATTTTGAGCACGTTCACCACGCAGTGCTGGTGGACTGTGGCGGCAAGCTGTGCGTGGTCGCACAGGCGTGGAACCCGGGCGACTTCGGGGTTCTCGAGCAGGTCATCGACTGACGGCGCCGTTCGGCCCCGCAAGCTTGCCGCTCGAGTCGGGAAGTACGCCGCTCGCTGCCTGGCGAACGAGCGAACAAGGCCCTTTTGTATGATTGAGGAAGGTTCAGAGATGGGCATCAACATCGGTCTTGACATCGGCGCCGTGAGTGTCAAGCTGGCCGCTCTGGGCGAGGCCGAAGATCGGCCGCTGCTTTCGGCCGTCTGCCGGCGCGACGCGGTTTTCCGCCTCATGGAGGCGCCGGGGCAGGACGGCATGCCGCGGCCGCTGGTGCTCTCCGAGTATCGGCGCATCCTGGGCAGTCCCATTCAGTCGGCCTACGACCTTCTCCAGCAGTTCTACGAGTCCGTCCCGGTGCGGTCGATCGAGGGCATCCGCGTCACCGGCTCCGGCAGCCGCACGATCGCCAAGATCCTGGGCATCTATTTTGAGAACGAGTTCAAAGCCGTTGCCCGAATGATGGCCGCCTTCCATCCCGAGGTCCGCACCGTCTTTGAGATCGGCGGCGAGAGCTCGAAATACATCCGTCTGGAGGCGGACCCGCGAACCGGCGAGCTGCGCATCGCCGACTACGACCGCAGCGGGGAATGCGCCGCCGGCACGGGCAGCTTTCTCGATCAGCAGGCGCTGCGGATGGGTTTCCCGGTGGAGGAGATCGGCGCGGTGGTCCGCACAGCGCGGGCGGCCGCCCACATCGCCGGCCGCTGCTCGGTCTTCGCCAAAAGCGACATGATCCATGCGCAGCAGAACGGCTACACGCCGGCGGAGATCCTGCGCGGCCTGTGCGACGCCGTGGCGCGGAACTTCAAGGCCGCCATCGTCAAAGGGCGGCCTGTGACGCGCCCGGTCGCCTTGATCGGCGCCGTCTCGCAGAATGCCGGCGTGGTCGCGGCGCTCAAAGAGGCCTTCTCGCTCGCCGACGACGAGCTGTTCGTTCCCCAGACCTACGCCTGGTGCGCCGCCATCGGGACGGCCATGCTCGAGGCCGCCGAGACCCGGAAGCGCTCTTTTCGTGAAATCCACCGCCTGAGCCAGCACGCCGCCCAGCGCAAGCCGGTGGACACGCGGCCGCTGTCGATGGAGAACGTCGTTCTGCTGCGCGAGTTGGTGCGCCGCTATGAACCACCCCCGGGCGACGGTCCCATTCCGGCTTATCTCGGCATCGACGTCGGCTCGGTCTCCACCAATCTCGTCGCCATGGACGAGCACGGCCGCCTGATTCATGACATCTACTTGCGCACGGCAGGCCGTCCGATCGAAGCAGTGCAAAAAGGGCTGACCGAACTCAAGGAGCTTTGGGGCCACCGCCTGGAGATCCGGGGGGTGGCAACCACCGGCAGCGGCCGCGAACTGATCGGCGAGTTTGTCGGCGCCGACGCCGTCCATGACGAAATCACGGCGCACAAGACGGGCGCGGTCTTCATCAGTCGGACCCTCGGCGGCGAGATGGTGGATACCATCTTCGAGATCGGAGGCCAGGATTCGAAGTTCATTGCGCTTGAAAACGGCGTGGTGGTGGACTTCGCCATGAACGAGGCCTGCGCCGCGGGCACGGGTTCCTTCCTCGAAGAGCAGGCGGAAAAGCTCGGCATCAGCATCAAAGACGAGTTCGCGCGCCTGGCCCTCTCCTCGAAGGCCCCCTCGCGGCTGGGAGAGCGCTGCACGGTCTTCATGGAGCGGGATGTCACCGGGTTTCTGCACAAAGGCGACACGATTCCGGACGTGCTCGCCGGACTGGCCTATTCGATCGCGCTCAACTATCTGAACCGGGTGGTCCGCGGCCGGCGGATCGGCGATGTGATCTACTTCCAGGGCGGCACGGCTTATAACGACGCTGTGGCGGCGGCCTTCGCCAGCCTGCTCGGCAAGCGGATCACCGTGCCACCCCATAACGGCGTCATGGGCGCCATCGGCATGGCGCTGATCGCACGCGAGTGGCACCAGGCCACCGGCGGCGCCACCCGCTTCCGCGGCTACGACCTCAGCCGCCTGGAGATTCGCACCCGCGACTTTATCTGCAAGGCGTGCTCGAACCATTGCGACATCAAAGAGTTCACCATCGAGGGGCAGAAGAGCTTCTGGGGGGACAAGTGCTCGGACCGATACCGCAAAGCGGCGAAAACCGGCCGCCGCCCGGTGATTGAAGACTTGCTGGCCTATCGAGACCGGGTGCTCGAAGAGGTCACCGGCGCAACGTCCAAAAGCGGCGTGCCGGCGCGAGTTGAGGGCAAGATCACCGTCGGCATGCCGCGCACCATGTCGACCTTCGAGCGCTATCCGTTCTGGCACCGCTACTTCGCCGAGCTCGGCGCGGCGGTCATCCTCTCGCCGCCGACCGACGCGCGCATCGCCGCCAAAGGGGTCGAGCTGGCGCTGGCTCAACCCTGTTTTCCGGTACAGGTGGCGCACGGGCACGCCTGGTTGCTATTGGCTGAGCTGGGGGTCGACTACCTGTTTGTGCCGAACGCGCTCGACGCCGAATCCGCCGATGAGAGCTCTTGCACGGCCCATTTCTGCCCGTGGAACCAAACGCTCCCCTTCGTGCTGCGCTCGGTGCCGGGCCTGGCCGAGCATGCCCACAAGTTCCTGTCGCCGACCCTCTATTTCAGTCTGGGGCCGGAGCACGTCAAGCGGGCGCTGGCCGGCGTGGCCGCCAGACTCGGCGTGCGTCGCAGCCGGAGCGACCGAGCCGTGGAGGCCGCTTACGCGGCGCAGCGCGAGTTCCAGAGCCGGTTGCTTGAGGCCGGACGGCGGGCGCTCGAGGTTCTGGAGCGAACGGGCGAGCCGGGCCTGGTGCTGGTGGGTCGCAGCTACAACATTTACGACCGCAACGTTAACTGCGACATTCCGCGCAAGCTTCGGAACTTCTATGGCGCCAACGTCATTCCGCTGGACTTTCTGGTGACCGGCGCCGAGCGCGTCGAAGATCTCCACCCGAATATGTACTGGAGCTCCGGACGCAAGATTCTGGAAGCCGCCCGCTTGGTGGCTTCGCGGCCGAATCTGCACCTGGTCTATATCTCGAACTTCAAATGCGGTCCGGACTCCTACATCAAGTTCTTCACCCGGCAGACGGCCGGCGCGCCGATGCTGGTGCTCCAGTTCGACGGGCACGGCAACGACGCAGGCTACCTGACTCGCTGTGAGGCCTATTTGGACAGCAAGGGGATTTTGCGATGCTACAACTCGGAGCTCGAGGTGGAGCGGCTGAGCGTGCGGGCGGCCACCCATTAGTCGGCAAGAAAGTCCTCATTCCTCCGATGGCGGCCGGCAGCGCCCGGCTGTTCGCCGCCGGGTTCCGGGCTCTCGGTGTGGAGGCCGAGCCGACGCCGCCATCCGACGAACGCACGCGGGAGTTGGGCGCCCGGTACACCTCCGGCGACGAATGCTATCCGGCGAAGGTCACTATCGGGGACTTCATGAAGTATCTGGCCTCGCCCGGCGCCGAGCCCGAGCGGACCGTCTTCTTTATGCCCACCTCCGACGGCCCCTGCCGCTTCGGCCAGTACGCTCCCTATTTGCGGCGAGTGCTGGATGAGAACGGTTACGGCTCGGTCGGCATTCTCTCGCCCACGAGCCAGAACGGCTATGCGGGCCTGGGCATGCTGGCGCGCGCTTTCCTGCGGACCCAGTGGCGGGCGCTTGTAGCCGCCGACATCCTACAAAAGCTCCAGCTCATCTACCGGCCGCACGAGCTCATCAAGGGCGAAACGGACCGCGTCTACGACGAATGTCTGGAAGATGTGGCGCGCGTCATCGAGCACTCCCCGCTCGAGCCCCGCCTGCAACTTGAGGCGATGCGTGAGGCGATGCTCCGAGCGCGGGAGCGCTTCCGCGCCATCCGGGCGCGGCGAGATCCGGACCGGCCGTTGATCGGAGTGGTGGGCGAGATCTTCTGCCGCCTGAACACGTTTTCCAACGACGACCTGGTGCGCCGCCTGGAAGAGTACGGCGCCGAATGCTGGGTCTCCGACCTCACCGAGTGGATCTGGTACACCAACTCCGAGCAGTTCCGCAAGCTGCGGCTCCAGGGAAGGCAGATCTCGGCGGAGAGCTTCAAGGCTTGGATCCGCACCAGTGTGCAGCGCCGGGACGAACACATTTTGCTCGAACCCTTCCGGGAGGACTTTGCCGGGCAGGAGGAGCCTCCGGTTCGGGAGATTCTCCGGGCGGCCGAACCCTACCTGCCGGCTGCCGGGGCGCTCGGTGAAATGGTGCTCAATGTCGGCAAGGCGATCTGCCTGGCCCATCGGGGCGTCGACGGGATTGTCGACATCAGCCCGTTTACCTGCATGAACGGCATCGTCAGCGAAGCGATCTACCCCCGTCTGAGCCGCGATCTGGACGGCTTGCCGATCCGATCCTTCTACTTCGACGGAACCGAGGCGGACCTAGACCGCGATCTCGGCGTCTACGTCGAGTTGGCCCGGGCCTATCAGCGCCGCAAGCGACATGTGCGGCGCTACCCGAAGTTTCCCCGGCCTTGACGGGACTCTCAGTAGCGCGACCTTACGCCGCCACCGCCCCCGCGGCGCCGCTCAGGCCCTCCGCGACGAGCCTCGCCCGACTGACGGTCCCGTAACGGCCGCGCCTCGTTGACGACGAGGTTGCGACCGAGGAAGTCCTGCCCGTTGCAGGCGGCGATGGCTCGGCCTGCCTCTTCGTCGCTGGTGATGTCGACGAAGGCGAATCCGCGTGATTCCCCGGAGAAGCGGTCCCGAATGATGGTGACCGCCTCCGGCGTGATGCCTGCCTGGACGAACCAGGCCTCCAGTTGCGACTCGGTAGCCTGATACGGCAGGTTGCCGACGTAGAGTTTCTTCACGCTAGCCTCCCTGCCAGGAGCTCTCTCTCGAGCAGAGGGCACACGGAGAAACTCCCGGGCTGGTTGTCTCCTCACCGGTCCGCCCAGGGCGGAACCGGCTCCTGGGCACCATCTTCGCGCGGCCGCGGGGCGGAGTCAACTGTCGGCGTCAAGCCCGCCGCTGCTCGCTTCGCGCCATGTCGTAGAGCGCTTTGATGTAGCCGATGCTGTAGGCCCACCCGGTGCGCCGGTCGCCGACCATCTGCGGAACATGATCGGCGATCAGGATGCCGCGGAAATCGACCTCCACGAGCGCCCGCATCGCCTGCTTCATGTCGAAGTAGCCGTTGTCGACGAAGGTCTCGACAAAGTACGGCAGCGGCGCGCTGACGTTGCGGAAATGGACCTTCCAGAGTTTGCCCAGGCGGGCGAACTCCCCGATGGCGCCGATGAGGTCCTTGCCCATGCCTTGGCCCCCTTCGAGCCAGCAACCGCAACACAGGCACACGCCGATGTTGGGACTGTCGGCGATTTCGAGCGCACGCATGTAACCCTTGAACGTGCCGAAGATCGGCCGCGGGATGCCACCCAGCTCGAGCACCGGCGGGTCGTCGGGGTGGATGCCGATGCGCACGCCGACCTCTTCGGCGACCGGGGCCACCTGCTTGATGAAGTATGTGTAGTTCTCCCAGAGCTCTTCTTCGGTGTACTTCCTGCCGTGCGACAGCGGCGGCTCGAAGACCGCGCCGGCCCAATAACCTTTGGCCGTTTCCGGGCGGAAGGCGCGGGCTCGGGCCCCGCCGCGCGTCGTCTCCGGCGGCGAGCTCCAGATGCCGTTACCCATGTGGGCGTAAGTAGTGTAGTAAATGCCCGCCTTGGCCAGATTGCGCAGGTATTGTTTATACTCCTCGATCTTGGCGTCGCGCCCGGGCAGGTTCAGGGTGACCTCCGGCATGTTATGGACGCTCGAGTTGCCGATGTTGGCCACCTTCAGGCCGGCTGCCTCCACGCGGCGTTTGTGCTCGGCGTAGATCTCATAGGTGCCGGCGCGACCCGGAATGCTGACATAATCGACGCCGAGCTGTTTGGCGAAGGTGAGATCCTCGTCGGTGTAGTCGGCGGGAATTTGCAGCGATATCTTGATTCCCAGCGACAGAGGCTCCAGCGGTCGTTTGGCGGCGGCCACGGATGCGGCCGTCGCGGTCCCAACTGCTGTACGCACAAAACTCCTTCGGCTCGGCAAATTCTCGGTGGCTGGTTTCATGGCTAGTACCCTCCCGTTCTCGCTCAATCATCTCAAATTTAGTATGTGCGTGTCCCCGGGCCCCGGCCGGGCAAAAAGTAAATCGAAGTGCGGGCGGTGATGTAGAGACCGTAGAAGCCGGGCCCCCAGTTCAGATTGCTCGGCCGCTCCGGGACGGAGATCGTCTCGCGGAGCTTGCCCTCCGGCGAAAAGACGGCGATGCCGTCCTCGGCGGCGACGTAGAGATTGCCGGCTTCGTCGGTCTTGAGGCCGTCCGGACGGCGGCATCGGGCGAGGATGCGGCCACCCGAAAGCCCGCCGTCGCCTGAGATGTCGTACGCCCGGATGCAGTCGGCGCCGCTGTCGGCGACGTAGAGCACAAGCTGGTCAGGGCTCAGGGCCACGCCGTTGGGCCGGGCGGGCTCGCGCGTGGCGAGCCGCACTGCGCCGTGACGCGTAATCTGGTAAACGGCCGAGAATCCCGTCTTAGCCGGATCGGACGCCGCCTGCCGCGGCATGGGATCGGTGAAATAGATCGAGCCGTCGATGGCGTACACCAGGTCGTTAGGGGCCCAGAACCTCTTGCCTTCGAACCGGTCGGCGAGGACGCTCAAGCTCGAGTCTTTCTCTGTGCGGGTGACGCGTCCCGCTTTGCCCTCACAGGCGAGCAGGCGACCCTGGCGATCGAAGCTCAGCCCGTTGGCGCCGCGCGAGTTCTGCCGAAACACGCGGAGCTCGCCCCGCTCGAGCTGGTAGATCCGTTCGGCCGGAATGTCGCTGAACAAAAGAAACCCGATACGGCTGAAGACCGGCCCCTCCGTGAATTGGAATCCGGTGGCGACGCGCTCCATCACGACCCCCTGCCGCGCGCGAAATAGGAGCGCTCCGGCGCTGTGTAGGCGATCCGCAACTCCGGCGTTTCCAACCGCTTTTGACCTTGATAGGCCGACTCCATGAGGAAGGCGAGCGCGCCGGTGGTAAGCAGCGTGCGCTCGACCGGGTAATCGCATCTCCCGGTGAGAACCATACGGGCGATGGAATCGACGAGCGGGCTGAAGTTGTTGGAGTTCTCGATCGGGATATAGCAGAGCGTGGCCGCCGGCTCCCGGCGGCCCTTGACGCGGAAGGCGGCAAGATACTCGCCGACCAGGCCGCCCAACATCAGCGCCGCGGCGCGGAAGCCGTTGTTGTATTCGATCAGGCAGGCGACCGGGCGCTTAACGATCTCCTCGGGCCGGCCGGGCGTAACCCGCTCACCGCAAGCGAGCGCCGCATCGAGCAGCGGGCGCGACCAGCGGCCCTCGCGTCCGGCCTGCCAAACCGCCTCGCCTTCCAGTCGCTGGACCGCGCGCACTCCCGTCTCCCCGCCTCGCCGCCGCTCGACGAAACATTGAAGCACCTCGAGCACATGGAAGACGCCGCCGTCGGCCACCCAGCCGCCGCCCACCGCCAGAGCGTCCTCGAATTCGGTCTCGAGCGGAAAGTCGAGCTCTGGTCGGCGGAAGGTGACGGAAACCGACGAGCCGGCCATAAGCGGAAAGCCGAGCCGGCGCGACTGCTCGTACATCTGCCTGGCTTTCGTCCAGTCGTAGGAGAGGTGCTTGTCGACGAAGACCGGAACCGAACGGCCAGAGGCGCGGAAGACATCCATCACCTGCTGGTAGAACTCGTAGCGCGGATAGAGCTTTTGCTGCTTCTCGTTGTCCGGGTAGTTCCCGTGCTCGGCGACGAGCAACACGCCGTCCACGGCGAGCTTGCCCGTGCCGAGCGTCAGGGCTTCGCGGATCGATCCAACGACGGGGAAGCCGTAGGCCATCGAAAGGCGCCGGCCGATGTCGGCCGGATGGATCTGGTCCATGTACAGCGAGGCGATGTCGCACGGCGGTGGGTAATACCTTTCGTTGATCCAGTAGCCTTCGAGGAACCGGGTGACGATGTTGTCGGCGTGCGAGCGGACATGATAGGTGGTCACGAGCGCGGCCAGGCGGGGCCGGCGCGCCTCGGAGCGCGCCGCCGGCAGCGCCCAGCCAGCGAGAAACTCTCTTCGTCTCATGGCAAGTGGCCTGCCGATTCCTCAGCTTGGTCTTAGCTTCCCGGCGTGGCGCCGCACCTTGGCGATCGCCGCCGCGATCTCCTCCATGTCGCGCCGCTCGCCGAGCAGCACGTTCTGGGAGAACCACAGCGCCTCTTGCGTCACCTGGTCGTTGGCCGGCAGGTGGCGGTTGCGCTCGCCCCAGTCGGCCAGCTCCCGTTCGGTGTACACGGCGCGGAACATGCGCGAGCGAGCCGTGTTTTCGAGGAACGGGTGGCGGTTGAGCGGCCCGTAGCCTTCGGCCAGCGGAATCCCCTCGGCCCGCACGGCTTCGAGGAACCGGCTCCGGGACAGGCCGGCGAACTGCTCCGGGTCGTAGCGCATCATGTAGAGGTGATAGCCGTTGCGCGTGCAGCCCGGGTAGCGCTTGACCGGCTCGATGCCGCCGATCTCACCGAGCAGCCGGTCGAGAGTCGCGGCGTTCTCCTCGCGCCGGCGCGCGTTTTCCTCGAGCCTCTCCATCTGCGCCACAAGCAGCGCCGCCTGAAACTCGGCCATGCGCAGGTTGATCCCGTTGCGGCAGGAGCTCAAATCCGGTGCGTTCTCCCCCGGCGTGCGGTAGTGCGAATGGAAGCCGTAGGCGTGCAGGTAGAGCTTTTCGTCGTTGGTCACCACGGCGCCCGCCTCGCCTCCGGGCAGGTTCTTGAATTTCTGGAAGCTGAAGCAGCCGAGCTCGCCGAGCGTTCCCGCCGCGCGGCCCCGCCAGGCCGATAGATGCGCCTGACACGCATCCTCGATCACCGGTATGCCGCGCCGCCGGCTGATCTCGAGGATCTTGTCCATGTCAGCCATGTTGCCGCCCAAATGCACGGGCATGATCGCCCGGGTGCGCTTCGTAATGGCCGCCTCGATCTTGGCCGCGTCGATCATGTGGGTGGCGCGGTCGGTATCGACAAAGACGGGCAAAGCGTACTGCGCCAGGATGGCATTGATGGTGGCGATGAAGGTATAGGGGGTGACGAGCACCTCGTCCTTGGGACCGATTTCGAGGGCGCTCATGGCGGCCATCAGCGCCCCGGTTCCGTTGGCGGTGGCCACGACGTGCCGGACGCCGAGTTTGTCGCCCCAGGCCTTCTCGAAATCCCGGACCCAGTGGCCCTCCCGGCGCCACCACTTGCAAGCCCGCAGCGCCTCCATCCAGTTGGCCTCATCCGTGGCGCCGATGCGCGGCCAGGAGGGGAAGGGGCGCCGGCGGACCGGTTCGCCGCCCAGCAGCGCCGGGGTGTCGCTCGAGGAGCGGGCCACGCCCGAGGCGCCTGCCGCCGCGAGAAACGTGCGTCGCTTCAGTGTTCGAGACATGCGTCGATCGCTCCGCGATGAGAACAGTCGTCTGGTTTCACTGGGCAACTATACAGTGCCGCCGGCGCTGTGTCAACGACCGGGTCTAAACTTTGCCCGGCCGGGGAGGGTCGAGCCGGGGGCAGGCGGCCGTGTACGATGGGTGGTTCCGCGACTCGTCGGAGAGTCCGCCAATAATGAGGAGGGAGGCGAACTTTGTGGCGCGCATGCTTGCTACTGGCATGGCCGGGGTTCACGGCCGTGGCTGCTGAGGAACTCTTCATCGCCCGGCCTTTAACCGAGCCGGGGAGCTTCACCGAGCATATCGAGGGGCCCGCCTGCGACCGCGAGGGGAACATCTACGCGGTAAGCTTCGCCCGCCAGCCGACCATCGGCCGCGTGACGCCGGACGGCAAGGGCGAGATCTTTTTGGAGATGCCGGCCGGCAGCCTCGGCAACGGCATCCGTTTCGACCGTGCCGGCAAGATGTACGTGGCTGACTATACCGGTCACAACGTTCTGCGCGTGGACTTGGCGACGCGGCGCCTCGAGGTGTTCGCGCATGAGCTCCGGATGAATCAGCCCAACGATTTGGCTATCGGTCCGGATGAGACCCTCTGGGCGAGCGACCCAGACTGGAAGGCGGGCACCGGTCAGATCTGGCGCATCGACCGCGACGGCAAGGTCGAACGCGTGGCGGAGAAGATGGGCACCACCAACGGCATCGAGGTGAGCCCGGACGGCCGCACGCTGTATGTGAACGAGAGCGTCCAGCGAAGAGTCTGGGCCTTTCGAATCGAGCGCGGCGGACGCCTGGGCGCGCGGCGTCTGGTGATCGAGTTTGCCGATCACGGCCTGGACGGCATGCGTTGCGACGTCGACGGCAACCTGTACATCACCCGGTGGGGCAAAGGCACGGTGGTGAAAGTCTCGCCCGAGGGCAAGCTTTTGCGCGAGATCGACGTACTGGGCGCCCGGCCGACCAACCTTTGTTTCGGCGGTCCGGACGGGCGCACCTGCTATGTCACCGAAGCCGAAAAGGGCCGCCTGGTCCAGTTCCGGGTGGACCGCCCGGGTCTGGAGTTCGAGCGCTGGCGGCAGGCGCCGCGCGGCCGTTGATAAGATGAAGAAGCTATGAATAAAGAGACGGTTCTGTCGTTTATCCGGGATGTGGGCATCGTACCGGTGGTTCGCACCTCGAGCGCCGAGAGCGCCGTCAAAGCGGTGGAGGCCATCTATGAGGGCGGCATCCGGGCGGCCGAAATCACCATGACGGTGCCGGGCGCCATCCGCGCACTCGAAGCGGTGGCCGACCGGTTCGGTGACAAGATCGTGCTGGGCGCTGGCACCGTGCTCGATCCGGAGTCGGCGCGGGTTTCGATGCTGGCCGGGGCGGAGTTCTTCGTGACCCCGAGCCTCAAGCTGGCTACCATCGAGATGGTGAAGCGCTACGGCAAGGTGATCATGCCGGGCGCGCTTACGCCCACCGAGGTGCTTGCGGCCTGGGAGGCCGGCGCCGATATCGTCAAGATCTTTCCCTGCGGCAACGTGGGCGGGCCGAAATATATCCGGGCGCTCAAAGCTCCATTCCCGCAGATCGAGATGATTCCCACCGGCGGGGTCAATCTCGAAACGGCGGGTGAGTTTTTGAAGGCTGGCGCCTGCGCCGTGGCCGTCGGCGCCGAACTGGTCGACGCCAAGACGATCAAGGAAGGCCGCTATGAGATCTTCACCGAGCGGGCGCGGAAGTTCCTCGAGGTGATCGCGGCGGCGCGCGAGGAGATGAAGAAGGCGGCCTGAGAGCTTTTGACGATGGCGATCTCGGCGGAGCTGCTGGCGCTGCTCGTCTGCCCGGCCTGCAAAGTGCCGGTGAGGCTCAAGGAGGACGAGAAGGGCCTGTTGTGCGGCGCCTGCCGGCGCGTTTTCCCGATCCGCGACGACATCCCGGTCATGTTGCTTGAAGAGGCCAGATTCGACGAGGGGGCCTGAGAGACGGCGACGGGGGCCATCACCGAACGTCTGCCTTTAGGCGCGCGGCTGCTGGTCGTCCGGCTGCGGTCGCTCGGCGACTGCGTGCTGACGACGCCGGCCTTGGCGCTGCTCAAAGGCTTTCGCCCTGACCTGCGCGTCGGGGTGGTGGTCGAAGACCGCTTCCGCGCGGTGTTTGAGGACAACGAGGACGTCGATGAGCTCCTCGGGCCTTCGGCCGCCGGCGTGGCGCGCTGGGGCGCCCGTTTGTGCCTGGATTTGCACGGGGGAAACCGGGCGGCGTGGTTGACGCTAGCCTCAGGAGCGGCGGAACGGGCGGGCTTTGCTCACGCTCGGTGGGCCTGGACCTACGGGATTCGGATCCCGCGGGCCCAGCATATCCTGGGGGTGGAGCGAGTGGTGCACACGGCCGAACACTTGGCTTCGGCGATGTTTTATCTCGGCGTGCCGCAAGCCGAGATTCCCCGGGCCAAGCTCGCGGCCCGACCGCGACAGGCCCGCGCACCTTTTGCGGTGATCCACCCGTTCGCCGCGGCGCCGGAAAAGACTTGGCCTGCCGGCCACTTCCTTGCGGTGGCCGATTTTCTGAGCCGCGTTTGGGGGATCGAGCCGGTCTTCATCGGCGCAGCAGGCGATGATCTTGGTGCGTTCGCGCGATTTCGCACGCTTGGCGGCCGGCCCCTCGGCGAGATCAAGAATCTGATCGCCGGAGCCGTGCTATTCATCGGTAACGACAGCGGACCGGCGCACATGGCGGCGGCCTTCGGCGTGCCCACGGCAGTGGTCTTCGGGCCTTCGGATCCCCGGATCTGGGGGCCGTGGCGGGCGCCGGCGGAAGTCCTGGTGGGACGCGAGGGAATCGAACGGGTCAAGCCGGAGCAGATGCTGGCCGCGCTCGAACGGCTGCGGGTGACGGCATGAGGGAGATGCTGCGCCTGCTCGGCTTTGTCCGGCCCTACCTGGCCATTCTGCTCGCCTCGGTGCTGCTGATGGCGATCGCCGGCGCGGCTCACGCCATGATCGCCTTGCTCATCGGGCCGATCTTCGACCGCGTGCTCAATCCCGCCTCTCCGGAGGCGCCCGTGGTTCTGTTCCGCTTCCTGGGCGAACCTGTGTACCTGCACTACCTGGTGCCGGGCTGGATTCGCAACGTCTGGACCATGGTGGCCTTCGGCATCCTGCTCGTCTTTCTGGTCAAGGGCGCCTGCGACTACCTGGGCAACTACGCGGTGAACTATGTCGGCCTGGGGGCGATCACCGATCTTCGCCAGCGGGTCTTCGATCACGTCCTTCGGCAGGACATGCACTTTTTCGAGATGCATCCGACGGCGCGGCTGATGTCGTCGATCATGGCCGATATCGAAAAGATCCAGGTGGCCACCTCGCACATCCTGGCGGATCTGCTCCGGCAGAGCTTGAAGGCGATTGCGCTCGGTTACGTGCTGCTGCATACGGACTGGCGGCTGTCGCTGGTGAGTCTGACCGTGCTGCCGGCCGTGCTGGTGCCCACGCTGCGGCTGGGGCAGCGCATCCGGCGAACCACGCGGCGGGCGCAGGATCACGCCGCCGAACTGAACCAGATCTTGCAGGAGGCGCTCGGAGGCCATCAAGTCGTCAAATCGTTCTCAAGCGAAGCGCACGAGTCGCGCCGGTTCCGCCTGGCCGGTTTGCGCTACAAGGCGGCGTCGCTGCGCTACGTGGCGCTCCAGGCGGCCGCCACGCCGGTGATCGAGCTGTTCGGGGCCCTCACCGTGGTGGCCTTGCTCACCTACGCGCGCGAGCAGATCAAGGCCGGGGCCATGACGGCCGGCGAGTTCACCACCTTCGTGGTGGCGCTCTTGATGCTCTACGAGCCGGTCAAACGCCTCGCCGGAATTCACAACATCTTTCAGCAGGCGCTCGGGGCCTCGCAGCGGGTCTTCGAGTACCTGGACCGCGAGGAGACCATCAAGGACCGGCCCGGCGCCGTACCGCTCGAGCGGTTCGAGGAGGCGATCGTCTATGACCATGTCGGCTTTCGCTACCCGGGCTCGGAGAACGGGTTTCGGCTGGAGAACATCAACCTGGAGGTGCGCCACGGCGAGGTGGTGGCGCTGGTCGGCCCGAGCGGGGCCGGCAAGACGACGCTGGCCGCGCTGGCGGCGCGTTTCTATGATGTCACCGAAGGCGCGGTGCGGATCGACGGCATGGACGTCCGGGACTTGACGCTGGCCTCTCTGCGGCGTCAGATCGGCATCGTCGCGCAGGAGACGTTCCTGTTCAACGACACCATCGCCAACAACATCCGTTACGGGCGCCGGGATGCCACCGACGAGGAAGTGCGCCAAGCGGCGCGCAGCGCCCTCGTCGAGGAGTTCGTCGAGCGCCTGCCGGAAGGCTACGAGACCGTGGTGGGCGAACGAGGCGTCAAGTTGAGCGGGGGCCAGCGCCAGCGGATCGCAATCGCGCGGGCGCTGCTGAAGAATGCTCCAATTCTGATCCTGGATGAGGCGACTTCCCACCTCGATTCGGAATCGGAGCTGCTCGTGCAGCGGGCGCTGGCCAACTTGATGGCCAACCGGACGGTGATCGTCATCGCGCACCGGCTCTCGACGGTCCGCCGGGCCGACAAGATCGTCGTGCTCGAAGGCGGGCGCATCACCGAGATCGGCACGCACGAACAGTTGGTGGCCGGCGGCGGCATCTACCAGCGGCTGCACGAGCTACAGTACTTGGAGCCGGACGCGTGGGCGAGCCCATGACGGGAGGCGGACCGGTTCGCAGTATGACCGGATTTGCCCGCCTGCGCAGGCAAGTGAAGGGGGCGGAGGTCGTGGTCAGCCTCAAGAGCGTCAACCATCGGGGCCTCGACCTGCGGTTGTTTCTCCCGCCGGAGCTCGACGGCTTGGAGAGCGAAATGCGCGGGCGGCTGAGCCGGTTGCTGGTCCGCGGACACGTCGAGGTGCGCATCGAGCTGCGGCGCACGCCGGGCGCGGGCGCGCTCCAGCTAAACCGCGGCCTGCTCGAGGCCTACCTGGCGGCGTTTCGGCAGGCCGCTGCCGACTATGATCTCGGCGGGGAGCCGGACTTGAACGCGATCTTGCGCTTCCCCGGGATCCTGGCGCCGGCGGCGGAGCCGGAGACGGGATCGGACTTCGAGCGGGGCCTGCTGGAGGCGCTCGAGGATGCCGCGACCGAGCTCAACGCGTTCCGCGAGCGCGAGGGCGCTGAAATCGCCCGAGAACTGATCGCACGGGCTGGCACGCTGGTCGAGCTGGCCGAGCGCTTAGAGGGACTGCGCCTGGAGGCCCTCCGTGCGTTTGAGCAGCGCTTGGAAGAGCGGCTCAGGGAACTCCTTGGCGGCGCCGGCGTGGAGGCGCAGCGGCTGGCGCAGGAGGCGGCCTTCCTGGCCGAGCGCAGCGATATCTCCGAGGAGCTGGAGCGGCTGAAGATCCACGCGCGCGAGGTCGGCCAGATGCTGGCGGCTGGTGGCGAAGTGGGAAAGCGCCTGGACTTTCTGCTCCAGGAGATGCACCGCGAGACCAATACAATCCTGTCGAAGACGGCCGGCGTCGGGGGCTCGGGCCTCAAGATCACGAATCTGGCCTTGGCGGCCAAGGCGGAGATCGAGAAGATTCGCGAACAGGCCTTGAACTTGGAATGACCGTCGTCTACATCATCTCTGCGCCCTCTGGTTCGGGCAAATCGACGCTGGTTCGGCGCGTGCTCGACGCCGACAGCCGCCTGCTGTTTTCGGTCTCCTACACCACACGCCCGCCGCGAGGCGCCGAGCGAGCCGGCGAGAACTACCATTTCATCAGCCGGGAGGAGTTCGAGGCGCGGCTTCGCCGCGGCGAATTCCTGGAGTGGGCTGAAGTCTTCGGCCACTACTACGGCACGCACCGGAGCTACTGGGAGCAGGCCCTGCGAGAAGACCGGGACCTGGTGCTCGACATCGACGTCCAAGGTGCGCGACAATTAAAAAGAGAGATACCAGACGCGGTCAGCATCTTCATTCTGGCTCCGTCCCGCGAGATCCTGGAGCAACGGCTGCGCACCCGGTCCGAAGACCCGGCCGAGGTGATCGAGCGTCGACTCCGGGAAGCTCGCGAAGAGATTCGGAGTTTCCGCGATTACGACTACGTGGTGGTGAACCGGGAGTTGGAGACGGCGGCGGCCGACCTGGCCGCCATCATCCGGGCGGAGCGGCTGCGCCGCGCGCGAATGGAGGAGCAGATTTTGCCGATCCTGGCGAGTTTCGACGCCTAAGATGCCGCTAGGCGAACGAATCAATAGCTATGGAAAAAGCCACGCGAGCACCCTCATACGCAATTCCGGACGATCCGGAGCAGAGCACCTACCGCTTCATCATTGTGGCGGCAAAACGAGCGCGCCAGCTTCAAAGCGGCGCCCGCTCGTTTTTGCCGACGGCCTCCAAGAAGCCGACGGTGACCGCCATGGAGGAGGTGCGCCGGGGCCTGGTGAAATACTACGACCCCGTAAAGGAAAGCCGGGAGAAGAGTGAAGTCCTCCTGGGGCGGTTCTAGCGGAAGGGGATCCTCATGAACCTGCTGCTCGGCGTGGGCGGCGGCATCGCCGCCTACAAGGCCGCCGAGCTGGTGCGCCTGCTTCAAGACCACGGCTTCTCCGTCCAGGTGGTGATGACGCCGGCGGCGCAGGAGTTCGTACGCCCGCTCACCTTCGCCGCGCTTACGGGCAAGAAGGTTATCACGGAGATGTTTCCGACCGGCGGCGGCGAGGAGACCCTGGCGAGCGCAGTCGAGCACATCCGCCTGGCCCAGGAGAACGAAATGATGGTGGTGGCGCCGGCCACGGCGGACCTGCTGGCGCGGCTGGCGCTCGGGCTGGCCAACGACTTTCTCACTACGCTTTACCTTGCCTTTACCGGGCCGGTGGTGCTGGCGCCGGCCATGAACAGCCACATGTGGCTGCACCCGGCCACCCAGGCCAACATTCGGACTCTGCGGGAGCGGGGCCACACGGTGCTCGAGCCCGAGGAAGGGCCGCTCGCCTGCGGTATGACCGGCCCCGGGCGCCTGGCCGAGCCGCAACGGATCGCCGCGGTGGTGCGCGCGCTGGCGGGCAAGCAACGCGATCTGGAAGGCGAGACGGTGCTCGTGACGGCCGGGCCGACCGAGGAGCCGATCGACCCGGTCCGCTTCATCTCCAACCGCTCGAGCGGCAAGATGGGCTACGCGCTGGCGCAGGCCGCCGCAGCGCGCGGCGCCCGTGTCATCCTCGTCTCGGGCCCGGTCAACCTGATCGAGCCCTACGGCGTGACCGTAGTGCGAGTGCGCACGGCTCGTGAGATGCGCAAAGCGGTGCTCGAGCATTTGGAGGCGGCTACCATCATCGTCAAGGCGGCCGCCGTGGCCGACTACCACGTTGCGCGCGTGCCCGAGCACAAGATCAAGAAGACGGCGATGCGGCTGTCGCTCGAGCTCGAGCCGACGCCGGACATCCTCGCCGAGGTCGGCCAGAAGAAGGGCGACCGGCTCCTGATCGGCTTCGCCGCTGAGACGGAGAATCTCGTGGCCGAGGCGCGGCGCAAGCTCGAGTCAAAGAACTGCGACATGGTCGTGGCCAACCTCGTCGGGCCGGAGGAGACCGGTTTCGGCGCCGACGAAAACGAGGTGACGCTCGTGCTGCGCACGGGCGAGGTGGTGCGACTGCCGCGGGCCTCCAAGCTCGAATTGGCCGGCGCCATCTTTGACCACGCCGTGAAGCTCCGCCTGGCCCTG
>Ga0308391_1000138_pt1 | contig 30213 bp, 29 predicted proteins | sample Hotspr20Samplet1_FD_202363 | JGI IMG/M metagenome (GOLD analysis project Ga0308391, IMG submission 202363) | Hot spring phototrophic mat microbial communities from Octopus Spring, Yellowstone National Park, Wyoming, United States - 20050623_t1 ... | reverse complement strand
GAATCCCGGCGGCGTTGTTGGACCAGCCATTGGCGCGCAGGGCATCGTTTTGAACGTAATAGTAGGCGCTTCCGTGCAGCTCGTTGGTGCCGCTCTTGGTGGCGAAGTTGGCCACCGCCGTCTGGGCGCCGGTGTACTGGGCGTTGATCATGCCCGTTTGCAGCTTGAATTCGCTGATCGACTTGGCGCTCGGGGAGAACTCGTTATTGGAGCCTCCGGTGATGTCCATGCGGCCCAGCGGAATGCCGTCAATGTAGATCTCATGGGAGAACAACTGCCCGCCGCTGATCGAGCCCTCCCAAGTGCCGCCGACCGTGCCGGGCAGCGCCGTGAAGATGAACTGCTGGATCTGCCGACGGCCGTCGCCCACGGTGATGGGCCACGTGTCAAACTCCTTCTTGGTTACGTAGTAGCCGATCTCTGCCGTGCCGGCCTCAAGCAGCGGCGGCTCGGCGGAGACGGTGACCTGATCGGTGACCGCGCCGACCTCGAGCGTGAAATCGACCGTCAGCGTCTGCGCCACCGAAAGGATCACGTTTTCCCGGATTGCCGTCTTGAAGCCGGCCGAAGAGACCGTGAGCCGGTAAGTTCCAGGCGGCAGGTACGGGATGCGATACACACCAGTGGAGGTCGTCTGCACCGTAGTTTCGACGCCGGTGGCGACGTTCAGCGCTTTCACGGTCGCGCCGGGAATGACGGCGCCCGTCGGGTCCGTCACCGTCCCGTTCAGGGTTCCGCGCTCCCCTTGGCCGAACGCCTACGCGGCGAACAGGCAAGCCAGCAAGATGGCGATTGAAACGTAGCGGGTCATTCTCATTCTCATCATCCACCTTTCCGATTTTCGATACGACTAACTCGCTAACCTCAACCCGGATGGTTCCGGTTGGCCGAATCCTATCAACTCCGGTACAGAAAGTCAAGGAGCTCGTCTCAGGAAAGGCGAAAAGCCCCTGGGGTGCCGAGCTGCCGCGGGGAAAGGCGGCGCGCCGAGCTCAAGTCCGCGCCAGTCTCCTGGCCGCCTAAAAGCGCGCCGCCAGCTCCGGGTGAGCCTCCAGGTAGCGCAAGGTCCGCAGCACGCTTTCGCGGATGGAGAGCGTCGGCCGCCAGCCGAGCGCTCGAATCTTCGAGCAGTCCAGGTAAATGAACGGATTGTCTCCCACCCAGCCCCGGTCTCCTCCCGTGTAGGTGATCTCAGGCAGGACCTCGAGGTAGTCGCAGATCCAGGCGATTGAATCGTTCACCTCGCAGTAGTCGTCCGTGCCCAGATTGAAGAGATTCACCCGCTCGCCGGCTCTCTCGAGCGCCAGCAGCATTCCGTCGATGCAGTCTTGAACGTACAGGTAGGACTTCTTCTGCCTGCCGTTGCCGAGCACCGTCAGCTTGTCGGGATGGGCGCGCAACTGGCGGTAGAAGTCCAGCACATGCCCGTGCCGGTACCGCTCGCCCAGGATCGAAACGAACCGAAAGATGTACGCCTCAAAATCGAACGCCTCCGCATAGGCCTCGATGAAGCCTTCGGCGGCGAGCTTCGAGGCCCCGTACAGCGACGTCTGCACCGGGAATGGGGCGTCTTCCGGCGTCGGAATCTGTCGCGCCTCCCCATAGACCGAGCCCGTGGAGGCGAAGGCGATCCGGCGCACGCCGGCCGTCCGCATGGCTTCGAGCAGGTTCACCGTGGCGATCGTGTTCTGCTCGAGATCTTTGCGCGGGTGCATGGGGCCGAAGCGCACGTCGGCGTTAGCCGCCAAATGGAAGACGGTGTCGACGCCCTCGAGCGCCTCCAGCCACCCTCCGGCATCGAGCAGGTCCGCCCGGATCAGCCGAAAGCGGTTTGAGCGCCGAGCCTGTTCCAGAAACTCCTCGAAGCCCGTCGAGAAGTTGTCCAAGCCGGTCACCTGGTGGCCGGAGGCGAGCAGCCGGTCCACCAGGTTGCTGCCGATGAAGCCCGCTGCGCCGGTGACGAGCGCGTGCATGCCGGCACTCAGGCGCCCCCGGCCGCCGAGGCTGACACTCGATCGACGCGTCCCAGCATTCGACGGATCCGCAGGATGTCCTGGAGATTGCGCCAGTTGCCCCGAACCAGTTCCAGGCGGCTGTCGCCGTCATCCCGCCAGCGAACCGGCACCTCGACGATCCGGTAGCCGAATCGCTGCGCCAGGGCGAGGATCTCGACGTCGAACATATAGCCGTCGATCTTCTGGCAGGCGAACAGGCGCCGCGCCGCAGGGCGCTGGAAGAACTTGAAGCCGCACTGGGAATCGGAGACGCCGGGCAGGCCCACCAGCATCTGCATGAAGCGGCGGAAGCCCTTCGAGCCCAGGCGCCGATAGAGGGGCTGGGGACGTTCGATTCGCGCGCCCGGCAGCGCGCGCGAGCCGATCACCACCTCGCAGCCGGCTTGCAAATGCGGCTCTACCCTCGCGAACTCCTCGATGGGCACCTTGTTATCCGCATCCACGTAACCGATCCAGCGCCCGGAGGCGATCGCCACGGCCTCGCGAACGGCCAATCCCTTGCCGCGCCGGCGATCGTCGCCGAGCACCCGGATGCGCCGGTCGGATTGCGCCATCTCGGCGGCGCGCTCCCGGGTGCCGTCGGTGCCGTCGGCGGCGACGATAACCTCCGGCCTTAAGCGGCGGGTCTCGAAATAGCGCAACGTCTCGCGCACGGTCTCGACAATTCGAGCGCGCTCGTTATAGGCGGGAAGGATAATGGTGATGTCTGGCGTCTCGGTCACGGAGAAGCTGGCGTGTCGGGCCGCCTCAGGCGGTCGGCTTACAATCACTACTTTAGTACAATGCCTCTCACTTCGGGCCGCGGACCGAACCTGGCCGGAAAGAACTGCATCGTCACCGGCGGCTCGCGCGGCGCGGGCGCTGCGATCGCCGCACGGCTGCTCCAGTCCGGCGCCAACCTCCTCCTGATCGCCCGCTCCGCCGGGGCGCTCCGGGACCGCTGCGACGAGCTGGCCCGGGCGGTCGCGGGCGGCGGCCGACTCCATTGCCTCGCCGTCGATCTGGCCGCGCCGGACGCCGCTCTCCGCATCGTCGAGGAAGCGCGCCGAATTTGGACCCGATTGGACGGGCTCGTCAACAATGCCGCCATCCAGGGGCCGATCGGGCCGTTTTGGGAGAACGATCTCGACGAGTGGCGCCGCGTGATCCAGGTGAATCTGCTTGCGCCCGTCGCCCTCTGCCACGCTTTGATTCCCTGGATGCGGCAAGGCGGCGGAGGCAGCATCGTCAATCTATCCGGCGGCGGGGCCACCGCGCCCCGGCCGAACTTCTCCGCCTACGCGACCTCGAAAGCCGCGCTGGTGCGCTTCAGCGAGACGCTGGCCCGCGAGGTGGAGCCGTACGGAATTCGCGTCAATTGCGTGGCGCCCGGGGCGCTCAACACCGCCATGCTGGACGAGGTGCTCGCCGCGGGACCGGAACGGGCCGGCGCCGAGTACGAAAAGGCCGCCGAGCGCGCGCGCGCCGGCGGCGATCCGCCCGAGCGGTGCGCCGAGCTCGTAGCCCTGCTGCTATCGGAGGAAGCCGCCGGCATCACCGGCCGGTTGATCAGCGCCGTCTGGGACCCTTGGGCGTCGCTGGCGGAGCGCCGCGACGAGCTGCGCGGCTCCGACATCTATACGCTGCGGCGCATCGTCCCGGCCGACCGGGGCAAACAGTGGAGCTAGCGTGCGGGCGGCCATCGTCGGTTGCGGCTTGATCGGGCGCAAGCGGGCGTTCGCACTCGCCGGCGCCCGGCTCGTCGTCTGCTGCGACGTTCGGCCCGAACGGGCGCTCGCGCTGGCCAGCCAAGCCCGGGCCGAGGCCGCCATAGACTGGCAGGAGACGGTGCGGCGGCGGGACGTCGATCTGGTGATCGTCGCCACCACGCACGAGGCGCTCGCTCCGGTGGCCGCCGCGGCCGCCTCGGCGGGAAAACATGTGCTGATCGAAAAGCCCGGCGCCCGCCGCGCCGCCGAGCTCGAGCCGGTCCGGGAGGCCGCCCGCCGGGCGGGCGTGTTGGTTCGCGTCGGCTACAATCATCGCTACCACCGAGCCATTCGCCAAGCATTCGAGCTGGTCGATGCCGGCGCGCTCGGCGAGCTGATGTTCCTGCGCGCGCGCTACGGCCACGGCGGCCGTCCCGGCTACGAGCGAGAGTGGCGCGCCCAGCCCGAGCTCTCCGGCGGGGGCGAGCTCATCGACCAGGGAAGTCACCTGATCGATCTCGCCCGGCGGTTCCTCGGCGATTTCTGCGACGTCAAGAGCTTCCTCGGCGCCTTCTACTGGCCGATGGCGGTCGAAGACAACTGCTTCCTCTTGCTTAGGACACAGGAGGGCCGCGTGGCCTCGCTTCACGCCAGTTGGACCGAGTGGAAGAATCTGTTTTCGCTCGAGATCTACGGCCGTGCCGGAAAGATCGAGGTCTCCGGGCTCGGAGGCAGCTACGGGACCGAGCGCCTGACGCTCTACCGCATGAGGCCCGAGATGGGACCGCCCGAAACGACAACCTTCGAGTACCCCATGCCCGACGACTCCTGGCAGGCCGAGTTCGCCGAGTTCCTCGAGGACATCCGTCTCGGCCGGGCTCCGCAACCCGGACTGGCCGACGCCCAGGCTGTGCTCCGACTCATCCAGCGCATCTACGAGGAGGCCCGGCCGTGATCATCACGCGAAGTCCGCTCCGCATCAGCCTGGGCGGCGGCGGCACCGACGTGCCCTCCTACTACCGCGCCTATGGCGGCTTCCTGATCGCCGCGGCGATCGACAAGTACGTCTACGTCACCCTGCACGAGACCTTCCGGCAGGAGATCATCTTGAAGTACTCGAAGATGGAGCATGTCCAAAGCGTCGAGGAGATCCGCCACCCGATCGTGCGCGAAGCGCTCCGCATGGTCCCCATCGAGAACCCGCACCTTGAGATCGCCAGCATGGCCGACATCCCGGCCGGCACCGGTCTGGGCTCCTCCGGAAGCTTTACGACGGCGCTGCTCAGAGCCCTGCACGCCTACAAACGCAACTTCGTGCCGCCGCGGGAGCTGGCCGAGCAGGCCTGCGAGATCGAAATCGAACGCCTCGGCGAGCCGGTCGGCAAACAGGACCAGTACATCGCCGCCTTCGGGGGCCTGACCTGCTTCACCTTCCTGCCGGACGACCGCGTCGAAGTCGAGCCGCTGCGGCTGAAGCCCGAGACGCTGGCCGATCTAGAGGACAACCTCGTCCTGTTCTTCACCGGCTTTACCCGGTCGGCCTCCGACATTCTTCGCGAGCAGGATCGGCGCACGCGCGAGCAGGATGCGACGATGCTGGCCAACCTGCACTTCGTCAAGGATCTCGGCTACCAGACGCGCCGTCTGATGGAGGCCGGCGATCTGCGGGGCTTCGCCGAACTGATGGAGGCCCACTGGCAGCACAAGAAAAAGCGATCCGAGGCGATGACGAACTCCTCCATCGACGAATACTACGAGCTCGCGCGGGCCAACGGCGCCCTCGGCGGCAAGCTGATCGGCGCCGGCGGCGGCGGATTCCTGATGTTCTATGCCGAGGACAAGACGCGCCTGCGCGCCGCCATGCGCCGTGCGGGCCTGCGTGAGGTGCGCTTCCGATTCGACTTCCAGGGCACGCGGGTGGTGGCGGCGCCATGAGCGACGCTCTGTTTCCCGTCGCGGTGCTCGCCGGAGGGCTCGGCACGCGCCTGCGGCCGTGGACCGAGTCGATTCCCAAGGCGCTCGTCGACGTCAACGGCGAGCCGTTCCTGGCTCACCAGTTGCGCCTGCTCGCCTCGCGCGGCGTCCGCCGCGTCGTGCTCTGCATCGGCTACAAGGGTGAGATGATCCGCAACTGGGCGGGCGACGGCAGTCGCTTCGGAGTCCGCCTGGAATACTCCGAGGACGGGCCCGTTCTGCTCGGCACCGCCGGCGCCGTCCGTAAAGCCCTCCCAATGCTTGGCGAGCGCTTCTTCGTCCTCTACGGGGACTCTTACCTGCCCTGCGATTATCGCGCCGTCCAGCAGGCATTCCTCGCCGCCGGCAAGCCGGCGCTAATGACCGTCTACCGGAACGAAGGACGATGGGATCAAAGCAACGTCGAGTTCGACGCAGGCCGCATCCTGGCCTACGATAAGAGGCGCCCCAGTGAGCGCATGCGCCATATCGACTACGGCCTCGGTGTCTTCGAGTCTTCGGTCTTCGCGGCTCTCACGCCCGGCCAGACGCACGATCTGGCGGACCTCTACGGCGAACTGCTCGCCCGGGGCGACTTGGCCGCCTTCGAGGTCGCCGAGCGTTTCTGGGAGGTGGGCTCCGAGGCCGGCTGGCAAGAGCTCCGGAGCGTGCTGCGATGAGCTTCGTGCGGCAGTACCTCGAAGAGACCGCTCGCATCCTCGAGCAGCTCGACCCAAACGCCATCGAGCGACTGGTGCGGCTGCTCGCGGAGGCGCGCGAGGCCGGCGGCAGGCTCTTCATTCTAGGCGTCGGCGGCGGGGCGGCGCACGCCTCCCACGCGGTGAACGACTTCCGCAAGATCGCCGGTATCGAAGCCTACGCGCCCACCGACAACGTCTCCGAGTTGACCGCGCGAACCAACGACGAAGGCTGGGCGAGCGTCTTCGAGACCTGGTTGCGCACCAGCCGCTTGAGTCCCCGCGATGCGATTCTTGTCTTCTCGGTGGGTGGCGGCGACGCCGCCCGCAGCGTCAGCCCGAATCTGGTTCGGGCGCTCGACTACGCCCGGAGCGTGGGGGCGCGCATCGCCGGCATCGTAGGCCGCGACGGCGGGCACACGGCCCGTCTGGCGGACGTCTGCGTGCTCGTGCCGGTGGTGAATCCTGAGCACGTGACGCCGCACACAGAGGCCTTCCAGGCCGTCATCTGGCACCTCGTGGTCTCGCACCCGCTCCTCAAGCGGGCGCCCACGAAGTGGGAGTCCCTCCGGTGAGCCGCTCCGCCGTGTTTCTGGATCGCGACGGGGTGCTCAACGAGGCCGTCGTCGCCGACGGGATTCCCCACTCTCCGGCCGGCCTCGAGGAGTTTCGACTCGCCCGCGGCGCCCCCGAAGCGCTTGAGAAGCTCAAGGCCGCCGGCTTTGTTCTGGTCGTCGTCACGAATCAGCCCGAGGTGCGGCGAGGCCGAATTTCGCGAGAAACGGTGGAGGAGATGCACGCGCGGCTCAGCGCGTCGCTGCCGCTCGACGCCGTCTACGTCTGCTACCATGACGCCCCCGACGCGTGCAGTTGCCGGAAACCGAAGCCCGGCCTTCTCCTGCGCGCCGCCGCCGATCTCGACCTCGATCTGAAGTCCAGCTACTTCATCGGCGACCGCTGGCGCGATGTCGATGCCGGCGCCGCCGCCGGGTGCAAAACCGTCCTGATCGACTATGGCTACCGGGAACGTCCGCCCGCCTCGGAGCCGTCGGCGCGCGTGGCCTCGCTTGAGGAGGCCGTCGCCTGGATCATCGCCGACCGTAGAACGCCGCGATGAGCTCGGCCACCCTCTCGATCTGGTCGCGCCGCAGCGCCGGGTGAACGGGCAGAGCGAGCACCTCGCGGGCTGCCCGCTCGCTTTCGGGCAACTCGCCTTCGCGATAGCCGAGGTCCCGATAGCAGGGCTGAAGGTGCAACGGAATCGGGTAGTACACTTCCGTGCCCACGCCGTGCTCGGCGAGATAGGCCCGGAGTCGGTCGCGCTCGCGCGAGCGGATGACGAACTGATGGAAGACATGGCGGCTCTGGTAGGGTGCGGGCTCCGGCAGCACGACCGGCAGCTCGCGCTCGCCGAGCAGTTGCCGGTATAGCTGCGCATTTTGCTGCCGCCTCGCCGTCCATAGATCCAGATGCCGAAGTTTCACGCGCAGCAGGGCCGCCTGAAGCTCGTCCAGGCGGGAGTTGACGCCGACGAGCTCATGCCGGTACTTGTCGCGGCTGCCGTGTACGCGCAGCAGCCGCACGGTCTCCGCCAAGCCGGCGTCGTTCGTCAAGACCATGCCCCCCTCGCCGAGCGCGCCCAGGTTCTTGCTCGGAAAGAAGCTCAGGCAGCCCGCCTCCCCGAGCGCGTTCACGCGCCGGCCTTTATACTCGGCGCCGATCGCCTGCGCCCCGTCCTCGATCACGGCGCAACCGCGAATCCGTGCGACCTCGCGAATCGGGTCCAGATCGGCGCTGCCGCCGTAGAGATGAACCGGGATGAGGGCGCGCACCGGCTCGTGCCGCTCGAGCGCCTCGGCCGCCGCCGCCGGGTCCAGGTTGAAGGTCGCCGGATCGATGTCGGCGAAGACCGGCGTGGCGCCGGCGCGCGTAACGGCGCCCGCCGTGGCGAAAAAGGTGAAGGGCGAAGTCACCACGCGGTGGCCCGGGCCGACGCCCGCGGCGCGCAACGCCAGGTAGAGCGCATCGGAGCCCGAGGCGCATGCGACGGCATAGCGCGCCCCCGAATAGTCCGCGATCTCGCGCTCGAGCAGAGTGACCTCCTCGCCGAGCACATACCGACCCGCGTCGGTCACGCGCAGGAGCGCCTCATGCAGCTCGCCGCGGATCTCGGCGTGAAGCGCCGCCAGATCGAGCAGCGGAATCGACTCCACGGTCCGGCTCAGTAAGTCTCCTGGTAGCCCGTGCGTTCGTTGGTGATCACGAACGAACCGTCCTGGCGCGCCGCCAAGTGCAGCCCGTAGCCGCAGTCCTCCGCGGTCATGTTGGCGATGTAGGTCTCGGCGGTATTGTGCTCCGGCCCGGCGCCGAGCGCGTAGTGAAGCTGCCAGAAGCCCTTCAAGCGCGGCGAGTCGTGAATGATCTTCCAGGCCGCGGGCGAGCCGCCCTTCTTGGCGCCGTTGTTCATGATCGCCACGCGCGGCGCCAGCGCGTGCACCAGCGGCGGCGGGCCGGAGCTGTCCAGTCCGTGGTGCGTCGTCAGATACACGTCCACTGTGCCGAGCTTATTTGTCGGGCAGACCAGGCTGAGCTCCGTGTTCCAGGTGATGTCGCCCAGGTTGGCGAAGCTGAACTTCCCGAATTTCAGCAGGAAGCCGATGGAGCGGGCGTTCTCGCTCGGATCATCCTTCTTGCGCTCCGCCGCGCTGCACAGCGGATTCGGCGCGCCGGCCCCGGCTAGCGGCTTCTCGATCACCTGCCCCCGCGCGCAGACCACGGTCACATCGGCGCCGCGGAGCGGGATCTTGTCGCCCGGTTTCACGACGAGGTGCTTGCCTTTGGCCCGCACCGGGTAGTAAGCCGCCGCCAACTTCTCCGTGGCGGGATTGGCCTCGGTGTTGTCACCGTGATCAACGAAGGTCACCAGCGGAAACTTCGCGGCAAGCTCGGGTACGCCGCCCACGTGGTCGAGGTGGTAGTGGGTTACGAGCATGTAGTCGATCTTGTTGAGCCCGGCCCGCCGGGCCGTCTTTACGATCCGGTCCGAATCGCGCCCACCGAAGCCCGGCCAGCCGGCATCGACCAGCATCGATTCGCCCTCCGGCGTGACGATCAGCGTCGCCTGGCCGCCTTCGACGTCGATGAAGTAAATGTCCAGCGTCTGGCGGGGCGCAGCCAGAGCAGCAATCGAGCACAACAACCATACCGCAGTCTTGACCATCATTTGGTGCCAGCGTATCACAAGCAAGCCGTCAGGACCGCCGCGGGAAGAGCCGCGCCGCGTTGTCGGCAAGCAGCAGGCGCGCAATCTCGGCCGCCTCGTCCTCTTCGCAAAAGCCGTCCTCGACCTTTTCGGCGAGCACCTCGACGATATTCCGGCGGGCGATCACCAAGTGGCCATAGGTGAGTTCGGGGTAACGGTAGTCACCGCCGAAACCGAGGATCTTGTTTACCGGCACGGCGTCGAGAAACTCGCCCAAAGCGCGCCGAGCGACCGCCGGCGAGATGATGTGCGCCCAGCAGAAGTCGATGCAGACGTTCGGGAACAGCTTGGCCAGGGCAGCCAACTGATCGTGGTACGGATAGCCGATGTGGAACAGGTCGAAGGTGATCTTTGGATAAAGGAAGAAGAGGTTGTTCAATAAAGTCGGATCGGTGTTGGCGAGGTAGGCTCCGTTGCCGGCGAGCAGGCCTGTGTGAATCTGCACCGGCAGCCGGTGCGCCTCAGCCAGACGCAGGAGGTGGTGGAACATGTGGTCTTCGAGCGCCCGCAGGGGCCGCTCGATGCGCGCTCGGAACCCCTCGGGCAATCTCGCTTCGCCGCGCACGAGCCGCAGGAAGTCGGCCGCGGCCGCCTGTTCGCTCGCCTCGGCGAAGCGCAGCTCGCGGGAGTACGCGATGGTGGACTTCACGGCGACCATCCCCGCCTCAAGACTCTGCGCAAAGCTGCGCTCCATCGCCCGTTTCAACCCGCTCAGCGACGTGATCGAGACACCAGTCAATTGCTCCAGCTCCGCCAACTGCTTCGCTGTGGCCGGCAGGATGAACCGGTCGAACTTGCGCGCCAGCACGAAAAACTCGGGATCCGGGCGCACCGGCGCCGCGTTCCAATAGTCGTCCAAGACGGCATAGCGGATCCGGGCGCGCTCGCCAAGCACATACCGGTAAAGACCGGGCTTGTTGCGCGCGGCGATCGCCTGGTTGATCTTCTCGAGCGTCCCGGCGCTGATTTCGCCGACGCCGTAAATGTCTCGAATGGCAATCCGCAGGGCCTGGGCGTAGCCGGTGAAGCGCGCCCGGAGCCAGAACGGCTCGAAGACGCGCCAGCGCTCGAGCGGCGAAAGGCCCGGCCGAGAGATCTCTTCCGGCGCCAGACCGGCCGAGATGACGTCGTTGATCGCGTAATGCCCGGCTAAAGTGAAAAAATCGACGGCTTGGCGCACGCGTTCCTGTTCGGGCAGAATGTGCTCGTGCGAGTCGACCACTTCGAGCTGCTCGACCGCGTGGCGAATCCGCTTTCGGAGGGCGCGGGAGGGATTCGCTCGGCCTGCGGCGGATCGCACAGCCAGCACCGGCAGGGCGGCGGAAAACCAACGGCGTCGCGTGACCATTCCAAAGCCTCCGTGCGGAGATTCTATCAGCGAGGGCGCGCCCGCAAGCAGGAAAGCTCTGCGGCGGCCTACTCCCGCCAGGCCAGCTCGGCGTCAGAGCGACGGACGTAGTTGGCGTCGAGTACGGCGGGGTCGCTTGCGCGGCCCTCTCGGTAGAGCCGTTCCGCGATCAGGCCCACGGCGCCCGCCAGCGCCCGGGGCGCTAGGGTCGCGGGGACGGGCTCGAACCGGGTTCCCGCCACCGCCGCGCGGTAGGGGCTGAAGTCCGTCGTAATGAACTCAAAATCTGTCTCCGGCAGCGAACGAAGCCACTCCGGGAACCGCGTCACCACCTCGGGTTGAACCAGCTCGAGCCCGTGGTCGTAGACGGCTCCGTAGATTTCGCCGCGTCTGGCGTCCAGGAAGGTGGCCCGCAGCCGTGCGCGGCCAAACCAGGCCAAGGCCTTCAAGTTCGACACCGCCACGGCCGGCCGGCTGGTCGCCTCAGCCAAGCCCTTGACCGCCGCCAGCCCCACGCGCACGCCGGTGAAGGCGCCGGGCCCGCTTGCGACGGCAAAGCAATCGATCTCCGCGAGGCTCAGCGAATAGCGAGCTAGCAGCCGTTCCAAGTGGTGGAACAGAATGTGGCCGAAACCCTCCGGCGAATAGAGAAGCACCTCCCCGAGGATTCGATCGCCCTCAAGCAGGGCCAGACTGCCGAACTCGGCCGTAGTGTCCACAGCCACAAGGTGCGCGTTCATGGCGTCAGGGTGTAGACCCGGTTTACCGCATAGACCTTGCCATAAGCATTCATGCCATAGAGGCGGAGGTTCAGGCTCGCGGGCAGATTGCCCGCTAATCTGGCCGGGATGCGGAACTCGCCGCTTGCGCCGGTGCCGAGCACCCGGAAGCCCTGCCCCCCGGCGGTGATCTCGCCGGTCCACAAGTACATCATCGAGGCGGTGGCCCGCGTCTGACGCGCCACCCGCACGGCATAGGGCGTCGGCTGGTCGGCACGCAGCGCCGAGCCGCTCGGTTCGACGATTTCGAACGGAATGCGCTTCGGGTCGAGCTCCACCTCCTGAACGGGCACGGGCCGGGATTCAAAGTACCATCGCTCGAGCATGGAGCGCTTGTGGCCGTCGCGCGAAAGATGCAGGACCCAGTCGTGGTCCCGGTTCGGCGGATGGCCCGAGAAACGCTCGCCCTTGAACTCCCGCTTCTCTTTCCGATACTCACCCGTGATCGGATTGAACCAGTAGACCTGATAACTGCGTTTTTCTGTGATCAGCTCCACGGGTCCCGGTTTTTCCAGGTAGACGATGTACTCGACGCCTGTGAGCGCCAGCGCCCTTCCGCCGTCAACCTCGAAGTAGGGTTCGAGCTCCCAATGCCGCGTGTTGGAAAAGAAGTTGAACCAATGCGTCATCTGGCGCGCCCCGGGGGAGTCCAGATACCGGGCGTCCGGTTCGAACTGGCGCCCGCCATAGAGGCCGGTGTTGCCGAAGGTCGGATACTGGCCGTTCATGGTCGCATTCCACAGGCGCTTGCGGAACGTATCGGTGTCGACGTGATGCGGATGGCTTTTGCCGGCCCCGCTGTCCTCGTAGGCGAACTCGGCGTTCACCTTCGGCACGGCGTAGAGCTGGTGTTCGATGGCGCCGAGCTCGTCGTCCGATGACTGGTAGACGAGATAGTCCATCCACCCGTCGGCCAACAGCGGCGACGAGGTCATCAGGGTATGCGTCGAACGCGGGTGCTGGTACGGGTCGATCTTCTTGAGCAGAGTCCCGATCTCCTTGAGGATGGCGCGACCGTCCTCGTATTCCTCGAACTCCTGCACCCCCTGCCAGGTGATGTCCATCGAAGCATAGCGCGCCACCAGATACCGCACATAGCGCTCGCGTTGGCGCCACGTCGGAAACAACTTCACCAGATGATTGCGGTCGCCGGCCAGCACCAGATCGGCGGTGATCCCCTTGCGATTCATGTAGAGGATCCGCTGGTCGAGCTCGCGAAAGTAGGCCGGGTTTGGCTCGTCCGGACCGAAGTAGGCAGGCGGCTCGGCGCCCTCCCGGATCACCAAGCCGCGGATGTGATTGAACTTCTGTTCGGCGCGGACATCGACCATCTTTTCAAACAGCGCCCGGTCCATCGTGGCGAAACGGTAGCTGGTGTCGCCCATCCACAGATGCGGAATCGGGCGCACCTTGCCCTCGGTGTAGGAGAAGTGGCGCACGTTGGCCACCTTCACGAAACCGGGCAGATTCGAGGCCACGGCGGTGAACTGCCCGGTCCGCCCGCTGAAACGAGCGATATTGCCCGTAATGCGGTAATCCCAGGCGCCCGCCTCCGTTGGCGCAAAACGAATCACCATGCGACGGCCGCCGTCCCAGAACGCTTCAACGAGAAAGGTCTTGAAACTCGGTGAACGAAACTCGCTTTGAAGCTGCACGGTGAGATAGGGGTTGGGGTGAGCCGCCGCCTCGGCGTCGTCAAGCTCGAAGACCAGCTCGCAGGGCGTATAGGTGGGCGTCGCCTCGCACGGCGTCTGCGGGCGGCCGGCGGCAGCCAGGGTCGATCCCAGCCAAACCAGCGCAATCCCCGCACGGGCCAAGCGTCGCCAAGTCCGCTCGCTTCGGGCTTGCCGGGCCTGGTCGCTCATCGCTATATTTCTTCCTTACGGGCCGATGTTCTCCTTGTTTTCCAAACCTCTGGCGGCGGGTACTCCCGCGCCGCCGTTCATCTGCCCCGACGAGGAGGGCAACGTTTTTATTTTGAACCAGCAACGCGGCAAGTTTGTGGTGCTCGTCTTTTATCCGCGCGACGAGACGCCCGGCTGCACCGAACAGCTCTGCGAGTTGCGCGACAACTGGGAAGCGCTGCGCGCCCGCAATGCGATCGTCGTGGGAATCAATCCCGGCAGCGCGGCCAGCCACCGCGCCTTCCGCGCGCGCCACAAGCTGCCCTTCCCGCTGCTTGTCGACGACAGCCGGCGCGTAGCCGGTCTGTACCGCGCCGCCGGACTGCTGGTACGACGCACCGTGTACCTGATCGATCCTAAGGGCGTGATCCGCTTCAGCGCTCGCGGCAGGCCCTCGATTTCGGAGCTGATGGCCGCTCTGGACGCCGCGGGCGCCCCGCGGCCGGCGCCGCAGGCCAAGGCGAGCTAGCGCCGCCCCCTCAGCCCCGCATCAGGTCTCGGAAAAGCTTCAGGTCGCGCTCCAGGCGCGCGCTGTATTGGGCCGCCTTCGCCGGGCCGTTGTAACCGGCGGCGAAGTCGGCAAACCTGCCGCGCCGCAGGGCCTCGAGCAGCGGCGAGCTGGTCCCCGGACCTTTGATGAAATCGAACAGGCCGATGATCTGCGGCCGCAGTCCGCTTGAAAACGCATCGAACATCTCGAGCACCGACTCATAGCCGATTCGAGCGAAGTTCGAACCCATAATCTGCGGCGCACCCATGCTAGTCGACCGCTTGGCCGCCGCCTCGTCCAGCTTCGCGGCGAACTCAAAGACGCGCCACTCGGCCGCCTGGTCGCCGTGGAAGCTCACCCACGGCAGGCCGGGCTCGGAACGGAAGGCGTGGCCGGTCCATGGACGAGCAGAATCGAAGCGGAAGTGCGATTCGAAGGCCTTCTGGTTGAGCCTGCCCCACTCTCTCCAGAAGACGTGCGTTTCAAACCGTATGGTCATGCGTCCGTGGGAGAAACCGGCGCCCGAGGATTCCACCGACAGCACGGCCAGCGCCACGCCGGGCTCGAGCTCCACTAGGCCCCCAAGCGCCACCAGCAGGCCGCCGGTCCGGTTCCATGTGCGGGCAAGCTGCCTCTCCCGCGCCGGCGCCCCCGGGCGGGTCTCGATGCGCAGCTCCTCGGGCGCCTCGAGGGCCACAGCCGCCAGCTCCGGGCGTTCGCGCAGAAAGCCCGCCGCCAGATCCTCATCGAGCGGGCGCACGAAGTCACCGTGGACGTAACCTTGGAGCTCGCCAGAGCGGATGCGGTACCAGGAGCCGAGCCGTTCCAGCAGCTCGATGCGGGCGCCGCGCGGCAGGCTGGCCACCGGCGGGCGCTGGGTCGTTGGCTCGGGCCGGACGTTCAGACGGGTAGCAGTGACGACAGCCCAGGAATTCCTCATCGTGCATCCTCCGTGCGAGAAGGGGCTGGATGAAGCGGCAAAATACCGTGCGCGCTCACGCGGGCGGCGCCCCGCCTCCTGCGCCATGTATGCTACACCACCGGGGTCGGACCTGGGCGCCTTGCCTTTTGCCCCACTCGGTACGCCGCCGCGGCGATCGTCTTCGCAACAGGAGACTTCCGGGCCCGCCGGGCTCCGGCCGATCGCCGATCAACGGCTGTGATCATTCGCTCGGGCCCGCCGTGATAGCATCAAGATCAAACCGCCTCGCCCATGCTTAATCCGGTCGCGATTCTGCTCGTCGCCATCGCCGTCGTCTTCGTCTTCATCCTGCGGTGGAAGATCCATCCCTTCGCCGCCTTGCTTGCGGCTGCCTTGACCGTGGGACTGCTGGCCGCCAGGACGCCGGCGGCCCAAGTGATGACGGACGTCACCACGGCGTTCGGGGATCTGGTGGGAAGGATCGGCATCGCCATCGTCATGGCGGCGGTCGTCGGCGAATGCCTGATGGCGAGCGGCGCCGCCGACAAGATCACGCGCCGCTTCGTGGCCTTGTTCGGCGAGCGCTTCGCTTCAGCCTCTCTGCTGGTGAGCGGGTTTGTGCTTTCGATCCCGGTCTTTGCCGACACGGTCTTTTTCCTGCTGATCCCCCTGGCGCGTGCGATGAGTTTGCGGCTGGGAGGCAGGAACTATCTGTTAAACGTCCTGGCGATCTCCGCCGGCGCCTCCTCGACGCACGTCTTTGTGCCCCCGACGCCCGGACCGATCGCCGCGGCCGCCACACTCAAGCTCGATCTCGGCCTGGTCATGCTCGCAGGCCTGGTGGCGGCGATCCCCGCCTCGCTGGCCTCGTGGGCCTACGCCTTCTACGCCGATCGCCGCTGGCGCATCGGCGTTCGGCCGCCCCCCGGCGCCTCTTTGGCGGAACTCGAGCGCACGGCCGCCGAACCGGAGGAGAATCTTCCCGGCTTCTGGGTCTCGATTGCGCCGGTGCTCGTGCCGGTCCTGCTGATCACCTCGGCTACCGTGGCCAACGTGGCCGCCCAGGGCAGCACGATCGCCGAACTGGCCGGCTTGCTCGGCAACCCGAACCTGGCCTTGATGCTTGCCGCCGCAATCGCCCTAGCCGTGCTGGCTCGGCGCAAGCGGGTCCGGCTGCGCGAGCTAGCCCCGATGGTGGAGAGCGCCATGGCGACGGGCGGCTTGATCGTACTGATCACCGCCGCCGGGGGCGCCTTCGGTGCGATGTTACAAAAGGCGGGCTTGGGCGACGCGCTCGGACAGGTCGCCGATCGGCTGGGTCTGTCCGCCTTGCTGCTGGCCTATCTGCTTGCGGCGCTGTTCAAGATCGCCCAGGGCTCGGGCACCGTGGCGATGATCGCCTCGGCCGCCATCATGATGCCGATTGTGGAGGCCGCGCCGCCCCCTTTCCATCCCGTCTACGTCTACCTGGCGGTCGCCGCCGGCTCTCAGCTCGGCGCCTGGATGAATGACAGCGGCTTTTGGGCCTTCACGACCATGGCGGGATTGACCGAGATTGAAAGTCTCAAGACGCGCTCGGTGATGCTCGGCGTGCTGTCGATCACCGGCCTGGCCGTGACGGCCGTTGCGAGCCGGTTGCTGCCGCTGAAGTAGCCGCCTCCGGACGCTCCTCCGCGGCGCCGTTCGTGTTCTCCAGCTCGAGTCGGGCCAGGAAATGCGTGTCCAGCTTTCCCGCCAGGAAATCCGGATGAGCGAGGATGCGCTGATGCAAGGGGATGGTGGTGTGGATTCCCTCCACCACGAACATCTCCAAAGCGCGGCTCATTCGCGCGATCGCCTCGGCGCGATCGCGCCCGTGTGTGATCAGCTTGGCCACCAGCGAATCGTAATAGGGCGGGATCACCCCGTCCTGGTAGGCCGCCGTATCGACCCGCACCCCGATGCCGCCCGGCAGGTTCAAGCCGGTGATCCGCCCCGGAGAGGGTGCAAAGGTTCGCGGATGCTCGGCGTTGATCCGGCACTCGATGGCATGCCCTCTCATCTCGACCGGGCCACGGACGATTTCGGCCAAGGGTGCGCCGGCGGCGATCAGGATCTGGCCCTTGACGATGTCCACGCCGGTGACGAACTCCGTCACCGGGTGTTCGACCTGCACGCGAGCGTTCACTTCGATGAAATACAGGTTGCCCTGCTCATCCATGAGGAACTCCACCGTACCCGCGTTGGTGTAGCCCACCGCCCGCATGGCTCGGACGAGCCGCGCGGTGATGGATTGCCGGAGGCTCGGGGTCATGGCCGGCGAGGGAGCCTCCTCGATCAGCTTCTGATGGCGCCGCTGGATCGAGCACTCGCGCTCGCCGAGCACCTCGACGTTGCCGTGCAGGTCGGCCAGTACCTGAAACTCGATGTGGCGCGGCGCGGGTAGAAACTTTTCGAGGTAAAGGTCTGGGCAGGAGAAGGCCGCTTCGGCCTCCTGCTGCGCCTGGGCAAACAGGCTGGGCATGGCCGCCGGCTCCCGTACGACTCGCATGCCTCGGCCCCCGCCGCCGGCCGCCGCCTTCAGCATCACCGGGTAGCCGATCCGGTCGGCCACCTCGAGCGCCTCCTCGACACAGGCCAAAATGCCGTTTGAGCCGGGCAGGACGGGGACGCCGGCTTGCTCCATCACCTCCCGGGCCCGTTGTTTGAGCCCCATCAGCCGCGACACCTCGGGCCGCGGGCCGATGAAGCGCAGGCCGGAGGCCTCACACACTTCGGCAAAGTCGGCGTTCTCCGATAAAAACCCGTAGCCGGGATGGATGGCGTCGGCGTTGGTGATCTCGGCCGCGCTGATGATCGACGGCATGTCAAGATAGCTCCGGCTGCTCTTGGCCGGACCGATGCAAACGGCCTCGTCGGCGAAGCGAACGTGAAGGCTGTTGCGGTCCGCCTCCGAATAGACGGCCACAGTGCGAATGCCGAGCTCCTTGCACGCGCAAATGACGCGCAGCGCGATTTCGCCGCGATTGGCGATCAGCACTTTCCGAAACATGGCACCGTTTACTCAGGTCGAATCGCAAACAGCGCTTCGCCGTACTCTACCGGACTGCCGTTTTCCACCAGGCGCGCCACGACGGTTCCGGCGATCTCCGCCTCGATCTCGTTCATCAGCTTCATCGATTCGATAATGCAGAGCACCTGGCCCGGCGTAACTCGGTCGCCGACGCGCACAAACGGCGGCGCATCCGGGGACGGGGCCTCATAGAAGGTGCCCACGATAGGGCTCTTCACATAGCTTAATGATTCGTCCGCGGCGGGCGCCGCGGCCGGCGCTGCGGCATGAGGCTGGGGGGAGGCGTTCGGCGGTGCGGGAGCCGACGCGGGGGACGCTGCGGCCGGGATCAAGACCTCTTGCGCGGCGCTCCGTAGGCTGCGGCGGATTCGCACGCGGTTCTCCCCGCGCGTCACCTCCAGTTCGGCGACCCCGCTTTCGACAACCACCTGAACCAGTTGTTTGATCTCTTCTAACGTCATAGCGCGAGCTTCCATCCTTGCCGGCGAAGCCGAGGCGAACAGCTACTGCTAGATTACCAGCAACTGCTTCGAGCTGTTGGTGAGCACCTCGGCTCCGCCGGCCGCAACGAGGACCGTATCTTCGATCCGGACGCCTCCGATCTCCGGCAAGTAGACGCCAGGCTCGATGGTGATCACCATCCCCGCGCGAAGGCGCCTCGACTCACCCGCTCCCAGCCGGGGCAGCTCGTGAATCTCAAGACCCAAGCCGTGTCCGGTGGAATGCACGAAGTGTCGGTCCAATCCGTGCCGGCGGAGCACCCGGCGAGCCGCTCGGTCCACGGCGGAGGCGGCTGCGCCTTCCCGGACCGCCTCAAGCGCAGCCATCTGAGCCTCGAGCACCGCCCGGTGCAGGGCGGCGATCCGGCGCCCCGGGCGGCCCAGAACCGCCATCCGCGTCAGGTCGCTCGTGTAGCCATCCTGCCGCGCTCCAAGATCGATCAAGATCGGCTCGCCCGGCGAGATAAGCTTCGGGGAGGCGTCCGCGTGAGGCCAGGCAGTCCGCCGCCCGGAGGCGACGATCGTATCGAAGGCAGGGCCTTCGGCGCCAAGGCGCCGCATCTGGTAATCCAGCTCGGCCGCCACATCCGACTCTCTCAAGCCCGGGCGAAGCGCGGCGCTGACGCGAGAGTACGCTTCGAGGGCCGTCGTCGCCGCCCGGCCGATCCGCTCGATCTCCCAGGGCGATTTTACCGCTCGCAACTCCTCGACCAGACCCGGCGCCGGCATCAACCGGACCGAGCGGGGCAGCGATCCCCGGAGCTGTTCGAACATGGCGAAAGAGAGTCGCGCCGGTTCGAATCCGATCCGTTTCCACCCAGCACGCCGGATGGCCGGGACGAGGCCGTTCTCGACCAGCCGCCGCACGACGCGCACCCGGCAGGCGGCTTGCTCCGCCGCCTGGGCCGCATAACGCGGATCCGTGAACAGAGCGGTGGCGTCAGCGCCGACGAGGGCAATTCCCGCCGAGCCCGTGAAGCCGACCAGGTACCGGATGTTGGCCGAGCCAGAAACAATGAAGGCGTCCAGCTTCTGCGCGGCCAGGCTCTCGAGCAGTCGCGTTCGGCGGATTTCGAACTCCTGGCTGCCGGCGGGGCTGGAGGACCGGCGCGCCGTCATGGCCGCAGCAGGAGCTTGCCGGTCGTCTTCCGAGCCTCCAAATCGCGGTGTGCTTGCGCCGCCTCGGCGAGCGGATAGACCTTGTGGATCCGCACGCTCAGGCGGCCCGACGCCACCCAGTGGAGCACATCGCTCGCCCGCTCGAGCATCTCCTCGCGCGTGGCCACATAGTGGGCCAGGGTCGGCCGGGTCAGAAACAGCGAACCTTTCTGGCTGAGCATTAGCGGCGAGAAGGGCGGCACGGCTCCGCTCGAGTTGCCGAAGCTCACCATCATGCCCCGGGGTCGGAGCGAATCCAGACTTTTTTCGAACGTGGCGGCGCCGACCGAATCGTAGACCACGTCGACGCCGCGTCCGCCCGTGAGTCTCTTGACTTCCTCGGCAAAGTCGGCCTGCGTGTACAGGATGACCTCGTCGCAACCGGCCTCGCGCGCCAGCACGGCTTTCTCGGCCGTGGACGTGGTACCGAAGACCCGGGCGCCCCGCCTCTTCGCCATCTGAACCAAAAGCAGGCCCGTACCTCCGGCAGCCGCATGAACCAAGGCGGTGTGCCCCAGCTGGAGCGGGTAGGTCGAATGGGTCAGGTAATGCGCGGTCATACCCTGAAGCATTGCCGCCGCTGCCAGATCGAAGCTGACCGCATCCGGAAGCCGGATCAGGCGCCAGGCGGGCACGATGGCGCATTGGGCGTAGGAGCCGCGCGTCATCGCCCAGGCAACGCGGTCTCCCACGCCGACTTCGGTGACGCCGGCTCCGATCGCGACCACCACGCCGGCGCCCTCCATGCCGGGCGTGAAGGGCGGATCTGCCGGATACAGGCCGGTGCGGTGGTAGGTGTCGATATAGTTGACGCCGGCGGCATGGACCTCGACGAGCGCCTCTCCGGCTCCGACGGTGGGAATCTCCACATCCGTCAACTCGAGCTGCTCCGGCCCCCCGTACTGGCGGACGACAATGGCTTTCATGCGCGCACTCTTCTGCGAAGATGAACCATTGCAGTATAGAACACGAGGTAGCCCACCAGGAAAGGAAACGCCGCCAGGCGCCCGAGGGTGCTCACCGCTCCGGCCCCAGACAACCCCAGCCGGACCAGCGCGAAGTGGCGCATGATGCGCCAGTTGCTGTAATCGAGCCAAAAATAGTCGCAGTTTTCGTTGACGACGAGAACCTTCACCGGCAGCCGCATCACGAGCAGCCACTTCCATTTCGTCATGATCGGCTCGCCCGTCGACAACATGACCGCGATCCGATGGCCTGCGGCCGCCAGCTCACCCAGAAAGCGAACCCGGCTCGGGCGGTCAGGGTAGTCCGTTACGCGCCACACGCGCCCACGCTCAAGGTCGAACCCCGCCGGCAATCCGGGAAAGCAGGTCACCAAGTCCAGTCGTTCGAGCCCGGGACGCTGATAGAGCAAAGGCAGCATCCGTTCAGCGACGCGGCGCGAGCCGCTTTCGATCAGGATTACGCGGGAGAACTCCGGCACGCGGCGCCGGAAAAAGTAGCGCATGCGCCCAGCATACGTAGACGGGCGCGACTCTGTCCAGCCGGAGGAGGCGGCGACGCGCTAGCGGAGGCCGCGCCTCCGCAGATACTCGATCAGCCCGGCCGGGTCGTCGGTGATGATGCCGTCGACGCCTGAGTCGACCAGGCGAGCCCAGGTTTCCTCGTCGTTCGCCGTCCAGGCGATGACGGGAATGCCTGCGTTATGCGCCTGCCGAACCTTCTCGGGCGTCACCAGCGAGTAGTGAGGTGAAACGATCGTTGCCTCGGCTTCACGCGCCACGATGGCGAAGTCGCGCCTGTCGCGGGCGAACAGGGCCGCTCGGGGAATCTCCGGCGCCAGGCTCTTCATGGCTTTAAGCGTGCGGTAGTCGAAGGACTGAAGCATCACGCGGGACTCGAGCTTGTACCGCCGCACAGCTTCAAGCACCAAGCGGGCGAACTCTTCCGGAGGCGGCGCGTATTGCGGCCGATCGGGCGAGATCTTGGTCTCGATGTTGAACAGAAAGGCGCCTCGGTCCGCCAGGGCCAGCACCTCCTCAAGCGTCGGGATGCGCGCGCCGGGGATCGGTTTCTGGCGCGGAAAGTCGGGTTCTCGAAGCGAACCGCAGTCCCAGCGGCGAAGCTCCTCTAACGTCAGCTCGCGGATCACCGGGCTCCCTCCGGGACTCCGGCAGATCCTGGGGTTAAGAACCGGGTCGTGGGAGACCACGAGCACGTTGTCTTGCGTCACCGCCAGATCGAGCTCGATTGCGTCGACCCCTGCCTCGATGGCATGCTCGAACGCCGGGATCGTGTTCTCCGGCAACACCGCCCTGGCGCCCCGGTGGCCGTGAACCTTGATTTCGGCCAGAACGGGGGCTAGGGTCAAAGCCGCCATCGAAAGCACGCGCACCCACATCATTTCAAAGGATATATTGTGAGAGCGTTTCGTCTTCATAAAGGAGCGGTTAGAAGATGGCAGCCCTTTCACGCAGAGGTTTCGCTCGCGCGGCCGGCGCCACCGCGCTCAGCTATTCGAGGGTTTTAGGCGCGAACGAACGAGTCCGCATCGGCTACATCGGGCTCGGCAACCGCGGCGACCAGGTGCAGGACGCCTTCCTGGAGCACGGCGATCAGGAGACCGTTGCGCTGTGCGACCTTCGCGACGATTACCTGGATTGGGCCGAGGCCAAGGAACGACGGCGAGGGCTGGCGCCCCGGCGCTTCAAAGACTACCGCAAGCTGCTCGAAATGAAGGAGATCGATGCCGTCGTCATCTGCACGCCCGACCACTGGCACGCCCTTCAGTTCATCGATGCCTGCCGTGCCGGCAAGGACGTCTACGTGGAGAAGCCGCTGTCGCTCACCGTCTACGAGGGGCGGCGGATGGTGGAGGTGGCGCGCGATACCCGGCGCGTCACCCAGGTCGGCATCCACCGGCGTTCGGCGCCCTTCTTGATCGAAGCGGCCGAGTTTGTTCGCTCCGGGGGCCTCGGCCATGTTCTGGTGGCCCGCGGCTTTCACTATCGCAATGAATGGCCGCACGGCATCGGCGATCCGCCGGATCAAGACCCGCCCGATGAGTGGGAGTGGGACCAGTGGCTCGGACCGGCGCCGAAGGTGCCCTACAACCGAAATCGGACCTACTACAACTTCCGCTGGTTTTACGACTACTCGGGCGGCCAGCTCACCAACTTCGGCGTGCACTACCTGGATATGCTTCGCTGGGCGATGAACCTGGAATGGCCGAAATCGGTGACGGCGGTGGGCGGCAAATACGCCGTCGAGGACAACCGCGAGATTCCCGACGCCCTCGAGGTGCTCTGGGAATACGAAGGCGGGCACATCATCAATTTCTCTCAGTGCGATTGCAATATGGCGCCGGGCAATGTCCAGAATGCCGAAATGATCCTCCGGGGCACCAAGGGCACCATGTACATCCACTTCTCCCACTGGGAGGTCGTTCCCGAGGAGATCAACGACCGGCCGCGTTATCCGCGCTCACCGATCGATCGCGAGGGTGAGCGTGCCAACCGGGGCCGCCGCGTCAAACTCATCGAGGGGCGCCTCGCCAAGGGCAGTCAGGATACGGCCTTTCATGCCCGCAATTTCCTGGACTGCGTCAAGAGCCGCGCCCGCGCGAACTGCGACATTCTCGACGGACACATCTCGACGGCGAGCACGCTGATCGGCAATATCGCCCATCGCATGCGAAGCCACCTGACCTGGGACGGCAAGGCCGAGCGGTTCACCAACAACGAAGCCGCCAATCGTTGGCTGCACTACGACTACCGGCCGCCTTACCGGTTGGGCTGAATCAGCGGCCGCCTCAGGCCGTCAGGCCGAGGCGGCGCCCAGCTCGCCTTCGCCGAGCGGCACCCCGCATTCGCAGCAGTCGCTGCACCGGTGGCATCGGCCGCACAGGTGGTTTTCGCAGGCGTCCTTGGTGCACCAGACACAGATCCGGCTCGAGCCTTCGCCGCAAATGCTACAGGTGAACGCGTAGGGAGGTGAGGGGGCCGTCACGGCACTTACCTGCGGGGCGCCGGCCGGTTGATCAGGTCCGCCCGGCAGCGCTGCGCCTCCTTGTCCAAAATCTGAAGTTCGGCTTCCAGGTTGGCGGCGAGCTCGACCAGGTACTCGCGTAGCCGGGCGGCGCTGGCGGCGTTTTCGTCCATCACACCCAGCAGCAGATCGGCCACGGCGGGATTGTTGTAACGCCGGATGCCTTCGGTGAAGGAGCGCATCATCGCCTCGATGGCCTGGAGGCGAAGGTAGGTTTCGAGCGCCAAGCTTAACCGCTCGGGCCGCTTGGCAAGCTCCGTGGCGGTGCGCTCCAGATAACCGATCTCATCGCGCAGCGCCTGCCACTGGGCGACGTACGCCTCCGGGGCCCCTTTGGCCATCCACTCCTTCGGATTGACCTCACCGAGCATCGGCTGCAAGCGCTTACTGTCGGCGATCAGGACGGCCAGGCTCTGGCGGATATCCCACTCAGGGCGCAAGCCTCCGGACTGCGCCGGCGCAGCCCGGCACGCCAGGAGCGACAAAACCAGCAGTTTGATTGTCCGCGCTCGCATGAGGTCTCCACCACCAGTTTCGCACGCCCGAGGAGATGGCTTGTCAGCCCCCTGGCGGTGGCGGCGGAGGCGGCAGCGGCGCAGGCGGTGGCGGCGTGGTCGAACCCGGCGGCGCGGGCGCTGGTGCGCCTCCGGTGTCACCCGGCAGCGTCGGGCCGCCTCCGACGGGCGGTACCGGTCCCGGCGGGAGGCCGCCACCCCCGCCTGCCACAGGCCGATTGATGAGGATCGTGTAGAGCGCCTCCCAGGCGGCGCGCAAGCCGCGCTCGATGGCCGGCCCGGTCTGGAACGTCTGCCGCGCCAGCGGGGCGTCCCGGTACACCCGAATGTATTCTCCGGCGTTGACCACCTTCTCCCGGCTCGCCCCGATCAGGCGATGCCGCACGACGACCTGACCCTCTTCGACCGCAACGAACGTCGTGTCTTGTTCGTCCTCGATGGCGACGTCGAAGACAGTGCCGCGCACCGAGATGACCGCCGTCGGCGTGAAGATCCGGCTCGGATTCGGCTGATTGCCGAGACTCCGGATGAAGACCTTCACGCGCCCGATCCACAAGTCGAGCACGTCCCGCCAGTCGCCGGGGTTGGCCCGGAAGGTCACGCGGGAGTTGGGGAACACATGAAAAGAGCTGCCGTCGCTGAGCTCGAAGACGGCGAAACCGTCCGGACCGGTCACGATGACTTGCTGGGCTCGGACCGTATCTCCAGCCTGAAGCGCCCAAGGATAGGAATCGCGCAGAATGGAAACTTGACCGGTGATGGAAACGACGCGCGCCGCCTCCGGCCCCGGATTCGCCGCCGCAGAAGGCGCCAGACGCGGATTGGGGGAGAAGGTTTGAGCAGGACACACAGCGACGGCGGCTATCGCGAGACACAAGCCGACCGGCCAGCTACTGGTCCAAGCCGCCATCAGTGCTCTCCCGTCCGAGTTCCAGTTCCAGGCCGAGCGCCCACAACCAGAACCCCAGTTTATCACCAAAATTGTCCTGCAACACAAGGACCGCGCCAAAAACGCGAATCAGATGGCCGAATTGCTACATCTTCTCTGGGAGTTCCGCCGATGGATAAAAAGCGTAAAGGATACAATGGACTCGACAGATGTGTCCGGCTGCCACACTAAGACCGAGGCGATGGTCGGCGGCGCTCGCGATAGCGCTCCTCGCCGGGCCCTCCAGCGCCCAGGTCTTGGCGCCTGACTGGAGGCGCATCGGCAACTCCGCCATCGAAGCGGCGCTGGCGGCGGAGGCCGGCGGCCCCATCGATCGCGTCTGGTTCTCTTCCGACGGCAAACGGTTGTTCGTGCGGACGAGCGGGGGCAGGGTTTTTCTGACCGCGGACTTCGATACCTGGACACCGGTGGGTGACGTCGATGCGCCGCCCGACGGCCCGACTCGGCCGCCTGTGAATACCTTACCGGAGGCGGGAGCGCGGCCGGTGGCCTCCCTGCGCCGGCCGGGCCTCGTCTATGCCCTCGGGCTCGCCGTGTACCGCTCCGAGGACGGTGGCCGAAGCTGGACGAATCTGACCGACTACCTCGGCGAATCGATCCTCGGCGGCGGGTTCACCGACCTGGCCGTTTCGCCAGAGAACGAGAATGAGGTCGTCGTCGCCGGCCGGTACGGGGTCTGGCGCTCCCTAGACGGGGGCCTCTCCTGGTCCGGCTTGAACCATTCGCTGCCCAACCTGCCCGTTCGGCGCATTCTGCGGTTGCCCTCTCAAACGGCAGGAATGCGCATTCTCCTCGAAAACGTCGGGGTGGTCGAGTGGGCGCCCGGAGAAAGAACAGGCTGGCGGCCCGTCGAGGAGCGAAGCTTGGCGGCCGAAGAGGCGCTCAAGCGGGCTTTGAGCGCCTACCTCGGAAGCGAGGTCGCCTCTGTCGCCGCCGCCGGCGAGGCCCTCTACGCCGGGGCGCAGCACGGCGGGATTTTGTGGGCCTCGACGGACCGGGGACGAACCTGGCGTTCTTTCACCTTGCCCGAGGGGGGTCCGATTCGCGACATTTGGGCTTCCGCGGGGAATCCGCGCGCCGCGCTGGCCATCGGAGGCGAGGACGAAGCAGGCGTCCGCGTGTGGAAGACGGCCAACGGTGGAATCTTCTGGGACGACATCACAGGCGACCTGGCTGGCGTCTCGCCCCAAGCGGTCACGGCGGACCTGGAAAGCGGCGCGGTCTACGTGTGCGGTGAGGGCGGCATCTCCTTTACCTTAGCCGATCTGCGCGGCGCCGCTAGAAGCGCCTCATGGTCTCGGCTAGGCGGCCGGCTCGCCGGAAGCCGCGTGGTCGACGTCGCCCTTGATCCGGCCGGCCATCAGCTCTTCGCCGCGGTCGACGGCGAGGGCGTGTTCGCGACCATGGCGCCGCACCGGTTCTTTCACCCCCGGCTGGTCCACGCGGCGGACCTCGCGACGCGGCCGGCGTCTCCGGGGGCCTTGCTGAGCGTGCTGGGGCGGCAGGTCAGCCGCGCACGGGCGGGCGTGTGGGAGGTTCCTGTGCTGGCGGCGTCGCCGGGCGAGTCCCAGATCCAAGTCCCGTTCGAGATTTCGGGCGGGTGGTTGACGCTGGCTTTGGCGACGGTGGGGCGAGCCAGCGAGCTGGAGCGGATCAACCTCGGGCTTCCGCTGCGGCAAACGGCTCCGGCCATCCTGGTGGACCGCGACGGCACCCCGATGGTGCTTGACGCCGCAAGCGGCGTGTTGCTGGACGCGATGACTCCGGCCCGCTCCGGGGCGCGAATCCAGATTCTGGCCACCGGTCTCGGACGGGTGCTGCCGGATTGGCCTTCCGGGATGCCGGCGCCGCTCGAGAACCCGCCGCGGGTGGCGACCGAGGTGCGCGTCTATCTTGACCGTGTCCCCGTCGAGGTCATGCGTGCCACGCTTGCGCCCGGCTATGTAGGCTTCTATCTGGTTGAAGCCCGCCTGCCGGAGATCGTCAATCCGGGTCCGGCCGAACTCATGATCGAAGCGGGCGGCGAGCCGAGCAACCGCACGCGGATCTATCTGGAGCCGTAAGGGTTGGTCTCATAGTAGGCTGGAAGTGATCGGGACATGGCCATGGCGTTTGCTCGTTGTTGCCTCTCGGTGCTGGCGGCGGCCTTCGGACTGCTCGCGCAGGAAGAGTCAGCCCGGCTGGCGCCTTATTTCCCCACGCCGGAACTCGTGGTGGAAAAGATGCTCGAGCTCGGCGAACTCAAACCCGGTGAGAAGATGTTCGATCTCGGAAGCGGCGACGGCCGCATCGTGGTGATGGCGGCGCAAAAGTTTAAAGCGCGTGCCACGGGCGTGGAGATCGACGCCGACCTCTACGAGCAGAGCATGCAGAAGATTCGCAAACTCGGCCTCGAGAGCCGGGCCAAGGTGATTCACGGCGACATGCTGAAGCAGGACTACAGCGAAGCCGATCTGATCACGCTGTACCTGCTGCCCAGCACCAACGAGAAGGTACGTCCGATTCTCGAAAAGCAACTGAAAAAGGGCGCGCGGGTCGTTTGCCACGACTTTACGATGCCCGGCTGGACGCCGGACAAGATCGTCAACATCGAAGACGACGGCGAGGGTCGAAGCCACACGCTGTATCTGTACCGGCGCTGAGAAAGCGGGAATTGACAGGCGGCCGCAGGGTAGCCGAAGCTGGTCGAAAGTGCGGTTGGTCGGCGCGGAAGCGGCGGTGCCGGCGCGGTGGCGTGTTAGGCACCCGTGGTTGAGGTTGGCGCCGGCGGCGGGCGTGCTGGCCGTCGCCCTGGCCTCTCCGGACTGGAAGCTCGCTCTCGCGGGAATCTATCTCCTGGCCTCTCTCCTGGCGGCGCTTCACCGGCCGTGGCGTCCCCTTTCGGCTGCGCTGCCCGGTTTCTTCGCCGATTGGGGAGCCTTTCTGATCTGCGCGGGCTTGGGTGGAACTGCCGGGGTGACCGCCGCGGCGTCGATCTTTTTCTTCCTGATGGCAAGCGCGCTTCTGTTTCGCACCGCCCTCGAGCTGGCGGCGATCGCCGCCGCGGTGCTGCCCGCCTGGTTTCTGATTCGACCCGATCTGTTGTCCGGCTTGGGCCCGGCGTTTGGCATGGGTCTGGCTCTTGCCCTCACCGGTTGCGGCCTCCGCGCTACGTTGCTCGGCTGGTTTTCAGAGCAGCTCGCAGGGGCGCGCCGAGCGGAACGCGAGCGACTGGCGGCGGACTTTCACGACGGGCCCGTGCAGACGTTTTCGAGCTTCCAGATTCGGCTGGCCGTCATAGACAGACTCTTGAGGACAGACCCGCCCGCCGCCTCCCAAGAGGTGACGCGGCTTCAAGCGCTCGTGAGCGACCAAATCGCGGAGCTTCGCGCCTTTCTCGAAGGCCTGCGCAACGGCCCGGCGAATCGGGACTTTCGCACCGCCTTGCTCGCCCTCATACGAAATTTCGAGCGCGACTCCGGCTTGAAGGTGATCCTGAAGAGCCCGGTTCCGGCGGACTGGCCGAACGGGGAGGCCGCGGCTGAACTGCTCAAGATCGTCCGCGAGGCGCTCCACAACGTCCACAAGCACGCGCGGGCCGCTCAGGTCGAGCTCGACTTTGCTGGCTCGGAGCAGGCCGTGGAAGTCGCCATTCGCGATGACGGCGCCGGCTTCCCCTTCGCCGGAACTTACCGAATCGAGGAGCTCGATGCCCTCAAAGCCGGGCCGGAGAGCATCAAGCGCCGCGTCCGCGCTCTGGGCGGAGAATTGACCGTCACCTCGCAACCGGGGTCCGGCTCAGAGCTGAGGATCCGGCTGCCGGCATGAGACGGCGGGCGGCGGCAGGGATCTTATGTGCCCTGGCGGCCTGCGCCTGCGGCCGCTACCGCGATTTCACGCTCCCCTCGCCGGGTGAGGCGCCGCCCGGCGAACTCGCGCTCAGTTGGGAGATTCACCCTGGGCCCGTGCTGGGCCGGGGCGCCCCCGGCGACTTCGACGCCGTGGACGTGCTCAACCCGGCCGTGGTGCGGCATGAGGGGGTGTACTACAACCTGTATTCAGGCTTCGACGGGGCGCGGTGGCACACCGGTCTGGCCACCTCCCCCGACGGCATACGCTGGACCAAACACGGACGGGTGCTCTCGCCGGAGGCGGGTACCTGGGAGGGAGACTATATTGCGGCCAACGGAGCGGTCGAGGTAGTTGACGGAGAGTTCTACTACTGGTATCAGGCCGGAGAGCCGCCGCGCATCGGCCTGGCACGCTCACCTGACGCCAAGCGATGGCGCAAGCTGCCGGAGCCGGTTCTGGACGTCGGTCCCCGCGGCGCCTGGGACGAGCGCGGCGTGGCGGATCCCTACGTGATCCGGATCGGTGGAAAGTTCTATCTCTACTTTCTCGGCCAGGACCGCGCCGGGCGCCAGCGTCTGGGAGTGGCTGAATCGCGCGACGGCATCCGCTGGTGGAAGCTACGGTCAAATCCTGTGCTCGAGCTCGGAGATCGTGGCGCTTTTGATGAGAACGGCCTCGGCGAGCCGGCGGTCTGGCATGCCGCGGGAAGATACTGGATGCTGTATACGGGGCGAGACAGGAAGGAGATACGGCGGATCGGCCTTGCCGTCTCTCGTGACGGCGTCGCCTGGAGGCGTCTCGGCCCCGAAACGGTGTTGGCCGGCAACGAGCCCTGGAACGCCAAGGTCGTCTGCGACCCCTCGGTCGAAGTCACCTCCGAGGGCGTGCGTGTCTGGTACGGCGGCGGCGACGTCGCTCACCCGGCCGAGAACATCCACGGTCAGATCGGCCTGGCCTGCTTGCGAATCCGGGGTGTCACTCTGACCAAATGAAGATCGGGATCACCTGTTATCCGACCTTCGGCGGCAGCGGCATTCTTGCCACGGAGCTGGGGCTGGAGCTGGCCGCGCGCGGTCACGAAGTCCATTTCATTTGTTACGCCAACCCCATCCGGCTCGATCCGGATGCGGAGCGCATTCAT
>Ga0308391_1000136_pt1 | contig 30473 bp, 32 predicted proteins | sample Hotspr20Samplet1_FD_202363 | JGI IMG/M metagenome (GOLD analysis project Ga0308391, IMG submission 202363) | Hot spring phototrophic mat microbial communities from Octopus Spring, Yellowstone National Park, Wyoming, United States - 20050623_t1 ... | reverse complement strand
CCTCGAGGGCGACGAGACGCTCGCTGGCGGCCCGCCCGGTGACTTGATCGAGGCCGACGACACGGTCGCCCCGGGTCTGGTCTTCGCCCCGGCGCCGCTGCTCGACGTGCGCCGAACGCGGGAGGGGTGGACGGCGCACGCCCTGCCGACGCCCGAGCCTTGGGCGTTCCGGCAGGGCCAGTCGCTGGTGTTCGACCCGCGGCACGGCGAGGTGATCGCGACGTTCCCCTCGGCGCATGCGCTCGTCGTGCTCGACGCGCGTACGGCCTCGGTGCGCCGCGTGATCCGGACGACGGCGATGGGCCTCGCGCGGCCGCGCGGCGTGGGGCTCCTGCCGGACGGCCGTCACTACGTGGTGAGCGGCCATTGGCGCGGGCTGCTCGTGCTCCGCCGCGGCGAGCATCGGCCCGTCTTCGAACGTTCGCGGCTCGATCTCCCGCTCTTCGGCCATTCCCATCTGACCGTGGTGTGAGGATCCGATGGACGAAACGCGAGCCACCCGCCGACGCGCGCTCCTGGCCGCCGGTGCCGGCCTCCTTCTCGCCCCCGAGGCGGCGGCACATGGCGGCGGGAATGGGGGCGGAGGTGGGGAAGGCGGGGGTGGCGGCCTGCCGTACGACATCGGCAAGGCGTTCGGGCCGCCGGACTGGTACGGCCCCCCGGGTTTCGACCCGCCCGAGCCGGGCGGCGGGATCGCCGGCGGCACCACCGGCCTGCCACCGCTCACGCCGCAGGAACAGGCGGAACGGGAGGCCACGAAGGCAGGCCTCGAAGGCAATGTCTGGGCGACCCTCGAGCAAATCGCGCGCGGTCTCGATTGGCTCGGCAGTTGGGCCCAGTACGGCTTGAACTTCGTCCCCGGCCTCTCGGGGACGAACACCGGGCTCACCGGCGGCCGTGCCTTCGCCGAGGCCTACGGCAAAGCGATCGACCGTGGTGCCTCGCAGATCGAGGCGATCAAGGAGGGGCTCGTGGCGGGCGCGATCGGCGCCGGGCTCGACCATCTGGCCGGCAAGGCCTTCGGCAAGGCGACCGACGGCATGTTCAAGAGCGCCAAGGACGCGATGAACACGATGAAGCAGATCGGCGGGCCGACGCCCAAAGGCATCTCGAAGATGATCCCGAACGGGGTCGGGTACGTCGTGACCGGGGCCGGGATCGAGAAGGGCAAGGAGCTCGCCCATCCGGTCCTCGTGAGCACTGCCGACCAGATCGGCTCGGCTCTGGCGAAAGGCGTGCCGAACCAGAGCCCGCCCGGGGGCGGTGGCTGGCTGCCGGGCCACACGAGCCCGGTGCCGGCGGCACGCTGAAAGGAGACGTGGCCGTGCTCCGCTTCGCTTCGCGCCTCTTCCCGGGTGCGGCACTCCTGGCACTCGCCGGGTGCGGCACTCCTGGCACTCGCCGGCTGCCTCGGCGAGCCCGGCGGCACTGGACCCACCGGTACGCCGGCTCAGCGGCGTGTGGAACCCGCCCCGCTGCGGCCCGAGGACCTGCCGGCGGCCACGCGGGGAGCGCTCGCCGGGGCGATCTTCGCCATGCGGGGAGCCCCCGAGACGATGCATCCGGGCGTGCGCTTCGCCCCCGGGATCGCAGAGCGCCTGCGTGAACCGTTCGACTATCGGGGCTATTCGGCGGCGAGCATCACGCTGCTGCGCCACGAGCTGGCAGGGACGGCCGACCCGGGCTCGACCTCGCGGCGACGATCGGCTTCGTCGATCTGCTCGACCGGCATGCGGTCACGGGTGTGATGCTCACCTTCGGCCCGGATCGCGAGGGTATCCTGATCCGCTCCGCGGCGGCGACCCGGATGCCGGCGCGCGTGCCGCGATTCGAGCTCTACCTCGTGCCGCGTAGCCGGCTCCCGTCGCGCTGGCCCCCGACGCACGCGGAGCTCTGGACGCTCGTCGCCCGCGAGGCGCTCGGGCCCCAGGAGCGGCCGCGCTTTCTCGACGGGCGGCAGGACCTCGTCCTCGTGGCGGTCGGCAAGGACCGGACCGAGCCCGGAGCCCCCTTCCTCCTCGGCCTCGCCGAGCCCGACGAGAAGCCGGTCACGAGCGGTGCCCGGTCGCTCGACTTCGACGGGTTCCCGGTGCTCGTCCTGCCGGCGCGGATCCGGGCCACGGAGGCCGGGCGGCATTGGGCGGTCGTCGTCCGCCGGGGCGAGGACCGGGGTCGGTTCGGCGGAGCGCGGGGCGAGCCCGCCGCGCGGTTCGATCTGCTCGATCCGCGGCGGAGCGCGCCGCCGATCGTTCCGGACGCACCACCCGGCCGACGCGCGCGGGTCTGAGCGCGGGCGGGCCGGCGGCGCCGCCCGGCCGCCCCGGGCTCCGGTTGCGACCCCGAAGACCGGCCACTAGAGTGCGCCGGCCGTCGACCGCGAGCCTGCGAGCCATGCGCCTCTCTCGCTATTTCCTGCCCGTTCTGAAGGAAGCCCCGGCCGAAGCCGAGATCGTTTCGCACCGGCTGATGCTGCGGGCCGGCATGATCCAGCAGCTCGCGGCCGGGATCTACAATTGGCTGCCGCTCGGTTTCCGCGTGCTCAAGAAGATCGAGCAGATCGTCCGCGAGGAGATGGACCGAGCGGGCGCGATCGAGATCTTGATGCCGACGATCCAGCCCGCCGATCTCTGGATCGAGAGCGGTCGCTACGACGCCTACGGACCGGAGATGCTGCGGATCCTCGATCGGCACGAGCGCAAGATGCTCTACGGGCCGACCAACGAAGAGAACGTCACCGACATCTTCCGCCGGCACGTCAAGAGCTATCGGCAGCTGCCGCTCAACCTTTACCACATCCAATGGAAGTTCCGCGACGAGATCCGGCCGCGGTTCGGTGTGATGCGCGGCCGGGAATTCCTCATGAAGGATGCTTACAGCTTCGATCTCGACGCCGAGGGTGCGCGCCGTTCCTACAGAGCGATGTTCTTGGCCTATCTGCGCGCGTTCCAGCGGATGGGGCTCACGGCGATTCCGATGCAGGCCGAATCCGGGCCGATCGGCGGCAACATGAGCCACGAGTTCCAGATCCTCGCCCAGACCGGCGAGAGCCACGTGTTCTACGACCGCGCCTTCGAAGAGATCGATTTCGCCGCGCCCGACCTCGACGTCGGGCGGCTCGAGAGCCTCTACGCGGCGACCGACGACAAGCACGATCCGGAGCGTTGCCCGGTGCCGCCCGAGCGGCTCAGGACCGGCCGCGGGATCGAGGTCGGCCACATCTTCTATTTCGGGACCAAGTACTCGAAGCCGATGGGCGCGACGGTGACCGCCCCGGACGGCCGCGAGGTCGAGGTCGAGATGGGCTCCTACGGGATCGGCGTCTCGCGCCTCGTGGGTGCCATCATCGAGGCCCATCACGACGAGCACGGGATCGTCTGGCCGCGCTCGGTCGCCCCGTTCCAGGTCGGCCTCGTCAACCTGCGCCCGGACGATCCGGCCTGCACCGCCATGGCCGACGATCTTTACGCGCGTCTCCAAGCCGCCCGGATCGAGGTGCTCTACGACGACCGGGACGAGCGGGCCGGGGTCAAGTTCGCGACCATGGACCTGATCGGTCTGCCCTTCCAGGTCACGGTCGGGCCGCGCGGGGCCAAGGAGGGGAAGGCCGAGCTCAAGGAGCGGCGCACGGGAGCGCGGACCGAGCTCGCACCCGAGGCCCTACTCCCTCGCCTCGAGAGCTGAATGCTCAACCCGGCCGAGCGGCTGGTCGCGTTCCGCTACCTGCGGCCGCGCAAGGGCGAGGGCTTCGTCTCGCTCGTGGCCGCCTTCGCGCTGATCGGCATCGCCCTCGGGGTCGGCACGCTGATCGTCGTGCTGGCGGTCATGAACGGCTTCCGCCACGAGCTGTTGAGCCGCGTGCTCGGCTTCAACGGGCACGCTTCGGTCGTGGCCGGGCCCGAAGGTCTCGCCGACTTCGACGCCATCGCCGCGCGGCTGCGCGCCGTGCCGGGCGTGGTCGAGGCGGTCCCCTATGCCGAAGGCCAGGCCATGGCCACCGCCAACGGCGTGTCGGCCGGGGTCGTACTGCGCGGCATGCGGCCGGCGGAGCTCGCCGCGCGTGCCATCTTCGGCGGGGCCGTGCGGCAGGGCTCGTTCGCGGCTCTGGAAGCGGGCGGTAAGATCGCCGTAGGCTCGAGGCTCGCCCTGCGCATGGGCCTCGACCTCGGCGACCGGCTGGCGCTCATCTCGCCTAAAGGCACCGCCACACCCTTCGGCACGGTGCCGCGGATCCGCAGCTTCGAGGTCGGGGTGATCTTCGAAGTCGGGATGTTCGAGTACGATTCGAGCTTCGTTTTCCTGGCCTTGCCCGACGCCCAGACCTATCTCGACCTCACCGACCGGGTGAGCGCCGTCGAGGTCATGGTCGAGGATCCCGAACGGATCCGCGAGCTGCGGCCGGCGCTCTTGGCCGCCACCGGCGGCGCCGGGCGGCTGGTCGACTGGCAGCAACTGAACCGCCATTTTTTCGCCGCGCTCGAGACGGAGCGCAACGTGATGTTCTTGATCTTGACGCTGATCATCTTGGTGGCCGCGTTCAACATCGTCACCGGCCTCACGATGCTCGTGCGCTCGAAAGGGCGCGACATCGCCGTCCTGCGCACGGTGGGCGCCACCAGGGCGGCGATCGTTCGGATCTTCGTCCTCGCCGGCGCCTCGCTCGGGGTGATCGGCACGCTCGCGGGGCTCGTCCTCGGGCTCGCCTTCGCCCTCAACGTCGACACCATCCGCCAGGGGCTCGAGGCCTTGAGCGGGGCCGAGCTCTGGGCGGCCGAGATCCGCTTCCTGTCGCAACTGCCGGCCCGGGTCGAGGTCGGTGCCACTGCCCGGGTCGTGGCGATGGGGCTCCTCCTCTCCTTCCTCGCGACGATCTACCCGGCGCTGCGGGCCGCCCGGCTCGATCCGGTCGAAGCGCTCCGCTACGAATGAGCGCGAGCTCGGCGCCCGTGCTGCGGCTCGCCGGGATCCGGCGGCGCTTCGTCCAGGGCACGGTGACGCTCGAGATCCTCAAAGGTGTGGACCTCGCGCTCGAGGCCGGCACGCTCGCGGCGCTCGTCGGGCCCTCGGGATCCGGGAAATCGACCCTCCTGCACATCGCGGGCCTGCTCGAGCGGCCGACCGCCGGCGAGGTCGTGATCGAGGGGAGGGCCGCGAGCGGGCTTTCGGATGCCGAGCGGACCCGGTTGCGGCGGGCGCGGATCGGTTTCGTCTACCAGTTCCACAACCTCCTCGCCGACTTCACCGCGCTCGAGAACGTCGTCCTGCCGCAGCTCCTCGCCGGGGTCGGGCGGAAGGCGGCCGAAGCGCGCGGCCGCGAGCTGCTGGCCCGGCTCGGCCTCGAGGGCCGGCTCGACCACCGCCCCGGCCGGCTCTCCGGCGGTGAACAACAGCGGGTGGCGATCGCCCGCGCGCTCGCCAACCGTCCGGGTCTCGTGCTCGCCGACGAGCCCACGGGCAACCTCGACCCGCACACCGCCGAGGAGGTCTTCGCCCTCTTGCTCGAGGTCGTGCGCGAGGCCGGGGCGGCGGTGCTGATCGTGACCCACGATCCCGAGCTCGCCCGCCGGACCGACCGGATCTGGCGGCTGGTCGAGGGCCGGGCCGAGCCCGCGGCCGGATGATCCTGCCGTCCTGGCTCTGGATCCCGGCGACGATCTCCGCGGCCGCGGCGCAGACCGCACGCAACGCCCTGCAGCGCGGGCTGGTGGCCGAGCTCGGCGGGGTCGGCGCCACGCTCGTTCGCTTCCTCTACGCTCTACCGGCCAGCCTCTCCTTGTTGGTGGCGGTAGCGGTCCTGGCCCCGGCGCCGATCGAACCCCTGGCGCCGGCCCTCTTGCTCTGGCTGCCGATCGGCGCGGTCGCGCAGATCCTCGCCACCTTCTTCCTGCTCGACCTCATGGGCCGGCGGAACTTCGCGGTCGGGGTCGCCTGGTCGAAGACCGAGATCCTCTTGATCGCGATAGCCGGCCGGCTCCTCCTCGGCGACGTGCTCGGGCCGCTCGGCTGGTTCGCCGTGCTGCTCGCCACCGCCGGGGTGCTCCTCCTCTCGGGTAAGGGCCTGCGGCCACGTGATCTGCTCGGTGCCGAGGCTGCGTCGCTGGCCTGGCGCGGCCTCGCGACCGGAGCGGGCTTCGCCCTCGCGGCGGTCGCCTATCGCGCCGCGATCCTGGCCGCGGGTGGGCCCGGCTCGCTGCTGGCCGCCGCCTGGGTGCTCCTCTCGGCGCAAGCGCTGCAGAGCGTCCTGCTGCTCGGCTGGCTCGGGCTCCGGGATCGGCTGGTGGTGACCGCCGTGGTCCGCGCTTGGCGGACCTCGCTCTGGGCCGGGACGATGGGAGCGCTCGCCTCGGCCGGTTGGTTCACCGCCTTCTCGCTCGCCCCGGCGGCTTCGGTGCGGACCCTCGGACTGGTCGAGATGCTGCTGGCCCTGCTCGTCTCGCGGCGGCTGTTCCGCGAGCGGCCGAGCCCACAGGAGCTCGCGGGCCAAGCCCTCGTGGCGCTCGCCGTCGCCACGATCCTGCGCGCCGGGGCCGGCTGAACGGGGCTCAGGTGGTCGGCTCGACCGGGGCCTTGGGCAGCTTCTCGGCGATTCCGAGCCGTGCGCGCCGGCGTTCGAGCTCGCCGGCCACCTCGGCCCAGCCGATGCCGAGCTCGTCGAGCAGCACGACGAGGTGGTACAGCAGATCGGCGGTCTCGCCGATCACCGCATGCCGGTCGCGGCGGACCGCATCGAGCGCCAGCTCGATCGCTTCCTCGCCCAACTTCTTGGCCATCTTGGCGACACCTTCCTCGAGGAGCCGCGCGGTCCGCGGCGCCCGCCGCGGCTCGGCCCGCACGAGCACGAGGTCGTGCTCGAGCCGCGCGAGTGCCGCGGCCAGTCCGTGGAGCGGCTCGCCGGGCGGCGCCGGCCTCGAAGGGGTGGGTCGGGGCAAGTCTCTATCTCCGATTGATCGTTCGCCGTCCACTCGCGCAGCGGGCGGCGCGCGGTCAAGGACCGCGCGTGAACGCAGGTCGAACACGAACGATACCCCAGCCGGCGGTCCCGCAGAAGCGCGTCACGCGAACCTCCGGCTCGCCCGTTCGGGCGGGCTGCGCGCGGCCACACGTGTTCGGTGTGGAGCGGGTCCGCCCGTCCCCCCTGACACCACCACCCTGACGGCTGACGGCTCGGGCTACCTCGGCTAGGATCGCGTCATGGCGACGGCTCGGCCTCTCGTCCTCTGGCTGCTCGCGATCCTCCTGCTCTGTGGGTTCGCCGGGCGTTCCGGGTTCGCTGCACCCTGCCCGCACGGCTCGAGGGCGGAGGCGGCGCAGGCGCCGATACCACGGGCCAACGATGGGTGGCTCTCGGCCGCTGTCGATCGCCCACCGGTCGGTGCGGCGGCCGCCTGCAGTACGCCGAACTGCTGCCTCGCCCACTGCCCGATGGCACTCGCCGAGGTCGAGGCTCGCGCTCCGGAACCGCCGGCGGATCGATACCGGCCGGGGGTCGTCCGGCTCGCCGGGCGACTGTTGGGCGATGGGCCATAGCGCCCGCCGCCGCTCTCCCTCGTGAGCTGACCCCGCCGCCGGTCGTGGCGGACCGGCGGGCGGGTGCATTCTGGCACGACCTTCAGCTTCGAGGAACGAACGATGTCGAGGAACAGGACGATGAGGGCCTTGGCCGGCGGGCTCGCTTTGGCGGTTCCGGGTGGACTCGCCGCCCAGGGGCCGATGCCACACATGCAGCACGGGCCAGGCATGCAGGGCCAGATGCCCGCGATGCCCATGATGCAGGGGCACGGGATGCATCCAGGACCGGCCGGGGCCACCGACTCGCCCGCGACCGCGGCCTTCAAGGCGGCGAACGAGCGGATGCACCGCGACATGGCGATCGACTTCACGGGCGACGCCGATGTCGATTTCGTGCGCGGCATGATCCCGCACCACCAAGGTGCCATCGACATGGCCAAGGTGGTGCTGGCCTTCGGCAAGGACCCGGAGGTCAAAAAGCTCGCCGAGGAGATCATCCGCGCCCAAGAGGCCGAGATCGCCCAGATGCGGGCGATCCTCGAGCGGCTCGGCAAATAGGCTCGGGGCGGGGGCGGCCGGGCCGCCCCCGCTTGACCGCCGCCGGGGCGCAACCCAAAACCGAAAGCGATGCCCGACCTTCTCGAGGCCCGAGCGCCGGCAAGCGACGACGCTGCGCCCAAGGGCGCGGAGCTCATCCGGCGGCAGCTCGCCACGCTGCCGAACGAGCCGGGCGTTTACCGCATGCTCGACGAGAAGGGGCAGCTGCTGTACGTCGGCAAGGCCGCCTCACTCAAGAAGCGGGTCGCGGCCTACGCCCAGCCGGGCAAACTCTCGGCCCGCCTGCAGCGGATGGTGGCGCTCACGCGCGCCCTCGAAGTCGTCACGACCGCGAGCGAGGTCGAGGCCCTCCTGCTCGAGGCCAACCTGATCAAGCGTTGGCGGCCGGCCTTCAACATCGTCCTGCGCGACGACAAGAGCTTTCCCTTCATCGCGCTGCGCCGCGACCACCCCTTCCCCCGCCTGCACAAGCACCGCGGCGCCAGGCGGCCGGGTAGCGAATATTTCGGCCCGTTTGCCTCGGCCGGGGCGGTCAACGAAACCTTGAACGCGCTGTTGCGCGCGTTTCCGCTCCGATCCTGCAAGGACACGGTGTTCGACAGCCGGTCGCGGCCCTGCCTGCTCTACCAGATCAAGCGGTGCACGGCACCCTGCGTGGGCCGCATCGCCGCGGAAGACTATGGCCGCCTGGTCGAGGAGGTCCGGGAGTTCCTGGCCGGGCGCTCGCGCGACGTCCAGGAGCGGCTCAAGGCCGAGATGGAGGCGGCCGCCGAGCGGCTCGACTTCGAGAGTGCGGCGGTCTACCGCGACCGGCTCAAGGCCTTGGCGCACATCCAGAGCCGGCAGGGGATCAACACCGACGCGGTGGCCGATGCCGACGTGATCGCCCTCGCGATCCAGGGCGGTCAGGCCTGCATCCAGGTGTTTTTCTACCGGGACGGCCGGAACTTCGGGAACCGCGCCTATTTCCCGGCACACACGAGGGGCAGCGAGCCGGCCGAGATCCTCCAGGCGTTCATCGCCCAGTTCTACACCGAGCGCAGCCCGCCTGCGCTCCTGCTCCTCGACCAGCCGGTCCCCGAGCCGGAGCTGTTGGCCGAGGCGCTCGGGGTTCGGGCCGGCCGGAAGGTCGCGATCCAGGTGCCGCAGCGCGGCGACAAGCGGAGGCTGGTCGAGCTCGCCGTCAAGAACGCCAAGGAGGCGCTCGCCCGGCGGCTCGCCGAACTCGGCACCCGGGCCGAGCTGCTCGAAGAGTTGGCCGACCGGCTCGGGCTCGAAGCGCCGCCGCGGCGGATCGAGGTCTACGACAACAGCCACGTGCAGGGCGCGCACGCGATCGGCGCGATGATCGTGGCCGGCCCGGAAGGCTTCGACCGGCGCGCTTACCGCACCTTCAAGATCAAGCGGGATGCCGCGCCCGGCGACGACTATGCGATGATGCGCGAGGTCCTGGAGCGGCGCTTTTCCCGCCTGCTCGCAGAAGATCCGGAACGCAGCGGGCCCGGTTGGCCGGATCTCGTGCTGGTCGACGGCGGTGCCGGCCAGCTCGCCGCGGCCACGGCGGTGCTCGAGGATCTCGGGCTCGGCGATCTCGTGGTCGTGGCGATCGCCAAGGGCCCGGAGCGGGACGCGGGCCGGGAACGTTTCTTCATGGCCGGGCGCGAGCCTTTCGCGCTGGACCCGAAGGACCCCGTCCTGTACTTCTTGCAACGCTTGCGTGACGAGGCGCACCGCTTCGCCGTCGCCACCCATCGGGGGCGGCGGGCGAAGGAGGTGACCCGCTCCGTGCTCGATGCGGTGCCCGGCATCGGGGCGCGGCGCAAGCGGGCGCTGCTGCAGCATTTCGGCTCGGCGCGCGCCGTGGCGCAGGCCGGCCTGCTCGACCTGGAGCGGGTGCCCGGCATCAACAAAGCCGTCGCGAAAGCGATCTACGATCACTTTCACGACAGCGGCTGAGTGAAGCGACCGTGCCATGCTGACGAGCCCGCCCAACCTCCTGACGTTCGTGCGCATCGGGTTGATCCCGGCGCTCGTCGCCTTGTTCTTCGTGGAGGGCGCCTGGGCTCGGTGGCTCGCCTGCGCGGTCTACACGATCGCCGCCTCGACCGACTATCTGGACGGCTGGCTCGCCCGCAACCTCGACCAACATTCCCGCCTCGGCCGCTGGCTCGACCCGGTCGCCGACAAGCTCTTGGTGGCGGCCACGGTGCTCATGCTGGTGGCCTTCGACCGCGCTCCGGTTCTGCCGGCGCTCGTGATCCTGATGCGCGAGATCCTGATCTCGGGCCTGCGCGAATACCTCGCCGAAGCCCGGCTCGTCCTACCGGTGAGCCGGCTCGCCAAGTGGAAGACGGCCGTGCAGATGACCGCACTCGGATTCCTGATCGTGGGCGATGTCGGGCCTTGGTGGCTGTTCGTCCCGGAAGTCGGCTTCTGGGGTCTGTGGTTGGCGGCGATCTTGACGATGGTCACGGGTTGGGATTATATTCAGAGAAGCGTCGGGCACATGGTGGCCGAGCGTGCCGAGGGCCCGCTGCGGCCGGCTCGCGGCATCAGCCCGACCCGTTGAGCGGGACGTTCGAGGGATGCGGATACGGTACTTCGCCTGGCTCAAACAGCGCGTGGGGCTGGCCGAGGAGGAGCTCGATCCGCCCCCGGAGGTGACCACCGTGGGCCGCCTCAAAGCCTGGCTCGGCGAACGGCACCCGCGCTTCGCCGAGGCCTGCGCCGCTCCGGGCGTGGTCCGGGCGGCGGTGGATCAGGAGTTCGCCGACGACGACCGGCCCCTCCGCGGCGCCCGCGAGGTGGCCTTCTTCCCGCCGGTCACGGGCGGATGACGGTCCGGGTCGTCGAGGAACCCTTCGATCCGGCGGCCGAGCTCGCCGCTTTCGCCCGCGACCGGAGCGATGTCGGTGCGGTCGCGACCTTCACGGGCCTGGTGCGCAACGAGCACGGCGGTCAGCCCGTTCTCGCCATGACCCTCGAGCACTATCCCGGGATGACCGAGCGCCAGCTCGGAAGGATCGAGGCCGAGGCCAGGGCGCGCTGGCCGCTCCTCGACGTGCTGGTGATCCACCGCGTCGGCCGGATGCTGCCCGGCGAGCCGATCGTCCTCGTCGCCACCGCGAGCGCGCACCGGGCCGCCGCGCTCGAAGCCTGCGCCTTCTTGATCGATTGGCTCAAGACCAAGGCCCCCTTTTGGAAGCTCGAGGAAACGCCCACGGGCGCGCGCTGGGTCGAAGCCCGGGCGAGCGACGACGCCGCGGCAGCGCGCTGGGAGCGGTGAAGGCAGCGAGCCTTTCCCGACACGCTCGGGTCCGGGACCCGATGTGCCACAAGGTGTCGCACATCGTCGGCGCCAAGAAGCGTTCGTTGAGATCAAGTTGTTATTCCCCGCCGAACCACCGTTCGTGAATTAGACGAGAATAAAAAAGGAGATCGGGATGGGCGCCACGGGGCGGCTCGAGCGTTCGGGCCGTGAGGTTTGCTGGGGCGCGCGTGCGCGGCGCGCCGCGGTTTTCCTCGCGGGTGCTTGTGGACTTTGGTTGCTCGCCGGTTGTCAGAGAACGCCGACAGCTCGGTCAGGGGGCTCGATCGCCGAGGCGCCCCGGCCCGGAACGCGCCTCAGCCGACGCCACCGTGCAGTTGACGCGCTGCGAGCGGCCCATCGGCACGGCGCGGCAGACGTTGTTCCCGATCATCGCGAATAGCGCCGAGGGGACGCCGTGAAGAGGCTCGTCGTAGGAACGATCGAGGCTCTGGCCTCGATCTCGACTACCGCCCTGGTTCTGGCGGGGCTCGTAGTCGGCCACGTCGCAGGTGGAATGGTGGGCGCGCTCTTGGGCGGGGCGGCGGCATTCCTCGCTGTCGTGATCGTGTTCGGCGCCCTCTTCATACTCCTCGAAATGAACGAGCGCCTAGAGGCCATTCGCGTCGCCCTGGAGCGGAGCGATCGATAGAGGGCCGCGGAACCGGGTGCGACTTCCGCTGCAGGCCATCACGCCCTACGTCTACTTTCGAACGAACGCAGATCGAAGCATGTCGATTCTTTCGGCGTCGTTGTTCGGTCGACGGGCCGGACGCCTCGGACGAGGTCGAGGGCGTGCGGTACCTTCAGGTTCGACGATGGCAAATCCGACCCTTCCAGAGGAAAGTAGGAGCTGGGTAAGTTCCGCAGGGGCATGGTCACGGCCAGAGCAGAGCTCGCCGCTGCGCCCGCAAGGACCGTGCAAGCCGTAGCCCGGAAGCCTTGGACCTCCCCGGAAGTCGCCCAAGGAACCCGACCCACTGCTCGCCGCGGCAGCGGAGCCGGGCCGGCTCTGGAAACCTGCGGAACGAGTGTGCCGGTGCGTTACTACCCGCCGAGTGCCCGGAGCTTCTCTTGGACCGCAGCCCGTTCGGGGTGGGTCTCGGGTAGGAGCGAGAGGACGCGCCGCCAGTGCCGCCGGGCCTCGTCCGGGCGGCCGCCCTGCAGCGCGGCGATGCCGAGATACCACCAAGGCTCGGGATCGTCGGGGGCCAAGAGCGCGAGCTTCTCGTAGGCCGCCCGCGCCTCCGCTCCCACCTCGGGCAGGCCGCTCGCCGTGTCCGCCGGTCCGAGTAGCGTTCCGGCATAATCCGAAAGGATGGCGGGGTCGTCCGGCCGCAGCGCCAAGGCGCGGGCGAAGGCGGAGCGTGCCTTCTCGGCCTCGCCCAGGACCACCCGCGCGCGGCCGAGCCGGACCCAGCCCTCGGCGTCGCCGCCGTTCGCCTCGAGCCGCGCCTCGAGGCCCTCGACCATGCCGCGGATCGCGGCCACGCGCTCCTCGGCCGGCAGGGCGGCGATCGCCCGCGCGCGCTCGGCGACCTCCGGAGGTACGCTCTCTGCCACGGGCCCGCCCCCCCGCGTCCCCTCGGCGGCGACCGCGGACCGAGACGCGCCCTCGCTCGCCCGCGATCGGGCGCGATCCAACATCGCCTCGACCTCGATCCCGCTCGCCCGGCCGGTTTCGCGGATCGCCGCTTCGACTGCGGCGCGCCAGGGGGCGTCGGGTGCCGCTTCGGCGAGGAGCGTCTCCCAGGTCGCGAGCGCGCGCTCGCCCTCGCCGCTCTGCGCCGCGGCGAGGCCGAGATAGTAGGCGACGCGCGGCTCGCCGGGCTCGCGCGAGCGGACCGCCTCGAGCAGCTCGCGGGCCTCGGCCGGCACGACCCCACCGCCCGCCTGGATCAGAAGCTCGGCGAGCGTGAGCGACGCAGCGGTCGAATTCGGCGCGAGCGCAACCGCGCGGCGTGCCGCGGCGATCCCGCCCAGGGGGTCGCCGAGCGCGCCCTTCGAGCGGGCGAGCAGGAGCCAGCCGTCGGGGGACGTCGGCTCGCGCTCGAGGCGCTGCTCGAGTCGGGCCACCATCTCACGGATGTCGGGCCCCTGCGGCGGGGGCAGCGCGCGGGCCGCGAGCGGCTGGTCGGGCAGGTGTGGCGCGCCGAGCCGGGCGTAGGTGAGACCGGCGATCGCTGGCACGAGCACGAGGCACGCCGCGAGCACCGCTCTGCCGAGGCGGCCCGAGGAAAGCGCCGGGCCGGACGTGGTCGCGGCCCGGAGCAGTCGACGCTCGATCTCGCGCCGTGCGGCCGCCGCCTCCTCCGCACCGATCAGGCCGCGCGCGAAGTCGCGTTCGAGCTCGGCGAGCTGGTCCTTGTAGACCGCGAGCTCCGGCCGCTCGCCCTCCCGATACGAGCGGCGCAGGAGGGGCCACGCCAAGGCGGCGAGCGCCACGAGCGTGAGCAGCCCCGTAGCGAGGAGGAACGTGCTCATGCCGGGCGGTTGTGTGGGTCGCTCGCAAGCAGCATCTCGAGCCGCTGCCGCTCGGCCGGGTCGAGCTCGGGAGGCTCGACGGGCGCGGCCCGCCGTCGGCGGAGGAACGCGAGGACGAGGCCGCCGCCCGCGAGGAGCACGAGGAGCGGTCCGAGCCAAAGCAGCCAAGTGGCCGGCTTCAGCGGTGGCCGCAGCAGGACGAAGTCGCCGTAGCGCTCGACGAGGTGCCGCTTGATCGCGGCGTCGCTGTCGCCGGCCACGAGGCGCTCGCGCACGATCCGCCGCAGATCCTTGGCGAGCGGCGCGTCGGAGTCGTCGATGGACTGGTTCTGGCAGACGAGGCAGCGGAGCTCCTTGCCGAGGGCCCGGGCGCGCGCCTCGAGCGCGGGGTCCGGCAGGATCTCGTCGGGCGAGGTGGCGGCGGAGCCGGGCCCCGCTGCGAGGATCCCGACTGCCAGGAGAGCGACCGCGAGGCGCTCGCGGTTCACCGGCCGAGCTCCGCGAGGAGAGGCCGGACGGTCCGCTCGAGGTCGCGGGGTTGCAACGGCCCCACGTGGCGGTAGCGGATCCGCCCGTCACGGTCGATCACGAAGGTCTCCGGGACCCCGTACACCCCCCAGTCGATCGCTGCCCGACCCTGGCGGTCGGCCCCGATCCGGGTGAACGGATCGCCGAGCGCGCGGAGGAAGGCGAGGGCGTCTTCCGGCGCGTCCTTGTAATTGATCGCGTGGATCGTCACACCTTCGCGGGCGAGGTGGTCGAGCACCGGATGCTCGATCCGGCAGGGCACGCACCAGGAGGCGAAGACGTTCACGAGCATCGGGCGCCCGCCGAGGTCGGCGCTCGAGAAGCCGCGCTCGTCGCGCCCCGGCAGAGGCGGCAAGGCGAAGGCGGGTGCGGGCTTGTCGATCAGCACCGAAGGCAGGGTGTGCGGGTCGCGCCCGAGGCCGAGCGCCAGGAACACGCCGACCGCGGCGAACAGGAGGACCGGCACGAGATAGAGCCAGCCGCGGCGGGGCGCGGGCATCGCCGACGGCTCCCCGATCCGCGTGCTCATTCGGCCGGTACCCCCACCGCGGCGCGGGCCGGGCGCGGTGCGCCGACCCGGAACCGGCGATCGGAGAGCGAGAGGAGCCCACCCAAGGCCATCAGCACGGCACCGCCCCAGATCCAGACGACGAGCGGGTTGTGGTACAGGCGGACGGTCCAGCCTCCATCCGGGGCCGGCTCGCCGAGGACGAAGTAGAGATCGCGCCAGAGCGTGGTGTGGATCCCGGCCTCGGTCGTCGGCCGCTGCTCGACGATGAAGAAGCGCTTGTCGGAAGCGAGCTCGGCCACCGGCCTGCCCTCGCGGGTCACGGTGAAGGTCCCACGCTGGGCGATCCAGTTCGGCCCGCGCACTTCGCGCACGCCCTCGAAGCGGACCGCGTAGCCGGCGATCTCCGCCGTCTGACCCGGGCGCATCGAGAGGATCCGCTCGCTCTGCCCGGTCGAGGTGGCGGTCACACCGATCACCAGCACGCCGAGTCCCACATGCGCCACGACCATCGCCCAGGACGCCCGCGGCAGCCCGACCAGGCGGCGCCAGAAGCGGCCGAAGCCGCCTCCCGCAAGCATGGCACGGCTCACCGGATCGGCGAGCGAACCCAGGATGAGCCAGAGGCCGAGGCCGTAGCCGATCAGCGACAAGCCGAGCTCGAGATCGCTCACGAGGACGAGACCGGCCGAGAGCCCGGCGGTCAGCACGGCGGCGAGCCAGAGCCGTTGCACCGCACCGACGAGATCGGCGCGTTTCCAGGCGAGGACGGCGCCGATCGGCAAGGCGAGGAAGAGCGGGATCATCAACGGCACGAAGGTGGCGTTGAAGTAAGGCGGCCCGACCGAGATCTTGGGGCCGCCCACGACGTCGAGCGCCAAGGGGTAGAGCGTGCCGAGGAGGACGGTCGCCGTGGCCGAGGCCAAGAGGAGATTGTTGAGCAGAAGGGCACCCTCGCGCGAGACCGGCGCGAACATCCCACCGCCTTGCAGCGACGGTGCCCGCCAAGCGTAGAGGGCGAGGGCACCGCCCACGGCCACCACCAGGAGCGCCAGGATGAAGACACCGCGCGCCGGGTCGGAGGCGAAGGCGTGCACCGAGGTCAACACGCCGGAGCGGACGAGGAACGTACCCAGGAGCGAGAGGGCGAAGGTCAAGATCGCGAGCAGGATGGTCCAGCTCTTCAAGGTGTCGCGCTTCTCGACGACGATCGCCGAATGGAGGAGCGCCGTCCCGGCGAGCCAGGGCATGAAGGAGGCGTTCTCGACCGGGTCCCAGAACCAGAAGCCGCCCCAGCCGAGCTCGTAATAGGCCCACCAGGAGCCGAGCGCGATGCCGAGGGTGAGGGCGGTCCAGGCGGCGAGCGTCCAGGGCCGGAGCCAGCGCGCCCAGGAGGGGTCGATGCGCCCCTCGAGTAGCCCGGCGATCGCGAACGAGAAGGTCGTCGAAAAGCCGACATAGCCCAAATAGAGCATCGGCGGATGCATCGCGAGGCCGGGGTCCTGGAGGATCGGGTTGAGCCCGCGGCCTTCGAGCGGGGCCGGGTCGAGCCGCTCGAAGGGGTTGGAGGTGAACAGCATGAAGGCGAGGAAGCCGACCCCGATCAGGGCCTGGATCGCGAGCACTCGGGACTTGAAGAGGACGGGGAGGTTGCGGCCGAAGGCGGCGACCGCGGCGCCGAACAGCGCCAGGATCCAGACCCAGAGCAGGAGCGAGCCTTCGTGATTCCCCCAAACGCCGCTGATCCGATAGACGAGCGGCTTCGACTGGTGCGAATTGGCCGCGACGTTGGCGACCGAGAAATCGGAGACGACGTAGAGGTGGGTGAGCGCGCCGAAGGCGATCGAGATCAGCAGGAGCTGGACGAGGGCCGCGGGTGGTGCCACGGCGACGAGCGTCGCATCGCGTCGGGCGGCGCCCAAGAGCGGCAGCGTCCCCTGCACGAGGGCGACCGCGAAGGCCAAGACGAGGGCGAAGTGGCCGAGTTCGGCGATCATTTCGGCGCGCCCGTCGATCCATCTTTCCAATGGCCGGAGCGCTTGAGGGCCTCGGCCACTTCTTTGGGCATGTAGGTCTCGTCGTGCTTGGCGAGGACCTCACTCGCTCGGAACACCCCGCTCGCGTCGATCTGCCCCTGGGTCACGATGCCCTGGCCCTCGCGGAACAGGTCGGGGAGCACGCCGCGATAGACGACCGGGACGCTGTGGGCGCCGTCGGTGACCGCGAAACGGACCTCACCGTCGGCGCCGCGCGCGACACTGCCCGGTTCCACGAGTCCGCCCAGGCGCAACCGTTTGCCGGGCTCGAGCGGGCGGGCGGCGAGGTCGCTCGGTGCCACGAAGAGCGAGACCTTTTCGCCGAGTGCGGCCAGGACGAGAGCGGCCGAGCCGGCACCCAGCAGCAGGACCAGCGCCACGAGAACGATCCGCTGCCGCTTGCGCAGGCGCATCCTTTCCGCTCCGCTCGGTCAGCGTTCGGCGGGCGGCGCCGCCGGCCGCCGCTCGGCGACGATCGGCCGGCGTGGGCGGCGCACCTCGGCCCGCCGCTCGGCCCGCAGACGCTCGGCCTCCGCGGTGCGCTTGCGCGCCCGGTACCAGCTCTGCCAGAAGAGGCCGACCAGCACAGCGAGCGTGATGCCGTAGGCCGCCCACACATACGCCCCGTATCCACCCATGGCGAGGAAGTCGCGCACCACTCTCGTTCCGACCCGAGCCGTGAAGCCAAGCTTCCCGGAAGGATAGCAGTCGAGGTGCGGCAGACAAGGACAGGCCGCCTGCGACGGGGTGGCGCGAGCGGCGCGGCCGCCGGTCGGATCGAGGCTTGAGCGTGGCGGCCGCGCTCGTCCCAGCGGCGGCGGTCCGCCCACCGCTCGCAGCCCCCCTCGGCGCCGCCGCACCCACGCTCGAGGATCTCGACCGGACGCTGGCCGCGCGGCTCGCCGAGGGTCGAGCGGCGATCCGCAGCTTCTTCGAGGCGGGTGGCGCACCCGAGCAGGTCCATCGCGAGCTCGCCGAGCTGGTCGACGAGCTCGTGCGCGGCGCCCTCGATTGGGCCGACCGGCGGCTGTTCGGCAGCGCCAACCGGACCACCGGCGAGCGGCTCGCGGTGATCGCCGTCGGTGGTTACGGCCGCGCCGAGCTCGCCCCGTTCTCCGACGTCGACCTGCTGTTCCTGCACCCCTACAAGCCGGCGCCCTACGTCGAGCAGATGACCGAGTTCCTCATGCACCGGCTGTGGAACCTCGGCTTCAAGGTCGGCAACGCGCTGCGCACGGTCGCCGAATCGATCAAGCTCGCGAAGGAGGATCTGTCGGTCCGCACCGCCCTGCTCGAGGCCCGGTTCCTGTGGGGCGAACGGAGCTTGTTCGAGGAGCTCGTCCGGGCGTACGACCGCGAGGTCCGGCTCGGCCACGGCCCGGAATTCATCGAAGCGAAGCTCGCCGAGCGCGACGAACGGCACCGGCGAACCGGCGACAGCCGCTACCTGCTCGAGCCCAACGTGAAGGAGGGCAAGGGCGGGCTGCGGGACCTCCAGACGTTGATGTGGATCGGTCGCTTCCTCTATGGCGTGAAGGAGCCGGCCGAACTCGTCGACAAGGGTGTGCTCACCCCACGCGCGCTCGCCACCTTCCGCCGCTCGAGGCGGTTCCTCTGGGCCGTGCGCTGCCATCTACACTGGACCACCGGGCGCGCCGAGGAGCGGCTCACTTTCGAGTTGCAACCCGAGATCGCTCGCCGGATGGGCTTCCGCGCGCACGGCAAGCAGCGTCCGGTCGAGCGCTTCATGAAGCGGTATTATCTCGTTGCCAAGGAAGTCGGGGCCTTGACTCGGATCGTGTGCGCCGCGCTCGAGGACCAGCATCAGCGGCGCACACGCTTCCGGCTGCCGCGCTTCGGGTTCGGCCGTCGCCGGATCGGCGGGTTCGAGATCCACGGTGCCCGCATCGCTCTGGCCGAGCCCGATCTGTTCGACCGCCGGCCGGTGGCGATGCTCGAGCTCTTCCACTTGGCCCAGGAAAAGGAGCTCGACATCCACCCGAAGGCCTTGACCGCGCTCGGCCAGAGCCTGCGGCGGGTGGATGTGGCGCTGCGCGCCGATCCGGTGGCCAACCGACTGTTCCTCGAGATGTTGACCTCGCGCAAGGATCCCGCGCTCGCGCTCGCGCGGATGAACGAGGCCGGTCTGCTCGGACGTTTCGTGCCGGATTTCGGCCGGATCGTCGCCCAAATGCAGCACAATCTTTACCACGTCTACACGGTGGACGAGCACACGATCCGGGCGATCGGGGTCCTCGGCCAGATCGAGCGTGGTGAACTCGCGGGCGAGCTGCCGCTCGCCACCTCGATCATGCCCAAGCTCTTGACCCGTACCGAGCTGTTCCTCGCGACCTTCTGCCACGATCTCGGCAAGGGTCGCGGCGGCGACCACAGCGAGGTCGGAGCCGACATCGCCGAACGCTTGTGCCGCCGGCTCGGAACCGGCGAAGCGGTGACCGACACCGTTCGTTGGCTGGTTCGCCATCACCTCCTGATGAGCGACGTCGCGTTCAAGCGCGATCTCGACGATCCCAAGACCATCCAGGACTTCGTCGCGATCGTCCAATCACCCGAGCGGCTGCGGCTCCTTTTGGTGTTGACCGCGGCCGACATCCGCGCGGTCGGCCCCAACGTCTGGAACGGCTGGAAAGGTCAGCTCCTGCGCGATCTCTACAACGCCGCCTCGACCGTGATGCAGACCGGCGACGCCGAGGGACTGCGGGCGGCCCGGGCGGAAGCGGCGCGCACGAAGCTCGCCGGGGCCCTGACGACGGCGAGCGAGGAACCCTGGACCGCCGAGCAGATCGCCGCCTACGAGGAGCGGTTCGACCCGCGCTATTGGGTCGGCTTCCCCCTCGAAGAGCAGATCCGCCACGCGGCGCTGATCCGCAATGCCGACCGCATCGGGGCCAAGCTCACGATCGACTTCCGGGTCGACACCTTCCGGGCCCGCACCGAGGTCGTGATCTACACGGCCGACCATCCCGGGCTGTTCCTCGAGATCGCGGGCGCCCTGGCGGTCAGCCGGGCGAGCATCGTCGACGCCCACATCGTCACCACGACCGACGGCATGGCGCTCGACGTGCTCGGCTTCCAGGATGCCGAGAGCGCGCAGGCGATCGACGATCCGCCACGATTGGAGCGGATCCGCCGCAACATCGAGCGGGCGCTCGCCGATCCCTCGTGGCTCGAGCGCGAGCTCGCCCGCCGCGCGCCGCCGACCCGCACGCGGCTCTTCGAGGTCGAGCCGCGGGTGCTGGTCGACAACGCGGCGAGCCGCACGCTCTCGGTCATCGAGGTCAACGGCCGGGACCGCCCCGGGCTCCTCTACGATCTCGCCAAAGCCCTCAAAGAGCTCGGCATCGTGATCCAGAGCGCGCACATCGCGACGTATGGCGAGCGGGTCGTCGACGTGTTCTACGTCAAAGACGTGTTCGGCATGAAGATCACGAGCAAGAGCAAGCTCGCCCGCGTCGAAAAACGCCTGCGCGAGGCGCTCGCGGGGACCCGGTTCGAGGCCACGAGCGCGCCATGAACCTGGTCCGGGCGGCGGCGACCGTCGGCGGCCTCACGCTCGCTTCGCGCATCCTGGGCTTTTTGCGCGATGTTCTGATCGCAGCGGTGCTCGGCGCCGGGGCGGCGGCCGATGCCTTTTTCGTCGCCTTCAAGCTCGCCAACATGCTCCGCCGGCTGTTCGCCGAGGGGGCCTTCAACGCCGGCTTCGTGCCCCTTTTCGCCCGCACCCTCGAGCAGGAGGGGGCGGAGCCGGCGCGCGTCTTCGCGAGCCACGCGCTCACCGTCATGATCGCCATCCTGGCCGCGGTGGTGCTCGTTGCCGAGCTCACCATGCCGTGGCTCGTGCGGGCGCTCGCCTCCGGCTTCGAACCCGGTTCGGAGCGCTACCTGCTCGCGGTCGAACTCTCCAGGCTGACCTTCCCCTACCTCATGCTGATCTCGCTCGCCGCCCTCGTTTCCGGCGTGCTCAACGGGATCGGCCGGTTCGCCGCCGCCGCCTTCGCTCCGATCCTCCTCAACGTGGCGTTGGTCGCTTCGATCGGCCTCGCCGTCGCGACCCGCTCGAGCACCGCCCATGCGCTCGCCTGGGGGGTGCTGGCAGCGGGCTTCCTCCAGTTCGGCGCCCTCACGATGGTGGCCGCTCGCGCGGGATGGCGGCTTCGGCCGCGTTGGCCAGGGGCCGCCGATCGCGTCCGGCTCGCGCGGCTCTGGCGCCTCGTCCTGCCCGGCGCCTTCGGCGCCGGCGTCTACCAGCTCAACCTCGTGATCGACACCTGGTTCGCCTCGCACCTGCCGACCGGCGCCGTCTCCTACCTGTTCTACGCCGATCGGCTCGTGCAGCTGCCCTTGGGGCTGATCGGGGTGGCGCTCGGCACCGCGCTCCTGCCGCTTTTGTCCCGCCAGCTCCGGGGCGGCCACGAGGAGGCGGCCCGGCACAATTTCGACCGCGCCCTGGAGCTCGCGCTCCTGTTGAGCCTGCCAGCCGCGGTCGGGCTCGGCACGCTCGCGGGGCCGATCGTCACGGTGCTGTTCGAGCGCGGCGCCTTCGACCGGGCCGCCGCCGAGGCGACCGCGGCGGCCCTCACCGCCTTCGCCCTCGGCCTGCCCGCCTACGTGCTCATCAAGGTCCTGGCGACCGGGTTCTTCGCGCGCGAGGACACGAGGACCCCGGTCGTGGTGGCGGCGCTCTGCCTGTTGGCCAACGTCGCGGTGATCCTGGCCACGATCGGGACTTGGGGCCATGTCGGGATCGCCCTTGCGACCTCGACCGCGAGCTGGCTCAACGCCGGGCTCCTGGCGTTCCTGCTCGCCCGCCGCGGTGCCTTCGAGGCGAGCCCGCGCCTGCGCGGCCGCGCGCTGCGCCTCGCAGTTTCGAACCTCGTGCTGGCTCTGCTCCTTTTGCTCGCGGTGGGGAAGCTCCCGGCGATCGCGACGGCTTCGGGGCTCGCGCTCACGGTCGCTGCTGCCGCTGCCCTTTACTTGACGGGCGTGCACCTCGTCGGGGCGGCCGAGCTCGGCGAGATCCGTGCCGCCCTCGTCCGCCGTCCGACGGCACCGGCCGGCACGGGCGGCGAGGGTGCGGCTTGACAGGGTCCGGGCCGCGTGATGCTCAAGGGGCCCGTTCGCCGGCCGGCCCGGCACAGAGACCGGCTCCCAGCTTCCGGATTCGTCCCGCCATGCGTGGTCTCGTCTTTTCCGGCATCCAGCCCACGAGCGGCATCCATCTCGGCAATTATCTGGGCGCGATCCGGCACTGGGTCCGGCTGCAGGACGAGTTCGACTGCATCTATTGCATCGTCGACCAGCACGCGCTCACCACCGTCCACGATCCCGCAGCGATGCGGGCGAACACGCGCGAGGTCGCGGCCGCCCTCCTCGCTTGTGGCATCGACCCGAAGCGTTCGATCCTGTTCGTCCAGAGCCACGTACCGGCGCACGCGCAACTCGCCTGGGTGTTCAACTGCGTGACCCCGCTCGGCTGGCTCAACCGGATGACCCAGTTCAAGGAGAAGGCCGGAAAGGACCGGGAGAACGCACCGGTCGGCCTCTATGCCTATCCGGTTCTGCAGGCTGCCGACATCTTGGCCTACAAGGCCACCCACGTCCCGGTGGGCGAGGACCAGAAGCAGCATCTCGAACTCGCCCGCGACATCGCGGCCTCGTTCAACCGCCGCTTCGCCGAGGGGTTCTTCCCGCTGCCCGAGCCCATGATCCTGGGCGAGGCGACGCGCGTCATGTCGTTGCGCGACGGCACCAAAAAGATGTCGAAGTCGGATCCCTCCGACCAGTCGCGGATCAACCTGACCGACGACGCCGAGACGATCGCCACCAAGATCCGGCGCGCCAAGTCCGACAGTATCGAGGGGGTGTGGGTCGACGAGAAAAACCGGCCCGAGGCGACCAACTTGCTCACCATCTACGCCGCGCTCGCCGATCGGCCGCGCGCCGAGGTCGAGGAAGAGTTCCGCACGACCCTCTTCTCGACCTTCAAGACCAAGCTCGCCGAACTGTGCGTCGAGAAGCTCGCCCCCATCAACGCCGAGATGCGCGGGCTTTTGGCCAACCCCGAGCACATCGATCGCGTGCTCGCCGATGGTGCCGAGCGGGCCCGGGCGATCGCCGAGCCGATCCTCGCCGAGGTTTACGACCGCGTCGGCTTCCTCGAGGTTTGAGCACGAACTTGGCGAGCGAGCCCTCCACCCCGGCCGCCGCCTCTCGCCGCCGTGGCCTCGCCTGGGTCCTCTTGCCGGCCCTGCTGATCGGGCTCGTCGCGCTCTACTACGTGGCCGGTGCGCTCTGGTTCCATCGGATCGACGACGACCCGTCGATCGGTGAGACGATCGAGGTGGCGCCGCCGGCGAGCCGGGCGGTGGCGGTGGCCGCACTCCTCGTCCGGCGCGAGGTCGAGATGCACCGCTGGACCGCGAACGACCCCTGGTTCCAGCCGACCGCGTTGCTCGACAACATGCCCAACTTCCAGCAGGGCATCGTCGCGGCGGTCGCCCGCTTCGCGATCGAGCTTCGCGACCATCTCTCGCGGGTTCGCGGCACGAGCCAAGTCGACCCGGATGCCGAAGGGGCCGCCGGCCGGCTCAACTATCCGGGCGACGTCTGGTTCCTCGAATGGTCCGCGACACCGGTGCAGCCCTCCTCGGAGAGCCAGTACCGCCGGGCGATCGACGACCTCGAGCGGTACAATGCGCGGCTCGCGCGCGGCGAGGCGACCTTCGAGCGCCGGGCCGACAATCTCATGGCGACGCTCGAGCGGATCGCCGCCGACCTCGGCGCGGCTGCCGCGGCTGTCGACCAGAAGGCGCTGGCCGACAGCGGCGCCTGGTACGACTGGGACGCCGACGATCTCTTCTACGCCAACAAGGGCCGGCTCTACGCCTACCACGTCCTCTTGCGCGAGCTCGGCCGCGACATGGAGGGGATCTTGCGCGAACGGGGCCTCGCCCGGGTCTGGCAGCAGATGCTCGCGAGCCTCGGCCGGGCGGCGGCACTGCAGCCCTGGGTGGTCGCCAACGGCCGTCCCGACGGCCAGTTCTGGCCGAACCATCTGTTGGCCCAGGGGTATCTCTTGCTGCTCGCCCGCTTCCAGCTCTACGAGGTCGTGAACATCTTGCAAAAGTAGCGCGGCGGTGGCCTTGCGGCCGGCCCGCCGTCGCGCCATGTCGAAGGATCGAGCCGGGAGACGCGCATGTTCATCCAAACCGAGCCCACGCCCAATCCGGCCACCCTCAAGTTCCTGCCGGGCCGGCCCGTGCTGGCGAAAGGGGTGGCCGAGTTCGTCGATGCCGAGGCGGCCCGGGTTTCGCCGCTCGCGAGCCGGCTCTTCGCCGTCGACGGTGTGCGCGGCGTCTATCTGGGCGCCGATTTCGTGAGCGTCACGAAGCAGGAGGGGGTCGAGTGGCACGAACTGAAGCCGGCCGTGCTCGGCGCCCTCATGGAGCACTATCTCTCGGGTGATCCGGTGCTCGCCGAGGGCGTCGAAGCCGAGGTCGAGGCAAGCGGCTCGGACGATCCGGTGGTGGCGCAGATCAAGGAGCTGATCGAGACCCGGGTGCGGCCGGCGGTGGCGCGCGACGGCGGCGACATCGTCTTCCGGGGCTTCGAGCGCGGCGTCGTCTATCTCCAGATGCGTGGCGCCTGCTCGGGCTGCCCCTCCTCGACCATGACCTTGAAGGCCGGCATCGAGAACCTGCTGCGTTACTACGTGCCCGACGTGATCGAGGTGCGCGCGGTCGGTTGAGCCGGCGCGACGTGCGGCTTTTGGCGCTGCGGATGGCTCCGGCGGGGCCGGAGGTCGCGCTGCTCGACGCGAGCGGCCGGGCCCTCCAGCGGGCGCGCCCGGGGGCGCGCGCCGAAGCGCTGGCACCGCTCGTGGGCGAGACCTTGGCCGAGGCCGGGCTCGGCTTCCCCGACCTCGAGGCGCTCGCCGTGGCGATCGGTCCGGGCAGTTTCACCGCGACCCGGGCCGCGGTCGCGGCGGTCCGGGCCCTCGCGCTCGCCACGGATTCGCCTGTCTACGCGCTGAACGCCTTTGAGCTGGCCGCCGAAACGGTGGCGGAGGCCCGAGGGAGCCCGCTCCTCGTGCTCGGCCCGGCCGGGCGCGACGGCTTCGCGGCCCAGCGATTCGATGCGCACGCGGTCCCCGAGGGCCCTCCCGCGCTGCTCGAGCGCGACGCTGCTCTGGCGGCGGCCCGCGCGGCCGAGCGGGTCGTGCTGGTCGACCTCGAGGACTGGGCCGGCCCGCCGGCCTTACGGGTCCGGTCGGATGCCCTGGCCGTCGCTCGGGCGGCGGCGGCGCGGGCGGCGCGCCGGATCCCGCCCGTGCCCGGTCCGGCCGTCCGGCCGCTCTATCTGCGGCCGCCCGACGCTCGGCTCGAGGCCGGCCGCCCGCTCGTGGTCGCGGCCTGAGATGCTCGGCCTGCGCCGTCCCGGGACGGTCGCCGTCAAGCCGGTCGGCCCGTTCGACCTCGGCCGGTTGGCGCGGCTGCACCGACGTTGCTTCGCCGAGCCCTGGAGCCGCGCCGACCTCGCCCATCTCCTCGCCCTTCCCGGTGGCTTCGGGCTCATCGCCCGGCTCTACGAGGGCGGGCTCGGCGGGCTCGACGCGCTGCGCGGCGTGGGCTTCGCGATCTGCCGGGTGACCCGCGACGAGAGCGAGCTGCTCTCCTTGGGGGTGGCACCGCCCTGGCGCGGGAGGCGGGTGGGTTCGGCCTTGCTGCGCGCCGCGATGGCCCGCTCGCGCGAGGCCGGGGCCACGTTGATGTTCCTCGAGGTCGCGGTCGACAATCACGCGGCGCAGCGTCTCTACGCGCGGCACGGTTTCGAGATCGTCGGTCTCCGGCCGGACTATTACCAACGCGCCGACGGCAGCCGGGTCGGCGCGCACACGATGCGCTGCGAGCTCGACCGGGTGCTCGCACCCGGCGGCGGCGTGGCGCTCGGTGCGCCCCTCAACGCGGCGGCCGGCCCCGCTTCCTGACCTCGAGCGTCCAGACCGCGTCGCCCACGGCTTCGAGCCGCAGGATCTCGTGCCCGTGATCGGCCAGCGCGCGCGGCACGTTCGCCAAGGGCTCCCCGTCGCGCAGCCGAATGCGGAGGATCTCGCCCTCGGCCATTCGCTCCAGGCGAAGTTTGGTCCGGACGAAGGTCATCGGGCAAACCTCGCCGGTGATGTCGAGTTCGTGCGTCGTCTCGCTCACTTCCATCGACCTTCTTGCCAGCCGATCAAAAAAGCGCTTGCGGTTTGGCGCGACCCTCATATGGTGCGACGGCGACCGCCGGTTTACTCGGCTGCTGGGGATCCGCTGGAATGACCGAGAAGATAAGCCCGAACGAGCTGTTGTCCATGACCACCGAGATCGTGTCCGCACACCTCTCGAACAACACGGTCGCGGTGGCCGACATCCCGCAGCTCATCAAGCTGGTGTACTCGAGCCTGGCCACGCAAGGTGTCGAGGAGCAGAAGGAAGCTCCGGAGAAGCCCGTCCCGGCCGTTCCGATCAAAAAGTCGGTGATGCCCGACTACATCATCTGTCTCGAGGATGGCAAGAAGCTCAAAATGCTCAAGCGCCATCTGAAGACGAAATACAACATGACGCCGGACGAGTATCGGAAGCGCTGGGGTCTTCCGGACGACTACCCGATGGTTGCGCCGGCCTACGCCGAGCAGCGCTCGAACCTCGCCAAGAAGATCGGGCTCGGCACCAAGCCCCGGGCCCGGGGCCGCCGGCCGGCGGCCTGAGGGAACGCCGGCCGGCGCCGCCCGGTGTCGGCCGGCAGGCTTCGCGCGCCGGGCGTTTGCCGCTATAAGGAGCGTCGGGGTCGTTGACCTTCGGCGATCCGTGCCCATCTGCAAAGCGAGGCCAGATGCCCCAGACGGCCGGCCGGTGAGCAAGCGTCTCTTCATCCGAACCTACGGCTGCCAGATGAACGTGTACGACTCCGACCGCATGGCGGAGTCGCTGGCGGCGCACGGTTGGTCACGGGTCGATGCGCCCGAGGACGCGGATCTGGTCGTCCTCAACACCTGCCACATCCGCGAGAAGGCGGCCGAGAAGGTCTATTCCGAGCTCGGGCGGCTGAAGCGCCTGCGCGCCGAGCGGGCCGCCCGGGGTGAGACCATGCTGCTCGCCGTGGCCGGCTGTGTCGCGCAAGCCGAGGGCGAAGCGATGCTCGAGCGGGCGCCCTTCGTGGACCTGGTCGTGGGGCCGCAGGCTTATCACCGGTTACCCGAGCTGCTCGCCCGACGGGCGCGCGAGCAGGGGGCGGCCCTCGCCACCGACTTCCCGGTCGAGAGCAAGTTCGACCATCTGCCCGAGCGGTCGGGTACGAGCCCGGTTTCGGCCTACCTCACCGTGCAGGAGGGCTGCGACAAGTTCTGCACTTTCTGCGTCGTGCCCTACACCCGCGGCGCCGAGACCAGCCGGCCGGTCGCGGCGATCTTGGCCGAGGCCCGCCGCCTCCTGGCGAGCGGCGCCAAGGAACTCGTTTTGTTGGGTCAGAACGTCAACGCCTATCACGGCGAGGGGCCGGACGGCCGGAGCTGGTCGCTCGCCCGTCTGCTCGGCGCGCTCGCCGAACTCGATGGTGTGGTCCGACTGCGCTACACCACGTCCCACCCCAAGGACATGAGCGAGGATTTGATCGAGGCGCACGGTCGGATCCCGCAGCTCGTCCCGCACCTGCACCTGCCGGTGCAGTCGGGCTCGGATGCGGTGCTCGAGGCGATGAACCGCGGCTACACGGCCGAGGCCTATCGCCGGATCGTCGAGCGCCTGCGCGCGGTCCGGCCCGATCTGGCCCTCTCCTCGGACTTCATCGTGGGCTTTCCGGGCGAGCGGGAGACGGATTTCGAGGCGACCTTGGACCTCGTCCGCGCCGTGGGCTTCGCCCAGGCCTATTCCTTCAAATACTCGGCGAGGCCGGGCACACCGGCCGCGGTCATGCGCGGCCAGGTGAAGGAGGCGGTCAAGGCCGAGCGTCTGCAACGTCTGCAGGCGCTCTTGGCCGAGCAAGCCCGGGCCTTCAACGAGGCCACGGTCGGCCGGACCGTGGCGGTCCTGATCGACGGCCCAGGACGCCATCCGGGCCAGCTCGTCGGCCGCACGCCCTGGCAGCAGCCCGTGCATCTCGACGGCACGGGGCTCCAACCGGGCGATCTCGTGACCGTCACGATCACCGGCTTTCATGCGCACAGCCTCGCCGGCCGGAGGGCGGCCGGCGCAACCGGGGAGGGGCGCGCCTGAAGACCTTGAATCCACTCGACAGCCCGCGCGGTGCCAGCCGGCGGGTCCATTTCGACGACAACGCCGCTTGTGCCGTGCTGTTCGGCCAGCACCACGTGAACCTCGCGCGCATCGAGCAGAAGCTGCCGGTGACGATCGTCAGCCGGGGCAACGAGGTGTTCATCCAGGGCGACAGCGACGCCGACGTGCAAACCGCTGCGGCCGTGCTCGAGGACCTCTACGGCCAGCTCCGCCGAGGACTCGCGATCGGCCGAGAGGAGGTCGACGCGGCGCTCCGCATGCGCCGCGGCGAGGTCGGCCCGGGCGATCGGGCCGAGCATTACGCCATCCGCACCGACCGCAAGCTGATCGTCGCCCGCTCGGCCAACCAGCTCGCCTATCTGCGGGCCCTCGAGCGGTTCGAGCTGGTGTTCGCGCTCGGGCCGGCCGGTACGGGCAAGACGTATCTGGCGGTCGCCATGGCGGTGTCGTTCCTCAAACAGCACCGGGTCGAGCGGCTGATCCTTTCGCGGCCGGCGGTCGAGGCCGGGGAGCGGCTCGGCTTCCTTCCCGGTGACATGAAGGAGAAGGTCGATCCCTATCTGCGGCCGCTCTACGACGCGCTGCGCGACATGCTTCCGGAGGGCAAGGTCCAGCTACGGATCGACAGCGGTCAAATCGAGATCGCGCCCTTGGCCTACATGCGGGGGCGGACCTTGAGCCACGCCTTCGTCATCCTCGACGAAGCGCAGAACACCACGCCCGCGCAGCTCAAGATGTTCCTCACCCGGATGGGCGAAGGGTCGCGGATGGTCGTCACGGGCGATCCGACGCAAACCGATCTGCCGCCCGGCACCCCTTCGGGCCTCGCCGACGCGGTCGCCCGGCTCGCCCACGTACCGGGGATCGCCACGGTCCACTTCGATCGAAGCGACATCGTGCGTCACCCGCTGGTCACGCCGATCATCGAGGCTTACGAAGGCCCCGCTGCGGAACAGCCGCTCGCGGAAGGAGAGAGACGACGCCCGCGGCGGGCGTCCGGCTCGAACGATGGACAGCGACAGTAGTTCTCACCCGACCGAGGTGACGGTCGAGGCCGAAGGCTGGAACACGGCCGTCACCGATCCCGAGGCCATCTGCCGACGTGCCGTGGCCGCCGCCCTTCGCGTGGTGGGACCGCCGGGGCCTCCGGCCGAGGTGACCGTCCTCTTGACCGACGATGCGGCGGTGCGCGCGCTCAACCGCAGCTTCCGCGGCGAGGACGCGCCGACCGACGTCCTCTCGTTCCCGGCCGGGCCGCGAGCCCCGGGTGTCCCCACCGACTGCGCGTGGCCGCTCGGTGACATCGCGATCGCCCTCGAGACGAGCGCGCGGGACGCCGCGGCGGCCGGCAAGCCGCTCGCCGACCACCTGGCGCACCTCGTCGTGCACGGCACCTTGCACCTGTTGGGCTACGATCACGAGGAGCCGAAAGCGGCCGAGGCCATGGAGGCGCTCGAGCGGCGGATCCTCGCCGACCTCGGGATCGCCGATCCGTACGCCCTGGAGGCGGTGCCTTGAGGCCCCTGCCGCGGCGCAACGGCCCGCCCCCCTCGCTGCTCGAGGGGCTCTTGCGCCGGCTGCGCGAGCTCGCTCTGGGCCCGGAGCAGGAGGGTTCGCTGCGCCGAACCCTCGAAGAGATCCTCGAGGAGACCGAAGGCGGCGAGCGCCGGCGGCTCTCCGAGGAGGAGCGTGCCCTCGTCCAACGGGCGCTGTCCTTCGGCGAGCTCGAGGTCGCCGACATCATGGTGCCGCGCTCGGACATCAAGGCGGTACCAGTCGAGGCGAGCCTCGCCGAGGTCGTGGCCGCGATGCGCACGGCCGGTCATTCCCGGCTCCTCGTCTACCGCCAGACCCTCGACGAAGTGATCGGCATCGTCCATCTCAAAGACTTGCTCGACTATTGGGGCGACGGTGCCGATTTCGTGCTGGAGCGGATCGTCCGCCAAGTGCCGGTCGTGCCGCCCTCTATGCGGGTTCTGGAGCTGCTCTTGGAGCTGCGCACGAGCCGCCAGCACCTCGCGGTGGTGGTCGACGAGTTCGGCGGCACCGACGGTCTCGTCACCCTCGAGGACGTGGTGAGCGAGCTCTTGGGCGAGATCGCCGACGAGCGCGCCGCGCAACGGACCCCGCAGCTCGTCGAGCGGCCGGACGGGACCCTTGAGGTGGACGGGCGGCTCGACCTCGAGGAACTCGAGGAACGGCTGGGTCTGCGTCTTTTGGGGGAAGACGAGCGCGACGAGGCGGACACCGTG
>Ga0308391_1000135_pt1 | contig 30564 bp, 20 predicted proteins | sample Hotspr20Samplet1_FD_202363 | JGI IMG/M metagenome (GOLD analysis project Ga0308391, IMG submission 202363) | Hot spring phototrophic mat microbial communities from Octopus Spring, Yellowstone National Park, Wyoming, United States - 20050623_t1 ... | reverse complement strand
AGCCGGGCGTCCGGCGACTAATACTTCATCGCTTGGACTTTGCAGCCGCCATAACATGCCCGAGAAGCGACATTGCGAAGTTCTCGAAGCTCAGTTCTGCCGCTGGCTCGCGGTAGATACCCTTACGTCCACCCGTGGCGTCAGACAACAGAAAGCAAGCTGCGTCGTAGAGCCGTTCTCTGACCAGTTTTGTAAGCAGGATCTCGTAACGCCGGGCATAGGACGCCTCTTTGAATTCGGGGAACACCGCAAAGTGAGGCGCGCGATTCGCTACCGGGCTCATCGAACCTGGAGCTTCTTCAAGTAACCTCAGATAGGCAAGCCAGGGTCGCGCTGACAGTTTGAACGCGCCTTCGCGGTAGGCGGCCGAAAGATCGGTCGCGCTGCCAATGGCCTCCTCGGCTCGATTGTTATAGTTATTACCAAAGGACCCCACTTGAGACTTGAACTCGATTCCGGCAAGGAGCAGGCCGTCAACAACTATCAAGAGATCCCACTTCTTCTCGGGCCGATACCAGCGAGGCAGTTCCAGAGCTTTCTCGCAGAACACGGCCGCCTTAGACAAGCCGCCCTCACACAGTAGATCGCGGGCCAGAGTAATGAAGCCGCTCATCTGCGCTCCGCCAGTAACCGCGCTCCGTGCACCAGCATCCTTCTTGCCTGATACAGCGCCCTGCCTTTGTGCCTGGCGCTCTCGCGTTTTCCAGAAGTGCTGGATGGCTGCGCATAATCTGTGGTCCAAACGGGAGTTGATAGCCATCGGGATTAGCTCGTCCTTCGTAGGAAGATTGTTGTCTGGCTGAACAGGGACGCGGCCTCGTTGGCTAGCCTTTTGTACGCCAGATCGAAATAGTGCTCGTCTACTTCGATACCAATGCTGTGCCTGCCGGTTTTTGCAGCCGCCAGACTCGTTGTGCCTGTTCCGAGGAATGGATCGAGAACAATGTCGCCTACAAAGCTGAACATACGAATGAGCCGTTCCGCCAACTCAAGGGGAAACGGGGCGGGATGGCCTTGGGTTGAAGCGCCCGGTAGGCCCGTCCAGATCTGTTGGAACCACCTCCGGTGGTTGTTCCCAGATATTAGGCTCAGTACCCTTGTCATGGTGTCGGGCGTGCGATAGCCCCCGGGTTTCCACTCCATGAGAATGAACTCGATGTCATTCTTGATCACAGCGTTCGGCTCGTATGGTTTTCCGAGGAAGCTCGAGCCATTCTCGACTTCATACACAGCATTCGAGATTTTGTACCAGATGATCGGGGCGAGATTGTCAAAGCCGATTCGCCGACAATGTTCCTGAATGGAGGCATGGAGCGGCACCACCGTGTGTCGTCCTTGGTTTGTCCGCCGAGAAAGACAGACGTCTCCGACTACGCAGACGAGCCTCCCTCCTGGAACTAATACCCGGTAGCAATGCCTTCAGACCTTATCCAACTCGGTGAGGAAGTCTTCGTAGTCCTGGATGTGCCCCATTTGGGCCGGAGAGCGCCGGTATTCCTTTAAATTCCAATATGGTGGTGAGGTCACCACTAGATGAATACTCTCGGGCTTCAGACCCTCCATACGGCGGGCATCACCGAGCCAGAGGTGGTGACATGTCGGAATACGCCGGACCGCATCTTCTATCAAGCGAACGAGTCGCTCATCCTTCGCAATGCGCGGTATGTCGGTTTGCGGGTTGGCAAGGGGCAGAACCTCCGTTGGAGCAAACTCTGCCGCATTCAGTGCAGGGAAAGAAACCTCCTGGTCGTCCTCCGGGCCACCGCCTTTTCTAAGGGCCAAGTTCATGAAGACCTGCTAGCATTCGGGGAGATCCCCTCTACTAATCAGAGGGCAATTAGTCCCCACGGTCAACTGGTGCGCGACGTCGCGCGAGATTTGCCTCCTGGGTCGAAAAAGCGCTATGGAAGCGGGTCACGGCCCTGCCTCCCGTTTGACTTCATTGGTCGGGGCGGCAGGATTTGAACCTGCGACCCCCTGCGCCCAAGGCAGGTGCGCTACCAGGCTGCGCCACGCCCCGATCTGGAGAACCTCTTAAATTCTAGGCGATCCGCCGCCCGCGGTTTCGGCCCCTTCAGGCCAAGTCGAACTTCTCGTGGTGCAACAGCGGATCCGCGGTCACCAGAACGGTCCGGCCTAGAATCTCCTCGAGCTCCTCCAGGTAGTTCTCCTTGCTCGATTTGATCTCCCGCGCCACATCGGGATGGACCCGCAGCACGACGCTGTCGCGATCGAGCGCCGGCGCCAGCTTCTTGGCCTCCACCAGGATCTCGCCGATGATCGTCGTCACGCTCTTGACGTAGCCCGCCCCCTCGCAGTACGGGCAGGGCGAGCAGAGCGTGCGCTCCAAACTCTGCTTGACCCGCTTGCGGGTGATCGCCACCAATCCGAAGTCGTTGAACTGGAGAATCTTGTACGGAGCCCGATCGGCGCGCATCGCCTCCTCGAGCGCCTGCATCACCTTCTGGCGATTTTTGCGCTCCTCCATGTCGATAAAGTCCACCACGATGATGCCGCCCAAATCGCGCAGCCGGATCTGACGCACGATTTCGCTCACCGCCTCGAGGTTCGTCTTCACGATCGTGTCTTCAAGCCGGTTCAACTTGCCGCCGACAAACTTGCCCGTGTTGATGTCGATAGCGACGAGCGCTTCGGTCTGGTTGATGACGATGTAGCCGCCCGACTTAAGCCAGACCTTGGGCCGCAAGGCCCGCTCGAGCTCCGCCGTGATGTTGAAGGCGTCGAAGATGGGTGTCGGCCGCGTATACAGGCGCACGCGCGGCAGCAGGTTGGGCTGGAAGCGTTGGAGAAACTGCAAGATGCTTTCGTAGGCATCTTCGCTGTCCACCCAGATCGTCTTGAAGTCCGAGGTCACCTGGTCGCGCAGCACGCGCTCAACCACTTGCAGGTCGTGATGAAGCAGAGCCGGAGGGGGCTTCTTCTCCGCCTTCTTGCGGATATCCAGCCACAGGTTGAACAGAAAGTTCATATCGGCGGCGATCTCTTCCTCGCTCCTGCCTTCGCCCGCCGTGCGCATGATGAAGCCGCCCGGCATTCCGGTGCGGTGGGTCTGAAGGATGCGGCGCAGCCGCTGTCGCTCCTCGTCGCTGGAGATCTTGCGCGAGACGCCCAAATGATCAAGCGTGGGCATGTAGACGACGTAGCGCCCCGGCAAGGCAATGTGAGAAGTGATGCGCGCTCCCTTCTGGCCGAGCGGCTCCTTGGCAATCTGAACGATGATCTCTTGACCCTCTTTGAGCAGCTCGGTGATGGAGGGCAGCGGGGACTTCTCGCGCGCCGGCGCCGGCTCCGCCCTCGGCGGCGCCTCGATCGCCGAGGCCTCACCTCGCGGCCGAGCATCGAGCTGAGCGGATCGGCCGCGGCGTCGAGAGCGTCGCGACGGCCGGTGCAGGTAACGCGGCTCGAGCTCGCGGACCTCGGCGCTCGCCGCCGGCAAGCCGGCGATCGAGCCCGGAACGGGTTGCTCCTCGCCTTCCTCGGCCTCCGACTCTGCCTCCTCCTCAGCCTCCTCCCTCTCCTGCTGTGCTTCCGCCTCGGTCTCCTCCTCAACCTGCGGGGGCGGAGTCGGCTCTAGTGGGATGTCGGCGTCGAAGGAGACCTCCGGTTCCAACCCGTCGGGCGCTGCGAGCTCTTCCGGCGATTCGGCTGCGCCTTCGCTCTCTTGCGCTGGTTCTTCTTCGGGTCGCTCCGCTTCCTGCGCGAACGGCTGCGCCGCGTCCTGGTCGCCCTCCTCCTCTTCTTCCCCTTCTTCCTCTTCGTCCTCTTCCTCCTCTTCGAAACCCGGCAGGCCAAACTCTTGGCTCACTTGCACAGGGCTCTCCGGCCCCTCCTCCTCAAGGGGCCACGCGGAGCCCTCCTCCGGCTCGACCGCCTCTGCGGTTTCCGCCGCCTGGGAAAGCCCGGCCTCCGGCGATTCTTCATCCGGCTCGGCCGCAAGCTCCCCTTGCTCGGTGAGCCGCTCGTCCTCCTCCGGTTCGAGCGGCGCCGGCCAGGAAAACGATGCCGGGCGGCGCCGGTACTTGGCTAGCGATTCGCCGGGCAGCACGGGGAAATCCTGGCGAGCCGCCTCCAATTCGGACTCAGCCTGGGTCATGGCTACTCCCGGCCGCTGCCCGGCTTGCGGGGCGAACTTCGACTCCGGCAGCGGGCGGCCCCGTCCCCTCCGGCGGCGCGAGCGGCGCCCTTTGCGATCTCGAAGCTCGGCCTCGGCCGCGGGGCGCTCCGCCATCGCAGCTGCGGCGGGGGCTTTCTGAGCGGCCGGCGCGCGAGGCGCCCTTTCCTCGGCTACGGAGACCGGCTCGTACTCGTCGCTCTCCTCGAAAAAGTCAGAGACGTAGAGAAAGGCGTCACGTTCGAGACCAATGTCGACGAAGGCCGACTGCATCCCCGGAAGCACCCGGGTCACCCGGCCTTTATGAATGCTTCCAACCAGCGAATACTCGTTGGCGCGCTGGAAGTGGAGTTCCACCAGTCGCTCGTCTTCAAGAATCGCCACCCTGGTCTCGTGGCGGTTGGAGGAAACCACTAGTTCCTTGTTCATCGCACTTCTCTCCGCCCGGCGCAACTGCCGCCGCCGGAGCTCTCTGGCGCCGCCTGCACTTGGCAAGCAGCGTTCCGACCGAGAAGCGCTGAAGGGAGGGCTGCGGGAAGGACCAAAGCTGACGGTTCAATTCACCGGCGGCCGGCCGGGCGCTCGCCCAGGCGAGCCGCGCCCGCGTGGGGCGACCGGCGCGAGTCCAACCGCTAGCCGCGGCCGGCAAGCCGGGTGAAAAACCCTTCCAATCTCGCCGGAGGCACTCCAGTTCTCCACGGCGCGCGCCACTGCCCGGCGGCGCCTTCGATCCGGCGATCGAACCAGAAATCCCGTTTGCTCTGAAATCCCGACGAAGCCACCTACAGTCGCTTCAGTTCCCAAATCTCTGGAGCCGAACGCTGTTGACCAGCCCCAACATCGCGAAAACCGATATCGTGTTGGATCCGCCGTAGCTCAGAAAGGGCAACGGCAATCCCGTGACGGGCATCCTGCCCACCACCACGCTCACGTTCACGAAAATCTGGAACAGGATTAAGCCGGCCACACACATGCAGACGTACATGCCGGCCCGGTCCGAGGCCGTTTGCGCGTTATGCACGATCTGCATCAGCAACAAGAGGTAGAGCCCTAGGGCGACGACCACGCCGATGAAGCCGTGCTCCTCGGCGAAGGCGGCAAAGATGAAGTCCGTGTGTGGCACCGGCAAAAACCGCAATTGCGTCTGCGAACCCTGCGCCGTCCCCTGCCCCCAGAGGCCGCCCGAGCCGATGGCGATCTTCGATTGGATCACCTGATAGCCCGCCCCGCGCGGGTCCCGACCGGGATTGACGAACGCGTTAATCCTCTCCTTCTGGTACTCCTTTAGATGCGTCCAGGCCGCCGGAAGCAGCACCACGGCCAGCACCACCCCGGCAACCCAATAGCGCCAGGACAGCCCGGCGACGAACAAGCCGGTGCACAGGATCGCGGCGTAGGTGAAAGAGGTGCCGAGATCCGGCTGCTTGATCACCAGCGCCATGGGCAGCGCCACCAACCCAAGCAGGCGAGCCAGATCCCGCACCTCGATGCGGTCCCGCCTCAACTCCGCCAAGCACCGCGCCACTAGCAATATTATCACCAACTTCACAAACTCGGAAACTTGCAGGCGCAAGCCGCCATAGACGGGAATCCACCGCCGAGAGCCGAAGATCTGCGTTCCGAACAACAGCACGGCCACCAGCGTGGCGAGCGAGATCCCATAGAGCAGGGGAACGCGGTCCAGCAGATGGTGGTAGTCAATGGAGGCGAAGATCCACATCGCCACCAAGCCCAGCCCCACCCAGAGAATCTGCTTCCACCAGGCATAAGCGAAGGCCGATTCGCGCGTGGCGCTGAAGATCTGGAGGATGCCGAGGCCGCACAACACGAGCGCCAGAGCCGCCAGGGTCCAGTCGATATCGCGGGCGGACCGGTAGCGCGCCATGGCTTTTAGTTTCTCGATCCGGGCGGGAGAGTTCCTGGCGCAGCACCTCCGCCCGCCAGGAGAGCAGGCGCCCCGCGAGCGCGTTGCTTGTCGATGTAGGCTTTGATGACGTCCCGCACGATCGGCGCCGCCAGGTGGCCGTGTTCGCCGCCTTCAAACAGCGCCACGACGACGATCTCGGGTTGGCGGCGAGGGTAGAACCCGACGAACCAGGCGTTGTCTTTTAGAATTTCGGCCAACTTTGCAGACTTTAGGGCCGCGTTGGAGGCCAGTTGCGCCGTGCCCGTCTTGCCGCATACCTCGACCCCCGGAATCCGGGCGCGCACACCCGTGCCGCCTTCGTTGACCACTCCGTACAAGGCGTCGACAATGTCAGCAACCACCTTCGCGTCGAGGCGCACCGTGCGCGGCGGCCCGGCAGGCCTCTCCTGCTTGACCAGATGGGGGGTATGCCAGACGCCCCCCATCGCCAGACCCCCGGTGGCATAGGCCAATTGAAGGGGCGTGACGGTAAGAGCCCCTTGACCGATGGCGACCGAAATCGTCTCGCCGGCATACCACTTCTGGCGAAAGGTGCGAATCTTCCAACTGCTCGACGGCACCAAGCCCGCGGCCTCGTGCGGCAAGTCGATGCCTGTCTTCCTGCCGAAGCCGACCAGCTCGGCGTACTCGGCGATCTTGTCGATGCCGAGGCGGTTCCCAACGTTGTAGAAGTAAACGTCGCAGGATTGGACCAAACCTTTGTACAGTCCCACTACGCCGTGCCCGCCGCGCAGGTGGCACTTGAAAAACCGCCCGTAGAACGTGGCGCCGCCGGGGCAGTGGACGGTGAAGTCCTCATCCACGACACCGGTCTCGAACGCGGCCAGCGCCACAAACGGCTTGAATGTGGATCCCGGCGCCAGTTGCGCCTGAATGGCCCGGTTGAGCAGAGGCCGCTCGGGATCGTCCGCCAGCGCCTGCCAGTCTCCCGAGCGGATCCGGCCGGCAAACTTGTTGGGATCGAAGGCCGGGCGGCTCACCATCGCCAGGACCTCGCCGTTGCGCGGATCGAGAGCGACCACCGCGCCTCGGCGGCCCTCCATGGCCAGCTCCGCCACGACTTGCAGGTCCAGGTCGAGCGTCAATTGCAGGTCCCGCCCGGGCGTGGCCTCCTGGATGCCGATTACCTCTCGTTCCCGGCCCAGGCTGTCGACCACGACTCGGCGCTGGCCGTCCACGCCCATCAGCGTCCGGTTGTAGTAGCGCTCGATGCCCGCTTTGCCGATGACGTCCCCCTGCCGATAGCGGGCGAACTCGAGCGTGTTCAGTTCCGCCTCGCTTACCTCGCCGATATAGCCGAGCACGTGGGCGGCAAGACCGTTCTTCGGATACAGCCGGCGATGCGCATGGATAAGCTCCATCTCCGGAAAGGCTTCCTTGTGCCGGTGGGCCTCAACAAAGGCGAGCTCGCCGGCTGTGAGCTCCTCCTTGATGATGATCGGTTCATAGCGGGGACGAGTCCGTTCAAAGCGCCGGAGCCGCACCTGAAGCTCTTCATAGTCTAAATTGAGGCCCGCGGCGATCGTCCTCAGGTGCTCCGGCTTGAGATTCTCGCGGGACAGAATCAGGCTGTAGGAGGCGTGGTTGTCGACAATGACGCGCCCGTCGCGGTCTAAAATCTTGCCGCGCGGGGCGAGAATCGGCAACGCCTTGATTCGGTTGCGTTCGGCCCGCTCGGAATAGTAATCCGGATTGCCGATCTGAAGCTCCCAAAATCCCGATACCAGGAAGACGAAGACGCCGACGGTAAGGTATTGAAAAAGGGCGATTCTGCCGGCGGCGAATTTCGGGTCATCCTGTTCGCGCAGCTTGAGCGGGATCTCTTCCTTTTCTAGCTCCGGAGGAATCATTCCGCTGGTGGCCAGGGGCATCTATCCTCTTCCCAACAGTTTAGCCAAGACGTGAAACAACGGGACCGCGACGGCGCCGTTCAGCGCTCCCAGCATAAGCGCCTGCTGGAGGCTGAAGCTCGCCGGTTGCGCCAGCAACGCTCGGGTGAGGGCCCAATAGAGAAACTGGTGAAAGAAGTAGAAAAAGAAGGAAAGCAGAAACCGCACCACCGGGTTGTCGACGTCGAAGCGAACGCTGGCCGCCGCGGCAAAATAGCCGGCCAGCGTCTTGGCGATACCGAACATGCCGATCGGATTATGTGAAAGCGCATCCTGCGACAATCCGACGGCGGCGCCGTAAAGGAGGCTCGCTATCTGGCGCCGCCGCGTCAGCGCGAAGTACAGAACCACCAGCAGGGGCAGCTCGAGGTAGCCCAGATAGACAACCGCCAACGGAACCCAGACTTGAAAGACGAGGGCCGCCAGCGGCACCGCCACCAGCTTCAGCTTTTGGAAGCGGGCTTCCCCCTGCGGTCTCCTCAGCCCGTCGACCAGCAGATCCGAGTCGGCCCTCATGGCGCGGCCGGGGGCTTTTCGGGGCCGCTCCAGGGAGCGGGCGTTTCGGGCGCAGCCTCCAGCGTGAAGTCCGGCGGCGGCGAGCCCGGAAGCCCTTCCCCGAACCTGTGCCCCTGCGCCTCGCCGATCCTCCGGTAGCGTTCACGCAGCCGATCGGCGTCGGTCTCGAGCGAGGCCGCCGGACCGGCCGGCTCCGTCGCCCTCATCGGATCGGCCGGCGGCGGCGGCAACAAGTGGAGCGTGGAAACCGCGGGGGGTGTCTCCGCGGGGATCGGCTGGTGGACGCCCTCAAGCACAATGAGAACCTCCTCCAGCCCGTTTTCCAACCCGCTCGGCGCCACCAGAACCTCCTTGAGGAGCTTGCCGCGGCGCACCACGACGGCCGGTCCGACCGGCAGGCCTCGGGGAAAGACCCGGTCGTCGCCCGAGGTATAGAACCACTCGCCCACCTCGAGCTTGTCCTCATTCTGGATGTAGTCGACCGTGCACAGGCGCACGCCCTTGCCCTTCAGGGTGCCCTGAACGTGGTGCCGTTGCGAGATCACGCCGCCGGCAAAGCTCGGGTCGGTCAATAGCACGACTTGGGATGAGACTGGGTAGGCGGCCCGCACCCGCCCGACGACGCCTTCGGGGGTGATCACCGCCATGCCGGCCTCGACCCCCTGGCGAGAGCCCACGTCGACGAAGACCACCTTCGAGTTCAGCACCGGGCCGGCGCCGATGATGCGCGCCGCCAGCGTCCGCGACGGCGTCCGCGCCTGGAACAGTCGCAACGCCTCGGCACGCTCGGCCCGCGCCAGCTCCGCCCGCAGGTGTTGATTTTCGAGCTTCAGCCCTTCGAGCTCGCTCCGCAACCGCTCGTTCTCCTGCCTCACCCCGATGAGCCAAAGGTAGTTGCGCGCGACAGCCGCCGCGGCCGCCCCCGCCGATTCAAGGAGCGACGCCACTTCGGTCACCGCCGTGACCGCCCAAACGCGCACCAGCGGTACATCTTCGCGGCTGCGAATCTGGTAGCCGAGCAAAAGCAACTGCGCCAGCACCGCCGCGACAAGGACGCTCACGTTCCGGTAGCGGTGCGTCAGAAGTTCCATGAAGCGGTCTCCGGAGCGCCCGCCCCTTATTCAATAGCGATCTTCCGCAACAACTTGAACTCCGAAAGCATCTTTCCCGTGCCCAGCACGACGCAGGCCAGCGGATCCTCGGCGATCGAGACCGGCAGCCCGGTCTCTTCGCGAATCCGCTTGTCGAGGTTGCGCAGCAGAGCTCCGCCGCCGGTAAGCACGATGCCGCGATCGCTGATGTCGGCGCTCAGCTCCGGCGGCGTGCGCTCGAGCGCCACACGAATGGCATTGAGGATCGCCGCCACGCACTCGGAGATCGCCTCCCGGATCTCGCTGTCGTCCACCACGATCGTCCGGGGGACGCCCTCGATGAGATTCCGCCCCTTGATCTCCATGGTGAGCGGCTTGTCCAGCGGGTACGCCGAGCCGATCTGGATCTTGATCTGCTCGGCGGTGCGTTCACCGATCAAGAGGTTGTACTTGCGTTTCAGATATTGGATGATGGCTTCGTCGATCTCGTTGCCCGCCACGCGCACCGAGCGCGAGTAGACGATGCCCGACAGCGAAATCACTGCCACGTCGGTCGTGCCGCCGCCGATGTCGACGATCATGTTGCCGGAGGGCTCCGTCACCGGCAGGCCGGCGCCGATGGCGGCCACCATCGCCTGCTCGACCAGGTGCACTTCGCTGGCGTTGGCGCGATAGGCCGAGTCGATCACCGCACGCTTTTCCACCTGCGTGATCTCGCTCGGCACACCGATGATGATCCGCGGATGGACGAAGAGCTTGCGGCCGTGCGCCTTCTGGATGAAGTAGTTCAGCATGCGCTCGGTCACCTTGAAGTCGGCGATGACGCCGTCGCGCAAGGGCCGAATGGCGACGATGTTGCCCGGCGTCCGGCCGAGCATCTCCTTGGCCTCTTTGCCCACGGCCTCGATCTCACCGGTCACCTTATTGATGGCTACGATCGAGGGCTCGTTGACGACGATGCCCCGACCTTTGGCGTAGACGAGCGTGTTCGCCGTCCCCAGGTCGATCGCCAGGTCCGATGAGAAGAGACTAAAAACAGAGCGAAGATTCATAGAGCTACTGCTGGTGACTGCCTCGGCGGCGGCTCGCCCGACAGGACGGACCGACAAGAGTGCGCGCGGGAGGAACTATCCGGGCAGTCTTCCCAAGACCATAGCATACTCCCTTCTTCAGCGCAAGCGCGAGCCCAAAAAAGCGCTGCGATTTCAATCAGTTGGCAGGGCCGGAGAGACTTTGGGCCAGCGACCACATCCGGAGCAGAACCGCCTTGAGTGCGGCCGTATACGCCTCCACCTCCGCCAGGTCGACGCCCTCAAGCATTCCGGCGATCGCCGTCGCCGCTTCCTTGAGATCGGGGAACGCCTCCGCCATCGCCGCCTGATAGCGGTCGTAGTCCGGCCAGCTTTCCGCCGATAGCCCTAACAGCACGTCCACCCACTGCGTCAACACGGCCAGCCGGCGGCAAACCGGCAGCGAGCTGAAGGCCTGTGGCCCGGCGGTCTCGAGCGCCTCGAGCTGCGTGCGAAGGTTGCCGATCCAATAGGGATGAAAGTCGATGTCGCGGCGGCGCAACTCGTCGCGAATCAGCGCGTGCTGGACGGCATCGCCGGCCTGGACGGCGACGCAGGAGTCCGCCCCGCCTTGGAAAGCCGGCGCCGGGTAGTTGTTGACGAACAGCCAGATGTGGCCGAACTCGTGCGCGATGACGGCTTCCTCCTGCTCGCCCCACTCCCGTGAACGCGCCATGTTGAGCAGCACGAAGTGGATCCAACGCGCCCCCTGCTGGTGCGTCAGGGTGGCCGCGTGCATGTGGACGAACTCGGCGACAAAGGCCGGGTTCAGAAAGTATTGCCGCAACAGCGGCCGTTCCTCGACGTCGTCAGGAAGCAGGATTTCGTTGCGCTCCTCGTCCGTGTAGATGCGCGCCAGCACCACCTTGCTGGAGCGCACCGCCTCGATCTCCTGCTTCCATTGGCTGAGGCGCGCATTGAGAGGGACGGCGCCGCTTAGTTCGGCAACGGAGTGCGAAGGCGCAGCGGCGCCCAACAGCAACCAGAACGCCCAGAACCGCCTCACACCGATCAAGGTAGCATGGAGGCGAAATGCCCGCGGCGCTCGATCGCCGGAAGTTCGCCCTGCTCGCCTCGGGCGCCCTCGCGGCCTGCCGGCCGAGGAAGGCGCAGCGCTTCCCAGGCTACGCCCTCGTGGCCAACTCCGGCGGCGCCGCCGTTGCCGTGGTCGATTTGAGCGCCTTCGCCGTGGTGCGGCACATTCGTCTGGACGGCGGGCCGGCAGCCTTGGAGGTCGATCAGAGGTGCGCCGCCGTTTACGCGCTGGTTCCCCAGTCCGGCTCGATTCATGAGATTCGCCTGGGCGAGCTGGCCGCCGGCCGGCGCCTCCGGATCGCGGAGGAGGCGATCTCGATGCGTCTGGCGCCCTCCGGAGACCGCCTGTGGCTGCTCGCGCGGCGGCCGCCCCGGCTGGTCGGAATCGACACGGAGTCCCTCCAGGTAATCCGGCGGATCGATCTGGCCGCGCCGCCGCTTGATTTCGACCTTGCCCCCAATTCGGCGCAGGCCTCCGTCAGCCTGGGCGGCGCAGGCCTGGCGCTGGTGGAGCTCGCCGCCGAGGCGAGGCCGCGCCTGGTGCGGCCGAGCGCCTCCTGCGGCCCCCTCCGCTACCGCAGCGACGGGCGCCTGCTGCTGGTGGGCGATCCGATCGAACGCCTTCTGGCGGTGCTCGAAGCCGGCGAAGGCCGCACCGTGGTCAAGCTGCCGCTCGGCCTGGCGCCGGCCCACTTTTGCTTCAAAGACGACGGCGGCCAGCTCTTCATTTCCGGTCCCGGCATGGATGCCGTCGTCACCGTCTACCCTTACCGCACCGAAGTCGGCTCGACCACGCTGGCCGGACGCGCGCCCGGATTCCTGGCCGTCTCGACCGACCCCGATTACCTGTTCGTGGCCAATCCCGCCACCAATGACGTCACCGTGCTGGATATCGAAACCCAGCGCGTGGTGGCCGTGGTGACCGTAGGCAAGGAGCCGGGCTTCATCACCGTCACGCCTGACAACGAGTACGCCCTGGTGCTCAACCGCGCCTCGGGCGATATGGCGGTCATTCGAATCGCCACGCTGGCCGGGCGCCGGAGACGCTTCGCCCCACTGTTCACGTTGATTCCCGTCGGCTCCCGGCCGGTGGCCGCCGTGGTGACCGAGCTGTAAGCGGCGCAACTGTGCGGGTGCTTCCCCGCGCCTGCGGCAACCCGATTCAGGCCAGAATCTGCTTCACCACGTTGCCGTGCACATCGGTCAGGCGGAAGTGCCGCCCCTGATACTTGAAGGTGAGGCGAGTGTGGTCGATGCCCAGGCAGTGGAGAATCGTCGCGTGAAGGTCGTGAACGTGCACCGGATCGCGCACGATGTTGTAGCAGTAATCGTCGGTCTCGCCGTGCGTGATGCCGCGCTTGATGCCGCCGCCGGCCATCCAAATCGTAAAACAGCGCGGGTGATGATCCCGGCCGTAGTCATCTTCGGTGAGCCGGCCCTGACAGTAAACGGTGCGGCCGAACTCCCCTCCCCAGACCACCAGCGTATCTTCGAGCAGACCGCGCTCCTTGAGATCCTGTATCAGCGCGGCCGAGGCCTGGTCGGTGTCGCGGCACTGGCCGCGGATCTGCGTGGGCAGCTTGTTGTGCTGGTCCCAGCCTCGATGGAACAGTTGCACGAAGCGCACGCCACGCTCCGCCAGGCGGCGCGCCAGGAGACAGTTGGCGGCGAAGGTCCCCGGCTTGCGGGCATCCGGCCCGTACAACTCAAATGTGCGCTCCGGCTCCTTCGACAGGTCGGTCAACTCCGGGACCGAAGCTTGCATGCGGTAGGCCATCTCGTACTGAGCGATGCGGGTGGCTATCTCCGGATCACCGAACTCCTTCAAGTTCATCTCGTTCATCGCCGCCAGATCGTCCAGAAAACGCCGTCGCGCCTGCCTGCCGAAGCCGGGCGGATCGGAGAGAAATAGCACCGGATCGCGGCCCGATCGAAATTTGACCCCCTGATAGGTACTGGGCAGGAAGCCGCTGCCCCACAGGCGATCGTAGAGCGGCTGATCGCCGGGATTGCCCGAGCCCTGCGACACCATCACCACGAACGCCGGAAGGTCCCGATTTTCACTGCCAAGCCCGTAGGCCAGCCACGAACCGATGCTCGGCCGGCCGGCCAATTGCGCGCCGGTCTGAAAGAACGTGATCGCCGGGTCGTGGTTGATGGCCTCCGTGTGCATGGACTTGATGAAACACAGCTCGTCCACCACGCGCGCGGTGTGCGGAAGCAGCTCACTGAGCCAGGCCCCGCTTTCCCCGTGCTGGGCGAAGCGGAAGATCGAGGGCGCCACAGGAAAGCTCGCCTGCGTCGCTGTCATGCCCGTCAGCCGCTGGCCCATGCGGACCGAGTCGGGAAGCTCGGTTGCGCGCAGTCGCTCGAGCCTCGGCTTGTAGTCAAAGAGGTCCATCTGCGACGGCGCGCCCGATTGAAACAGGTAGATGACGCGCTTGGCCTTGGGCGCAAAGTGGGGCAAGCCGGGCAGACCGCCGCCGGAGGCGGAGGCGGCAGAGAGGTCTTCGGCCAGCAGGGAAGCCAGCGCCGCGATGCCCAAGCCGCTGCTTGTGAGGCTGAAGAAATGGCGCCGCGTCATCATCAGTCGCGCCTCGGCCAATGGTGTCGTTCTCATTGCTTGGTCACCACCTCGTCCAGATTCAAAATCAGGCTGCACACGGCAGCGTAGGCCGCTAGCTCGCCAGTGTCGAGCGTCGCATCGCGGGGATAGTCGCCCTGGTTGAGAAACTCATACGCGCTCTCGGGCTTGCTCGCAAAGCTCTCCCGAAAGTACTGGAAGCTCGCGAGCAAAACCTCTTGCTCGCGAGGCTTGGGACGGCGCGCCGTCGCAAGCCGGAACGCGTAAGCCAGGCGCGACTCCGGATCGGGCCCGGCCTCGCGCATGATGCGTTCCGCCATGACGCGCGCCGCCTCGAGGAATGTCACATCGTTCATCAAATTCAGGGCCTGAAGCGGCGTGTTGGTACGCGCTTGCCGTACCACGCACGTCTCACGGGAGGCCGCATCGAAGGTCATCATCATTGGGGGCGGTACGGTGCGCTTCCAGAAGGTGTACAGACTGCGGCGGTACAGCTTCTCGCCCTGATCCCGCTGGTAGTCAGCGCCTCCGGAGAGTTCCTGCCACAGGCCCGCCGGCTGATACGGCTTCACCGACGGCCCGCCCAACTTCTCCACCAGCAGGCCGGAGACCGCCAAAGCCTGGTCCCGAATCATCTCCGCCGGCAGGCGGAGGCGCGGGCCGCGCGCCAGTAACCGGTTCTCGGGATCCCGCTGGAGCAACTCGGGGCTGACCTTCGACGATTGCCGATAGGTGGCGCTCATGACGATCTTCTTCTGGAGGGCCTTGACATCCCAACCGGTGCGGATGAACTCCGTCGCCAGCCAGTCCAAAAGCTCCGGATGCGAGGGCCAGTCGCCCTGCGAGCCGAAGTCCTCGACCGTCTTGACCAAGCCCGTGCCGAAGTACATCTGCCAGAACCGGTTGACAATGACGCGCGCCGTCAGCGGGTTCGACGGGTCTACCAGCCAGCGCGCAAAACCGAGACGATTGTTGGGAACCCCCTCGGGCAAGGGCGGCAAGACCGCAGGCACCCCAGGGGAAACCCTCTCGCCGGGGTTGTCATAGGCGCCGCGAATCAGCACGCGCGTCTCGCGCGGCGTCGCCATCTCCTCCATCACCATGACCGTGGGCAGGCTTTCGAGATACCGCTGCCGTTGCTCATCGAGCTCATTGACATTTCGCCAAGCCTGCCGGATCTTCTCCGAAGCGTGGTGCTCAAGGAAGCAGAACCGCAGCTTCTCTTGCTGCGGCGCGCTCCGGGCCTCAGGCGACACTCGGGCGAGTTCAAAGAGCGGCTCAGAGGCGGCCAGTACTTCGACCTCGCGCGGCGCCAGGGCAACGTTATAGACGCGCACCTCATCGATCAAGCCGCGGAAGCGGTTCTCCGGTCCCCCTCCGGCCCCAATCCGAAAAGGTTCCTTCACCGCGAAGGACTGGTTGAGCTCGTCAAGCAAGATCGCGAGCTTCTGCGCCCGACCGTCTACGTAAATCTTCACCCCGTCTGCGACTCGCGAGCCGTCATAGGTTACGGCGATGTGGCTCCAGGTGTTCAACGCCACCGGCTCGGCCGTCTCCACGCGCAAGGCGTCATCCAGCCACCGCTGGACTAAGTTGACCTGCACCTTGCCGTCTTTTAGATAGACCCCGTAGCCGTCCATTTCCGGCACGTCCTGAGTGCGCGTCAGGATCGCGCCGGTCGGCGAGGTCGGGTAAATCCACGCCGACAGGGTGAACTTGTCGTAAAAGCCGAAGCGGGCAACGTCGCCCGCGTCAATGTAGCGTTTGCCGTCGAAGCTGGCGGCCTGTCCGATGCGACCGCGAGCGTAGACCGGCTCGCCGTCGGCAAACTTCGATGGGGGCGGATCGGCCGCCTTCGCCGCGATCGAGTTGGCCGGGCTTGCCTCCATGGAGAAGCTCGCAATGAGCCCGCGGCTGACCGAGCAGTCCGGTACGGAGGCATGGAGCGCGGCCTCCCACCGACGCTGCTCGCTGTCGATCTCAGGCTTGAGCGCAGCGAAGGCTTCCCGGGCGGCGTCAACCTTTGCCTCCAAGTCTCGAAGCTCGCGCTGCTGCTCGCGCGTCGGCGCCAGAATCATAGGCGGCGAGTTGCCGTACTTGTTGGCCCGGCCCTTCTCCGGGACGTTGTTGAAATAGGCGAAGACCTGGTAGAACTCCTTCTGCGAGATCGGGTCGTACTTGTGGTCGTGGCAGCGGGCGCAGCCCAAGGTGAGGCCGAGAAACACGGTCGCGGTGGTTTCCACCCGGTCGGCGACATATTCCACGGCATACTCCTCGGGAATGATCCCGCCCTCGCCGTTGCCGCGGTGATTCCGGTTGAAGCCCGTGGCGATCTTCTGCTCGAGCGTCGCGCCGGGAAGCATGTCGCCGGCAATCTGCTCGACGGTGAACTGATCGAAGGGCATGTTCCGGTTGAACGCCTCGATAACCCAGTCGCGCCAACGCCACATGTAGCGCTCCGCGTCGGTCTGGTAGCCGTTGGTATCGGCGTAGCGAGCCGCCTCCAGCCAGCTGATGGCCATGCGCTCGCCGTAGCGCGGCGAAGCGAGCAGGCGGTCGACCACGCGCTCGTAGGCCTGAGGCGACGTGTCGTTCAAAAAGGCGTCGACCTCGGCCGGCGTCGGCGGAAGCCCCGTCAGGTCGAGCGTCACCCGGCGAATTAGAGTGGCCCGATCGGCCTCGGGCGACGGAGACAGACCTTCTCGCTCAAGACGCGCCAGGACGAAATAGTCGATCTCGTTCCGCGGCCAGTCGGTCCGGCTCACCTGCGGATAAGGATGGCGCCGGGGCGGAATGAAGGCCCAGTGCCTCTCCCAGCGGGCGCCCTGCTCGATCCAGCGGCGGATGAGATCGATCTGCCGGTCGCTCAGCGGAGCATGTCCCAGATAGGCGGGCGGCATCCGGCGCGCAGGGCTCTTTGCGCTGATGCGCCGGTAAACTTCACTCCGAGCAGCGTCGCGTGGAACGATCGCAAAGCGCCCCCCGCCCAAATCGGCCTTGGCATCGGCCTCCACATCCAGGCGCAGATTCGCCTGACGGTTGTTTGCGTCGGGCCCGTGGCAGGCAAAGCACCTGTCGGAGAGAATGGGTCGGATGTCGCGGTTGAACTCGATGGCCTCGGGCGCCGGCTCGAGCTGCGCTCGCAGGAACCCAGTCCAAAGCGCCGGCATCCCGGCCAGCGCCGAAATGGCGAGCACCCGCCCGATTGGCTGCGGCAGGGCAGGCATAGCCGCTCGCGACTCCCCTCCCGGAATCCGATCTCAACGAACAAGTCCAGTATACATCTCCCCGCCCGGCCGTCAAGCCGGGATCCGCCGCCTTCCTCCGCCTGCCCCTAGCGCAAACTTCACGGCTAACGTATGATTAAAAGAAAAGCGACGACGATGCATAGAGGGAATGCGTTGCTGGGTGTGCTCGCCGGCGTGGCTCTGTTTGCGGCCGCCGCTCCCGACGCTGGAAAGGTGGATTTCACGCGAGAGGTTCGCCCGATCCTCTCCGATAAATGTTTTGCCTGCCACGGACCGGACGAGGCCGCGCGGCAGGCCGGCCTGCGTTTGGATACACGCGAAGGCGCTTTCGCCGACCGGAACGGCAAGCCGGCGATCGTGCCCGGCGACCCGGCCAGGAGCCTCCTGTTTCAGCGCATCACCCACAAAAGCGAAGCGCTGCGGATGCCGCCCCGCGCGGCCGGACCGCGGCTGTCGGAGAAGGAGATCGACCTCATCCGCCGCTGGATCGAGCAGGGCGCCGAGTGGCGCACCCACTGGGCCTACGTTACCCCCAGCCGCCCGACTGTTCCCGAGGTCAAGCTCAAGAGCTGGCCGCGCAACCCGATCGATCATTTCATCCTGGCCGAGCTCGAACGGCGCAACCTGAAGCCGTCGCCTGAAGCCGATCGCGCGACGCTGCTCAGGCGTCTGTCGTTCGATCTGACGGGTCTGCCGCCGACGCCCGGGGAGGTGGCGGCCTTTCTTGCCGACCGCTCACCCGATGCTTATGAGCGGCAGGTGGAGCGGCTTCTCGCCTCTCCCCGCTACGGCGAGCGGATGGCGATGGAGTGGCTCGACCTGGCGCGCTACGCCGACACCCACGGCTACCACATCGACAGCCATCGCGACATGTGGCCCTGGCGCGACTGGGTGATCTCCGCCTTCAACCGCAACATGCCCTACGACCGGTTCACGCTTGAGCAGCTCGCCGGCGATCTGTTGCCCAATCCGACCCGCGAGCAGCTCATCGCCACCGGCTTCAACCGCAACCACATGATCAACTTCGAGGGCGGAGCCATCGAAGAGGAGTACCTCGTCGAGTATGTGGTCGACCGAGTCGAGACCACGGGCACGGTCTGGCTCGGCAGCACGCTCGGCTGCGCCCGCTGCCATGATCACAAGTACGATCCGTTCAGCCAGAAAGACTTCTACCGGCTGTTTGCCTTCTTCAACACGATCGATGAAAAGGGACTCGACGGTCGCACGGGCAATGCGCAGCCGATGCTTCAACTGCCCACGCCGGAGCAGGAGGTGCGGCTGAACGCCATCCGGGCGGCAATCGAAGAAAAAGAGCGCGCGTTTCCCAAACGGGAGGCCGAGGCGCTTCAGGCCGATTGGGAGCGCACGCGCGGCGCTTCGATGCCGGCGCCCGGCCGCAACGGGCTCCTCACCCACTACGAGTTCGAGGGTAGTCTCGTGGACACCTCCGGCGGCTATCGTCACGGCAAGACGGTTCGCGGCGAAGTGATCTACTCCTCCGGCCGCGTCGGCAGAGGCGCGGAGCTCAACGGCGAAACCCACGCCACCTTCGGCGACGCCGCCGACATTGACCTGGACCGTCCCTTCGCCATCGCGCTCTGGGTGCGTCCGACGGGCTACCCTCCCGCGGTCATCCTTCAGAAGATCGAAAATGATGACACGCGCCGCGGCTTTCAACTCGAGGCCGACCAGGCCATTCCTCTTCCGCCGCTAAAGCGTGCGCAACATTTCCGCTTCCGTTTGATCCACCACTGGCCGGATCGCGTGGCCGAGGTTCGGACCAAGGAGCGGGTGCTTCAGGACTGGCGCCATATCGTCATCGACTATGATGGCTCGGGCAAGGCCTCCGGGCTGCGCTTGTTCATCGACGGCGAACTCAAGGAAGCGGTCATCGAGCGCGATACCCTCAACGGCTCGATTCGGAACAACGCCCCGCTCGAGGCGGGCAGCCCGCGCGCCTCGCACCGTCCCTTTAAGGGCAACATTGACGACCTGCGCATCTACGGGCGCCGGCTTGAGGAAGCTGAGGCGCGGCACCTGGCGCGCGACGAGCCGATCCGCGCCATGTTGAGCGGTCTGAACCCTCGGCCCAAGCGGCCGTCCGACGCCGAAGCCTACGACGCCCGATTGCGCGATTACTTCCTCCGCTTCGTCGCTCCGGAGCCGATCCGGCAGGCGTACCTTGAGATCCAGGCGCTCAAAAAGGCCAAGGAAGAGCTCGATCAACAGATCGTCACCACGATGGTCATGGCCGAGATGGCCAACCCGCGCGAGACGTTCGTGCTCGGCCGGGGCGACTACCGCAACCTCGGCGAAAAGGTGACCCCGGGCGTTCCCGCCGCCCTGCCGCCCATGCCTCCCGGCGCGCCGCCCAACCGACTCGGCCTGGCGCAATGGTTGACCGATCCCTCTCATCCGCTCACCGCGCGCGTGGCGGTAAACCGCTTCTGGCAGATGTTCTTCGGAACTGGGCTGGTAAAGACCGCCGAAGACTTTGGCTCGCAGGGCGACCCTCCCAGCCACCCCGAACTGCTCGACTGGCTGGCCACGGAGTTCGTCCGCACCGGCTGGGACATGAAAGCGATGGTGCGCCTGATCGTCACCTCGGCCACCTACCGGCAGAGCTCGCGCGCCACGCCGGAGCTCGTCGAGCTCGATCCGGAAAACCGGCTACTGGCCCGCGGCCCCCGCTTTCGCCTGAAGGCCGAGCTGATCCGTGACAACGCGCTTGCCATCTCCGGCCTGCTCAATCCCACCATCGGCGGCCCTTCGGTCTTTCCGTACCAGCCTCCCGGAATCTGGGAGGAGGTGGCCTACGGGGACGCTTACACGGCGCAGTCCTATACGCCCAGCCGCGGCCCGGATCTCTACCGCCGCAGCATGTACACCTTCTGGAAGCGCACCGCGCCGCCGCCCTCGCTTGTGACCTTCGATGCACCCGACCGCGAGAAATGCATCGCGCGGCGAGCGCGCACCAACACGCCGCTTCAGGCGCTCGTGCTGCTCAACGACCCCACCTACGTCGAGGCGGCGCGCGCTCTGGCCGAGCGGATGATCCGGGAGGCCGGCCGCGACCCGTCACGGCGCATCGACCACGCCTTCCGCCTGGCGTTAGCCCGGCCGGCTTCGCCCGAGCAGCGCAGACTTCTGCGAAACCTAGCTGCACGCGAGCTCGCCGCCTACCGGAAGGATCCGGAGGCGGCCCGGAAGTTGCTGACCGTCGGCGAATCCAGCTATGACCGTTCGCTCGATCCGGCCGAGCTGGTGGCCTGGACCGCGGTGGCAGGCGTCATCCTCAACCTGGACGAGACGATCAGCAAACAGTAGCGGCCGTGCTGCCCTAGCCTTGCGCCAGCCGCCGCAGCACGTACTTGAGGATGCCGCCGTGGCGATAGTAGTCGAGTTCCGTCGGCGTGTCGATGCGCACCCGCGCCCGGAAGGCCTTCGCGCCGGCACGCACGGTGACGATCTTGTCGCCGACAAGCGCTGCCTCCAGGCCTTCGATCGCGTAGATTTCCTCGCCGGTGAGCTCTAGCGTCCCACGGTTCTCGCCCGGCATAAACTCAAGCGGCAGCACGCCCATACCCACCAGGTTCGAGCGGTGTATGCGTTCGAAGCTCTCCGCCAGCACCGCCTTCACCCCGAGCAGCGCCACGCCTTTGGCCGCCCAGTCACGCGAGGAGCCTGCTCCGTACTCTTTGCCCGCCACAATGAGCAGGCCCACACCCTCCTGCTTGTACCGCATGGCGGCGTCGTAGATCGTCATCAGCTCGCCCGAGGGCAAGTGCCGCGTCCATCCGCCCTCGGTGCCGGGAGCGAGCTGATTGCGGATGCGCACGTTAGCCAGCGTGCCGCGCATCATCACTTCGTGGTTGCCTCGGCGCGCTCCGAAGGAGTTGAACTCCTCGGGCGGCACGCCCTGACTGATCAGATAGCGTCCTGCCGGCCCGTCGGCGGGAATCGAACCCGCGGGCGAAATATGATCCGTGGTCACCATATCGCCGAGCACGGCCAGCACGCGCAAGGCCTTGAGGTCCGGCGCCGTGGCCGCCGGCTCGGACAGGTCCTCGAAATATGGAGGCCGGCGCACGTAGGTCGAGCGCTCGTCCCAGGCGTACAGGTCGCCCTCGGGAACCGGAATCGCGTTCCACTCCTCGCTGCCCCGGAAGACCTCGGCGTAGGTTGCGGCGAACATCTCGCGGCGCACGCAACGATTCATCACCTCACGCACCTCGTCCGGCGACGGCCACAGCTCGCGCAGGTAGACCTCCCGGCCCTGCTGATCCCGGCCGAGCGGCTCTTGGGTCAAGTCGATGTCGACTCGTCCGGCGAGCGCGTAAGCCACCACAAGCGGCGGCGAGGCCAGATAGTTGGACCGTACTAAGGGAGATATGCGCCCCTCGAAGTTTCGGTTGCCGCTCAGCACCGCCGCCACGTTCAGTTTCTCCCCTTGAATCGCTTGGGCGACGGGCGCGGCCAGCGGCCCGCTGTTGCCGATGCAAGTGGTGCAGCCGTAGCCCACCAGGTGGAAGTTGAGCGCTTCAAGCGCCTCCATCAGACCGGCCTCTTTGAGGTAGCGCGTCACCACCTGCGAGCCCGGCGCCAGGCTCGTCTTCACCCACGGCTTCACCTTCAGGCCCCGCTCGGCCGCCTTCTTGGCGAGCAGCCCCGCCGCCACCATCACCGACGGGTTCGAGGTGTTCGTGCAACTGGTGATCGCCGCAATCACTACGGCGCCCTCGCGAAGCGCCGCCTGCGTGCCGTTGAAGGAGACCTGGACCTGTTTCGGCTCGCCCGGCAATGTCGCCAGGAAACTGGACTTCACCTGGGCAAGGTCGACGCGCTCATGCGGCCTTCTGGGCCCGGCAAGCGACGCCCGTACCGTGGCCAGATCGAGCTCGAGCGTCTCGGTGAACACCGGATCCGGCGTCGCCGCGGTTCGGAACAGTCCTTGCTCCTTCGTGTAGGCCTCGACAAGCTGGACGAGCTCCTCCGGCCGGTTGGTCAGCCGGAGATACTCGAGCGTCTGCTCATCCACCGGGAAGAAGCCGATCGTCGCTCCGTACTCGGGCCCCATGTTGGCGATCGTGGCGCGGTCGGCTAGCGACAGCGCGCTCACGCCGGGGCCGTAGAACTCGACGAACTTGCCCACCACCCCCTTCTTGCGCAACATCTGTGTGATGGTCAGCACCAAGTCCGTGGCGGTGACGCCCTCGGTGAGCTCCCCATAAAGCTTGAAGCCCACCACCGGCGGCAAGAGCATCGAAATCGGCTGGCCGAGCATGCAGGCCTCCGCCTCGATGCCGCCCACGCCCCAGCCGACAACCCCAAGGCCGTTGATCATCGTGGTGTGCGAATCGGTTCCCACCAGCGTATCGGGATAGGCCAGCAGGCCCTGCGGCGTCTGGCGGCGAAAGACCACCGAGGCCAAATACTCGAGGTTCACCTGATGCACGATGCCGGTGGCCGGCGGCACGACTCGGAAGTTCTCGAAGGCCCGCTGGCCCCAGCGCAGGAAGGCGTACCGCTCCCGGTTCCGCTCGAACTCCAGGCGGGCGTTGCACTCCAGCGCATCCGATGAGCCGTACTTGTCGACCTGCACCGAATGATCGATCACCAGATCCACAGGCAAGAGCGGATTGGCTCGCTTGGGGTCGGCGCCCATCGCCCGGAGCGCGTCGCGCATCGCCGCCAGGTCGACCACCGCCGGCACGCCGGTGAAATCCTGAAGCAACACGCGGGCCGGCATGAAGCTGATTTCGCGCTCCTGGGGCTTTCCCTCCCAGCGCGCCACCAACTCGATGTCCGCCGCCGTCACGGCGCGGCCGTCCTCATGCCTGAGCAGGTTCTCAAGCAGTACGCGGATGGAGAAGGGAAGCGCCGCGAGCCGGCCGACGCCCGCACGCTCCAGCGCATCGAGACGATAAATCCGGTACTGGCGGCCTCCGACAACCAGCGTCGAAGCCGCTCCGAAGCTGTTTGAAGGCATATGAATCCTCTCTCGAATTCTACATCAGCCCTTCTGCGCCGCCCTATCGCGGACGCGGCGCGGCGCCCGGCGGCTCATACTGGAACCACGCCCGCTCGATCCGCCCGTCCGGCTCAAGGATCGCCGTGGCGACGAAATAATTCTCGCCGGGCGCCGAAAAGCGCAAATCGAGCACCTGGATCATGAGCGCCCCTTCCGGCTCCTCGGCGGGGATCACCCGCCAGAAGGGAAACGCGGCGAAGTCGAGGAAGACGCGAAAGGGATGCGTCGCCAGGACGGCCTTGACCGCCTCCGGCAGCTCGGACTTATAGTAGGTCCTGCCCGCCGAAGGATCGAACTGCCCGCCAACCAGATCGAGCTCGAAGCTGCGCCAGGCGCCGGAGGTCTCCACCAGGCCGCGCCAGCGGAACGGACTGAAGACCGTCGGGAAGGCGGCCACCCGGAGAGGCTCTTCCCCGTCATAGATCCGGGACTCGAGCACGGCGAGCGCCCTCTCGTGCAGAAAGTAACGCGCGGCGAGGAGGCCGAGCACGGTGGCCAGCGCAAACACGGCGATGCCGCCTCCGGCCGGCGGGCGGGAGCCGATCTCCGTGCTCACCAAGCGGGCCAGCGCCATCCAGCCTGCCGCGCCGACGAGCACCGCCGCGATCCAAAAGTCGACCACGCTCACAATATCCAGCCTCCGCCAGACCGGATCCCAGGGCGCCAGCAGTCTCACGCCGTAGATGTTGCTCAGATCGAGCCCGACGTGACTGAGCACACCGGCAAGCGAGACCCAGTAGAGCCGCGCCCGGTGCGGCCGGCGCCGAAGCCACGGCCAGAGAACGAGCAGAGGCAGCAAGGCGAGGAAGGGCGCAGCCGACAAGCTGTGCGTCATCCCGCGGTGCCACTCCAGGATGCCGACGTCGCCACCCAAAGCGGCCAGGAAGTCCACGTCCGGGGCGTTGGCCGCTACGAGCGCCACCGCCGTCGCCTGTGGTCGCCACGAGCGAGGCGTCGCGCGGCCGAGCATCAGACCGGTGAGAGTGTGCGTGAGAGGATCCATGAGAGCGGACCGGCGCGGTTCAATCGTAGAAGTTGCGGCGCCAGGCGTGACGCTTCAGCCTCTCGAGCACGCCGGGCTCGAGCGGCCCGAGTCGGCTGGCCCGGCAACTGCTCTCCACCGTCTCGCGCCGCCGCATGCCAGGAATGACGCTCGACACCGCGGAGTGCGACAGGCAAAACCGCAGGGCGATTTCGGCGAGCGTGCCTTCGACACCCTCCAGCTGCTGGCGCAGCGCCGCCACGCGCTCGGCCACCTGCCGCTTCCGGTCACCCCGGAAGTAGCGCTCCCGCCAGTCGCCCGGCGGAAATCGGGTCTCCGGAGTGATCGCTCCGGTGAGGCCGCCCTCATCGAGCGGCACGCGCGCCAGCACGCCCACGTTCAGGGCCAGGCACAGCGGAAACAGGTTCTCTTCCGGTGACTGATCAAAGATGTTGTAGATGACTTGCACGGCGTCGATCAGCCCGGTCTTGAGCACCTCGAGCGCCGAGTCCGGCTCGTGGTCGTTGATCGAGATGCCGAAGGCGCGGATCTTGCCGGAGAGCTTTAGATCGTCGGCGGCGCGGCGCCAGTCGTCGCGATCGATCCATTCCGGATTCCAGACGTGCAACTGCTGAAGGTCGATCGTTTCCCGCTTGAGATTCCGCAAGCTCTGCTCAGTGGAGCGGATGATGTGGTCGTAAGGAAAGACCTGCTCGATGCCTATGCCGGGCCGCGCCGGCCAAAGGTGGTTCTTGGGCGGCACCTTGGTGGCGATGTAGATCCGTCCGCCGTGTTCGCGCACCGCCCGGCCCACCAGCTCCTCGCTGTGGCCGTCGCCGTAGGCCAGGGCTGTGTCGACGAAGTTGACGCCCAGCTCGAAGGCGCGGCGCAGCGCGGCCAGCGACTCCTCATCCCGCGCCCCGATCCACATCGAGCCACCGATCCCCCAAGCGCCGTAGCCGATCTCGCTCACCAGGAACCCTGTGCGGCCCAGTGCCCGATAGCGCATCGCCTCTCATCCTATCAGCCGGGCGGTCTCATTCATTGCGCAGCACCTCAAGCGGCCGATGGCCGAGGATGCGGTAGCTGGCGGCCCACCCCACGCCCGCGGCCAACAGCGCCGTCAAGCCGGCCGCAGCCAGCAGCGGCTCCCAGGCGAAGCGGAATGGCGCCTCCAGCATCCGTACCGGCCACAGCCGCGTGAAGCCGCTGGCGAGCAACCCTCCGGCCAGGCCGGCCACAGCGCCCAGGATGAGAAACTCCACCGAGAAGACGGCGATCACCTGGCGGCGCCTGGCGCCCAGCGTCTTCAGAATCGCCGCTTCGCGGAGGCGCGCGACTCGCGTCCCCGCCACGCTCGAGGCCAGCACCACCGCCCCGGCGAGGATGGCGAAGGCCGCGACGAACCGGACGAGCTGCGCCACCTGATCGAGCACCTCTCGGACGATCGCCAACACTTCGGCCGCATTGATCACCGTGATGGTGGGATAGCGCTGCCAGACGCTGCGCTGGAGCGCGGCGACCGCCTCCGGCCTCATCCGCAGGCCGGCAAAATAGCTTACCGGCACGCCCGCGAGCGCCGGCGGCGCAAAGACGAAGTCGAAGTCCGGTCCGAAGCGCTCCCCCTCGGTCCGGTGGACGCAGGCGACGCGCGCCCGGAAGTCCACGCCGCCCGCCGTCCATTCCATCTCGGAGCCGGGTTTCAGTCCGAGAATGCGAGCCGCTTCCTCGGAGGCGCAGACCGGCGCCGGAGCGCCGGCCCCGCTCATCCAGGCGCCTGCCACCAGAGCGAGCTCCGGCGGCTTTTCCAACGTTGCCACCACGGTCTGGTCGCGCCGGTAGCGTCGGTGCCACCCTTCGAGCGCCAGCTCGGCCACCGGGACGGAGTTCACGGTGCGGATCCGGGCGCGGGTCGAGGCGATCAGGTGCGGCTCGCCTTCCATTCCCTCCTGTCTCCGCAACAGATCGAGCAGGCCTTCGCGCTGATCGCTCGTGATGTTGATCAGGAAAACATTCGGCAGCCGGCGCGGGGCCGACCGCGCCAATTCTTCAAGCAGATTGTGTTGGACGAGGTAGACGCTCAGCGTAAAGGTGACTCCCAGGCCGAGCGAGGCGAGCACCGTCGGCGCATGGCCGCCCGGCCGAAACAGGTTGGCGATGCCGTGCCGGACGACGGCGGGCACCGTGCCGGCGAGCAGCGCCGAAAGCCGCCGCAAGCCGCGCGCAAGCAACCAGGCCAGCAGGCGCAGAGCGAGCAGGCACAGCGCGAACGCCGCCACAAAGATCAAGCTCGTCCGGATCCGCTGCGCTGCGCCGCCGCCGGCGAGCCAGGCCGCCCCGGCGCGCCGAACGCGCTCGCGCAACAGGCGCCTGGCATCGGCCATTTCGCGGCGGAAAAGGATCGCCGGCGCAATCCCGCCCACGAGCGCAAGCCGCGGCACGGTGAAGGCGAGCGCGGTGAGCAACCCCGCGGCCAGGCCTTGAAGCGCCGCCGCCGGGTCAAACGCAGGCGCGGGGCGGAGCGGGATGTATTGCGGCAAGAAGTAGGGGAACGCCGCCTGCACCGCCAGGCCCGCCGGCATGCCGAGCAGGCCGCCCGCCAGTCCGAGCAGCAGAGTCTGAAGTACGAAAATCTGCGTAATTTGGCCGGGACGGCCGCCCAGGCATTTCAGTATGGCGATCGTGTCCATGCGCTGCTCAATGTGCGCGCGCACGGCCATGGCCGCGCCCGAGGCGGCGATCATCAGCGCCAGCAGGCTGACCAGGCTCAGGAAGGTGGTGGCGCGCTCCAGCCCTCGCCGCAGTTGCGGGTGGACCTCCCGGAAGTCGGTGACCAGCGCGTTCGGAAAGACGGCTCGGAGCTCGCGGCGCACTTCGTCGACGCCCGCGCCGGCCGCCGGCAGCTTGAACAGATAGCGCCGGGAGGCGCGGCTGGCGGGTCCGAGCAGCCCGGCCCGCTCGAGTCCCTGGCGACTGATCATGACGCGCGGGCCGACATTCAAACTGCCGGTCAGCCGGTCCGGTTCCATGCGCAAGACGGCGGCAATTCGAAATTGCGCCTGGCCGAGGCGGACCGAATCACCCACGCGCGCCGAAACCCGCAGGAGCAGATCTTCGGAGACCACCACAGCCTCGCCGGTGAGCGCCGAGGCCAGCGCCGCCGGCGGTTCGAGCTTCACTTCACCGTAGAAGGGATAGACCGACGGATCGACCGCCTTGACCGCTGCAAGCACCGGCGGCTCACCTGTCTCGGCGCCGATCATCGAGACCGTCTCGGTGATGCGGGCGATCGCCACGCCGCGGCCCTCCAGCTGCGCGAGCGCCGCCTCTTGCTCGGCGGTCGGCGCCGCGAAGCTGCGTACCAACAGGTCGCCCGCCATCATCGTCCGGGCCTGATCAAGCAACGCCGCTTCAAATGCCCGGCTGAAGGACCGGACTCCGGTGAGGGCGCCCACGCCGGCGGCGATCGCCAGCACGACAAAAGCAAAGCGCGGTGAGGCCGACCGCGCCTCCCGCCAGGCCAGCCTCAGCGCGGTCCGCCAGCCGAATCGGCCCCCGGGCATCCGCCTTCGTCCTCCGCGATGCGGCCGTCCCAAAGCGTGATCCGGCGCTCGGCACGGGCGGCCAGCTCCATGTTATGCGTCACCAGCACGAGCGTCGTCCCCTGAGTCCGGTTCAACTCGGCCAGCAGCTCGAGCACCTGTCGGCCGGTGACGCTGTCCAGGTTTCCCGTCGGTTCGTCGGCCAACAGCAGCCGCGGTCGGCCGATGAAGGCGCGCGCGATCGCCACACGCTGCTGTTCGCCCCCGGACAGTTGGATGGGGTAGTGGTCCAGGCGATCCGCCAGCCCAACTTGCCTGAGAAGCTCGCGCGCGCGTTCCCGGGCGCCGACGCCGTTGCCCGCTAGCTCCACCGGCAGCGCCACGTTCTCCTCGGCGGTCAGCGTCGGGATCAGGTGGTAGGACTGGAAGACGAAGCCGATCTTCCGGCCGCGCAGGCGGGCAAGCGCGTCCTCGCTCATCACAGTGATCTCCTCGCCGTCCAGAAAGATCCGTCCTTCGCTCGGCGAGTCCAGGCCCGCCAGCAGCCCGAGCAGCGTGCTCTTGCCGCTGCCCGAAGGGCCCATGATCGCCAGAAACTGGCCTTCGGGTATCTCGAAGCTGATCCCGCGCAGGATCTCGACCCGGTGCGTGCCGGTGTCGATCGACTTCTTCAGCCCTTCGACTCGGATGATGGGCTCCGCCATGGAACCGAACTTCTCTTCCCCTCATTGTGGCAGGCTGCGCGAGCCGCCGCCTGTGGCATCTTGAGAGAGGTGAAGCGCGCGCTCGGCTTGGTGGCGGCCCTCTGGCTCGGATGCTCCCCAGCGCCGCGGCCGGGGTCCGAACCGAAAGCGCATCCGCAGCCCGCCGATGCCCGGCCGCTGATTGTGGCCTTCGGCGACAGTCTGACCGCGGGCTTTAACGTCGATCCCGGCGAAAGCTACCCCGACTACCTCCAACAGATGCTCGACGCCCACGGCTACCGCTATCGCGTCGTCAATGCCGGCATCAGCGGCGACACCACCGGCGGCGGTCTGGACCGCGTCGATTCCATCCTCGCGATGAAACCGGTGCTGGCCATTCTCGCGCTCGGGGGCAACGACGGGCTCCGCGGCCTTCCTCTGGAGCGCACCCGCGCCAACCTCGACGCCATCGTCGACAAGCTCGCCGCTGCCGGTGTGGTGACAGTATTGGCCGGCATCACGCTTCCGCGCAATTACGGCCCCGACTACATCGCCGGCTTCGAGAAGATCTATCGGGACCTGGCCGAACGCCGGCGGCTGCCTTTCATCCCGTTCTTGCTCGAAGGCGTCGCCGGGGTGCCGGGACTCATGCCGGGCGACGGGATTCATCCTACGGCGGAAGGGAACCGCCGCGTGGCCGAGAGCGTCTTCAAGACCATACAGCCTTTGCTCGACCGCTGAGCCCAAGCGGGGATGCACCCGCCTAAAGCCGGGGATATGATGAAGCAGGTAGAAACCTGGGAGCGACATGGCCGGCGTACCCGATCTTTGGTTGCGGCGCATCCTGCGCGTCCTCTTTGAACGGCGGCGGGCCAGCCGCGGCGAGCTCGCGCGCGCCACGGGTCTGGACGCGGCCAGCGTCGAGAAGGCCCTGCGCCAACTCCTGCGGTGCGGCCTCGTGCGTCGACTCGCCCCGTCCCGTTCCACCTCCGGACGGCGGCGCGATGAGCTGGCGCTCGAAGCGGAGGCGGGTTACTTCGTGGCCGTGGATCTGGAGGGCACCCGGGTCCGGTTCGGCTTGACCAACCTCGTGGCCGACGTCCGCTACCGCTGGGAAGAGCCGGTCGCCTTCGGCTCGCGTTTCGACATGCGCACCTTTGCCCGGGGCGTGGAGAAGGTCCTGAAAAATCTTACCCCGGCCGAGCAAAGCCGTGTGATCGCCATGGGCGTCAGCTACTCGGGCGTCATCGACCGGGAGCGCCGGATCACCGCGGTCAATCTGGGCTGGAAGGATTTCCCGCTCGAGCAGGAGATCGCCTGCGTCGTGGACCTGCCATTCTTCCTGGGAAGCGAGAGCTTCGTCAAGCTCATGGCCGAGCACTGGCAGGGCGCGGCCCGCTCGAGCAGCAACTGCGTTTTCGTCCAAGTGGGCAACGGCGTCGGCTTTGCCGGCCTGGTCAACGGCCACCCGATGCGAGGCCGCGACGGCAACGCCGGCGAGATCGGCCACATCACGGTCGACCCGGCGGCGCCCGATCGGTGCAAGTGCGGCAAGACGGGGTGTCTCGAAGCGATCGCCTCCAGCCCCAACATCGTGCGCCAGTACCGCGAATCGGCGGGACGGAGCCTGCCCAAGGTGCTGCTCGGCGAAGAAGTGATGGAAGTCTTTCATCGGGCCAGAAACCAGGACGCGGCGGCGGTGGCGGTCATCGACCGCGCGGCGCGGTATCTCGGCCTGGCCCTGGCGCATGCGGCCAACCTGCTCAATCCGGAAGTCATCGTTCTGGGCGGCGACCTCATCCACGCCCAGGACCTGTTTTTGCCGCGCATCCGA
>Ga0308391_1000131_pt1 | contig 30794 bp, 29 predicted proteins | sample Hotspr20Samplet1_FD_202363 | JGI IMG/M metagenome (GOLD analysis project Ga0308391, IMG submission 202363) | Hot spring phototrophic mat microbial communities from Octopus Spring, Yellowstone National Park, Wyoming, United States - 20050623_t1 ... | reverse complement strand
GTGCGGGCCATCGTGTGGTAGGCGCGGTTCGGCATCATCGCGATCGCCGAGGCCATCCGGTTCGTCATGTTGAAGAAGGCCGCGACCGCCGCGATGTCCCAGATGTCGCGGTCGGAGAAGCCCACGGCCCGGAGTGCTTCGCGGTCCGGCTCCTCGATCCGGTAGGAGGCCTCCGTGACCTTGGCGGCGAAGTCGAGCATGGCGCGTTGGCGCGGCGGGAGCTCGGCCACCCGGTAATTCATGACGAGCATCTCGCCGAGCTCGGGGTCGCCCGACAGCTCGCGGACCGCGGCGCCGTGCGCGACCAGGCAATAATAACAGCGATTGATGGAGGAGACGACCACCGCGATCATTTCGCGCTCGAGCTTGGACAAGCCCGATTCCCCGAGCATGAGCTCGTTGTACATCGCGGTGAAGCCTTGGAGCTTCTTGTCGTCGAAGCTGTAGGCGACGAGCACGTTGGGGACGAGGCCGAGTTTTTCGACGCATTTGTCCCAGTAGCGGCCGGTCGCCTCGGAGACTTGCTCGCGGGTGGGCACCGGCACTCCGTCGAGGGCGTGGACACGATCGGGCTGCGGCACGGTTCGGCTCCGGCACGGGTGGAAGGCGAGCGCCCTCTAGCCGCTCGGCCGGTCCTCGTCGACGCCGCTGGCGCGAGTGGGCCGAGCCCTTTGCCGTCGTGGGCGCAGCGGGCGGGCCGCGCCGCGCGAGCCGGCGCGCCACGAACAAGGGGCCCGCCGAAGCGGGCCCCCTCCGAGCGAGCCGGGTTCGGCCGGCTCAGGCGCCGATGATGCCGCCGTCCTCGCGGGTGATGACGAGCGTGGCCGAGCGCGGATAGCCCTTCCCGTCCGGCCATTGGCTGCCGAGCTTGCCGGCCGCGAAATCCTCCTTCGAGGTGTGCGCGCCCGGATGCTGGACGTTGACGAACATGGTCTTCTGATCCGGGGTGGTGATCACACCGGTGATCTCCTGACCCGGCGGGCCCACGAGGAAGCGACGGATCTCGCCCGTGTCCGGGTTCGCGCAGAGCATCTGGTTCGAGCCGAAGGGCGCGAGCTTGCCCTTGTACATGTTCTCCTCGCTCATGTCGGTCTGGATCCAGAGCCGCCGGTCGGCGTCGAACCAGAGGCCGTCCGGGCAGGCGAAGATCGCGGTCTCGGCGAGCGGCTTGCCGGCCTTGTCCTTGCTGTCCTTGGTGTCGCCCGCGAGCACGAAGATGTCCCAAGTGAAGCGGGTCGCGGCGTGGTCGTCGCCCGCCTCGCGCCAGCGGATGATGTGGCCGAACTCGTTGCCGGCGCGCGGGTTCGAGGCGTTCACCTGCTCCGCCTTGCGCCGGCTGTTGTTGGTGAGGGTGAAGTAGACGAGCCCGGTTCCCGGATCGACCGCGCCCCATTCCGGCCGGTCCATCTTCGTGGCACCGAGCTTGTCGGCGGCGAGCCGGGTGTTGACCAGCACGTCCGCCTGGCTCGTGAAGCCGTTGGCCCGGGTCAAAGGGCCCTGGCCGAACACGAGCGGCAACCACTCGCCGGTGCCGTCGTCGTTGAACTTGGCGACGTAGAGCGTGCCCTCGTCCAACAGCGCGCCCGAGGCGGTCGCCGGGTCGTAAGGCTTGGCGCTCACGAACTTGTAGATGTACTCGAAGCGCGCATCGTCACCCGAGTAGCAGACCACGGGCTTGCCCGGTACGGCCGGGGCGAAGATCACGCCCTCGTGGGCGAAGCGGCCGAGGGCGGTGCGCTTGACCGGCAGGGCGTTCGGCCGGAACGGGTCGATCTCGACCACCCAGCCGAACGTGTTCGGCTCGTTGCGGTAGTCCTCGATCGGCGAGGCGCCCTTGCTCGAAGCGTCGAAGCGGGCGAACTCGTCGGCGCCGCCGCGCGCCTTCTCCCACCCGTAGCGGGAGACGTCCGTCGGCACACCGTAACGGGCGTGCTCGCGCGGCTGGTCGGGCTTCTGGTCGACCTTGTCGCGGTTGACGAAGTAGCCGGCCCAGTTCTCCTCACAGGTGAGGTAGGTGTTCCAGGGCGTGACACCGTGGGCGCAATTGTTGATGGTGCCACGGGTCCGCGTGCCGTCCGGGCTGTACTTGGTCTTGACGAAGTCCGAACCACGGACCGGACCGCCGATCTCCATGGGCGTCGCGGCGGTGATGCGCCGATTGCGCGGATCGGCGACGACCTTCCACTGCCCGTCGTCGCCGCGCGCGACCCGCACGACGGTGACACCGTGGGCGTTGATCTCCTTGAGGACCTCGTCCGGATCGCGCAGGCCGTCGGGGCCCATCGGCACGTCGTCCGCGCCGAGCGGCTTGCCGACCGCGCTCTTGTGCATGTAGCGCGGCTCGACGTACTCGTGGTTAACGACCAGGAGACCGTCGGTCGAGCTGCCGTCGATCGGGAAGAAGTGCATCCCGTCGTGATGCATCCCGACCTGGCGGGCCTGGTCGGCGCCGCTGTTGTCGAGCGAGAAGGCCGGCGCCTTGCCGTCGATCGGCGTACCCCAGGGGATCAGAACCTGCACCTTGTAGCCGGGCGGCACGGTCACCGTGTCGGCGGTCGAGACCGGGACCGGGGTGAAGCCGATCACGGGACCGGCGGCGGCCGCCGCCTCGCGGCCCAACGTGGCGAGTGCGGTGCTCGAGAACAGCCCGGTGATCGCCGTACCCAGCGCCCCCTTCAACAGGCCACGGCGGCCGAGCCGGGCATCGACGACCTCGGCGAAGGTACGGTTGTCCGAAAAGTTGCTCGGCCGCTCGTCGCCGTGCTCCTCGGGCTCCCAATCGAGCTCGTGGGTGCGATCCATCTCGTCCCTCCTGGCGTGCGGCGTGCGCGCGCCCCCGCGGCGGCGACGCCATCGTCCCCCGCGAGCATCTTGGCGGCGATTCGCGACGGAATTGTTACGTTTCGAAACCGCGCAGCGGGTCGCGGGGGCCGACCTTCCCGCTCAGCGGCCGTCGGTCGGCCGCAAGCCACTGTCCGGGTCGGGGTCGCTCGCGGCCGGATCGAAGGTCGCCCAGCCCACCGGCCGGCCGGTCGGCGGCAGCTCCTTCTGGAGCCGGGCGCGATGGAGGTGCGCTTTCGCCAGCATGTAGGCGGTGACCGGCGCCGTGAGGAAGAGGAAGAGCGTGATCAAGAGCTCGTGGACCGAGACGCGCCCGGTCGTGAACAGGAAGAACAGCATCGAGGCGATCAAGATCCCGCCCACGCCGAGCGTCGTGGCCTTGGTCGGCCCGTGCAGACGCTGCACGAAGCTCGGCAGACGCAAGAGGCCGAACGAGCCCACGAGCATGAAGAAGGAGCCGGCGAGCAGCAGGAGCGCCACCAGCGCCTCGCCCAGGAAGCCGAGAAGTCCGCCGCTCATTCGATCACGTCGCCCCGGAGCATGAATTTGCAGAAGGCGACCGTGCCCACGAAGCCGAGCATCGCGATCAGGAGTGCCGCCTCGAAGTGGATCTGGGTCGCTTGCGCGATGCCCAAGAGCATGATCAAGGCCACGGCGTTGACCACGAGCGTGTCGAGGGCGAGCGCCCGGTCGACCGCATCGGGCCCGAGCCAGAGCCGAACGAGGCAGAAGATCGTGCCGAGGCCGACCGCCGCGAAGCCGACGGCGAGGGCGAACGCGATCATCCGAAGATCTCCAAAAGCCGCCGCTCGTAGCGCCGCTTGATCGTCGCCACCGCGGCCTCCGGGTCCGGCGCGTCGAGGGCGTGGACCAGGAGCGCCCGTCCGTCGGCCGAGACGTCGCAGCTCACCGTGCCCGGGGTCATGGTGATCGTTCCGGCCAAGGTCACGATCGCTTCGGGCACACGCGTGTCGAGCGGCACCACGAGGAAGCGCGAATGCAGCTCCTCGGGCTTTTTGAAGAGGATCAGGTAGGCGACCTGGACGTTCGCCACACAGATGTCCCAGAGCACGAGGAGCCCGTATTCGATCACCGTCGCGGGGGCGCGGATCCCCGGCCGCTCGGGCCAGAAAGGCCGGGTCAAGAGCGGCAGGACGACCCCGAGGAAGAGGCCGAAGAGGACGCTGCCGGCGCTCGGCTCGTTGGCGAGCAGCACCCAGACGACCGTCAAGACGAGGGTGAGCAGCGGGTGCGGGAGGAGGCGGGCGAGCACGGGATCAGCGCTCCGCGGCGCGGGCGAGTGGGCGCGGGCCGAGCACCGCCTCGACATAGCCGGTCCGCTCGTGCAGCTGGGCGGCGGTCGCCTCGAGGCCCCGAGCGATCGGCCCGGCGAAAGCGGCGAGCAGGACCGGAAGGGCCACGATCGCCCCGGTCGCGACCAGCGGCAGCACGGGACGGGCGCGCGGCGGCGGGTCCCCCGCCGGCGGGGGTGCGATCGCGACCGCCTTCCAAAAAAGGAGGCTGCCGGCCCGCGCGAAGGCCAACAGGCTCAAAAGGCTCGTCCCGAGGATCGTGGCCCAGAGCCAGGGCCAGGCGGGGTGGGCGCGCAGCGTGTCGAGGATCCAGAGCTTGCCCAAAAAGCCCGAGAGCGGCGGCAGGCCGGCGGTGGCGATCGCCGCGAGGAGGAAGCCGCCGGCCAACAGGTCGAGCTGGGGGAAGGCCGGTGCCGCCACGAGCGTGTCGCGCACCGGGCCGCGCCGTTCCGCCACGAGATCGGCCAACAGGAAGAGTGCCGCGGCGGCGAGCGTGCTGTGCAGGAGGTAATAGAGGGTGGCCGCGGTCGCTGCGGGGCCCGGCATGGCGAGCGCGAGGAGGAGCGTGCCCATCGACGCGACGACCGAGAACGCGGCGAGCCGCTGCACCGTGCGCGCGGCCAAGAGGCCGATCGTGCCGAGCAGGAGGGTCACCACGGCGGCCGGGACCACCCAGGGCTCGACGAGACCGGCCGCGGGCGAGCCTTCGCCGCCGAAGACCACGAGGTGGACCCGCAGGATCGCGTAGGCGCCGACCTTGGTCATGATCGCGAAGAGGGCCGCGACCGGGGCGCAGGCGACGCCGTAGGTCCCGGGCAGCCAGAGATGCAGCGGCACGAGCGCCGCCTTGACCGCGAAGACGACCAGCAAAAGCGCCACGCCCGTGCGCAAGAGGCCCACTTGCTCCGGTCCGACCTGGCTCGCCTTGACCGCGAGATCGGCCATGTTGAGGGTGCCGGTGACGGCGTAGATCGTGCCGACCGCGAACAGGAAGAGGGTGGAGGCCAGCAGATTGACCGTCACGTATTTGAAGCCGGTGACGAGCCGCGCGGCCCCCGCGCCGTGCAGGAAGAGGCCGTAGGAGGCGATCAGCAGGACCTCGAAGAAGACGAAGAGGTTGAAGATGTCGCCCGTGAGGAAGGCGCCGTTCACGCCCATGAGCTGGAACTGGAAGAGGGCGTGGAAATGCCGGCCCTGCCGGTCCCAGCCCGAGGCGGCGTAGAGCACGACCGCAAGCGCGAGGAGCTGGGTCAAGACGAGCATGAGCGCCGAGAGCCGGTCGAGCACGAGCACGATGCCGAAGGGTGCGGGCCAGTTGCCGAGCAGATAGGCGCGCGGCGTCCCGTCGGCGGCGAGCAGCAGGAGCCCGAGGGCGATCGCGGCGAGCGCGGCGGTCGCGGCGATCGAGAAGGTGCGCTGCAACAGGAGATCGAAACGCGCCGCGAGCACGATGAACGCGGCCACGAGCGCCGGGAGCGCCACGGGTGCGACGATCCAGTGGTTCACCGGCGGCCCTCCGCCCCGGGCTCGCGGCCGTCGACGTGGTCGCTGCCGGCCTCGAGGAAGCCCCTGAGCGCCAGCACGACGACGAGGGCCGTCATGCCGAAGGAGATGACGATCGCCGTCAAGACCAAGGCCTGCGGCAAGGGATCGGTGTAGCCGGGGGCGGCCGGATCGACGATCGGCGGCCGGCCCACGACGAGGCGCCCGGTCGCGAACAGGAAGACGTTGACCGCGTAGGAAAGGAAGGAGAGGCCGAGAACGACCGGGAAGGTGCGGCCGCGCAGGCAGAGATAGACGCCGACCGCGGTCAATACACCCACGCCGCTCGCGACCAGGAGCTCCACCTCAGGCCTCCTGGACCGCGCGCGCGGCAGCCGGAGCGTGCGGGCTCGGGGCGGGCGCTTCGCTCGGCGGCGAGGGCTCGGGGACCGAGTCCATGGCCGTGGGCGCCCCCGTCTGCGGCTCGGCACGGGCCGCCACGCGCGCCATGTTGGCGAGCACGAGCACGCCGACGACCGTCGAGAACACGCCGAGGTCGAAGAGCATGGCGGTCGCGAGCTCGACCTCGCCCACGAGCGGCAGGTGGAGATAGCCGTAGTTGCTCGTGAGGAACGGCCGGTCGAACAGCCAGCTGCCCACGCCCGTGGCGGTCGCGACGAAGACGCCGAAGCCCACGAGGGCGTGATAATCGATCCGGGTGCGGGCCCGCGCCCAGGCCCAGCCCGAGGCCATGTACTGGACGATCAAGGCCACGCCGACCACGAGGCCGGCGATGAAGCCGCCGCCCGGCTGGTTGTGGCCGCGCAGGAAGATGTAGACCCCGACCATCAGCGCCAAGGGCAGCATGATGCGGGTGGCGACGACCAGCATCATCGGATGCCGGTCGGCCGCCTCGGGTCCGTGCGACCAGGTCCGCAGCCGCTCCACGGCGGCCCCCCGGAAGGTGCTGTCGAGTACCGCGAAGATGGCGAGTGCGGCGATGCCGAGCACGATGATCTCGCCCAAGGTGTCGTAGCCGCGGAAATCGACCAGGATCACGTTGACGACGTTGGTGCCGCCGCCGCCGGGCTTCGATTCGGCCAGGTGATAGGCCGAGATCGAGGGCAGCGCGAAGTCGGATGTCAGGATCGCCCAGAGGAGCCCGGTCACGCCGAGCCCGGCCATGGCCGCGATCGCCGCGTCGCGGCCGCGGCGGGCGGCCCCGCTCTCGCGCGGGCTCTCGGGCGGCAGATAGTTGAGCGCCAAGAGCAGGAGCACGGTCGTGACGATCTCGACCGAAAGCTGGGTGAGCGCCAGGTCGGGGGCGGAGAACCAGACGAAGGTCAAGGAGACGATCAGGCCCACCACGCTCGTGACGATCAAGGTGAGGAGCCGCTGGTGGTGGAAGGCCGCGACCGCAAGCGCGGCGGCGATCGCCCCGGCCCACAACAACACGGCGAGCGGTGCCATGGCGAGCCCGGGCCGCTGACCCGGTCCGATGCCGCCCCAGCCCGTCGCGAGACCCACCGCCAGGATGGCGAGGAGCGACCAGGCGACCATCCGTTGCAGCCGTTCGTCGTGGATCGCCTCGCTCGCAGCGCGTGCGCCGATTGCGAGCGCGTCCACCGTGGCCTCGAACATCCGCTTCGCCTCGGGCCGCCACAGCGCCTCGCGCAGCGTCACGAGCGGGCCGAAGGCGGCGAGCAGGACGAGCCCGGCCAACAGCGCGATCCCGCTCGCCATGAGCGCCGGTGTGACCCCGTGCCAGAGCTTCAGGGTGACTTCGGGTGCCGCCCCGGCGGTCACCGCGCCGGCCGCCAGGCGCACGAGCGGCCCGGCGACCGGCTCGGCCAGGATCCCGATCACGACGACGGCCGCGACCAGGACGGCCACGGGCAGCCACATGCCGGTAGGCGGATCGTGCGGGCGGTGTGGATAATCGTCGCGAACGGGGCCCAAGAACACATGGAGGATGTAGCGGAAGGAATAGGCGACCGAACAGGTGGCCGCGGCCACGGCGAGCAGGGGGAAGAGACGGCCCGTCTCCCACCATTCGGTGTGCAGGGCCTCTTCGAGCATCAGCTCCTTCGACAGGAAACCGTTCAAGGGCGGGATGCCGGCCATCGAGAGGGAGGCGAGGATCGCGAGCGTGCCGGTGATCGGCATGAGCTGGAACAGGCCGCCGAGCCGGCGGGCGTCGCGGGTGTGGGCCTCGTGGTCGACGATGCCGGCGGTCATGAAGAGTGCGGCTTTGAAGCTCGCGTGGTTGAGCACGTGGAAGACCGCGGCGAGCGCAGCCGTGCCCGTGCCGAGCCCCAAGAGCATCGTCACGAGGCCGAGGTGGCTCACCGTCGAGAAAGCCAAGAGGGCCTTGAGGTCGTCCTTGAAGATCGCGATCCAGGCGGCGATCAGCATGGTCAAAAGGCCCGTGCCGGCGACGATCAGGAACCAGGCCTCGGTCCCGGAGAGGACGGGCCAGAGCCGGCCGAGCAAGAAGAGCCCGGCCTTCACCATGGTCGCCGAGTGCAGATAGGCCGAGACCGGGGTAGGTGCCGCCATCGCGTGCGGCAGCCAGAAATGGAACGGGAACTGGGCGGATTTGGTGAAGGCGCCGAGCAGCACGAGGAGGAGGATCGGCAGGTAGAGCGCCGAGCCGCGGATCGCCTCGCCGCGCTCGAGGATCGTCGTGAGCTCGTACGAGCCCGCGACCTCGGCCAGGAGCAACAGGCCGGCCAAGAGCGCGAGGCCGCCGGCACCGGTGACGACGAGCGCCATCCGGGCACCTTGCCGACCTTCCGGCAGATGCCGCCAATAGCCGATGAGCAGGAACGAGGAGAGGCTCGTGAGCTCCCAGAAGACCACGAGCAGGAGCACGTTGTCGGCCAGCACGATGCCGACCATCGCCCCCTGGAAAAGGAGCAGGAAGGCGTAGAAACGCCCCATCGGGTCGTCGCGCGAGAGATAGAATCGCGCGTAGGCGATGATCAAAAGGCCGATCCCGAGGATCAGGAAGGCGAAGAAGAAGCCGAAGCCGTCGAGGAAGAAGCTCGCCTCGAGCCCGGCCTGCGGCAGCCAGGGAACACTCGCGCGGACCACCTCGCCGCGAAAGACGGCGGGGACCTGGACGAGCAGGAGCGCCAAGGCCAGGGTGGTGACGGCGCCGGTCGCGAGCGCGCAGACGTTCCGCCCCGAGCGGATCAGCAGCGGCGGCAGGACCGCGCCCAAGAAGGGCAACAGGGCGATCAAGGCGAGGTTCATCGGCCGCGCTCGGGCGCTCCCGGGACACGAGGCGGCCGAGGCGTTCCCCGACCGGACCCGCTCTCCGAGTAGGCAGCGCCGGCCCTCCGGTCAACGCGCGACGGGCCGATCCGCTGCGCAGACGACCTCAAAAGCCCAGCGCCAACCCGTCCTTGCGCGGATCGCTCGCGCCCACGAGCACGCCGCGCTTGCGGTCGATCAAGATCGCCTGGGCCCCGCCCAACGGAGCTTCGGGCTCCAGGATCGCGTGCCCCTTGGCTTGCAGCCCGGCACGCGCCGCGGCCGGCACCCGCCGCTCGACCTCCATGTCGAAGGGGTAGGCCGACACGCGCGGCAGCTCGACCGCCGCCTGCGGGTCGAGCCCGTGGTCGACGATCGCCGAGAGCAGCTGGGCTTGGCCCATCGGCTGGAAATGCCCGCCCATGACGCCGAAGGCGAGCCAGGCCTCGCCGCCCTTGAAGGCCATCGCCGGGATGATCGTGTGCATCGGCCGCTTGCCCGGGCCGATCGCATTCGGGTGCGCCGGGTCGAGGCGGAAGGACTTCCCCCTGTTGTGGAACAGGACACCGGTCTCCGGACAGCAGATTCCCGATCCGAACGATTCGAACAGCGAGTTGATGAGCGAAACGGCGTTCAGGTCGCGGTCGACCACCGCGAGGTAGGTCGTATCCTTGTGCGGCTCGAGCAGCGGCGGCGGCAACTCGCCGAGGACCCGCTCCGGGTCGATCCGCTCGCGCAGCCTTGCCGCGTAGGTCTTGTCGAGCAGCCGCTCGACCGGCACCGGCACGGCGGCCGGGTCGGCCAGCAGCGCGTCGCGGTCGCGGAAGGCGAGCTTGCTCGCCTCGGCGAAGAGATGGAGCCGCTCCGCGCCGAGCGCATCGAGCGTGCCCAAGGGCCAGCCTTCGAGCAGGTTCAAGAGCTGCAGGGCCACCACCCCCTGGCCGTTGGGTGGGCACTCGTAGACCCGCACGTCGCGGTAAAGCGTGTGGATCGGCTCGACCGCCTCGGCGGTCTGGCCGGCGAAGTCGGCCTCCTCGTGCAGACCACCCGCGGCGCGCAGGGTGGCGACCATCTTGGCCGCGAGCTCGCCCTCGTAGAAGGCGGCCACACCCTTCTCGGCGATCGTCTCGAGGGTGCGGGCGAGGACCGGGAAGCGCATCACCCGGCCCTCGGCCGGCGGCCGGCCGCCGGGCAGGTAGAAGGCCTTGGCGCCCTCGCTGCGCTCCAGCGTGCCGACCGCCCGGCGCCAGTCGAAGGCCACCCGCGGGGTCACCGGGAAGCCCTCCGCGGCGAGCCGGATCGCCGGCCGCAGGAGGTCGCCGAGCGGCCGCGTGCCGAACCGCTCGGCCAGGAGCTGCCAGGCGCGCAGCGCTCCCGGCACGGTCACCGCGTGCGGGCTGCCGGCGCCGATTTCGCGCAGGCCCTCGCCCACGAGCCGCTCGACGGTCGCCGCGGCCGGCGCCCGGCCCGAGCCGTTGATCGCCACCACGCCGCCCGAGGCCGGCGCCACGAGCGCGAAGCAGTCGCCGCCGATCCCGGTCATCGCCGGCTCGACCACGCACTGCACGGCGACCGCGGCCAGGGCCGCATCGACCGCGTTGCCGCCCGCGCGCAACACGTCGAGCGCCGTGAGCGTCGCGAGCGGCGTCGAGGTCGCGGCCATCCCCTGGACACCATAGGCCGTCGAGCGGCCGAGCAGGTGGAAGTCGCGCATCGCTCTCTCCCCGGGACGCCGCCTCGCCCGGGCGGCGCCGCGCTTCTAAGGGTCGCCCACTCTCCCGCCAAGCCGAGGGCCGACCGGCCGTGTCACTCCCGATGGTAGGGGTGACCCGCGAGGATGCTGTGCGCACGGTAGAGCTGCTCGACCAGGACGAGGCGGGCGAGCTCGTGCGGCAAGGTGAGCCGGCCCAAGGCGAGCACGAGGTCGGCCCGCTCGCGGACCGCCGGATCGAGCCCGTCGGGCCCGCCGATCGCGAAGGCCACCGCGCGCCGCCCCTCGTCCCGCCAGCGGCCGAGCCGTTCCGCGAAGGCGCGGCTCGAGAGCGGCGTCCCGCGCTCGTCGAGGGCGACGAGCGGTACGTCGGGCGGGACCGCGGCGAGGATCGCCCGCCCCTCCTCGGCCCGCCGCCGCGCCGGATCGGCCCCCTTGGCCTCGAGCTCGCGGATCTCGACCGCCCAGGGCAGCCGCGCGAGATAGCGTTCGATCAAGGTGCCGAGCGCCGGATCGCGGCAACGGCCGACGGCGAGCAAGAGGCAGCGCACGATCGGCCGGCCTCACGGGCCGGCGGCGGCGACGCGCGTCGGCGGCAGGAGCGACCAGAGCTTCTCGATGTCGTAGAGCGCCCGGGCCTCGGCGCGGAAGAGATGGACGATCACGTCGCCCGCGTCGATCAGCACCCAGTTGGCCTGCGGGTCGCCGAGCCCTTCGGCCGACGCCGCGCCGTGGCCGGCTTCTTTCATCCGCTCGAGCAGCTTCTCGGCCATCGAGGCGATGTGCCGGCTCGAGGTGCCGGTCGCCACCACCATCCAATCGGCGATCTCGGTCTTCCCCTCGAGCGGGATGACCACCGGCTCGATCGCCTTGTCGTCCTCGAGCGAGCGGCGCACGAGGTCCAAGAGCTGGTCGGTCGGCAAAAAGCTCAAGGGTCGCGACGGAGGTTCCTGTCCGTCGCCGCGTTCGGTGTCGTCGATCGCTCCCCCTCCCCGCCCGGGGCCGGCAGCGGCAAGCGGCCCGCGCGAATGGCCGTGCTCGAGGCCGGGTGCGGTCGGATCACGAGGAACGTCCAGGCCGGCGGCGACAGCTCGGGCAACTCGTGCGCCCGCGTCGCCTCGACCCGGGCGGCCGCGAACCGCCGCGCCGCCGTCCCGGCCAAGGCAGCACGACAATAAGGATCGCGGGCGACCACGGCAACCGGCACCCGTCGCATGATCTCCACCCAGTGCCGCCAGCGCGGGAGCTGGATCAGGTTGTCGGCTCCCAGGAGGAGCACGAAACGGTGACGCCGCCAATGGGCGAGCCGGCGCAAGAGATCGACCGTGTAGACCGTGCCGAACCGGCGCTCGAGGTCGAGCACGCGGATCCGCGGATGGCGAGCTGCGGCCCGTGCCGAGGCGAAGCGCTCGGCGAACGGCGCCATGCCGGCCACCGGCTTCAACGGGTTCTGCGGACTCACGAGCCACCAGACGGAGTCGAGCCCGAGGCGTTTCAGCGCCTCGAGACTGGCGTAGAGATGCCCCTCGTGGGCCGGATTGAAGGACCCGCCGAGGAGCCCGACCCGCAGCGGTCGCCCGGCCGGAACGGTCGGCTCCGCCTCGTCGAGCGGCAACAGCACCCGGACCCGGCGGCGCAGACCCCCGGTCGGATCGGGCGGGGGCGCGGGCCCTTCGAAGCTCACCCCGGCCGACACTGGCCCGTGCCGCGGACCAGGTATTTGAAGGTCGTGAGCTGCTCGACGCCGACCGGGCCGCGGGCGTGCAGGCGGCCCGTGGCGATGCCGATCTCCGCCCCCATCCCGAACTCGCCCCCGTCGGCGAACTGGGTGCTGGCGTTGTGCATCACGATCGCGCTGTCGACCCGGGCGAGGAAGGTCTCGGCCGCCACCCGGTCCTCGGCGACGATCGCCTCGGTGTGGTGCGAGCCGTAGCGCTCGATGTGGGCGATCGCTTCCTCGAGCCCGCCCACGACCTTCACGGCCAAGATCGCATCGAGATATTCGGTGTACCAGTCCTGCTCGCTCGCCGGCACGGCACGCGGCTCGAGCGCGCAGGTCTCCGGGCAACCGCGGATCTCGCAACCGCGCAGGATCAGGGCATCCAGCACCGGCGGCAGGAGCCGCGCGGCCGCGGCCCGGTCGCACAAAAGCGTCTCGGTCGCGCCGCAGATCCCGGTCCGCCGGAGCTTGGCGTTGAGCGTCACGGCCACGGCCATGTCGAGGTCCGCGCTCGCGTGGAGATAGGTGTGGCAGTTGCCCTCGAGATGCGCGAGCACGGGGATCCGGCTCTCGGCGTAGACCCGCTCGATCAGCGACTTGCCGCCGCGCGGCACGATCACGTCGACGAACTCGTTCATCCGCAAGAGATGGCCGACCGCGGCGCGGTCGGTCGTGGGCACCGCCTGGATCGCCGCCGTGGGCAGCCCCGCCGCCTCGAGCCCCGCATGGAGGCAGGAGAGGATCGCCCGGCTCGACCGGAAGCTCTCGCTGCCACCCCTGAGGATCGCGGCGTTGCCGGCCTTGAGGCAGAGCCCGCCCGCGTCGGCGGTGACGTTCGGCCGGCTCTCGTAGACGATCCCGACGACACCGAGCGGCACCCGCACGCGGGCGATGTCGAGCCCGTTGGGCCGGGTCCAGCGGGCGAGCTCGACGCCGACCGGGTCGGGCAGCTCGGCGATCTCTTCGAGGCCCCGGGCGATCGCCTCGATCCGCTTCTCGTCGAGCATCAGCCGGTCGAGCATCGCTTTGCCGAGCCCGCGCGCCTCGGCCTCGGCCAGGTCCTCACCGTTGACCGCGAGGATGTGGTGGCGGCGGGTCCGGAGCTCGGCCGCCGCGCGCCGCAGCGCCGCGTCCTTGGCCGCGCGCGGCACCGTGGCGAGCAGCCGCTGCGCCTCCCGCGCGGCACGGCCGAGCTCGCGCATCGCCGTCTCGAGATCCTCGTCGAAGCGGCTCGCCATGGCGTCCTCCTCCACCCGCCGCGCCGCCTAGCACCAGGCGCGGCCGCCCGCCAAGCGGCGGCTCAAGGCAGGGGCAGGGGCAAGGGCAGCGCCATGGGTCGCATGAGCCCGCGCATCACCTGCTGCTTGAGCACCGGCAGCGCGCCGAGCAATCGGAGCCCGAGCGTGCGGGCGAGGCGGACCGGGGCGAAGTCGCTCGCGGCCGCGGCGGCGAGCCCCTCGGTCACCGCGAAGCGGGCCCGGATGTCGGCGAGCCGGGCGCGCTCGTAGGCGAGCAGGACCTCGGCCGACCAGGGCGCGATGTCTCGGTCGCGCGCCCACTCGACGCGTTCCGCCAAGACCGCCACGTCGCGCAGCGAGGTGTTGAGCCCCTGCGCCCCGACGGGCGAGAGGGCGTGCGCCGCCTCGCCGAGGAGCGCCGCGCGCGGTGCCACGAGCCGGTCGGCCACCGAGCCCACGAGCGGATAGCCGTCGCGGCGGTCGATCTCGCCCACCTCTCCGAGCCAGGGCCGGACCCGCCGCTCGAGTTCGGCGCGGAACCCGGCCTCGCTCAGGCCCAAGAGGCGCTTCGCCTCGGCCTCGGGTTCGACCCACACCAGGCTCGAGCGGTCGTCCGGGAGCGGCACCATGGTGAAGGCACCGCCGGGACGGTGCAGCTCGATCGAGACGTTGCCGTGCGGCCGACTGTGGGCGAAGCTCGTGCCGATCGCCATCCGGCCGGTCGGCCGCTCGCTGGCGGTGATCCGCAAGGCCCGGCGGACCGCGGATCGCCGCCCGTCGGCGGCGACGACGAGCGCCGCCCGGAGCGTTCCTCGACCGTGGACGATCAGGAGATGGTCGCGCCCGCGGACCACGTCCTCGACGGGGGCGTCGCCGACGAGCTCGGCCCCCTCTTCGCGCAAGGCGTCGAGCAGGAGGCCGCGCAGCCGCCCGATCCGCACGTTGCGGCCGAACTCGGCAAGCCCGATCTCGCTCGCTTCGAACGTGACGTCCGCTTCGGGCTCGGCGTCGTCGTGCGGGAGGCTCACGAGGCGGAGCCCGCGCAAAGGCGCGCTTTCCGCCGCGAGCTCGCGCCAGATCCCGAGGCGGTCGAGGAGCTCGATCGAGGGCTGCAGGAGTGCCACCGTCCGCCCCTCTTCGGGCAGCGGGGCGCCGGGCGCCGGCAGCGGGCGGGCATCCAGCAGGGTGACGGCGCAGCCCGCGCGGGTGAGCGCCAGGGCCGCGGCGAGCCCCGCCGGCCCGGCACCCACCACGGCGACGCGCGGCCGCGCCGCGCCCGCGCTCTCGCTCTGCACCCCGCCCCGCCCGCGCTCGCTCATGCCGCCGAGGTAGGTCCGACCGCCGAACCCGGCAAGGCGACGGCCGCGCCCGGTCGGCGCCGGGCGCCCGGCCGGGTGCCGCGCCGCAGCGTCCGGGCTCAAAGGAGGACGAGGTCGTCGCGGTGGACGAGCTCGTCGCGGCCCCGCCAGCCGAGCCGGGCCTCGATCTCCTCGGTCCTCGCCCCGAGGAGCCGCTCGGCGTCGGCGGCGTCGTAGGCGACCAGGCCCTTGGCCACCGCCCGCCCGTCGGGGGCCCGCACGAGCACCGCATCGCCCTTCTCGAAGCGGCCTTCGATCCGCGTGACCCCGGCCGGCAGGAGCGAGGAGCCGCGTTCGAGGGCCGCGACCGCGCCGGCGTCGAGCCAGAGGGTCCCGGTCGGCGCGAGCGCCCCGGCGATCCAGTCCTTGCGCGCGCGACGCGGGCTCGTGGCGGCGGGAAAGAGCGTGCAGCGGGCCCCCTCGGCGAGGGCGGTGAGCGGCCGCTCGACCGCCCCGGCGGACAGCACCACCGTGCAGCCGGCGCGGGTGGCGATCTGCGCCGCGGCGAGCTTGCTCACCATCCCGCCGGTCCCGGCGCTTGTGCCGGCACTGCCGGCCATCGCCTCGATCTCGGGGCTGATCGCCTCGACCAGCGGGACGTGGGCGGCCGTGGGGTCGCGGCGTGGATCGGCCGTGTAGAGCCCGTCGACGTCGGACAAGAGCACGAGCGTCTCGGCCGAGATCATGACCGCGACCCGGGCCGAGAGCCGGTCGTTGTCGCCGAAGCGGATCTCGGTCGTGGCGACCGTGTCGTTCTCGTTGACGACCGGCACCGCGCCCAGGCGCAAGAGCGTGTTCATGGTCGCGCGACCGTTGAGGTAGCGGCGCCGATCCTCGGTGTCGGCGAGCGTCAAGAGCACCTGCGCGGCCTCGAGCCCGACCCCTTCGAGGGCCACCTGCCAGGCCCGGGCGAGGCGGATCTGGCCGGCCGCCGCGGCCGCCTGTTTCTCCTCGAGGCGGACCGGCCGGCGCGGCAGGCCCAGGACCCGCCACCCCAGCGCGATCGCCCCCGAGGTCACGACGGCGACCTCCTGCCCACGGTCGCGCGCGCCGCGGATGTCGCGCGCGAGCGCCTCGAGCCAGCTGCGGCGGACCGTCCCGTCCGGCCGCACGAGCAGGGAACTCCCGACCTTGAGCACGAGCCGCTTGGCGGCGAGTGCCCGCTCGAGCCGCGCCCTCACGCGGCTGCCCGGCGTTCGGCGCGTGCCCCGCGCACCCGCTCGAAGGCCTCGTGCAGCACCGGCTCGAGCCCCTGCCCCGCGGTCGCCGAGATCGGGTGCACGGGCCGGCCGGCGGCCTTCTCGAGAGCACGGCGTTTGCGGGCGATCGTCGCGCGATCGAGCGCGTCGCACTTCGACAGGCAGAGGATTTCCGGCTTCTGCGCGAGGCCGTGGCCGTAGGCCTCGAGCTCGCGGCGGACCGTCCGCCAGGCCCGGACGACCTCGCGCTGCGTCCCGTCGACGAGGTGGATCAGCACGGCGCAGCGCTCGACGTGGCCGAGGAAGCGGTCGCCGAGCCCCTTGCCCACGCTCGCGCCCTCGATCAGCCCGGGGATGTCGGCGATCACGAAGCTGTCGTGGTCGACGACCACCGTGCCGAGCTTGGGTTCGAGGGTGGTGAAGGGGTAGTCGGCGATCTTCGGCCGCGCCCGACTCACCGCCGCGAGGAAGGTCGATTTGCCGGCGTTCGGGAGGCCCACGAGGCCGACGTCGGCCAAGAGCTTGAGCTCGAGCCAGATCCAGCGCTCCTCGCCGGGCTCCCCCGGCTCGGCACGGCGCGGGGCGCGGTTGGTCGCGCTCTTGAAGTGCAGGTTGCCGCGGCCGCCGCGACCACCCCGGCAGACGATCACCCGCTGGCCCGGCTCGCAGAGATCGAAGAGGAGGGTGCGGTGATCGTCGGCGAAGATCTGGGTGCCCACCGGCACGCGCAGCACCACGTCCGCGCCGTCGCGGCCGGTGCGTTGGCGGCCCATCCCGTTCTGCCCCCGCTCGGCTCGGAAATGCTGCTGGTAGCGGAAGTCGATCAAGGTGTTGAGGTCGGGGTCGGCCACCACCACCACGTGGCCGCCGCGGCCGCCGTCGCCCCCGTCCGGCCCGCCGAACTCGACGTACTTCTCGCGCCGGAAGCTGACGCAGCCGTCGCCGCCATCGCCACTTCGGACCCAGATCTTGGCCGAATCGAGAAAGCGCATCGTCGCCGCCGAGCGAGCCGCGCCCGGCCCTCGTGCGCCGGCCGACCGCCGCTACTCGGCGGCGACCGGCTCCGGCACGACCATCACGTAGGACCGGCCGTCGTGCCCCTCCTTGAAGCGGACCCGACCCTCGATCTTGGCGAAGAGCGTGTAGTCACGGCCCATGCCCACGCCCGGGCCCGGATGCCATTTCGTCCCGCGCTGCCGGATCAGGATGTTGCCCGGGATCACGTGCTGGCCGCCGAACTTCTTGACGCCCAGCCGCTTGCCCGCGCTGTCGCGCCCGTTGCGCGAGCTGCCACCCGCTTTCTTGTGCGCCATGGTCGTCTCCTCAGGCCGCGTCCGGCCGGGCGATCTCGGTGATCCGGACGACCGAGATGTCCTGGCGATGGCCGGTGCGCCGCCGGTAGTTCTTCCGCCGCTTCTTCTTGAACACGATGATCTTGGGCCCACGGGTCTGCTCGAGGAGCGTGCCCAAGACCTTGGCCCCTTCGACCAGCGGCGTGCCGACGATCGGCTGTTCGCCCCCGACCATCAACACCTGGTCGAATTCGACCGTCTGGCCGGCCTCGCCCGGCAGCCGTTCGATCTTGATCACGTCGTTCTTGGCGACGCGGTACTGCTTGCCGCCGGTGCGGATGACTGCGTACATGGTCGGAAGCGCCCGAAGTCGGAACGAGCCATCGTGCCGCGCCGTCGGCTTCGAGCGGCGCGAGTGCGCACTATAGCCGGGGCCTCGACCCTGTCAACGCGCCTCGCCGGGCCGCGAACCGAGTGCTAGACTGCCATGGAGGGCCGGCCGCGCGGCCCCCGGAGTGTGGGATGTCGGCTGCGACCGTCCTCCCCGACCTCACCAACGCCGAGGCGTTCGTCGCTTGGATGGCGCGCCAGCCCGTGCGACACGAGATGGTCGAGGGCCGTCTCGTGATGATGGCGGGCGGCTCCAACGCGCATGTCACGATCGCCGGCAACCTCCTCGTGGCACTGCGGAGCCGCCTGCGCGGGGGCCCCTGTCGCCCGTTCGGCTCGGACTTCATGGTCGAGCTCGACCCGCGCAACCGCTTCTATCCGGACCTGTCCGTGGCCTGGGGCGAGACCCGCGACTGGACCGACCGGCCGATCCTCGTGGCCGAGGTGCTCTCGCCCGCCACGCGGCGTTTCGACCTTTCGGTGAAGCTGCCGCGGTACCTCGCCTGCCCCGGATTGCGCCACGTCCTCTACCTGGAGCCCGACCGCCCGCTCGCCCGCCTCTGGGTGCCGGGCGAGCCGCCGGGCGATCCCGCGATCGTGGCCGGCCTCGACGCCCGCCTGCTCCTTCCGGGCCTCGGCCTCGAGCTGCCGATGGCCGAGCTCTACGAGGACGTCGCGCTGGGTTGACCCCGCCCCGGTTCACGCCGCCGCGACGGCTCGGGCCCGGGCGATTGCGCCCGCCTCGACCACCGGCTCCAGCCAGACCGCCGTGTCGTGGATCGCCGCACCGCCCGATGGTGGCGAAGGGTCGGCGCCGATCAGGGCGTTGATGCCAATGCCCCCCTCCCAATATCGGTTCGGCCAGATGCTCTCGACCACGATCGTGTCGCGGTGCTGACCCGCGCGCGCCGCGACGTGGACGGTCACGACCCCGCGTTCGTTGCCGAGCCGCACGCGATCGCCGTCGACGAGGCCGAGCTCGGCCATCACTTCGGGATGGAGCAGCGCGGTCGGCCGTCCCTCCCGGCGAAGGCTCGACGCCGTCTCGGTGAAGCTCGTGTTGAGGAACTGGCGGGCCGGGGCCGCCACGAGCCGGAACGGCTTGGCCGGGGTGACCTCGTCGATCACCGGCAGGTGATCCGGGAGCTTCGGCATGAGATGGCCCATGGGCCCCATCGCCGCCCAGTCGGGACGGAAGCGGAACTTGCCGTCGGGGGTGGCGAACCCGTTGCGGAAATGCGCCGTGGCCTCGTCCGGGAGCGCGTCCCAGCCGCCCGCGGCGTGGACCGTCTCGGCATCCGGCCAGCCGGAGCGGCGCAACAGATCGTCGAGGATCTGCCATTCGCTCATGTGGAAGCCCGGATGTTCGGCACCGAGCCGCTTAGCGAGCTCGCAGACGACCCAATGGTTCGAGCGGCACTCGGCGTAGGGCTCGAAGATCTTCTTGTGGATCTGGATCCGCGAATGCGCGCTCGCCTGATAGATGTCGTCGTGCTCGAGGAACATGGTGGCCGGCAGCACGATGTCGGCCATCTGGGCGGTCTCGGTCAAGAATTGCTCCTGCACGACAACGAACAGGTCCTCCCGGGCGAAGCCCCGGTGCACCTTGGCGAGCTCCGGGGCGATGCACATGGGGTTCGTGCTCTGGATCAGCATCGCCGTGACCGGCGGGCCGCCCTGGAGCGCGTCCCTCTCGCCCATGAGGATCGGGCCGATGCGCGACTGGTCGAGGGCCCGGGTCGTGGGATCGAGCACGTCCAGCCCCTCGAGCACGGTTTTGTCCCAATGGTAGAGGTCGCCCATGTTGTAGAGGGCGCCCCCACCCGGATGCTGCCAGGCGCCGGCGATCACCGCGAGGCAGGAGGCGGCGTGCATCACCGCGGCCCCGTTGCGCGAGCGGGTGAAGCCGAAGCCGAGCCGCAGCCAGCTGCGCTTGGTGCTGCCGTAGAGCCGGGCGAAGGCCCGGATCGTCTCGGCCGGAAGGCCGGTGATCGCGGCTGCCCATTCGGGCGTGCGGCTGCGGAAATGCGCCCGCAGCTCGCCCACGGGCGTGTCCGAGACCCGCTCGAGATAGGCGAAATCGGCGAAGCCCTCCTCGAAAAGAACGTGCGCCACGGCGCAGGCGAGCGCGCCGTCCGTCCCGGGCCGGGGGGCGAGGTGCAGGTCGGCCTGCTCGGCGGTGGCCGAGCGGTAGGGGTCGATCACCACGAAGGACGCCCCCCGCTTCTTGGCCCGGGCGACGTGGGTCATGAGGTTGACGTGGGTGTGGACCGGATTGCAGCCCCAGACGACGAGGAGCTCGGCGTGTTCGGCGGCCTCCGTGGCCGGCACCCCCCAGCGCTTGCCGTGACCGGCCCGCCAGCCCGTGTCCGAGAGCAGCACGCAGATCGTCGAATAGAACCGGCTGTAGCGCTTGGCATGGGTCAGCCGGTTGATGCCGTCGCGGTTCACGAGGCCCATGGTCCCGGCGTACCAATAAGGCCAGACGGTCTCGGGCCCGAACCGCCGTTCGGCGGCCAAGAACCTCTCCGCCGCCCGGTCGAGGGCCTCCTCCCAGGAGATGCGGCGGAATTGGCGCGAGCCCTTGGGGCCGGTGCGCATGAGCGGGAAGCCGAGCCGGTCGGGGTGGTGGTAGCGTTCGGCGTAGCGCGCGACCTTGGCGCAAATCACGCCCGCGGTGAACGGGTTGCGCTCCGAGCCCTTGACCTTGCCGAGCCGGCCTTCGGCCGTGCGCTCGACCTCGAGCGCGCAGACGCTCGGGCAGTCGTGCGGGCAGACGCTCGCGTGGAAGGTCGATCCGCTCATCGAAGGCTCCCGCCGCCCGGAAGATGGGCGAGCTCGTCGGTCCGAGCATCGGCGCACCCGCACGCCCGGGCAAGAGCAGGCTCGAGCCGGGCTCAGACGACCCGGTGCAAGAGCTCGGCGCCGGCCGCGAGCCGGCGAGCGTTCTCGACCGCCACGGCGAGCGAGCGGCGCAGCGTCTCGGGGGTGAGCCAGGCGAGGTGCGGGGTGACCACGACCTCCGGCCGCGAAAGCAGCGGGTGGTCGGCCGGCACGGGTTCGCGCTCGAACACGTCGAGCCCGGCGCCGGCCAGATGGCCGTCGGCGAGCGCCAGGAGGAGGGCCGGCTCGTCCACGAGGCCGCCGCGCGCGGTGTTGATCAAGATCGCCCCGCGCTTCATCCGGGCGATCCGTTCGGCGGAAAGGAAGCCCGCGGTCTCGGCGGTCAAGGGCAGGTGCAAGGAGACCACGTCGCTCGTGGCCAAGAGCTCGTCGAGCGGCAGGAAGCGGGCGGGCGCGTCCGGCTTCTCGCGGCGGCTCCAATAAACGGGCTCGGCACCCATGGCGGTGAGCACCGGGGCCAAAAGGCGCGGCACGGCCCCCATGCCGAGCAGCCCGACCCGCCTGCCGCCGAGCTCGCCCAGCCGGTCGGCGAGATCCTCCGGCAGCGCCCAGCCGCGACCGGCCCGGGTCTCGCGGTCGAGCCAGGCGATCCGCCGCAAGACCGCGAGCAGGAGGCCCAGGGTGAGCTCGGCGACCGCCCGGCTGTTGGTGCCGGGCATGTTGCAGACCGCGATGCCGCGGGCGCGGCAGGCCTCGAGGTCGATGGTGTTGACCCCGACCCCGATCTTTTGGACGAGCCGCAGCCGCGGCGCCGCCTCGAGCAGGGCCGCGGTCACGGGCTCCAGCACGTGCCAGAGGATCTCGGTTCCGGGCAGCGCCGCCGCGAGCCCGGCACGGTCCGCCACCGGGACCACCACGACCTCGAGCCCGCGGGCAGCGAGGGCTTCGAGCTCGGCGCGCAGCCCCCGGCTCGCCTGGTGATGGAACAGAACACGTTGCATCCGCTCCCCGCCCGACGCAGCCTAGCGAGCGGGGCGAGCCTCGCACCGGCGGCCGCCCGTCGGCAACCCCGATCCGCCGGACTGACCGGCCCTTCATGCTGGAAAACGATCCCTCGAGCGTGATCCACGCCGTGCTTTGCCGGGCCGGGCTCGCCCGCCCCGACGCGCGCGCGACGATGAGCCCCCTTTCCGGCGGGGTCTCCTCCGACATCTGGAAGGTCGAGCTCGAGGACCGTGCGGTCTGCGTCAAGCGCGCGCTCGGCAAGCTCAAGGTCGAGGCGGATTGGCGGGCCCCGCTCGAGCGCTCCGCCTCCGAGGCGGCTTTCCTGGAGACCGCCGGGCGCATCGTCCGCGGAGCCGTCCCCGCACTCCTGCACTACGACCGGATCGCCGGGGCCCTCGTCATGCCCTGGCTCGACCCGGCCCATTACCGGCTCTGGAAAGCCGAACTCGCGGCCGGCAGGGCGGAGCCCGAGGTCGCGGCCGCGGTCGGTGCGCGACTCGTCCGGCTGCACCGGGCGACCGCGATCGACGCGCGGATCGCCGAGCGGTTCGCGACGGACGCGATCTTCCACGCGATCCGTCTCGAGCCCTATCTCCTCGCGACCGCGCGGCGCCATCCCGATCTCGCCCCGGCCCTCGAGCGGCTCGCCCGGCGGACGGCCGGCACCAAGCTCGTGCTCGTCCACGGCGACGTGAGTCCGAAAAACATCCTGGTGGGGCCCGAAGGTCCCGTGCTGCTGGACGCGGAATGCGCCTGGTACGGCGATCCGGCCTTCGACCTCGCCTTCTGCCTCAACCACTTGCTCCTCAAATGCGTCTGGGTCCCGGCCGCGGCCCGGGGCTTCCTCGCCTGCTTCGACGCCCTGCTCGAGACCTACATGCAGGGGGTGGTCTGGGAGCCGCGCAACAGCCTCGAGGCGCGGGTGGCCACGCTCTTGCCCGGCCTGTTGCTCGCCCGGGTCGACGGCAAGTCGCCGGTCGAGTACCTGACCGAGGAGGTCCACAAGGAGCGGGTGCGGCGCTTCGCGCGCAGCTTCCTGTCGGTACCTGTGCGGACCGTGGCGCCGTTGCGGGCGGCCTGGGCTCTGGAGGCGGGCGCATGAGCCGGACGCGGATCGTGGCGGTGCGCGGTCGGCGGGTGTGGGACAGCCGCGGCCGGCCGACCGTGGAGGCCGAGGTCGAGCTCGCGGGCGGCGCCGTCGGTCGGGCGATCGCCCCGGCCGGTGCTTCGACCGGCTCGCTCGAGGCGGTCGACCGGCGGGACGGTGGCGGGCGGCTCGGCGGGCTCGACGTCCGCGGTACCGTCGCGGCGGTCTCGGGCGAGGTCGCCCGCGCCCTCGAGGGGCTCGACGCCGCCGATCAGGAGGCGGTCGACGCCCGGCTGGTCGAACTGGACGGCACGCCGAACAAACGGCGGCTCGGCGGCAACGCGCTCGTCGCCACCTCGATGGCGGTGGCTTGGGCGGCCGCCGGCGCGTACGGCCTGCCGCTCTGGCGCTGGTTGGGCGGGGCCGAGGCCCGCACGCTGCCGCTGCCCGAGATCCAGATCCTGGGCGGCGGCAAGCACGCGGCCGGCCGGCTCGACGTGCAGGACTTCCTCCTGCTCTGCCCCGGTGCGGAGAGCTTCGCCCAGGCCCTCGACTGGACCGCCGAGGTCTACCATGCCGCGGGCTCGCTTTTGGCCGAGGCCGGACGGCTCCAGGGTGTCGCCGACGAGGGCGGCTTCTGGCCGGCCTTCGAGGGCAACGAGCAGGCGCTCGACCTCCTCCTGCGCGCGATCGAGCGCGCCGGCTTGCGGCCGGCCGAGCAGGTCGCCATCGCCCTCGACATAGCCGCCTCGAGCTTCGGCCGCGGCGGGCGCTACCGGCTAGCCGCCGAGGGCCGCGAGCTCGACACCGCGGGGATGATCGAGCTCCTCGCCGACTGGATCGCGCGCTATCCGATCGTCTCCGTCGAAGATCCCCTGGCCGAGGACGATGTCGAGGGCTTCCGTCGCTTCACCGCCCGCTTCCGCGGCCGGCTGCAGATCGTCGGCGACGATCTCCTCGTGACCTCGGCCGAGCGGGTCCGCCGCGCCGCCGCCCTTGGCTGGTGCGACACGGTGCTCTTGAAGCCCAACCAGGTGGGCACGCTGTCCGAGACCCGGGCGGCCTTCGAGGCGGCGCGGTCGGCCGGCATGGGTGCCATCGTCTCGGCCCGCTCGGGCGAGAGCGAGGACGTGACGATCGTGCATTTGGCGGTGGGCTGGGGCGTGCCGCAGCTCAAGGTCGGCTCCTTCGCCCGCTCCGAGCGGATGGCCAAGTGGAACGAGGCGCTGCGGATCGAGGAGGCGCTCGGCCAGCGCGCCCGCTTCGCCGGCCGCGCCGCCCTCGCCCGCCCCGGACTGAGCCCGGCTGCTGCGGGGACGGGCGATCGGTGCTAGGCTGCGCTCCGCGATGGGCATCAACACGCTGGAGATCGCCAACCGGCTCAAAGCGGCGGAGCGGGAGGGACGCGCCGCCGAGGAGATCGCCCTCGTCTTCCAGGAGGTATTCGAGCAGCAGCTCGGCCAGCTCGTCACCAAGGAGTACCTCCACGCCGAGCTCGACCGTCTCCGGGCCGAGTTCCGCGCCGAGTTGGCCCAGCTGCGTAAGGACGAGTTGGCCCAGCTGCGTAAGGAAATGACCGAGCTCCGCAGCGAGCTTCAGCTCCTGCGTGCCGACATGGAGAAGATGGAGCTGCGGATCACCAATGCCCTGACGCTGCGGATGGGGGCCCTGGTCGCCGGCGCGGTCGCCGTGCTCGGTGGGCTGAACATCTTCTTCTGAGCCACGGGGCGCCCGCGCCGCCGGTGGCGACCCCGCAGGTCCTGCGGGCGAGAGCGGCGCGCCCTGCGACGAGGGCGGGCGACCTCAGAGCAGGTCCGCGAGGACGGCTGCGAGCGCCCCGGGGCAGGTGACGTGCGGGCTGTGGCTCGCATCCAGCTCGCGCAAGGTCCAACCCGGCTCGGCCGCGGCGCGCCGGGCGAACGGGCGGAAGGTGTCGTCCGGGCCGACCCGGCCGCAGAACAGATAGACGCGCGGCAGCGCCGGGATCGCGGCCATCGGCAGAGCTTGCTCGAAGGTCCGGATCGGCTGCGGCAGCCGCCGTGGCCGGGCATAGAGCACGTCTTCGGCCGAGGTGTCGGGCGGCAGCGGGTCGGGCGGGATCCGCCAGCCCTCCCCCTCCGTAGCAGCCGCAGCGCGCATCCCGGCAGCCGCCTGCGCCGGCACGAGCTCGAACACCGACGCACCGGGCTGCGGGACCAAGGCGTCGAGATAGACCAGTCGGTGCAGCCGCTCCGGCCGACGCTGCGCCACGCCGGTCGCGACCATCCCACCATAGGAATGGCCGAGCAGCACGACCTCCTGGAGGTCCTCGCAGTCGAGCAGGCCCAAGATGTCGCGGATGTGGGTTTCGAGATCGACCGCCGGGCTCGCGAGATGGCCGCGCTCACCGAGCCCGGTCAGGGTCGGCGTCCAAACCTCGTGGCCGGCCGCCGTCCAGATCGCGCGCATCTTGCGCCACGCCCAGCCCCCCGACCAGGCGCCGTGCGCCACCACGATCGTGGCCATCGCGCGATCCTCCCGAGCCGCGACTCGGCGAGGTTATGGCCCGGGCGAGCCCGTCGCAAGCGCCCTACCGTTGCCGGCGTCGAGGCAGCTGGCTACGGTGCCTTCGGCGCCGCGATCGGAGCCCGGCGCGCCGAGAGAAGCCCGGAGGCATCATGCTGCGCAACACGCGTCGTCTGGCCCTCGCCACCGTAGCCTGGATCGGGGTGGTGGGTGCCGCCTCGGCCGAGCGGTGGGACATGCCGACGGCCTACCCCGAGACCAACTTCCACACCGAAAACGCCAAGAAGTTCGCCACCTGTGTGAAGGACGGCACGAAGGGCGCCATCGAGATCGTCGTCCACGCCAACGGCTCGCTCTTCAAGGGCAGCGACATCAAGCGCGCGGTGCAGACCGGGCAGGCGCCGATCGGCGAGCGGCTTTTGTCCGCGCACGAGAACGAGAACCCGCTCTTCGGCTTCGACGCCGTGCCCTTCCTGGCCGCTTCTTACGAAGCGTCGGAAAAACTTTTCCAAGCCGCCCGGCCCAAGCTCGAGGCGCTCTTGGACAAACAGAACCTTGTCCTGCTCTACACCGTCCCCTGGCCGCCGCAGGGCATCTATACCAAGAAGCCGCTCAAGAGCGCGGCCGACATGAAGGGAGTGAAGTTCCGCTCCTACAACGCAGCGACCGCCCGCATGGCCGAGCTCATGGGGGCGGTGCCGGTGCAGATCGAGGCGGCCGAGCTCTCCCAAGCACTCGCCACCGGCGTGGTCGAGAGCTTCATCAGCTCGGGCTCGACGGGCTACGACATCAAGGTCTGGGAGCACCTCAAATACTGGTACGACACCCAGGCCTGGCTGCCGCGCAACTCGATCTTCGTCAACAAGGCGGCCTGGAACGGCCTGAAGCCCGAGCAGCAGCAGGTCTTCCGCGACTGTGCCGCCAAGGCCGAGGCCGAAGGTACGGCCCGCTCGAAGGAACTCGCCGGCTGGTATATCGAGCAGCTCCGGGCCAAGGGCATGACGATCGAGCCGCCGAGCCCCGAGCTCAAAGCCGACCTCGCCAGGATCGGCGAGACCATGACCAACGACTGGCTCGCCAAGGCCGGCGAGGACGGCAAGGCGATCGTCGAGGCTTTCCGGAAGATGTGAGTCCGGGCCCGGACGTCGGCGTCCCGCCCGATCCGACGCCCGGGCCCCATCCGCCATGATCCGTCGTGCGCTCGATCGGCTCTACGACCTCGCGGGCTGGCTCGCGGCCCTCTTCATGGTCGCGATCCTCCTGATCATCGTGGCGCAGATCGGCACCCGTCTGCTCGGCGTGAAGTTCCCGGGCGGCACCGATTATGCCGGCTATTGTATGGCTGCCGCTTCGTTCCTGGCCTTGGCCCACACTTTCAAGCGCGGGGCTCACATCCGCGTCGAGCTCGTCCTGCAGCGCCTGCCCGAGCCGGCCCGGCGTCGGGTCGAGCTCGCCGTGCTCGCCCTCGCTGCCGCGCTCTGCTGGTATTTCGCATGGTACGCGATCCGTGGGGTGCGTTTTTCCTGGATGCTCGGCGACGTGAGCCAGGGTCAGGATGCGACACCGTTGTGGATCCCGCAGAGCGCCATGGCCCTGGGGGTGGTTCTGCTGGCCGTGGCGGTGAGCGATCATCTCGTGCGCACCCTCCTCGGCGGTGACCCTCGGCTCGGCGACGGACCGGCTACCGAAGCGTGAGGCCGCCGAGCGGCGCGGGCGGAGCCAGCAGCCGAGGTGTGCGACCGTGAGGGCGCAACTCAGGGTCGCCTTCGTCTATCCGCACGCCGGTATCGGACCCGAGGGCCAAGGGGTCGCGGATGCGCTCGCCGTGGTGCTGGTCGAGCTCGGCCGTCGGCTCGTGCAGCGTGGCTGCGCGGTCACCGCCTTCATCCGCCGGCGGCGCGGCGAGCCGGCCCGGTCGGCCCTCGACGGGATCCGGTTGCACCGGGTGTGCCAACTCGCCGACCACCTCCTGTTCCGGCTCCGCCTGCTCGACCGCCTCCGCCGGCCTGACCGGCCGTTGCGTGTGACCGGGCTTTATTACCCCGTCTTCGTGCGGAGAGTCGCCCGAGAGCTCGCCCGCACGGGCGTCGATCTCGTCCACCTGCACAACAATGCCTGCTTCGTCGAGCCGCTCCGCCGGCACCTTCCCGATGCCGACCTCGTGCTGCATCAGCACGACCATGCGCTCGCCGACTTCGCAGCCGAATGGACCCGCGCTCGTCTCGAGCTCGCACGGCTCGTGCTCGGCTGCAGCGATCACGTCCGCGCGCGCGTGGTCGAACGCTTCCCCGAGATCGGCCCGCGCGCGGCAACCCTCCACAACGGGGTCGACGCCCGGTTCCTCAAGGTGGCGAGCGATCCCGGAGCAAGTCGAACGATCCTCTACGTCGGTCGGCTGGCGCCGGAGAAGGGCGTGCATCTCTTGCTCGAGGCCTTCGACCGGATCGCCGATCGGCACCCGGAAGCCCGCCTCGAGCTCGTCGGCGGCTGGAGCTTCTCTCCCAAGGAGTTCGTCGATCCGTTCGATCGCGACGCGGTGCTCCGGCCGCTCGCCTCCTGGTTCGGCCGGCCGGCCGCGTGGCGCCGACACCTCGAGACGCTCGCCGCCCGCCGCCCGGGCCGGATCCTCTTCCGCGGGCCCGTCCTCAACCGCGATCTGCCGGCCGTGATGGCGAAGGCCGGGCTGTTCGCGTTCCCGACCGTCTGGCACGAGCCGTTCGGTATGCCGCCGGTCGAGGCGATGGCCGCGGGTTCACCCGTGATCGCCGGTCGTGCGGGCGTTCGCGGGCAGTTCCGCCGGGATACCGTTGCCGATCGGTTGCCCGCGCTCTAGCCTCCCCTCCGCCCGCACCGTTGGCGCGACGGTGAGGCCCGTGTGCGTATCGCCCTCCTGAGCCCACCGCGCGACCCGATCGCCGCCTCGGGCGTCTGCGCGGCTCGGTCGCGATCGTCCTTTGGGAGCTGGCTCGACGTCTCGCGCGGCGCCACGAAGTCCTGGTGGCGGCCCCGCCCCACCGCGGGCATGCCGGCGAAGAGCGCTCGGCAGAGGGCATCCGCGTGGTCGGTGTGGCCCCGCCCGCGGCTTTTCTCCATCGGCTGGTCGAGGCGGCGGCCGGCCTTTTGCCCGGCGCTCCGCCGCATGCCGCGAGCCTCCACTATTTCCGCGGCTGGCCGCGGTGGCTCGCCGCCCCCCTCGCCGCCTTTCGTCCCGATCTGGTCCACGTCATGTGCGTGGCTCCCTTCCTGGCGGATTTTGCGCGGGCGCTACCCGGCGTGCCGCTCGTCCTCCATCTCCACGACGAGCTCCTGCTCGGTCTCGACCGCGCCGCGGCTTCGGCCCGGCTCGGCCCGGCCGCCGCGATCGTCACCGTGAGCCCGTGGCTCGCCGGCCGCTTGGCGGCGCTTCCCGGAGCACGCCCGGCGGATCGTCGCGATCGGCAACGGCGTCGACCTCGAGCGGTTCGCACCGAACAACGACGTGAACGCGGCGCCGGCGCGCGAGCGCCTCCTGTTCGTCGGCCGGATCTCGCCCGAAAAAGGGGTGCACGTCCTGATCGACGCCTTCGCCCGGCTCGCGCGGGCGCGGCCGCGGCTGGAGCTCTAGCTCGTGGGCGAACCGGGCCTCATGCCGCGCGCCTTCCTCGAGCGCCTGGAACGCACAGCGCCGCTCGAGGGCGCCCTCGCCTTCTACGGCAAGGGCCCGCTCGATCGGGCGTGGCGGACGCTCCGAGCCGGGCGCGGTTATCTCGAGGCGATCCTCGGCCGCCTGCCGGGCGATCTCCGCCCGCGGGTACGGGTCATCGGGGCCCTGCCACACGACGCGCTCGTCGAACGCTACCGGGCCGCCGACCTCCTGGTGGCGCCCTCTGTCTGCAACGAGCCCTTCTGCCTACCGGTGGCGGAAGCGATGGCCTGCGGCCTCGCCTGCGTGGTGAGCGATGCCGGGGCACCGCCGGAACTCGTCGGCGAGTCCGGGATCGCGGTCCCGCCCGGGGACGCCACGGCCCTCGCCGCGGCGATCGCGACCCTGCTCGACGATCCCGACCGTCGCCGGGTGATGGGCCGCACCGCGCGCCTTCGCGCCGAACGGCTGCTCGGCTGGGAGCGGGCCGCGGACCGCCTGGAGACGATCTATCGCGGGCTCTCCCGAGCGAGCGAGCCACCCGCCTGACGACCCCTCGCCCGGGCCGCCCGCCGCTCGTCCCGCAGGGCCCAGGCATTGCGCAGGAAGGCTCGCAGGGACCGGCGCTCCCGCTTGCCGTCGATCAGGATCGCGCCGTCGGTCACGGTCAGGGTGTGCAACCCGTCGGGGCAGGGACCGGTCGGGTCCGGGTCGAGCCGCGCCACCGGCACCTCGCGGAAGAGCTCGGGGCTCAAGGCCTCGATGCGGTTGATCAAGACCCCGCCGCCATAGGTGCGGCTGCAGTCCTGCGCCGGCCGAAACAGGCTGCCCTCGTAGGTGAAGAGCGGTCCCGCCGGGCGCGCCGCGCGCAGATCGTCGGCCACCGGGCTCATCGGGTGGCGCCGCCAGGGCCCGCGCAGCGCCTCGGCCACAAACAGGTGCAGCCGGGTCTCGTCCTGGTCGGCGCGGTCGGTGGCGAAGAGGTACCAATGGCCCGCATGCCCGACCACGGTCGGATCGACGCCCGCGAAGCCGTCGACCAGCACCGCGTCGGGCTCGAACCGGTCCGGAAACGGGGCGCCGCGGAACAGTCGGATCCGGCCGCTCGCGCTCGCCTCGGGCAGGAGGAAGACCTCGCCGCCGTCCTCGACCAGGAACGGCCAGGACAGATGATGCGGCGCGCGCAGCACCGGCACGACCGCGGCTCCGGCCCGCAGTTCGGTCCGCACGAGGTGACCGCGACCCGTGGCCGGATCGAACGCCTCGGCCAACACCAGCGGGCCGCGCACGCCCACCGGATCGGCGAGCCAGCCTTCGGTTCGCTCGGGGAGCCAACGAACGGGCGGGCGGGCGCCCCCGAGCAACTCGCCGATCGAGGTCTCGAGCACGCCGACCCGCCAGCGCTCGTCGACCGCGCATTCGGCCAGCCGGCGCAACGCTCCCACGAGCTGGCGAAGGGCGAGCCCGCGCGGTTCGGCCGGCGGCTCGGGCGCGAGCCGGCACGGCGTTCCGGCCCCGACCGGCAAGAGCCCGGCCCTTCGCCAGGCGAGTGCCCGGGCCGGCCAGCGGGCGACCACCTCGAGCACGCGCGCTCGGGTCGCCGCCAGCGAATGGCGGACCGTCTTGATCCGCCCCTCGACCAGCACCCGACCGCGGTCCGGCGCGTCGAGCGCGACCAGCCTCGCGAGCACCGACCGCTCGCCCCGGGCGAGCTCGGGGCCGCCGGGCGGCCCGAGCCGACCTTCCTCGCCGAAGCGGAGCTGCCAGGTCTCGCCGATCGCGAGGTCCCGGCGCGGCGGGCCGAAGCTCAGGTCGAGCACGAGGTCGACCGCGAGCGCGGCGAGCCGAGCAGCGAGGTCGTCCGGCGCCTCGTCGAGCCAGGGCGTCGCATCGGGACACGGGGTGGCCGACCGGCGACCGATCCAGAGC
>Ga0308391_1000126_pt1 | contig 30988 bp, 27 predicted proteins | sample Hotspr20Samplet1_FD_202363 | JGI IMG/M metagenome (GOLD analysis project Ga0308391, IMG submission 202363) | Hot spring phototrophic mat microbial communities from Octopus Spring, Yellowstone National Park, Wyoming, United States - 20050623_t1 ... | reverse complement strand
TATCACCGGCGCGCATCGATGTCGCCGATAAGCACGCCAGCGATGTCGACGATTGCCATGCCGTCCTGGACCGCATACGGCCGCCGGGCGCCGAACAGGCGCAGAACTTCTTCGCGTCGCATCATGCCTCTTCGCTGTCACCGCCGGCGTCGGTGTCGTAGCTCAGGCCCAGCTCCCGGGCCCGTGCGTTTTCGGCCGCCATCTCGCGATCGATCGCCTCGGCGTCGTAACCTTGCTCAGAGACCACCTCAGCCCGGCTCTTGAAGCCCGCGCGCACGGCCATCACCTGAGCCTTGATGTCCTTCAAGGGATCCACCCAGGCAAAGCCCGGCGGAATCCACTTGGCGTCGTAGTAGGGCGCAAGGTCGCCCTGCTTGGGCAGCGTGCCACTCAGCAAGGCCGCCTCGATCCACCGTTGCCACACCGGGCGGCAGAACTGGTGGACGATCACCTGATGCTGGAACTGCTCGCAGCGGCGGCGGAACTCGAGCAGCCCGGCGCGGATCGAAGAGTAGTTGACGCCGGTCAGATCCCCGGTCAACTGCTCGTAGGTGATCCCCATGCCGGCCGCGATCGAGCGCAGTTGCACGCGCATGAAGGTCTCGTAGCTGGCGCCCACATCGGCCGGCGTCGAGAACTTGATGTCCTCGCCGGGCAGCAGCACTTGAAGCGTGCCCGGCTCGAGACCCGCCAGTGCGGCGCCGGTTGAATGCGTCGCCGTCTCACCCAGCATCTGGTCCTCGGGGGCGTTCTTCAAAACGAAGCCGGCAAACATGGCGGCGGTCTTTTTGCGCACCAGCTCGGCATCGTCGTACTGGTCGAGCTCGTAGAGCTTCACCAGCACTTGCGTGAGCCACGGCTGGCCGCGCAACTGGCCGGGCCGAATGGGCCGGAAGTGGAGCGCATCGAAAGGATGCTCGCGATAGAGCCAGTAAGCCACGCGCCGCAGCTTCTGAGTCCGCTCCTTGATCCGCGCATCCGGATGCAGCGACTGCGGCTTGATGCCGGTGCCGATGACGTCGCCGATGAAAGCATCCAGGGCATTGGCCGCCCAGGGATTGCGGCGCACCATGTGGCGCGAGCGCGCTCGCAGCGTGTCCAGATTCCGGAAGACGAGCGTGTTGATGTCACTCGTCGCCGGCAGCCACCCGGTGGTGCGGCGCATCGCGGCCGCGGCCTCGTAATCGGCCGCCGCGCGCCGCCGGGGGAAGATCGCCGCCTGGAGTCGCTTCCAGAAACCTACGTGTCAGAACCCCTTCTTAGTCGAAACGCGAATCTGCCGGACCGTGGGCTTGCCGTTGATTTTAGCCAGTTGTGACCCTCTCACAGGCTTCGCACCCCGGACTCGAGCCACCGGCTGCGCAAAACCTTGCGCACGCGTGCCGCCGGCTTGTCCTCGCTCGCGGCCGCTGGCCTGAGCGCTGCGATCCGATCGGCCTCGGCGTCCAGCCTCAAGCCCATCGACACCAGCCCGCACAGCGCGGCGTAGGCGTCGATCCGGGCGTCGAGCACCTAGCCCCGCACCCCTTTCTTGCGCCGCCACTCCCTGACCAGCACCCCGCGCGCGTAGCTCGTCACCAACACCTCCGAGAGCAACTGCTCGAGGAATTCCCCACCGCGCCCACAGCACACCAGCTCGAGCTCGGCCCGATCTACTTGGAGGTCTATCCCCGCGGTCAACACGCACACCCCGGCCGGCACGCGCGAGCCGAACGCGTTGCGCCGGTTCAAGATCGCCGCCAACTCGACGCTCGTCTCCGCTTCGTCGTCCCAGAGTTCACCGAGCGCCGTGTTGATGAAGGCACGCAGCGTCTCCGGCCCGCCATGCTTGGCCTCCAAGACCTCGGCCGCCGTCTCCGGCCATTCCTTCCAGGGCGAGTACAACTGGGAAATCCAGAAGCCGGCGATCTTGGACTTCGGGTTGGCCGCCCGCCACTCGCCGCGCGCCAGCATCCACGGCTTGCGATGCGGCGCAATCAGCACGCCACAGTGCGTGCAGCGGTACCGAGCCTCCTCCGGCCGCCCCTCGGGCCACTCCAGGTTCGGCCAGACCAACACCTGGTAAGCGCCACACTCCGGACACGGCACCCAGTAACTCGACTGATTGCTGCGCAACCACCAGCTCTCGATGCGGCTGGCGCCCTTGACCGTCGGCGTTGAGGCCAGCAGGATCTTGCGGTTCCACCAGGTGGCCGACCGCTTGATTGCCAGGCTCACCGGATCGCCTTCGGTGCCAGCGGAGGCCGGATAGCGATCCACCTCATCGAGCAGCACGTAGCGGATCGAGCGCATGGCGAGGCCCGCCGGCGAGTTGGCGCCGGCGATGGTGATACTGCCGCCCTGAAACTGCTTGTGGAGGATGCGGTTGTTTGAGTCGCGCGAGCGCACATCGGCCACTTTGCCCACCAGGCACGGCGTGTGGCGCAGCATGGGCGCCAGCCGGTTCTTGCTCCAGGCCTCGCCGTCCTCGACCCGCGGCAGCACCACCAGCATCGGCCCCGGATCACGGTCGATGATGTAGCCCACCAGTGTTAATGTGACTTCCGTTTTGCCCGTTTGTGCCGCCGCCATCATCACCACGCGCTCGTAAGGGCTGTTGGGCGTCAGCGCATCGAGGATGGCAAGCTGGTAAGGTGCCCGATCGGTGCGCCACGGCCCCGGCTCGGCTGAGGCCGCCGAGGACAGCCACCGATTCTGGTCCGCCCACTCCGACACCGTCTGCCGCGGCGGCGGCTCGAAGCCCGCGGCCAACTGCTCACGCACGGCCCGCACCTCACTCACAGCCGCCAACTGGGGCGCCAGCTTCGCCGGCACGGCGAGCAACTTGTCGCGAATCTGCCGGGCTGATTTAAACCACACGATCTTGACCTCGTCGGTCAGGATCAGCTTCGCCGACCTAGTCTTGTAGCCGAGCTTTCGCAGCTGCGCGCGGAATAGCATGTCGGCCAGCTTCGCCCGGGCATAGCTCGTAGTCTGCGCACCCTCCTCTACGGGGCCATTGGTGGCGGCTTCGGAGACCTTCTCCGGCCGGTGATCCAGCACGGCGTCGGCGGCGGCCACGTCTACCTTGCCGCCGCATACCACCAGGACCCCGGCCTTGGCCAAGCGGGTGATGTACTGGCGACTGACGCCCCGATGGCGCGTGTACGGAGCTTGGCTGACCAGTTGGCGCGCTGAGGCTCGCCCTTTCGTTGTCCACCTGTTAGCCTCACGCGGCGCCAGACCCAAGCCACAGCGTGCCATCCAATCCACCCGCGGCCGCAAGGCCCAGGAAGGACCCAAGTTTGCGAGGAGTTAGCGCGATTTACACGTCTTCTCTCGAAGCCCACGTTGGATCGCCACCCACTTGCCGCCCACGTTGGCCTTGCGCGCTTTCATTGTCACACCATGCACTCCGTCACCACCCCCAGGAAGATCGGCCGCAGCTCGTTGCCGCGCCCCAGCCGCCTGAGCTTCCAGCACAGCCGCCCGTTGTCCAAATGCTCGCGGAAGCTGTAGCGGGTGCCCAGGTACTGCCGGAGTTCCACCGCCGCGCCTTCGCCAGGGCGCGGGAACAGGATCGCGCGGTTGATGTGGCCCTTCCGGTGGCGCACCACACGCGCCACCGTGCCGGCTCGCTCGAGCCGAACGAGGCCCTGCTCGCTGACCCAGTCGGCCAGCTCGCCATCGGCGGTGTACAGGGGGATCCGGTGGTTCACGCAAACACACCTGGAGTGGGAATCCTGCGGGAAAGAGCTTGGCGAGCGTCCCGGCGCTCGGTCTGGTGGGTCGCGGGTTTGTTTCGAGAGGCCCCGCCCGCCTCTGGGAGAACGCTTCGCGAGCGTTCTACCTCATCGATAGCAGGCGGCGGCGTCAGTCGTCAAGAGAAAAATCATCTTGTCGTCGGATCGTTTGAAACGTCATCCGGCTTTTGCGTCGGGCTTGCCGTGGCCACGCGATACGGGACCACAGGCGCGCCGTCGAGACGGCCAACGGCGCGGGGCCATGGGGGTCATGGGGCCATCCATATAAGAGAGCAAATTTTTCTTCTCCTGATCCGGGAACGAGAAGACAAAATACGAACACACGACCCCATCGGTCCCATGACCCCCAAACGGCTTCGAACCAACCGGTTACCTCTGGGGTCATCGAACAGAGCATGACCCCCCACGACCCTGCAGGCAGTTTAGGTCCGGCTTGGACCTGAATTGGACCTGAAACGAAGGCCTCGGAGGGAGGCGCCGGCGGTAAGTCTTTGAGGGGTTTGGTCGGGCCGGCCGGATTTGAACCGGCGACCTCTTGCACCCCAAGCAAGCGCGCTAGCCAGGCTGCGCCACGGCCCGGAACCTACTTCATTCTAGCGCACCCGGCCGCTTCCCGAAGATGAAAGTGGCGGGCGGCACCGCCGCTTACCGATAATGTTTCTCTTGACGGACATGGGCCGAGGACTCCTCCAATGACGAAACCGGGCAGCACCGCCGCCGGCGCCGGACTCCGCACGCTCCCCGGCGACGACGTACGCCAGATCATGTGGCGCTACGCCGAACGCTACGATCTCCAGATGCTCGTGCAGGCGGCCCGCTCGGTCGCCCGCGGCCTGGTGGCGCGCCTGGTCGCCGACGGCGCCCGCCACACCCACGAGTGGACCGAAAGCAAAGCCAAGATGCTCGAGGCCTTCGACGAGGCCGGCCTCACCGCCGTCTACATCGATCCGGCTTACGGCGGCTATATCGAAGGCCCGAAGAACCTCGCCTTGGCGCTCGTGGCCTTCGAGCTGGCCTGGGTGGATGCCGGGGCCGCCACCGCCAGCCTGGCCACCGCACTGGCGCTCGCTCCCATTCATGAACGGGGCACAGAGGAACAGAAGCGGCGCTACATGAGCCTGGCGGCGCCCGAGCCGGGCCGCCCACCCTGGCGCGGCGCCTTCTGCCTCACCGAGCCGATCCCCTACGTCGGCGTCGAAACCGGTCTGCTGAGCGGCAAGGCGCGCGTCGTCGACTGGCCTGAGGGCGGCGAGCCGATCCTCGAGGTAACCAAACGGGGACGCTTCATCACGAATATGGCTTTCGCCAACTTCGTCACCGTGGCGGTCGACTCGGGCGACGAGCGCATCCAGGGCAGCTCCATGGTGATCCTCGAGGAGGCCGACCCCGGCATCTTCGACCGCGGCACGCCCACGCGGAAACTGGTCCACCAGCTGTCGTCGACCTCCGACCCGATCTTCTCCCTGCGAATTCCCGCCAGCCGCATCGTCGGCGGCTATACCGTTCGCGACGGCGTGATCGTTCCCAACTACGACCACGCCGAGATCATCGAAGCCGTTTTTCGCCGCACGCGCGTCACCGTCGGCCTGATGACCGCCGCGAAGCTCCTCTCCGCCGCCGAGCCGCTCATACGCTACCACCGGGAGCGCTTCCGCGGCGGCGAGTCGGTCGCTCCGGGAACGCCTCGCTTCGAGCTGGGGCTCCAACAGCGCGAGGACGTCTTGCATCGCCTTGTCGACATCTGGGCCACTGGGGAAGCGGCGGCTTCACTCGGCTTCGCCGCAGCGCGCCTCTTTGACGAGCTCGACCCGCTCGAGCGACAAAAGGACGCCATCCTGGCCTCCCGAGGCATTCGCCGCGGTTTAGCGGCCTTCAAGGCGCTACGGAATTCGCAAAAGGACGCGCTCGAACTGATCGCGCTCGAAGCGGGCCCCGAAGACCGGCGCAATCCGGCGCGGTGCGAACAGCTGCGGGCCGATCCGCTCGTACGGTTCCTCACTCTCGATGCGGTCGCCAACGTGTTGTGTCCCGCGGCCAAGCTGTGGAACACCGGTCACGGCGCCAACATGCTGCGCGAGGCCGTCAGTCTTATGGGCGGCTACGGCATCACGGAGGACTGCCCCGGCTTCCTCGGCTACAAGTGGATGGATGCGCAACTGGAGGCGACCTACGAGGGGCCCGAGGCCGTCCAGCGGCGCCAATTGAGCGTCACCATGACCAACGAGATCTTCCTCGCCCAGTTTCGGGCCTGGATCGGCGAGATGCGGCGAATCGCAGCGCGCCGGCCCGGCACGGGCGCCTGTGCGCTGGCCTCGGCGATGAGCCTTTGGTTGTGGACGCTCGAGCACCTGGAGAAGGCCCGCGACGCCGACGGCGTCAAGCTGTTCCAGGGAGCCAGGCACGGCGTCACCTTCCCGCTGGCCGACGCGCTCGCGTGGCTCGTGGCGGTTCGCGCGCAGATTCTCGACGTGCTCGAGCTGGCCGAGAAAGGGCCGCGGAATCCAGCCGTGGCCGAGGGGCTCGAGGGCCTGCTCGGCTTCTTCACCGATCTTGCCCACACCCACGTGGCCCGCGCCGCCTCCGAAGTCGGGCGCATCTGTGCGGCGCTGGTCTTCGGCTACCAGCGCCACCCGGCCTGGGACGACCCGAACGCTGCGGCCTGCTACCGCGAGGAGGAACTCGTCTCGATCGAGGCTCTGGTTCCGGGCATCGCCGCCTATGCCAGCGAGAACGAGGCGCTGCGCGCCGACGGTTCGCACCCGGCCAAGGCCGGCCCCTGCGTCCGCTTCGATGGTTTGGAAGATTTCACCCGGCTGCGGTCGAAACTCGACGGCTGCCTCACCGGCGCCCAGCTTGCCAAGGATCGCGCCGCGCGCGCCTTGACCCAGGTGATGATCCCCGCCGCTCTGGATTATCCGGCATGAGCGAGCCTGCCCTGCCCCGCCCGGTGCTGGAAACCGATATCGTCTGCGTCGGCTTCGGCCCCGCCGCCGGCGGGTTTCTGACGACGCTGGCGCGCCGCCAGACCGATCCCTCCCGGCCGCCGCTTGAAAGTCGCGCCGCGCCCGGCCTCCCTTTGCAGGTGCTCTGCTATGAGCGGGCCGACGATATCGGCTTTGGAGTCTCGGGCGCCGTGACGCGGGCACGAGCCATTCGCGCCAGTTTCCCCGACCTCGACCCGGCGGAAATCCCTATGGCGGCGGCGGTGCGCCGGGAGAAGCTCGTCTATCTGCTCGACCCGATCGGCGCCAGCCGGCGTCCGCCGGCGCTGCGCTTGGCCGACCGCGTGATTCGCGCCTTCCGCTTTGCGCTTCCCTTCGAGCACGACGCGCTCGAGATCCCCTGGCTCCCCCCATTCCTCGAGAAGAAGGACGGGCTGGTGCTCTCCATTGCGCAGTTCAATCAGTGGGTGGGCCAGCAGCTCCTGATGACCGGCATGGTGCAGATCTGGCCGGGGACGCCCGTGGCCGACATTGTCGTCGAGGACGGCGCGGTGGTGGGCGTGCGGCTCTTGGATCAAGGCGTCGACCGGCTCGGCAAGCCGACCGCCGCGTACCAGCCGGGCATGGAAGTCCGGGCCGCACTCACCGTGGCCGCCGACGGACCGGTCGGAGCCGTCGGCAGAAAACTCGACCAGGCCTTCGGCACGCCAGAGGGATTCGACAATCGCGAGTGGGCCATCGGCATGAAATTCGTCGTCGAGTTGCCCGGGCGAGCGCAGCTTGAAACCGGCACGGTGATTCATACGATCGGCTATCCGGAACCGGAGATTTTCGGATTTCTTTACGTGCACCCGGAGCGGGTCGCCTCTGTGGGCATCTTTGTTCCCTCGTGGTTTGCCAATCCGGCGCGCACCGCCTACCGCTATCTCCAGCATTACATCCAGCACCCGTACCTGTGGCGGCACCTGGAGGGCGGGCGCCTGCGCTCCTGGGGCGCCAAATCGATCCGTGAATCGGGCCGGCGGGGCGAGCCCTGGCTGGTGGGGAACGGCTACGCCCGCATCGGCGAGGGTTCGGCCTCGACGAACGTGCTCACAAACTCCGGCATCGATGAGGCCTGGGCGACGGGCGTGATGCTCGCCGAGGCGGTCATCGAACTCCTCGAGCAGGACAAGCCTTTTACGCGCGAGAACCTCAAGGCCGCCTACGTCGCACGCCGCCGCGCCAGTTGGGTCGAGGAGGAGGCGCGCATCGCCGAGAAGGCGCGCGACGGCTTTCGCCGCGGCTTCCTCACCGGACTCCTCGGCGTCGCGCTCGCCGGTCTCACGCGGGGGCGATTGCGAGTGCCGGGCCGGCCTCACCGCCCAATGGCATCTCTGGAGGACTATTTTCGGGACCGGATTCCGACCGGCGAGATGGCGCGCATCCGCGAGGAATGCGCCCGCCAAGGGCGCGCGCTGCACGACGCTCTGATGGAGCGCGCCGGCTGGCCGCCGGTGGCGTTCGACGGCCGGCTGCTCGTCAGCCATCAGGACGCGTTGCTGGTGGGCGGCAAGGTGCAGGCACCGCCCGGCGTCGCTGACCATGTCGTCTTTCTCTATCCGTACCTGTGCGAGACCTGCGGCACGCGCCTCTGCGTGGAGATCTGTTCGGGCGAGGCGATCCGGCCGCGCCCGGAAGGAGCGCCCGGCTTCGAGCGAGAGAAATGCGTGCACTGCGGCGCCTGCGTCTGGAACTGCCCCCAGGAAAACGTCGTGCTCGAGGCGGGCGCCGGCGGGCTGCACTCGGCGGAGAATTGATCAGGAGAGCCGATCGATGAGCCTGAGCTTCCACATTGTCGTTTGCGCGGGAATCGTTCCGGATCCGCTCCAGACCTTAGAGCCGATAATCGGAGATTCGGGCCCTGCTCTGAAGAATGAACTGCTTCTGCCGGCGGTGCTCGACCCCTGGGCGGCGCACGCCCTCTACGAAGCGGCGCGCCTGGCGCGCGAGCATAGCGGGAGCAAGGTCTGGCTGATCAGCCTGAGCCCCCGCGCCAAGCTCCAACAGGTGATGATGACGGTGGCGCAGAAGGCGCCGTTCGAGCTGGTCGCCCTGGACGGGCCGGCCGGCGGCTTCACCGACAGCGCAGAGGTTGCCGGCGCGCTTGCCGCCGCCATCGAGGCAATCCCGGGCCTGGACCGGTCGCGCCTGCTGCTGTTCGGCGGCTGGGAGTCGGCCGCGCGCGGGGCCGGCACGACGCTGGCGATCGTCGGCGAGCGCCTGGGCATCGTCGATCAGTTTCAGGGTGTGGACGAAGTGCGCCTGGAGCCCGACGGCGCGCTGCGCATCCTCGAGCGGGTCGAGGGTGGACGCCATCAGATTTCGCGTTGCGCCGGACCGCCGGCCGTGATGGGTTGGGCCACCGGCTCGCTGGCCGAGCCGCCGAACCAGCCCCAGCTCGGCATGGCGAACATGCGCTCGATTCTGCCCGCGCTTCAGCGAGCCAGGCCCGTCGCGCTCTCGAGCGGGGATCTGCGCTTCTTGCGTGTGGAGCTTCCCCGCCAGCAACGCCAAACGCGGATTGTCCGCGACGTACCGGCCGAAGAGATCGCGCGCGAGCTCGTCGACTGGATCCGGGGGTAGGCCATGGAACAGATTCTACTGTTGATGACGACCGGCGAAGACGGCACGCTCGAGAAGGCGACGCGCGAGGCGGTGACGGCCGCCCGAGACTTGGTGTGTGCGCTGGGGGGCTCGGTCTGGACCGTAGGCCTGATCGGCGGCTCGGTCCAAGCGGCTGCCGACCGGCTCGCCGGCTGCGGCGCGGCCGGCTTTCTGGCAGTCGACGGGACCGAGTTCGCCGCCGGCCGGTACGCCTCCGACGCCGCCGCCGCGGAGGCGCTCTGCCGGGTGACCGGCGCCGGCCTTGTGCTTGCACCCGGGACGTCGCGCCTGATGCGCGCTCTGGGCGGCGTAGCGCAGCGCCTCGGCGGCGCCATCGACACGCATGTCGTGGGCCTCAGGGTTGAAGACGGGACGGTTCGAGCCGACCGTTCCTACTACCGGCAGCGAGTTGAGGCGACGCTGACGCGCACCCACCGACCGTGGATCCTGGTCCTCGAGCCCGGATCGTTCCCCGCATGGAACGGCCCCTCCGGCACGGCCGCCGTCAAACGAATGGAGCTCGAGCTTGCCCCCGAGGCGCGGCGGACCGAAGTCCTCGGATTTCAGGCGGCGGAAGCCGGTGAGCAGACCATCCGGCCCGACGCCGATCTGCTGTTTGTCGCCGGCGCAGGCTGGACGAAGAAACAGCCTGACGGCCGCACACATGTCGAGGAGGCGGCGGAACTGATCCTCGAGTTCGTCCGGCGGACCAAGGCGTCCCTCGGCAGTTCGAAATCCCTGGTGGATCTTGCCGGCGAGGGTCAGGCGGTCCTTCCGTTCCTCACCCACCTGCATCAGGTAGGCCAGACCGGCGCGACCCCTCGGCACCCGAAAGGCCTGGCCACCTGCTGCCACGGCGAAGAGCCGCATGTGGTCGGCTGGCGCTTCATCAGCGAGCGCCGGGCGATCAATCTCGACGCCAACTGCGGTTGGGCGCGCGGCAAGGCCGACGTGCTCTACGTCGCCGACGCCTTCGACGTCCTTCGAGCGGCTCTGCGGCTGCTTGAATCCGACCCACGCGGCGCCCCGCAGAGCTGACGGCGGACGAGGGCTCTCGAGTTCCGCGGCGGTGGCGCCGCGCCGCCGCCCTGCGGCCAGGCTTCAGCTACCGAGCAGCTCCCGGATGCGCGGCGCCAGCTCCTCGTAGCTCATCTCACCGGGATGGTAGAGACGGACAACGCCCGCACGGTCAATGAGCACCAGCGTCGGCGTGGTGCTGGCCCCATAGCGCTCGAACGTCTTCTGGCTAACCGGCACCGGCATGCCGTCGAGGGCGGCGTAGGCTTCGCGGCGAATCTTGTCGATATAGGCCAGCTCCTCCTCGGCCGAGACCTCGCGACCGCGCTCGGCGTAGCCGTAGCGCTGCGTCGGCCCGACGATGACCAGGCCCCGGTCCTCGAATTCGCGCCTGAGCCGCGCCAGCACCCGCGCCTGCGTCTTGCAGTCCTTGCACCAGTGCGCCCACAGAAACAGCAGCACCACCTTGCCGCGCAGGCTTTCGAGCGCCGGCGGCCGCTCGCCCAGATACTCGGCAAACTCGATCTCGGGCGCCGGCTTGCCCTCAAGCGTCAGCAAGTTGATGTTCTTCTGAATCCGGGTGCGGATCGAGGTCTTGCCCCAAGCCTCGAGTTCCTGCTCGAGGAAGGCGATCGCCTCGGAAAGCGCGCCGCGCCGCGCCAGCACCTGCGCTTGCACCTCGATCGAGGCTCCGAAGGCAATCGGGAGGCGTTTTTCGGCGTCAAGCGAGCGCCTCTTGAGCAGCTCGAGTGAATGCCGGCGGACTTCGGCCGCGTAGCGCTCGGCAGTCTCGAGATCGCCGGCGAACAGAGCGCCCCGGCCGAGCCAGGACAGCCCTTCCAGCATCTCCGGATTGACCCCGTTGCGCGCCCGGTACTCTTCGACCAGACGCGTTGCGGCGGTCAGCTCTTTGCGGTTGATGGCGGCGCGAACCTCGCGCACCAGATCGGCGGCCCAAGCCAAGCTCGCCAGCCCCAGAACAACCAGCAGCTTCCCCTTCATGCGGTTTCTCCCAGAATGCGGCGGACATGCCGGATGCTCGCTTCGAGATCCTCCCGCTCGCGCGCGGCCCGCTCCTCCGGCGGTGCGGGAGGCGGTCCCTCGACGGGCCTGCCCCGCTCGGCCAGAGCCAGGAACCGACTGAACTCCCAGGCGGGCACGTTGCGGTAGCCGTCCCAAAACTCCGGCTTCAGATAGGGAAATTCGCGCGGACCGGTGACGATCACCTCGAGAGTCAGCGCCTTGCCCGGGCAAAGCCGCAGGAAGTTGCGGATCCAGTCGTCCATGCCGACGTTGCCCTCCCCGTTGCGGACCCAGCGGACGGCGGCGCCGTGCTCGGTCCGCCAGACCGCACTGTCGCGGACGTGGCTGGTGAGGGCATAAGGCGCCAGGACTTCGAGCGTCAGATGCGGATCCTCGAGCGTCCACAGCGGATTGCCCGAATCGATGCAAGCGCCGACGAAGTCCGTGCCGGCGGCTTCGATCAGGCTCTTGAGTTCCCGCGCTTGCATGTCGCCGGCGTGATTCTCGACCGCGATGCGCACGCCGGCATCTAGGGCGAGCGAGCGCACCTTGCGCAGCACCTTCACGGTGTTGTCGATGTGAGCTTCGATCGGGACGGGCCCCTTGCGATCCTCCATGCTGCCGAGGAAAGCCCGGACGATCGGGGAGCCGGCTGCGCGCGCCGCCCGGATCACGCGCGCCAACTGCTGCTCGGCCGGACCGTCCTCGGCGCGAAAGCGCTTCGAGGACGGGCAGATCGACGTCATGCCGATCTCGAGCTCGATGCCCAACTTCCGGGCGTAGTCGCCCACCCGCCGGACGTGGTCCTCTTCAAGGCTTCCCAAGAAGCGCACCTCGGAGAAGTGCACCACGCGAGCCTGCTGAGCCGCGCAGTAGTCCAGGTATTGAAACGGCGACCAGCCCGAGGAGCGTATGCTGAACAGATCGATGCCGAATTTCACCCTGGAGGGCGTCTGCGCAGAGGCCGCGGCTGCCATACCCGCACCCAGAAATTCTCTCCGCCGCATAGTTCGTATTATCGCGGAAGCCGCCGGAGCGTCTCGGCTTCCTCGGTGCGGGCCTCGGCGGTACGCTCGAAGCCTCGGGGTGGACTCCCGCAACGCCCGAAGCAGGCGGTCTAGGCGACGGGCTGATATAGCTGAATCCAGTTACCGCAAGTGTCGGAAAAGACGGCGATCTTGACCGGGCCTGCCTGCTGCGGTTCCGACAGAAATACGACTCCGAGCGACGACAGCCTCTTGTAGTCGGCGTCGATGTCCGATGTTTCGAATGCCGCCAGCGGGATCTTTTGGGCGAACATCGCGTCCTGATAAGCCCTGGCAGCGGGATTGACGTTCGGCTCAAGGGACAACTCGAGCTCGCTCGGGCCTTCGGGAGAAATCACGGTCAGCCACTTGTACGGCCCCAGTGGGATCTCGTGCTTCTTCTTGAAGCCGAGCACCTCGGTGTAAAACTTGAGAGCCTGCTCCTGATCGTTGACAAGGAGACTGGTGAGACGGATTCGCATGGTGTGAGCTCCTTCTGGTTAGGATGACCGACTCGGCCTTGGACGCTCCGGGCCGCCAGGGCGCCGCTCGGAACGCGAAAGGGAATTCCCACGATTAGCCGACGGGGATTTGGGATTTGTGCACCGCCAGCCACTCGTCGAAGCTCTGGAGGGACCCATTCAAGCGCCGCGAAAGCTCGATGTTGCGCGCCTGGCAGAAATCTTCGGCGAAATCCCTGGTGAACTGGAACATGTTGCCGAGATCCTCGGCGCCCGGGAATCCGAGGCCGCGGTAGACTTCCGGATCCATCGCCTCATAGACCACCTCCGTGCCCAGCGCGCGGCTGAGCGCCGCCGCCATCTCTGCGCCGCTTAAGTGCTCGGCGGCGACGCCGACGGTCTTGCCGATGAACTCGGCCCCGCTGCGAAAGATGCCGTAAGCGCACCTTCCGATGTCATCCACAGCAATGCTTGGCAGCTTCTTGTCACCCATCGGAAAGGCGATGGCGAGCTTGCCCGCCGGATTCTTGCGGGGCCCCGCGCCGAAATAGATGAAGTTCTCAAAGTAGAACGATGTCAGCAGGAAGGTTACGGGCAGCCCGGCCTCGTCGAAGAAGCGGTCTGCTTCGCCCTTGGCGTCAAAGTGCGGCACCTTGAACTTTCCCATCAAAGTGGGTAGCCGGTCATCCTCGAAAGGAACCCATTGGCGCGTGTCTTCCAGAGTGGACCAGATCACATGCCAGAGCCCGGCGGCCTTGGCGGCCTTGGCCATATTGGCGGCTTGAGCGGTCTCCCTTTCGGGCGAGAAGTGCTCCCAGAAGTTGTTTACGCAGAAGGCTCCGTAGGCGCTGTCGAAGGCCCGTTCGAGGCTGGTGGGATCGTCGAGATCGGCCTGCACAACTTCCGCGCCTAGCTGCGCCAGCTCCAGCGCCCTCGGGCTGGACGGCTTGCGGGTCAAAGCCCGGACGGCGAAGCGGCCTTCCGAATCGTTCAGGACGGCGCGCGCAAGGCCGCCGCCCTGCGCGCCGGTCGCTCCCACGACGGCGAGAATCATCTTGTTGCGCATTTCCCTTCCTTCGCAATCAAGGCCCGAGAACAGTCCTGGCGCTAAAGCTCTGTCTCGGCTTTGGATCAAGGCCGTTCGGCCCCTCTGCTCCACCTCCGGCTCGCCAAGGCTTGCTTCAGGTTAGCACGAGCCCGGGCATGGCCGTGGGAATCGTCCCCGGCGCTTTCAAGCTCAAAGCTGAGCCGCTCCTCCGGTTTGGCTATGATAGGCGGGGCTGCTGAAGCTGGCGGGAGGCAGGCGGCAAGAACTACGTGCGACGCATAACGCAGGCCGGGCAGGATCCAGATTCGGGCTTATAGGTCGAGCGATTTGAGATACTGGCGAAACCCTGCGCCCAGGTCCTCGCGGCGAAGCGCGTACTCGACCGTCGCCTGGAGAAAGCCTAGTTTGTCGCCCGCATCCCAGCGACGGCCCTCGAAGCGGTAGCCGTAGATCGGCCGGCTGCGCAAAAGATGGCGCAGCGCATCGGTAAGCTGGATCTCGCCAACGGCTCCAGGACCGATCGCCTCGATCGAGGCGAAGATCTCCGGCGTCAGCACATAGCGGCCGATGATGGCCAGCCGCGAAGGCGCCTCCTCCGGCCGCGGCTTCTCCACCAGGTTCCGAATCCGGTAGACGCGATCGTTGGTGCCGTTATGCTCGACCGGCTCGGCGGCGACGATTCCGTAAGCAGGCACGCTCGCCTCGGGCACCTCCATGAGCGCCACAACCGAAGCGCCAAAATATTCATAGACGTCGAGCAACTGGCGCAGGCAGGGCACCTCGGCGTCGATGACGTCGTCGGAGAGTACGACGGCGAACGGCTCGGGGCCGATGAGCTCGCGCGCCCGAAGCACGGCATGGCCGAGGCCGAGAGCCTCCTTCTGCCGCACGTAGGCCACGTCGATCAGATCCGAGATCTCCTGAACGATCTTGAGCAGGTCGATCTTGTCCTTCTTGCGCAACTCGTGTTCGAGCTCGTAGCTGACGTCGAAGTGGTCCTCGATGCTGCTCTTGTTGCGTCCGGTGACGATGATGATGTTCTGGATGCCGGAGTGTTTGGCCTCCTCGACCGCGTACTGGATGAGCGGTTTGTCCACCAGCGGCAGCATCTCCTTGGGTTGCGCTTTGGTGGCCGGAAGAAAGCGGGTGCCCAAGCCCGCTGCGGGAAAGACGGCCTTTCGTACTTTCGGTATCATGGGGAGCTTTCAAGGAGATCGTCCGAGGTTGCCTTCCGGTTCAGCCGCTTGGTGCTTCGCGGCTGATGCCTCGCGCCTGTTTGCCTCCCGCCGCCGGTCAGGTCACGGCGCTCTAAACAAAGCACTCGGCGCTTCCCTACTTGGTCCCCGGCCGTCGGGTGGGCGGCGGCGGCCAGCCCTGAATGCTCGACTGCTCGGCGTCGAAGGTGACCATAAAGGGCTGGCGAGTGAAGCTCTTGGCAACCCCTTCAAACCGGATGGCGGTTCCCCGCGGCGCGCTGTAGCGGAACGGTTCATCGAGCACTAAGGTGACTTCGCCCGGACCGGACCGCTCCGAGAGCGCCAGCACCAGCGTATTCGGCCGGTCTGGCGGGGTGGCGCTCACCAGGTAGCCGCGGAGCCCGGTCACCTTGGTGTTGCGCATAGAGCTGGCGAAATAGTTTTCCCCGTCCGGACTGGAGAGCAATCGCTTCAGGTTCAGCCACAGCGCCAGTTCCGGATCCTTGCGCTTGAGCTCCTCCTCTTTCTCGAAGGCGATCTCCTCTTTGGACTTGATCCTCAGCCCCGGCGGGGGAAACGCGCTCTTCTGGGCCATGGCAATCAGATCGGCCAGTCCGCTCTCGTCGCCGTGGAAGCTGGTGTAGATCTTATGGAGGTAGTCGGCCACCTGCTTGCGGCTTTGCGGGGGCATGGCGCCCTCTCCGGCATAGTGCCCAGCGCGGGCGAAATGGAAGAACGCCTCAGACTGCTTGTCCGGGTCGCGCTGGGCCAAAATCGCCGTCGCCAGCCAGAAAGAGACTTGGCCGTTGTTGGGATTCATTTTCAGCACCCGGCGGAACTCCTCTTCCGCGGCAGCGTTGTTCTTGCGCTGCATGGCCACCCAACCCAGCGTGGTGTGCGCCACGACGCGCAGCGCATCGAGCTCCCGGTTCCAGGCTTCGTCGGCCATGTTGTCGGGCTTCGTGAGCGTGCCGATCGCCGCGAGCAGGGCCTTGGCGTACTTTTCCCCGTTGGCGAGCTTGGCCGGCGCCGTGTCGGCCATCGAGGTCGTCAGCGAGGTGATGTAATACAGCCCCTGAATGTTGTTCGGGTTCTTCTCAAGCAAAGCCGCCGCCGACTCGTACATCCGCGGGGCATCGCCCAGTTGCTGGTAGGTCTGAGTGAATAGCAGCAGGCGCTCTTCCTCGAAATCCGTGGCGGGGTACTTCTGCTTCCAGGTGTTCAGCGTGTCGAGCTTCTTCTTTGGGTCGGCCTCCTTGCGGGCGGCTTCGAACAGGTCGTACTCGGCCCGATCCTTCCACTGTTTCTGCTGCGCCCGGCCGGCAGGCATGACGCCCAGCCATGATGCCAACAGGACAGCAACCGTAACCTTTGAAGCAAGCTTAAACAACACTCGCGGCCTCCTCAAATTCACTCTCACTCCCGCTCGCCGCCACGCGGGGCCTCACCGCGACAGGGGCGAACACCGACTTTGCGGCGACACCAATAAACTGGCATTTGCGGAGTATATCCGATCGGGCGACGAGCCGCAAGCCCCGCGCTGCGGTTTGCGAGGTCGCACCGCGGCCGCCGTCGACGCGCCTCGGCGGCGGTGACGCTCACCGGCTGGATCGCACCGCCGAAACCCGTCTCTCGGCTCCCCGGCCGTTTTCCCGCGGCGGCCCGGCCTCAGAAGCCGGAACCGCTCCCTTCACGCCTTCCGACACCTTTAGACGGCCGACGCGGCCGGCCTGTTTCTCAAGACCGACGGCCGCTGGTGTGTTAGAATCCCGGTTCCCATGCGTCTCGCAGACCTGACCGTGGTCCTAGTATATCTTGTCGGGATCACCTGGTTCGGCGCCCGCTTCCGGAATCGGCAGCGGACCCTGCACGACTATTTCCTCGGCGGCCGCCGGGCGCCCTGGTGGGCAATCGCCTTCTCGATCGTCTCGGCGGAGACCTCCATGCTGACGGTGATCGGGACCCCGGCGCTCGCCTACGGCGGAAACCTGGGCTTTCTGCAAGTCGTTCTGGGCTATCTGCTTGCCCGCCTGGTCATCAGCGTTCTGCTTCTGCCGCACTATTTCCGCGGCGAGATGTACACGGCCTACGAGCTGATGCGGCGGCGTTTCGGCGAGCGCATTCGCCGGCTTACCGCGGTGCTGTTCCTCGTTCTGCGGGCCCTGGCCGAGGGGGTTCGCGTCTTTGCGATCTCCATCGTCGTCTCGGTGGTGCTCGGCACGGGGGAGGTGGCCTCCATTTTGGTGATCGTCTGCCTCACGCTGTTTTACACCTTTGAGGGCGGGCTTACGGCGGTCATCTGGACCGAGGTGGCGCAGATGGTGCTTTATCTTGGCGGCGCCCTGTTGAGCTTCGCCGTTATCGTCAGCATGATTCCCGGCGGTTGGGATGCCGTGGTGGAGGCGGCCTCGGCTGCCGGCAAGCTCCAGGTGTTCGACTTCCAGTTTTCCCCCTCGGCCCGCTTCTTCGAGCAGACCTACACCTTCTGGGCCGGCATCATCGGCGGCTGCTTCCTCACCACGGCCAGCCACGGCACCGAGCAGATGATGGTGCAGCGGCTGCTGGCGGCGCGCAGCGAGGGCGAAAGTCGGGCAGCGCTGTTCGCCAGTTGGGTGGTGATCTTCTTTCAGTTCACGCTCTTCCTGCTCATCGGCGTGATGCTGTTCGTCTACTACCGCGGCGCAGGCCTGGAGCCGCCCCAACCGCTCGACCGGCTTTACCCGCAGTTCGTCTGGGAGCACCTGCCGGTGGGCGTGGCCGGTCTGGTCGTGGCTGCGATCGTGGCCGCTGCGATGGCCAACCTGAGCTCGGCGTTGAATTCGCTCGCCTCGACGACGATCATGGATTTTTACCGGCCCTTCGCCGAACGCTTGGGCAGAAGCCGGAGCGAGGCCGAGATGCTGCGCCTGGCGCGCGCGGCCACCCTCGTCTGGGGCCTGGTGTTGGTGGGCATCGGACTGCTGGCACGGCATTGGGGACCGGTGCTCGAGGCCGGGCTGTCGGTGGCCTCGATGCTCTACGGCTCACTGCTTGGCGTCTTTCTGCTGGGAGTGCTGACCCGCCGCGTGGGCGAGCGGGCCGCTATGGCGGGCATGTCGGCCGGCTTTGCGGTGATGATGTACGTTCGGTTCGGCACAGCCATCGCCTGGACCTGGTATGTGGCCATCGGTACGGTGGTGACCTTCGCGGTGGGTGCGATGGCCGCAGCGTTTCTCAAGGAGAACACCCGTGGCGGCATCGTCGACGCTCGGCCTGAAGCGTGACCTCGGCGCGTGGAGCGCCACCTCGATCGTCGTCGGCACCATCATCGGCAGCGGCATCTTCCTGGTGCCCGCCTCCATGGTCCAGCACGTCGGCACGCCGGAGATGGTTCTGCTGATCTGGGTCTTTGGCGGCCTGCTGTCGCTGGCCGGGGCGCTCAGCTACGCCGAGCTGGCGGCGGCGCTTCCGGAAGCCGGCGGCGAGTACGTCTTCCTCCGGGAGGCGTACGGGCCGCTATGGGGTTTCCTCTACGGCTGGACGATGACCTGGGTGGGCAAGTCCGGCTCGATCGCCACACTGGCCACCGGCTTCGTCTACTATCTGGCGAACTTCTTGCCCGCACTCGATCGGGTGGTCTACTCCATCGGCCTGCCCATCGGACCCCGCGGAGGGCCCCTCGAGATCAGTTGGGGCCAGTTCGTCGCCACCGGCCTCATTCTTCTGCTTGGATTTGTCAACTATTGGGGAGTGAAGCTCGGCGGCGGAGTCCAGGTGATTTTCACCGCCGGCAAGGTCGGACTGATTTTAGCTCTGATCGCCGTCGGCCTGCTGGCCGGCGGAGGCTCGGCGGAGAACTTTCGCACATCGGTGGCCGCCGCAGGGGGGCTGGCGGGCTTCTTCGCCGCCCTGGTCGGCGCGCTCTGGGCCTATGACGGCTGGAATAACGTCAGCATGGTCTCCGCCGAGATCAAGCAGCCGCAGCGGAATCTCCCGCGGGCGCTCGTGGGGGGCACCCTGACCGTGATCGCCCTCTACCTCCTCACCAATCTGGCTTACTTCTATGTGCTGCCAGCCTCCGAGGTGGCCCAGAGCGACCGCGTCGCCGCCACCATGATGCGGAAAGTGCTGGGCGATTTCGGCTCAGCGGCGGTCAGCATTCTAGCGATGATTTCCATGTTCGGCGCCTTGAACGGAAGCATCCTGGCCGGCGCCCGCGTCCCGTACGCGGCCGCCCGCGACCGGCTGTTTTTCCGGACCCTGGCGTTCGTCCACCCCAGTCACAGGACTCCGTCGATCGCGATTCTTGCCATATCCGGCTGGGCGGCGCTGCTCGTTTTCAGCGGCCGTTTTGAGCAGCTTTTCACCTACGTCATCTTCGCCGAGTGGCTGCTTTACGGGTTGACGGCGGCGGGCGTGCTGGTGCTACGACGCAAGCGCCCGGATCTGGCGCGGCCCTACCGCACCCCAGGATACCCAGCCGTCCCAGTACTCTTCGTTCTCGTCGCCGCCTGCCTTCTCGTCGCCACTTTGCTCGGCTCACCGCGGGAATCGCTGATGGGTTTGGGCGTCATTTTCGCCGGTTTGCCGTGGTATTTCTACTGGAGACGCCGCGCGGGTGTGATATGCTGAAAACAGAACAATTCCCAAGCGACGCTGGATTGCCGAGGGTGGCCGAAGGCGGGTAGTACTTTTTCTGGTTCTGTTTTCGGAACAAGCTCTTGAAAGAGCCCTGAGGCTGCGGTATAAAGGCAGTGAGGTGTTCCGACGCTGAGCTGAGGCTCTGTTCCGCTTTCGGAACGACACTCCGGCGGAGACAGGCCCGGCATGGAGCGAAACGATGGACGTTCAGAAAATGCTAGCCGAATTGCGCCAGGAGCGGGAGCAAATTGAGGAAGCGATCATCACCTTGGAGCGGTTAGCGCGTGGGCGCGGCAAGCGACGCGGCCGACCCCCCGCTTGGATGACCGCTGCCAAGAAACGGATCAAGATGGAAGAGGCAAAGAAGGCGGCCCCCGCTTCCAAGACGGCGGCAAACTGAGGCGCCTCCGACCTCCGGTGCGACTCATCGGTAAAGCAAATACCGTTGTCGCACGGCGAGAAACGCCTCCACAGGCGCCCGCAACTCCTCATGGATGCGACGGGGGTCTTCGCCACGTTCGAGCGCCGAGATGACTGCGCGGTTGCCGATCAGCGGCTCATTCTCGCGCAAGGCGAGCCGCCCAGGATAGAGTTTAATGAGGGCGGCGGCCACCTCCAAACCCAGCCTTGCGCTATCGAGCCGCTCGCGGTCGGTGATCAGGAAGCGGACGCCTTCGATCCACTCTCCGGCAAACCGCGAAGAGGTGGGACGGAAGCGGGTTGGGTAGAGGCGAACCCCGGGAATTCGCCGCTCGTTGAGATACCGAGCCAGCTCACGGCCGTCGATCCAACTCGCGCCGATCTGCTCGAACGGGCTATCGGTGCCCCGGCCCACGGAATAGTTGGCTGAGGCCTCCAGCATCGCCAGGCCGGGATAGAGAAGGGCTGCGTTGAGGTTGCGCATGTTGGGCGACGGGTTCACCCACACCAGTCCGGTCGAGTCGAACCAATCGCCGCGGTGCCAGCCCTGCATGGGAATCACTTCCAGGCGCAGGCCCAGCCGGCGCTCGCCGTTGGCCATCCGCGCGATCTCGCCCAGGGTCATGCCGTGACGCAGCGGCAGCGGCAGGCAGCCGACGAAGCTCTCCAGCTCGGCCTCGAGCATCGGCCCCTCCACCCAGACGCCGGTGATCGGGTTGGGCCGGTCGAGCACATAGAACGGAATCCCGAGCTTGGCTGCCTCCTCCATGGCGTACAGCATGGTGCACATGTAGGTGTAGAATCGGGCGCCGATGTCCTGGATATCGAACACCAACGCGTCGAGGCCGGCCATCATGGCCTCGGTCGGTCTCCGCCGGGCGCCGGCATAGAGGCTCCAGATCGGAATGCCCGTAGTCGGATCGCGGCTGTCGGGAATCTCCGGGGAGTCCGCCTCTCCCGTAATGCCGTGTTCGGGAGAAAGCAGTGCCGCAACCTGCACGCCGGCCTCCAGCATGAGGTCGACGTTGCGCCGGCCGTCCTGCGCTAGTCCCGTGTGGTTCGTGATCAAACCGATTCGCTTGCCGCGGAGGGGCATGAATCCTTGGGCGGCCAGTACGTCCAAACCGGTTCGCACCCGGCCGTTGCGCTCCGCCTGCCGCCGCAGCCGCGAGCCGGCCAGCGTCTCGTTGTACCCGGTGATGGCCACGCCGGGCAGGTCGATGCCGAGTGCGGCTGCAACCAAGGTGGCGACGCGGGCGCGTAACGAAGAGATCGGGCGCTTCACCTGGGGGTGCACGGCGTTGGTGAGCAGAATCACGTAAGTTCGCGTCACCGGATCGATCCACAGGCTGGTCCCGGTGAAGCCCGTGTGTCCGAACGAGCCCAGCGGAAACAGCTCTCCGCGCGGCGCCGAATACGGCGAGTCCAGGTCGAAGCCCAAGCCGCGCAGAACAGGCTGGTCGGCGGGTGATTGCGGCGTGATCATCTTGCGCACCGTCAGCGGCTGGAGCACGCGGCGGCCCCGAAAGCGGCCCTGCCCGAGAAGCATTTCGGCGAAGCGGGCCAGATCGTCGGCGGTCGTAAACAGGCCGGCGTGACCGGCCACGCCGCCCATGGCGCGCGCCGTCGGATCGTGCACCTGGCCCCGTAGCGGTTCGGCCTCCCCGGCCGGCCGCTCCGTCGGCGCGATCCGGCTGCGCAGAGCCGCCGGAGGCCGGAACATCGTCTCGCGCATGCGAAGCGGTTCGAAGATGTGCCGCCGGACGTAGTCCTCGAGCGTTTCGCCGCTCACGCGGCGAACAATCTCGCCCAAAAGAATGTAGTTGACGTCGCTGTAGATGAAGCGCTCGCCCGGCTGCGCCACCGGTGTTTCGGCCAGCGCCTTGGCGACGCCGGTTTCGTAGCCGCTCCAGGCCGGAGCGAGATCGAGGCTCGGCCGCAGGCCCGAAAAATGGGTCAGCAGGTGCCGCACGGTGATCGCGGTCTTGCCCCCCTGGAACTCTGGCAGATAGTCCGTCACCGGGTCGTTGAGCCGGATGCGGCCCTGCTCGAACAGTTGCATGATGGCAGGCGCGGTGGCGACCACTTTGGTGAGAGAGGCGGCGTCGAAGATCGTGTCCACCGTCATCGGCTCGCGCGCCGGCTCGAGCGCCCGCGCCCCGTAAGCCTTGCGGTGAAGCCAGCGGCCGTCGTGCCCCACCAGAAGCACCGCGCCGGGAATTTCCCCCTGGGCGATGGACTGACCGATTACGGCGTCAAGCTGCTCGGAGGCCTCGAACGCGGCGCCGGCTGCCGCGGCCCCAAGCCACGCCACGACAAGCGGGGCTGCGCCTCTCATCCGAGAAGCTTCCGGGCCAGCGCTTCGAGCTTGCCGGCCAGCTCGATGTCCAGCGCGGTGATGCCGCCGGCGTCGTGCGTCCACAGGTCGATGGCGACGCGGTTCCAGACGTTGCGCCAGTCCGGGTGATGGTTCATGGCCTCGATGGTGACGGCGGCTGCGGCCATGAAGCCGAAGGCGTGCACAAAGTCGGCGAACTTGTACTCGCGATGGAGCTTGCCGCCGGTCACCTCCCAGCCCGGCAGCCCTTCCAAAGCTCGTTTCAGCTCGCTCTCGCTCAGCAGAGAACGCTTGCTCATGCCATGGTCCCCCTCTGGGCAAGATAGCAGAGCGAGAGCGCCACGCTAAGCGGGCGGTTTGCGGGCGCTCACGAAGGCCGCCGCGAACTGCCCGCCGACGGCGCTTCGCGCTGCCTCACCCTCACCGCCCGCCTGAGGCGCCACCGAAACCGCATCCTCGGCACGCCAGACCCGCGTCCGCTCAAGATGCACGTCGACGAATCCCGCCCGGCCCAGCCGGGCCAGGTAGTCGGATTCCTCGAGCGCGCCTGCCAGGCAACCGAGCCACATCTCCAGCTTGTGCCGCACGGCGTCGGGGATTTCACCGCAGGTGACGATGTCGGCGACGGCGAGCCGCCCGCCGGGCTTGTGCACCCGGAAGATCTCGCCAAAGACGCGATCCTTGTCCGCTGCCAGATTGATCACGCAGTTGGAGATGACGACGTCGATCGAGCCGTCCGGCAGAGGGATCCTCTCGATGTCGCCTTTAAGGAACTCCACGTTGGCGAGGCCTGACTTCCGCTTGTTCTCCTCGGCTAGCGCCAGCATCTCGTCGGTCATATCCAGCCCGTAGGCTTTGCCTGTCGGGCCGACTCGGCGCGCCGCCAGTAGTACGTCGATGCCGCCGCCGCAGCCCAAATCGAGCACCGTCTCGCCCGGCTGGATCTCGGCCAAGGCTGTCGGGTTGCCGCAGCCTAGCGACGCCAGGAGCGCTTGTTCCGGCAGGCCGGCCGTCTCCTGCTGCTCGTAGAGCGCCGCGCTCACCGAATTGCAATCGGCCGCCTCGGCCGGCCCTGAGCAGCAGGCGGCTCGATCCCCTTCGAGCACGGTCAGCGCGGCTTGACCATACTTCTCTCGGATGGCGGCTTTCAAATCCTGCTCGCTCATAGGGCGTTCCGGAGTTCCTGCTCGTAAAAGCTGCGAAACCGCTCGCCGATGGCGTCGCGGATGCGTTCGAACACCTCCAGTTTCTCTTCGTCCGATCCGGTTGCGGCGGCCGGGTCGGGAAAGCCGAGATGCAGCCGGCGCCGGACCTCGCCGCTGAAGGCCGGACAGTTGCGCTCGGCCTCGCCGCAGACGGTGATTACGTAGTCGAACGGCTGCCCGAGAAACTCGCGGACATGTTTGGGCCGGGCGGCGGAGATATCGATGCCGATCCGGCGCATCGCCTCGACGGCGAACGGATTCACCCGAGCTGCCGGCTCGGTGCCGGCGGAGTAGACCTCCAGGCGCGGATCAAGCGCCCGCAGGATGCCCTCCGCCATCTGGCTGCGCGCCGAATTGCCCGTGCACAGGATGAGAACCCGCATTCGCTCCTCCGCTACTCTCTCAACACGCCATTATCCCGAATCGGGCCCCGGCGCCGTAGGTACAATGCTTCCCATGAAGCGAGGAACCGTCGCGCTGATGCTACTATTCGGTTTGCCGCTTGCGGCGCAGGCGCCCAAAGGCTGGCAGAAGGGTAAGGGATGGGGCTGGATCTGGGGGGCGAACGACGAGATCGGCGCCCTCAATGCCATCACCGGGCCGGAGCACGTTCTCCGGGCTTTGCGTGAGGTCAAGACCGGCCGCGTTTACGACCTCGGTGTCCGGATCGACCATCGTTCGTTCAAGTGGCCCGGCCACGCGCCGCTGGTGGTGATGACCTTCCGCTCGCCCGACGGCGTCCTGCGCCAGAAGGACCCGCCCGCCTTCGCCGCCGGCAAGCGGCCGGTCGCCTTCCACAGTTGCGCGCTCTTCACCTCCGACAACCTCGGCACGCAGATCGATTCGCTCGGCCATATCGTCACCGGCGAGGACAACCACTGGTACAACGGCTTCAAGGAGGCCGACTTCGGCGGGGATTTCGGGTTGAGGAAGACCGACGCCGATACCATCCCGCCCATCATCGCCCGCGCGGTCCTGGTGGACGTGGCGGGCCTCAAAGGGGTAGACGCGTTGCCGGCCAACTATCCGATTTCGCCGAAAGACATCGAGGCGGCGCTGGCTCGCCAGAAAGTAGAGATCGAGCCCGGCGACGTGGTGCTTATCCGCACCGGGACGTGCCGGTTTTGGGGCGAAACGGGCGCCGACCACGCCAAACTTGCCGAGCATGATTCGGCCGGCATCACCTTGGAGACCGCGCGCTGGCTGGTCGAGCAGAAGGCGGCCGTGATGATCGGCTCGGACACGACCGGTCTTGAGGTGGGCCGCGATCCGGCGTTGCCCGACGCGGTCATTCCGGTGCACGTCTACCTGCTTGTCGAGCAGGGAGTCCACATCGGCGAACTGCACAACCTGGAGGAGCTGGCCCGCGACCAGGTCTGGCGCTTCACCTACATCGCCGTGACCAATCGCTTCAAGGGCGCCACCGCGGGCTTCGCCTTGCGCCCGCTGGCGATCCGCTGAGTCGCTGCGGGCAAGATGCTACAATGGCTGTTCATTCGGCCGCCATGGAGCGCATGGGTCGAATTCTGGCCCGATGGAAACGGGCGCCGGAGTGCGTCGATCCGGCCATCCTGGCTCGTGTTGCCTGGCGGGTCGCGGCGGGCGAGAAGGTGGCCGCCCAGACCGTCGAGGTCCGCCTCGTGCGGCGTCATTTGGTTGTCGAGGTACGCGATGAGATCTGGCGCCGACAACTTCTTGCGCTGAGGCCGCTCCTTTTGGCGAATCTCCGGCGGGAGCTGGGCGAGGGCGCCGTCGAGGATATCGAATTACGCCTGTCATGTCCGAAGAAGAGTCCCGGCCGGGTTCTCCTGCCGCAGCCGACGGTCCGTAAAGCAGTGGCGCGCGACGAGGCCGACGCCATCGCCGATCCGGTTTTGAGCGCCCTGTACCGGGCCAGGCGGAGGAGGTCGACGGCGTGAAGATCAGTGAAAGCGATGTGCGCTACGTGGCCGAGCTGGCCCACCTTGAGTTGACCGAGGAGGAGGTCCGCCGCTTCACCGAGGAGCTCAGTGCGGTGCTGGCCTACATGGACAAGCTGAACGAGCTCGACACCGAGGGCGTAGAGCCCATGGCGCAGGTTCTGTTCGAGGCCGAAGAAACGGCAACGCTGCGCGAAGACGTCGAGCGCGAGACGCTGGGCTCGGAGACGGCCCTGGCCAACGCTCCCCTGGCCGGGGCGGGCTATTTCAAAGTTCCGCGGGTGATCGAGCGCTAATCCCAGGGCTATGGAGATCGCCCGGCTGGACATCGACCGGATTCAAGAAGACCTCAGGCGGCGCCGCTTGAGCGCCACCGAACTCGTCACGGAGGCGCTCCGTTTCGCTGAGAGAGAAAATCCGAAGACCAACGCCTACTTGCACTTCTGCCCGGAGAGGGCTTTGGCGGCCGCCGCGCGCGTCGACGAGCGCCTGGCGCGGGGCGAGGATCCCGGGCCGCTGGCCGGCGTGCCCGTGGCCGTCAAAGACGTCATCCTCACCCGGGGCGTGCGCACCACCTGCGGCTCGCGCCTGCTGGCCCACTACATCCCCCCGTACGACGCCACCGCCGTCACTCGGCTGGAGGCCGCCGGCGCCGCCATCCTCGGCAAGACCAACTGCGATGAGTTCGCCATGGGCTCCTCCAACGAGAACTCGGCCTTCGGGGTGGTGCGCAACCCGGTGGATCCGGAGCGGGTGCCCGGGGGCTCCAGCGGCGGCTCGGCGGCTGCGGTGGCTCAGGGTACGGCGGTGGCGGCGCTCGGCTCCGACACCGGCGGCTCGATCCGCCAGCCGGCCTCCTTTTGCGGCGTCGTCGGCGTGACGCCGACCTACGGCCGCGTTTCGCGCTACGGGCTGACCGCTTTTGCGAGCTCGCTCGATCACATCGGCCCGCTGGCTCGCAACGTGCGCGACGCGGCACGGCTGCTTCAGGCCATCGCCGGCCGCGACCCGATGGACGCGACCTCGGCCTTCGCCCCCGTACCGGACTATCTGGCGGCCATGGACGGCAAGCTCGACGGCGTGCGCATCGGGCTGCCGAAAGAGTATTTCCGCGATCTAGCCAGCGAAACGGGGCGCCTGGTGGAGGCCGGCGTGAGGCTGCTGGAGCGGTTGGGCTGCCGCCTGGAGCAGATCAGCCTTCCCACAACCGACTACGCCGTCGCCTGTTACTACATCATTTGCACGGCCGAGGCCAGCTCGAACCTCGCCCGCTACGACGGCGTGCGCTACACCTGGCGCGCCCCGAACGCCGACACGCTCGCCGACATGTACCGCCAGACCCGAGGCCAGGGGTTCGGCGCCGAGTGCAAGCGCCGCATCATGCTCGGCACCTACGTGCTGAGCGCCGGCTACTACGACTCTTACTATCTGAAGGCGCAGAAGGTCCGCACGCTCATTGCCCGCGACTTTGAGGAGGCCTTCCGCCGAGTCGACGCCATCGTCACCCCCGTTTCGCCCTTCCCGGCCTTTAAACTGGGAGAGAAGATCAACGACCCGCTCGAGATGTATCTGTCCGACATCTTCACCATCACCGGCGATCTGGCGGGCATTCCGTGCATGAGCGTGCCCTGCGGGCGCACGGCGCAGGGTCTGCCCGTCGGCATGCAGATCCTCACCCGGCACTTTGACGAACCGGGCATGTTCCGCATCGCCGAGGCTTTCGAGCGCGCCGGAGGATTTGCCGGCAACTGAGCGGGCCGCTTGATCATCCAAATCAGTTCAGGAGGGACCAATGCCTTTTAGCTTGCCGAACCTGCCGTACCCGTACGATGCTCTGGAACCACACATCGACAAGGCGACGATGGAGATCCATCACACCAAGCACCATGGGGCTTACGTGACGAACGTCAACAAGGCGCTCGAGGCCGCGCCGGAGCTGGCCAACGCCTCCATCGAAGAGCTGCTGGCCAACGAGTGCGCCAAGGTGCCGGAGGCGATCCGCACCGCGGTGCGCAACAACGGCGGCGGTCACGCCAACCATACGCTGTTCTGGCAGATCATGAGCCCCCAAGGCGGCGGGCAGCCGTCGGGCGCACTGGCCGAAGCCATCAACGCCGCCTTCAACAGCTTCGAGAACTTCAAAGAGAAGTTCACCAATGCCGGCATGACCCGGTTCGGATCGGGCTGGGCCTGGCTGGTGCTGGCCGGCGGCAAACTCGAACTGTATTCGACGGCGAATCAGGATTCGCCGCTGATGCAGGGCCACATCCCGATCCTGGGCTTGGACGTCTGGGAGCACGCCTACTACCTCAAATATCAGAACCGCCGGACCGACTACATCGCCGCCTGGTGGAACGTCGTCAACTGGCCTGAGGTCGCCAAGCGTTTTCTCGAGAATCGCTAGCGACCGGATCACCCCGGGCGCGCGGCGACTCGCGCAGCTTGCTTAGCCACGCCCGGGGTGATGTCTCCTCTTCAGGTGCCGCTGACCTGATAGAAGTGACCACAGGCGCGTAAATGGCCGATCCCTCCGCTGCGACCGGCGCGGGCGGGATCGCTCAATTGCCTTCCGGACGGACTTTTAGGCAGGCAGCTGCTCCGCAGAGGGCAGGTAGATCTCAAAACTGATAAGCCGGCCCAGCTCGCTCTTTACCCGTAAGTGGCCCCCTCCGAGAGCGAGCAGATCACTGAGATCGCCGATTCGGTCTTCCCGGCTCTCCGCACGCATGCAGTTACCGGCGCAGCTCAAGATGACGGCGCCCCAAAGGCCGGGCTCGAGCCCATCGGGCTCTCCATTCGAAGCCGCAGGGAGGTGAAGTCGGCGGGTCTCGATGGCAAGCTCCCCTTCTTCACCCGCGGTGCGGCTCGCCTCCCCGGCCAGATTCAGCAGGACGTGCTCGAGCAGCCCACGGTCAGCCACCACGCGCCCAGCCGACGGTCCCAGAGCGAAAGACATGGCAACCTTTTCGCCTGCGGCGGCTTGAAGCAGGCTGTCCAGCCCGGCGACCGCCTCGTTCAGATCGAAAACCTCCGGGCGTGGCAGCCGCCGCCGGCTGTATCGCGCCAGTTGAGCCGCCAGACGACTACTCCGGGCTGCTGCCGCCAGGAGCTTCTCCATCTCGCTCCGGGCTTGGGCGTCGCCGCTCAGCCGCCTGAGCAAGGCGGAGCCGGCTCGCTCGATCGTTTCCAGCTCGCGCGAGAAGCCCGCTGCCACCTCGCCGGCCAGCCGCCCGGCCGTTTCCAGCCGCCGCTCCTCAAGCGACGTTGAGGAACCGCCCGCTTCCAGGCGAGCCGACTCGGCGGCGTGGAACACCAGCGCAACGCCGATGGGTTCGCCTTCGGAGTCACGCAGGGGCACGGCGCTACCGCGGATCCAAGTTTCCGTCCCGTCGCGGCTCACCAAGATGCGGCTGTCGCCCAGGCCCAGCCCCACGCCCTCGCGCAGCACGCGCCCCACCGGGTCCGCCAGCAGCGAGCCTCGCCTCGCATCGAGACTCACGAAGATGTCCTTGACGCGCCGCCCAACCGCCTCGGCCTGCCTCCAGCCGGTGAGCGCCTCGGCCGGCCGATTCATCAGCGTCACCATGCCGCGGGCATCGGTGAGGATGACCGCTTCATGGATGCTGCGCAAAGCCATCACCAGCCGCCGCTCGCTGTCGATCAGCCGCTGCTCGAGCGGATGCTTGTGCAGCGCGATCTCGATGGCCGAGCGCAGTGAGCGTTCATCGAAGGGCTTCAGAATGTAGCCCGACGGGCAGGTCCGCTTGGCGCGCTCGAGGATTTCGGCGTCAGCATAGGCGGTAAGGTAGACGACCGGAATCCCCAGTCGGTGATGGAGCTGCTCGGCGGCGTCCACGCCGTCCAGCGGCCCTTTGAGCCGAATGTCCATCAGCACCAGGTCCGGCTCCTTTTCCACCGCCTTGCGGATGGCGGCGGCAGCCGTCGCCGCAGAAGCCACCACCGAGTAGCCCAGCTTCTTCAGGCACTCCTCGATGTCGGCGGCGACGACGCCTTCGTCTTCGACGACCAGGATTCTTGCTGGATTCATGGCAAAGTCGACCCTTCTTCGCTAGCGGGTTCCGGCAGCTCGATCTCAAAACATGTCCCCTCGTGCGCCCGGCAGCGCACCGGCGCGTCGATCTGCCCGGCTAAGATCCGCACCAAACGCAGCCCGAGCGAGTGGACCGTCTCCAGATCGATCTTCGGCGGCAGTCCGATGCCGTCGTCGCAGACCGTCAACAGTTTGCCCCGTCCCGGCACGCGCGCCAGGCGGATGAAGATCTCGCCGCTGCGGCCGTCCGGAAAGGCATGTTTCAGAGAGTTTGACACCAGCTCGTGAATAATCAAACCGCACGGGATCGCAGTGTCGATCGGCAGCGAGACATCTTCGACGTCTACGCGCAGGGCGATCCGCGCCGAATCGATGCCGTAGGAGGAAAACAGGCTGGCGCAGAGGTTCTTGACATACTCCCGAAAACCGATTCTCGAAAGGTCGCGCGAGCGGTGAAGCTGATCGTGCACGAGCGCCATCGAGCGGACTCGGTTCTGGCTCTCCTTGAGCATTTCGCGCGCCGCCGGATCTTCGAGCGAGCCGGCCTGAAGGCTTAGCAGGCTCGATATCACCTGCAAGTTGTTCTTCACTCGGTGATGGATTTCCCGCAGCAAGACCTCTTTTTCCCGGAGCGTGGCGTAGAGCCGCTGCTGGGAGCGCTTGTGCTCGAGCGCCATGGCGTAGAACTTCGCCAGGTCGTTCACCAAGCGCAGGTCCCGCTCGACGTAATCCCTGCTTGAATTGAACAGGGCGAGCTGCCCGACCACCTTCCCGTCGAGCTTCAGCGGGACGGCCAGAGAGCGCCGGAGGCGGCCCCGCGGCGCGTTGTCAAAAAAGGCCTGGCCGGTTTCAAGGGCTTCGGCAAACGGTCCGGTCCCCTCGGCTAGCGGCAACTGGAGGGGATCGACCGATCCCGTTTCAGCGCCGGATTCGGCCACAAGTACCCTCTGCGGAGCGCCGTTGGCTGTGGCGCTTTCCACCAACGAGATGAAGCCGCAGGCGCTGCCGGTGAGTTGCCGGGCCTTCTCCAGGACGATGCGGGCCGTCTCGCGGCTGGAGGAGTCGGCCGCCACCAGCGGGCGATACAAATCCTGCAAGACGGCGCTGACACCCTGCTCCCAGCAGAGCTCTTCCTCGGCGCGCCGCAGCGCCGTCCGCGTCTCTTCGAGCGTTCGGCGCAGTCCGGCGACCTCGATGCAGTTGCGCCAGCAACGGCTCAGCCAGCGCCGCGAAACGAAATCGATGAAGGATTGGATCACGGCCGGTGTGACGTCCAAAACCGGGCGGTTCGGCTCGACTAGGATTCTAGGCGGCGGTCCTCTTCGGCCGATCAT
>Ga0308391_1000123_pt1 | contig 31275 bp, 27 predicted proteins | sample Hotspr20Samplet1_FD_202363 | JGI IMG/M metagenome (GOLD analysis project Ga0308391, IMG submission 202363) | Hot spring phototrophic mat microbial communities from Octopus Spring, Yellowstone National Park, Wyoming, United States - 20050623_t1 ... | reverse complement strand
CCCGGACCCGGTCTTCGAGGCCGTTGTCGAGGCTGTGTTGAACTGAGGCCAGGCGGAACTCGGCGGAAGAGTAGAGTCGGAATTGGGGATTGAGTATACTGTCCCCGATTTTTAAAAGTAGGGGTCGGGTTCAGGCACGGCGGCGCCATCCTTGCGCGGAGAGGAGGCGCCGTATTTGACGCCGGTCGCCGAATCGAACGCCACCGCCTGGCCCCCGCCTACCGGCGAGGCGAAGTCGCCCAGCAGCTCGAGCTGGTGGCCCCGCCGCCGAAGCTCCTCGTATGTTGCCGCCGGCAGCCGCCCCTCGATCATCACGTCGCAGCCGGAAAAGTTCAGCTTGGTGAATCGAGGCGCCTCGAGCGCCGCTTGGATGTTCATGCGGTGGTCCACCACGTTGGAGACAAACTGCGCGTGGGCCTGCGCCTGATTCCGCCCGCCCATGATCCCAAAGCCGATGTGCAGCCTTTCCCGCTCCATCAGCGCCGGAATGATCGTATGAAACGGCCGCTTGCGCGGCGCCAGGGCGTTGGCATGGTCCGGGTCGAGATCGAACATAGCCGCCCGGTTGTGCAGATGAAACCCCATCCCCTCCACCACCACCCCCGAGCCGAACGCCAAATAGATGCTCTGGATGAGCGAGACGAGGTTGCCCTCGCGGTCCACCACCGCCAGGTAAACCGTATCGCCCTGTCCCGCGAGCGGCCTGCCCGGCTCGACCCGGCAGCGCGCCTTGCCCCGGTCGATCTCGGAGGCCCGGCGGGCGGCGTAGGGTTTGGCGAGCAGACCCTCCACGGGCACCTCGGCGAACCGCGGGTCGGCAACATACCGCGCCAGGTCCTGATAGGCCAGCTTCTGGGCTTCGATCTTGATGTGATAGGCATCGGCGCTCTCAGCCGGGTAGTCCGGCAAAGGGAACCGCTCCATGATGTTGAGCATCTCGAGCGCGGCCAGACCCTGGCTGTTCGGTGGAAGCTCGTAGATCGTCCAGCCGCGGTAGTCGGTCGAGATCGGCTTCACCCATTCGGAGGCGAAATCTTTGAGGTCGTCCGCCTCGAGCACGCCGCCAAGCCGGGCTGAGGTTCTGAGCATCGCCTCGGCAATCGGGCCTTCATAAAACGCCTTCGCTCCGCCCTCCGCCACCAGGCGCAGAGCCTTGCCTAGATCTGGATTCCGAAAGAGGTCCCCGACGCCGGGCGACTTGCCCCCAGGCAGGAAAAGCCGGGCGGCGTCGGGCTCGTTGCGGAGCTTCTCCACCGCTGCGCTCCAGTAGGTCGCGATCCACTCGGTCACAGGGAACCCCTGCTCGGCGTAGTAGATGGCCGGGCGGAAGAGCTCTGCCCAAGGAAGCTTCCCGTAGCGGCGGTGCAGCTTCTCCCAGCCGTCGACACAACCCGGCACGGTGACCGAGAAGATCCCGTCCTGCGGCATCGACGCGTAGCCCTTTTCGCGGAGCAGCTCGATGGTGAGCCGCCGGGGCGCCCAGCCGCTGGCGTTGAGGCCGACGACCTCGCCGGTGGCCGCCTCGCGCACGATGGCGAACAGGTCCCCGCCGATGCCGTTCATCATCGGCTCCACGACGGTGAGCACCGCATTGGCGGCAATCGCCGCATCGACGGCCGAGCCGCCGCGCGCCAACACCTGCGCCGCTGCCTGCGAGGCGAGGGTCTGACTCGTGGCGGCGATGCCTCGTTGGCTAATCACCATCGACCGGGCCTGCTTGCGCGAGTTCGCCGCCCCGAGCGGCGGGAGCATGAGCGTCATCGCCCTGAGCAGATAGGTTAGCCGAGCCATCACCCTCACGGCAAGATTGTATCATTCCCGGCGGGACGACCGCCCCGTCTTGCCGTCAAACCCGGTATACCTGGGAGAACGGCGCCACCATGATCAAGTACACGAAATGCTCCCTGTGGTTTCTGGCGGGATGTCTGGTCGCGACGAGCGGCCCGCTAGCGAGTGCTTCCCCTTCGGCCCAGCCTGCCAAGGTCAAGCCTCTTTACAAAGTCCGGCATGACCGTGCGGTGATGATCCCGGTCCGCGACGGCAAGCGCCTGTCGGCGGATCTGTTCCGTCCCGACGCCGAGGGGCGCTTTCCCGTCCTCGTCGAGTACCACCCGTACCGAAAGGATGATGTCGGGCGCGGGGGCGCGGGCATCTTCCATTACTTCGCCGAGCGCGGCTTCGTCGCCGTGCGCCTGGATGCGCGCGGCACCGGCACCTCCGAAGGCTTCACCACCGACGAGTACCGTCTCATCGAACAGGAGGACGGCTTCGATGCCGTGGAATGGCTGGCCCGCCGGAGCTGGTCGAACGGTAACGTGGGCATGTTCGGGAGCTCCTACAGCGGATTCACGGCCCTTCAGGTGGCCGCTCTCGGGCCGCCGCACCTGAAGGCGATCCTGCCCATGTACGCCACCGACGACCGCTACACCGACGACTGCCACTACGACCGCGGCGGCAACCTGCGCATGTACTACGACGTCGGCGCCTACGGCGGCTGGATGGTCGCCATGAACGCCCTTCCGCCTATGCCCGAGCTAGCCGGGGCCCGCTGGGCCGAGATGTGGCGCGAGCGGCTGGAGTCGAACACACCCTATCTGCTCGAGTGGCTCCGCCATCCGGTGGACGGCCCGTACTGGCGCAACGGCTCGCTCCGGCCAAACTACGATCGCATCCGGGTTCCGGTCTTTCTGATCGCCGGCTGGCACGACGGTTACGTGAACGCCATGCTCCGCATGTACAGCAATCTCAAGGCGCCGAAGAAGCTGCTCGTCGGGCCATGGGTGCATACCCAGCCGCATGCTTCGCAGCCTGGCCCGCGCATCGACTGGATGCACGAGGCTGCGCGCTTTTTCGCCCACTGGCTGCGCAATGAAGATACGGGCATCACGCAGGAGCCGCCGCTCGCTTTCTATATGCAGGAGTATGCCAAGCCCGATCGCACCCTGGACGTCATCCCAGGCGCCTGGCGCGCGGAGGCGGAATTCCCTGTCGCCGGCACGCGCGAGCTCACCTACTTCCTCGAAGCGGACGGCCGTTTGGCGCCCGAACCCGGCGCTGAGGGTTTTGACGAATACGAATACAAGGCGACCGTAGGGCTGAGCAACGCCTACTGGTCGGCCGGCGGCGTCCGCTACTACCTGGCCGAGGATCAGCGGGCCGATGAGGCGTACTCGCTCGTCTACACCAGCCCGGCCTTCCAAGAGGAAACGCACATCCTCGGCTGGCCGCAGGTGATCCTGCACGCGTCCTCGACGGCCAGAGTGGCTGCCTTTGTGGCCAAGCTTAACGTCGTCGCGCCCGACGGCGCCTGCCTCCAGCTCGTCGACGGCGCACTGAACGGCACCCGCCGCCGAAGCCTCACCGATCCCGAACCCATGCGGCCGGGCGAGATCTACGAGCTGAAGATTCCCATGGACCCGACGGGCTTCATCATCCGCCCGGGCTACCGCCTGCGCCTGGCCGTCGCCGGCGCCGATTTTCCCAACCTGTGGCCCACGCCCGAAAAGGCGACCAACCGGATCTGGCGCGGCGCAGGTCGTCCCTCCCGGGTGATCTTGCCGGTGGCGCCCCGTTCGAACCTGCCCGCTCCCGCCTTCCTGCCGCCGCCCGCGCTCGTCGGCTACGTCCGTTCCGGAAGCTCGCGTCCGGCTACGCAGCAGGTGATCTATGACCAAATCCGTGGAACGGTAACGGTCGTCATGAGCGGCGGCGGGACCACCCACCTTGACGGCAACCTGGGGGAGGTGATCTCGGAGAGGGAGTTTCGCGTGACAGCCTCGGGGGAAAACCCGGCGCAGGCCTCCATCGTCGGCCGGCATAAGGTGGGATTCCGCCGCGAGGACGGCGTAATCGAGGCGGTGGCGGAAAGCTCGATCCGCTCGACCGAGACGGACTTGCATCTACTCATCGACCTCAACGTCTACCGCAACGGCCTGCTGTTCTTCAGCCGGCAATGGCTGCTCAGCGAGCCCCGCCGGTTGCTTTGACGGCACGGCGCAAGCGGCATCGGCGCGCAGCCCGGCCGGGGTCACCCCACCGATCGACGATAATGGTAGACAAGAGGATAAGGGTATGATCCGCTTCCGGTTGTGCGCCGTCCCCTTCGTCTTGCTGGCGGCCGGCTCCGCGGCCGCCAACGACGTCGCCGTCGTCGAGGAGATCATCGCCAAGGTCAACGGCGACATTATCACGCGCGCCGACTTGGAGCGCGCCAAACAGTCTCTCCTGGAGGACCTCAAACGCCGCGACCTCCAAGGCGCCCAGCTAGAGGCGGCGCTCAAAGAGCGCGAGAAGGACCTCCTGCGCGACAGGATCGACACGCTGCTGCTCATTCAGCGGGGCAATCAGCTCAACATCAATGTCGACCAGGATGTCAGCAAGTACTTCGCCGAGATCATGCTTCAGTTCAAGGTGGCCGACCAGGACAAGCTCGCCGAACTGGTGCGCCAGCAGACGGGGATGCGTTTTGAGGACTTTCGCCAAGAGGTCAAAAACGGCATGCTGACCCAGCGCGTGCTCGGCCGGGAGGTGGGCAGCCGGATTGTCATTCCGCGCGAGGAGGTGCAGAAGTACTACCAGGAGCACAAGAACGAATTTGTGCGCGAGGAGCGCGTCTTCCTTCGCGAAATTCTGATTGCGGCCGACCCGAAGGACCCGGACTCGTTCGCCGCCGCCGAAAAGCGCGCCAAGTCGCTGGTCGAGCGAGCTCGGCGCGGCGAGCGGTTCGAGGATCTGGCCCGCGACAACTCCGACGCGGTCACCGCTAAAAACGGCGGCGACCTGGGCGGTTGGAAGAAGGGAGATCTGAAGAAGGAGATCGAAGACCAGATCTGGGACAAGGAGCGGAACTACGTCACCGATCCTATCCGCACGGAGAACGGCTACCTCATCCTCAAGAAAACGGCTCATCATCAGGCAGGCCTGGCCTTGCTCGAGGAGGTGGAGAACGAGATCATGGGTCGGCTCTACGGACCGCGCTTCGAGCCCAAGGTGCGCGAGTACCTGACCGAGCTGCGCCAGCAGGCGTTCCTCGAGATCAAAGACGGCTGGGTGGACACGGCGGCGGCGCCCGGCAAGAACACGAAGTGGACCGATCCGGCCCGATTGACGCCGGAGACGGTCACCAAGGAAGAGGTTCTGGCCAACCCAGGGCGCAAGCGCCTGCTGTGGATCTTCCCGATCCCCGGCACACAACGCGCCCCGCGGAGCACGTCCCGCTAGCGGAGCGCATGAAATCCACCTACATCGCCGACCTTAAACCCGATCAGGACGCTACTTCGTTTTTCCTGGTTCAATCCAAAGAGATCCGGCAGAAGAAGACGGGTGAACCCTATCTGTCGCTGTCGCTCGTCGATCGCACGGGCGAAATCGAAGCCAAGATGTGGGACAACGTCGCCGAGGTGATGCACACCTTCGACCGCGACGACTTCGTCAAGGCCAAGGGCCGCGTGCAGATCTTTCAGAACCGGCCCCAGTTCACCATTCACAAGATTCGCCGCGCCGAAGAGAACGAAATCGCCATCGAGGACTTTTTTGCCGCCTCCGAGCGCGACCCGGAGGAGATGTTCGCCGAATTGCGCCAGATCGTCGCCGGTCTGGCCAACCGGCACCTGAAAGATCTGCTCGAGGCGATTCTCGCCGATGAGGAGATCGCCCGGCGCCTCAAACGCGCCCCGGCCGCCAAGACCGTCCATCACGCCTACCTGGGAGGCCTGCTCGAGCACATCGTCTCGCTGTGCCACCTCTGTCGGTTCGCCGCCGGCCATTACGGCGCGCTCGTCGACGCCGACCTGCTTGTGGCCGGCGCGATCCTGCACGACATCGGCAAGATCTACGAGCTCTCCTACCGCCGGAGCTTGCACTACACCGACGACGGCCAGCTGTTGGGCCACATCGTGCTCGGGCTGCGCATCCTGGACGAGAAGGTGCGTCTGGCGCCCGATTTCCCGCCCCGCCTGCGCAATCTGCTCGATCACTTCATCATCAGCCACCACGGCGAGCTGGAGTGGGGCTCTCCCAAGGTGCCGATGTTCGCCGAAGCCTTGCTGTTGCATTGCCTGGACAACCTGGACGCGAAGATGGAGGCGGTGCGCTCGTTGCTTAAGAAGGATCCTCTGATCGAGGGCTGCTGGACCGCCTACAGTCAGCCGCTCGAGCGGATGATGTTGAAGACGGCGAAATACCTTCAGCAGGCCACGGCGGCGGACGATTCGCCTGGCGCGGAAGCTACAGGGCCCGTGGGTGCGAAGCCGCTATCCCCGTTCGGTGAGCGTTTAAAGGAGGCGCTCGACAAGTAGCCGCGATGCGCAAGTCCGGCACCCCGCGTGAAATCCCGCCCCCCTTGGAGCTCGAGTGCTTGAAGGCGCTCTGGAAGATCGGCGACGGGACGGTCAAGGACGTGCGCCAGGTGCTCATCGAGCACCGGAATCTGGCCTATACCACAGTCATGACCGTGCTCGACCGGCTGGTGCGGCGCGGCAGCGTCGAGCGGCAGAAACGCGGAAGATCGTTCGTCTACACGCCGCGCCTCGGCCGGGAGGAGCTGCGCCGGCTGGCCGTCAAGGAACTGGTCGACTCCTTCTTCGACGGCTCGACCGAGGAGCTCGTGGCCTACCTTCGGAGCGTCCCGGCCGAACTCGAAGCGCCGCAGAAGAGGCACCCCGAGGAGACTGACGAGGGGCTCGATGCCGCCTTGCTCTGAAAGGCGCGGCCCTTACCAGTCGATGCCGCGGGCTCGCAAGTCTCTCTCGAGCTGCTCGTAACCGTGAAACTGTTCCGCGTCGATGCCCTCCCGCCGCGCCGCCTCGACGTTGTCGGCCACATCGTCGGTGAAGAAACACTCCTGGGGCTCGCAGCCGGAGCGCGCGATCGCCTCCCGATAGATCTCCCGCGCCGGCTTCATCGCGCCGACCTCGTAAGAGAGAACGAAATCGTCGAAATGCTCGAGTATCGGGAAATTCCTGCGAATGTAAGGGAAGTGGATCGCATTCGTGTTCGAGAGCAGCAGGAGTCGGTGGCGGCGCCGCAGGCCCGCAAGCAATCCCTCCGGAATCAGCGTCCGCGGAGGGAAGACTGTGCTCCAGAGCTCGCAAAACTCCTCGTAGCTGACACGCAGCCCGAGCGCATCGCAGATGCGTTCTGCAAACGCTTCCGGCTCGATACGACCCGTCTCCAGCTCGGGCACGAGGCCAGTCGAAGCAATTCGGGCGGGAATCTCGCTGGCCGGATACGGCGTGCGGCCCTCGAGCGCCTGGTAAGCACGCGGAAAATCGAGCGGCACGATCACGCCGCCCAGGTCGAAGATCACCGTCTTGGTCATTGCGCGGGACTCTTTCAGGGTAGCCGACCGCCGCAGTAATATGGGGGAAACGCCTCGCGAGAAGGACCATGACGAAACGCCAACTCAGCCGGCGGCAATTTGCCGCGCTTGCCGTGCCCGTCGGCCTCAACGCCGCTCCCAAAGGCCCCAATGAGCGCATTAATCTCGGCGTGATCGGGAGCGGCGAGCGCGGCCAGGCGCTGATCCGAGACGTGGAGAGGTGCCGCGATCTGAACGTCGCCGTGGCCGCCGTTTGCGACATCTGGAGGCCGAACCGCGAAAGGGCGACCGCTCAGGCCGCCACGATCTGGGGCGAGACGCCGCGCTCCACCGACGACTACCGCGAGCTGCTGGCCTGGGACTCCGTCGACGCCGTCTTGATCGCCACGCCCGACTACTCCCACAGCCGGATCCTCAAGGCGGCGGTCGAGGCGGGCAAGGACGCCTACTGCGAAAAGCCGATGGGCACGGACTTTGCCGAGGCCAAGGCGGCCTACCTGGCGGTGAAGGCGAGCAAACAGATCGTTCAGATCGGCACCCAACGCCGGAGCGACCCGCGCTATGTCGCCGCCGCCCGCCTCGTGCAAAGCGGCCTCCTGGGCAAGGTGACGCGCGTCGCCGTCTCGCTGAACTTCTTCGAGCCGCGCTGGCGGCGCGACTACGGCGACGTCCGGGACGCCGACGTCGCCTGGAATCATCTGCTGGTGCGCGATCCCAATCCGCGGCCCGAAGCGCGCCGCCTGCGCCAGTGGCAGCTCTTCCGCGAGTACACCAACGGCATTCCCGGCCTATGGATGAGCCACTTCGTGGATTTGATCCCGTGGTTTTTGAATGACCCTTACCCTGCGGCAGTCGTCGCCTCGGGCGGCGTCTACTTCTGGAAGGACGGCCGCGAGACCGAGGACGTCTTCCACGCCTTGCTCGAATACCCCACCGAGTGCCTGTTCAGTTTCTCCATGAGCCTGACCAACAGCGAGGGCAACCAGCACCTGTGGCTCGGCACGCGCGGCACGCTCGACATGGACCGATTCCTCCTGAGCGGTCGCGGCACGACCGCCCCGGACCGCATCGAGCAAGAGATCACCATCCAGCCCGAGGAGGTCAACTCCCATATGGCCAACTTCATCGAGTGCATCCGCAGCCGGCGCCCGCCCCGGGCCGACGTCGAGGCCGGCTTTCGCCACAGCGTGGCCGGGTGCATGGCCGCCATCGCCCGCGACACCGGTCGCAAGGTTTACTTCGACCCGGTGCGCCTGGAGATCATCTGACATGGTCCTGAGCCGACGCGCGTTTCTCGCAACCGCCGCCGCGCCGCTGGTGGCGCAGGCGCCCCCGATCACCCGTGTCGAGGTCTTCCCCGCCCCGTATCCGGTCTCCGGGCGCTTCAAATTCTTTGCCAAGCCCGAGCGCCCTAGCGTGCTCGTCAAGATCACCTGCGAAAGCGGCGAGGCCGGCTGGGGCCAGTCGGTTCCGGTGCCCACCTGGAGCTACGAAACGCCCGAGTCGGTCGTCTCGACGCTCCGCAACTATCTGGCGCCGGCGCTCATCGGCCGCAACCCGTTCGATTTTGCCGGCGCCCACCAGGCGATGAACCAGGCCATCCGGCCTTCGTTTTCGACGGGCATGCCGATCGCCAAGGCCGGCATCGACCTGGCGCTGCACGATCTGGCCGGACGGCTCCGCGGCCAGAGTGTGGCCGAGCGGTGGGGCCGCAAGCCGCTTGAAAAGATTACGCTGAGTTGGACCGTCAATGCGACGAGTCTCACTGAGGCCGAGGAGCTGGTCGAGGAGGGCCGCGAGCGCGGCTACCGGCACTTCAACGTGAAGCTGGCGCCGGATCCGCGCTTCGACATCGAGATGTGCCGCCTGGTCCGGAAACTGGCGCCCGACGCCTTCTTCTGGGGCGACGCCAACGGGGGATACGAGCTGGCGGACGCGCTCTGGGTGGCCCCGCGCCTGGCCGACATCGGCATGAACGTGCTCGAGCAACCTCTGCCGGCCAATCGCCTCACCGGCTATCTGGAAATGAAAAGACAAGGCGCTCTGCCCATCATCATGGACGAGGGCGTCGTCTCCTCGGTCGAGCTCGTCGAGTTCATCCGTCTGGGTCTGCTCGACGGGGTGGCCATGAAGCCGGCGCGGACGGCCGGGCTCTGGGACTCACGCAAGCAGGTCGAGATCGTCCTCGAGGCCGGCCTAATGTTTCTGGGCAGCGGTCTGACCGACCCGGACGTGGCGCTGGCGGCGGCTCTCCAGCTTTACGGCGCCTACCAGTTGAAGTTTCCCGCCGCGCTCAACGGCCCGCAGTTCTTGACCGGCAGCCTGCTGCGGCGGCCCTTGGAGGTGGAGGCCGGCGACATCCGAGTTCCCACCGGCCCGGGCTTGGGCGTGGAAATCGACGAGGAGAAGCTGCGCCGGCTCGCCACATGAGAACGCTTCTGGCCTTGACGCTCCTCACCGCGGCCGCCCGTGCCGCGCCACCGTTCGAGTTCCGCGACATCACGCCTGAATCGGTCGAGCTGCGAGAGGGCGGCTCTCCGGTCTATGTCTATCATCACGGCGCGGTGCACCGGACCGGCGCACCCGCCGAGCTGGCTCGGTGCTGCTACCTCCATCCCGTCTACACGCCCGCCGGCACGGTCGTGACCGACGACTTCCCCGAAGATCACTATCACCACCGCGGCATCTTCTGGGCCTGGCCGGTGGTCGTCGTCAGCGGAGAACGCATCGACGGCTGGACGCTGCGCGGCCTGCGCCCGCGTTTTGTGCGCTGGCTGGCCCGGGAGGCGACCTCAGAGAAAGCACGCCTGGCCGTGGAGAATCTCTGGATGGCCGGCGGGCGTCCCGTGGTCCGCGAAACCGTGGAGATCGTCGCGCGCCCGGCCGCGGAAAGACGCCGCGAGCTCGACCTCCGGCTTGCCTTTGAAGCAATCGGCGATCCGGTCGAACTCCGGGGCGAACCTGCGGAGGCGAAGGGCTACGGGGGGTTTTCGGTCCGGTTTGCGCCGCGTGAGGAGACCGTGATCCGGACCGATGCCGGCCGCGAGAGCGCCGATTCGAATATGGTCCCACACCGCTGGACCGCGCTCGAAGCCGTCTTCTCCGGCCGCCGGGCGGGCTTGCGCATCGACATCGACCCGGCGCACCCGGGCTTCCCGAACGGCTGGTGCCTGCGCCATTACGGCTTCCTCGGCGTGAACTATCCCGGGCTGACCCCGCACCGGCTCGAACCCGGCCGCCCGCTCGAGCTCCGCTACAAAGTCACGCTCGCGGACCTGTCGCCCTGATGCCAGAGGCTTACGGCGGCTAAAATGGAAATATCCGGCGCGGGAGGAGCGCCTTCCGCACCCGAACCAGCAGTATCCATCATGAGCGATCTTTGGTTGCACCGGTTTTCTATACTCCTGGCGGTGCTGACTCTCTTGCTCATCGTCGCCGGGGCTTCCGTCACCAGCAACGAGGCGGGCCTGTCCGTGCCGGATTGGCCTCTTTCTTACGGCAAGCTGATGCCGGAGATGACGGGCGGCGTCTTCTATGAGCACGGCCACCGCATGCTGGGAGCGGCCGTGGGGCTGCTCACCATCGTGCTAGCCGTTTGGCTCCAGCTTCGCGATGAGCGGCGCTGGATGCGGCGCCTGGGCTGGATTGCGCTCGCCGCGGTCATCCTGCAAGGCGTGCTGGGCGGACTCACCGTCCTGTTGCTGCTGCCCAAACCCGTCAGCATCGCGCATGCTTGCCTCGCCCAGCTCTTTTTCACCCTCACCGTCGCCATCGCCCTGTTCACCTCGCGCGCCTGGAGGCAAGGGCCCGAGATCGTCGAAGATCACGGCTCGCCGTCGCTGCGCACGATGGCTGTGCTCACCGCCGTCGCCATGCTCGGGCAGATCGCGCTCGGGGCGGCCTATCGCCACCGTGCGTTCGGCCTGACGCCCCATGTCATCGCCGCCTTCCTCGTGCTCGCTCTTGCGCTGCTGGCCGCCATGTTCACGCTCCAGCAGTTCCCCCGACACCGGCATCTGCGGCCGGCGGCGGTCGCCCTGCTCGTGATCGTCATGGCGCAGATCCTGCTCGGAATCGCCGCCTATGTCAGCCGCATCTACACCGGTGAGAGCCTCCAGCCTCATGCCGTGATGGTTCTCCTCACGGTCTTGCATGTGGCCGGCGGCAGCTTTGCGATGGCCGCCAGCGGCATCTTTTCCATCGAGATCGTTCGGCATGTGCGTCGGCCGCTGGCGGCAGTCCACCGCGAAGTCTCTGTTGTCTCATGAAGGCCTATCTGGCGCTGACCAAACCGCGGATCACCTGGCTCATCCTGATGAGCACAGCGGTGGGCTTCTTTTTCGGCGCGCGCGAGTCGGAAGGGCTGGTGCTCGCCTGGACTCTGCTCGGCACGGGGTTGCTTGCTTCCGGTACGGCGACCTTGAACCAGTGGTGGGAGCGGGAGGCCGACGCGCGGATGCGCCGCACCCGGCGCCGCCCGCTGCCCTCCGGCGAGATCAGTCCCGGCCGAGCGTTGGCCTGGGGCGTGGCGCTCTCCGGCGCCGGCTTTAGCGTGCTGGCCGCCGGGGCCAACCTGCTTGCCGCCCTGCTCGGCCTGTTTACGCTACTCAGCTATCTGCTCGCTTATACTCCGCTCAAACGCCGCTCGCCGCAGTCGACCACGGTCGGGGCGATTCCCGGCGCCATGCCGCCGATGATCGGCTATGCGGCCGCCCACGGTAGCCTCACCACCGAGGCTTGGATCCTCTACGCCATCCTTTTCCTGTGGCAGTTTCCGCACTTCTACTCGATCGCCTGGCTATATCAGGACGACTACGCAAGCGCCGGCATCAAGATGAAGCCTGTGGTGGAGCGCAGTCCGGAGGGCACCGCCCGCTTGATCTTCTGGAGTTGTCTGCTGCTCGTTCCGGTCAGCCTTGCGCCGTCGTTTTTCTCGATGACCGGCCGGCTCTACCTCGTCGGCGCTCTCGTGCTCGGCTTCGGCTTTATGTATTCCGGCCTGCGCGCCGCGCTGGAGCGGACGCTTGTCCAGGCGCGCGGCGTGCTGGTCGCCTCGGTGGTTTACCTCCCCATACTTTACGCCTTGATGCTGATCGATAGGCGCGGCTTGTGATCGTCTCGGTCCGCAATCTGACTCACCGTTACGGCTCGCGCGTCGCTCTGGATAATCTCAGCTTCGACGTCGCTCCCGGGACGATCTTCGGGCTGCTCGGCCCGAACGGCAGCGGTAAGTCGACCCTGTTCCGCATCCTTGCCACGATGATGGCGCCCACCTCCGGCCAGGCGACGATCGATGGATTCGACGTGGTGCGCCAGGCCGGCCAGGTCCGCCGCCGCATCGGAGTGGTGTTTCAGTCGCCGAGTCTGGATCGCAAGCTCACCGTCCGGGAGAACCTCATCGCCCAGGGCCATCTGTACGGCCTCTCCGGCGCCGTGCTCCGGGCCCGGGTCGGCTCGACGCTCGAGCGCCTTGGGCTGGCCGATCGCGCCGGAGACTTGGTGGAGACGCTTTCGGGCGGTCTGCGGCGGCGGGTGGAGATCGCCAAAGCGCTACTGTACGGACCCTCTGTGCTTCTGCTCGACGAGCCTTCGACCGGCCTGGACCCGGCGGCGCGCCTGGAGTTGATTTCCGCCATCGCCGCCCTGCGCGACGGCCATGGCGTCACCGTGCTCCTCGCGACCCATGTGCTCGAGGAGGCCGACCGCTGCGACCGCCTTCTGCTTCTGCACCGGGGCCGCCGCGTCGCCGAGGGGACGCCCGCCGAACTGAAAAGCCGCGTCGGCGGCGACGTCGTCCTTCTCGAAGTCGCCGACCCGGAGACGATGCGGGACCGAATTCGGGAACGCTTCGGCGTGCAGCCGCAGGCCGCCGACGGCGCGCTGCGCGTCGAGATCGCCAACGGCCACCGTTTCGTCACCGAGGCGGTGGAAGCCTTCCCCGGCGCAATCCGTTCCATCAGCCTGCGCAAACCGACGCTCGAAGACGTCTTCCTGGACGAAACCGGCGTGTGGATCGGCTAAGGGGCCGTTCATGAGCAGACACTTCCGGCTGGCCGTGGCTACGCTGGGCGGGCGCGAGCTGGTGCGCTTCTGGCGCGAGCGGGCCCGCGTAGCCGGCTTCGTCGGCTCGCCCCTCCTGTTTTGGCTGATCATCGGCTCGGGATTCAGCGACCTGGCCTTCTTCTTTCCCGGCGCCGTCACCTTGACCGTCATGGTTTCAGCGACCTTCTCCACCATGTCGCTGATCGAGGACCGTCGGGAGGGATTCCTGCTTTCGATGCTGGTGTCGCCGGCGCCGCGCAGCGCCATGGTGCTCGGCAAAGTCCTCGGCTCCTCGACGCTGGCCTGGCTGCAAGGCTTGGTGCTATTGACCTTTCTTCCGCTGGCCGGGCTGCGGCCGCCGGCCGTTTCCATAGTTGGCGCCGCCCTCGTTATCTATCTGGTTTCTTTCGCCTTTACTGCGCTAGGTTTCCTGATCGCCTGGCACATGGAGTCTTCCCAGGGCTTTCACGCCGTCATGAACCTGGTGCTGTTTCCGCTCTGGATGGTCTCCGGCGCCCTGTTTTCGCCATCGAGCGCCCACGAGTGGATGCAGCTCGTGATGCGGTGGAACCCGCTCACTTACTCGCTGGCTGCCTTGCGCCGCCTGCTCGAGCCCGCTCCGGATCCCGCCACGCCGGCCCTCGCGGAAAGCGTGCTGGTCACGGCGGCGTGCGCCGTGACGCTCATTGTGCTCGCGACGCAGGCGGCCCGCCGGCAACCCAAACGGAGTTACGCATGAGTCGTTCCTTCATCCTTTCGATAGCACTGATGAGTCTCGCCACGCTCTCCTGCGGCTGGAAGTCGCCGGAGCTGCCCTCTTACAACGCCATACCCGCTTTCACGCTCACCGCCCAGACCGGCGCCGAGTTTGACAGCCGGCGCGAGCTAGCCGGCAAGGTCTGGGTGGCGAATTTCATCTTCACCTCCTGCCAGGGCCCCTGCCCCGTGATGAGCGCCCACATGCAACGCATCCAGCAACAAGTGCGCTCGCTCGAAGAGGTGCGCCTGGTGTCCTTCACCATCGACCCCGACCGGGACACGCCCGAGGTTCTGGCCGAGTACGGCCGACGCTTCCAGGCGGACCCGGCCCGCTGGTTCTTGCTCACCGGGCCCAAGGAGACGCTTCAGAAACTCAATCGCGACGCCTTCATGCTAGGCGACATCGACGCCAGTCTGGAACATAGCACGCGGTTCGTGCTGGTCGACCGGCAGGGGGTCGTTCGGGGCTACTATTCGAGCTCCGAGCCGAAGGATCTGGAAAAGCTGGTTGCCGACATTCGAACCTTGCATGAGCGCTCCTGATGGACTTCTCGCACCTGCCTGCGCTGAACGCCTCGCTGAACGCGACGGCGGCACTGCTGCTGGTGGCCGGCTATCGGATGATACGGAGGGGGCGGCGCGAGGCACACCGGCGCCTGATGCTGGCCGCCTTCACCGTCTCGACCCTGTTCCTGGTGAGCTACCTGGTTTACCACTTCGAGGTGGGCTCCGTGCGCTTCACCAAGACCGGCGTGATTCGGACCCTCTATTTCGCGATCCTCATCAGCCACACGATTCTGGCCGCCGCCGTGCCGCCGCTGGCAGTGCTGACGCTCGGGCGGGCGTTACGGGGGCGCCTGGAGGCCCACCGCCGCATCGCCCGCTGGACGCTTCCCATCTGGCTGTACGTCTCGGCCACCGGCGCGGCAGTCTACTGGATGCTCTATCGGCTCTGACAACAGCCTCGGGCGCACGCCGCGGGGTAGCAAGGTTTCACACCCCCTTGACAAGACGCCGGCGACCCTGGTAGGTTCTTTACTTGTTTTGCCATTTCGACAACCGAGCCGGAGACTGGCGTCTGAGAACATGTAGTCTGCTGATGTGAGAGACCTGCCTCCTGTTGCGGAGGCAATCGGGGCCGCCATGAAGCAGGATTATTTCATCGTTGTTCTCGCGCATTCCTTCCACGGTCGCATCCGCCGGATCCACATTCCCCACCGCGTCATCTACGGGATCTTGGCGCTGGCGCTGATCGGGGGGGTGACACTCATCGGCGTCGTCTCCAGCTACGCCCGCATGGTGACGAAGGTTTCGGCTTACAATTCCTTGCGTGCGGAGCTGGAGTCCTTGCGTAAGCGCTACCAAAGGCTCGAACGGGAAGCTTCACAGAAGAACGAACAGCTCGCTACGCTCCAACTGTTCGCCAATGAGGTTTCCATCGCTTACGGCATCAAGCAAAAGCTCGAAGGCCCGTCCGACATTGCGGCCGAAGGCTCGCTGGTGCCGAGCTTCTCGGAGACGCTCGAGCAGTACAACTTCCTTAAGAGTGCCAACTTCTCTGTCTTTTCGCGCAAATACCCGCGCCTGTGGCAGACCAACACCCGGCCGACGCTGTGGCCGGTGAACGGGCGGCTGACAAGCTACTTCGGCAAACGGACGGATCCTTTTACGGGCATGGGCGCTTTCCATCCTGGGGTCGACATCCCGGCGCCGGTGGGCGAGCCAGTCCGTGCCGCCGGCGACGGCATCGTCCTGCGGGCCGAGTGGGCCGGCCACTATGGACGGCTGGTGGTCATCGACCACGGCGGAGGCATGACGACCTGGTACGGCCACCTTTCTCGGATTGACGTGGTCGCCGGCCAGGAGGTCCGCCTTGGCCAGATCATCGGCGCCGTAGGCAGCTCCGGTCGGACCACCGCCCCGCACCTGCACTACGAGGTCCGTCAGGGAGGCAACCCCGTCAACCCCTACATCTTCCTGCGCAGCTCGGCGCGAACGGTTCAAGGGGTGAGAAAAGACTTGCCGTTTTAGCGGGGCGGACGGCCTGGCAGTGCCGGCTTTGCCGCCGGCCTGGAACTCGGAGGGGTGATCGTTGAAGACACGAAATTGGCGGCTCACCGCCGCCGGGGCGGCAATGTTATCGCTGAGCTTCGCTTACCAGAGGACCGACACCGTCCCCTTGATGTCCGACACCGCCGCTGCCTTTCTCAACTCGCTGACCGACGAGCAGCGCGCCAAAGCCGTCTTCGCCATGGACGATGAGCGGCGCTTGTTCTGGCACTACGTGCCCTCCACCGACATCGAAAAGCATTTCCGCCATCCCCGCTGGGGATTGCCTCTCAAGGAGATGACGCCCGCGCAGAAGCATCTGGCCGCCGCCCTGCTCTCTGCCGGGCTGAGCCGGACCGGCTACATCAAAGCCACCACCATCATGAGCTTGGAGGAGGTGCTGCGGGTGCTCGAGGGTGACAGCGGCGAGCGCCGCAACCCGGAGATGTATCACTTCAGCATCTTCGGCCGGCCGTCGGAAAAGGGCATCTGGGGCTATCGCATCGAGGGGCATCACCTGAGCCTGCACTTTGCGATCGTCAACGGGCAGCTCGCCGGCAGCCCCACTTTTTTCGGCGCCAATCCGGCGCTCGTCAAGCACGGACCGCTTGAGGGCCTACGCGCGCTGGCCCGCGAGGAGGACCTTGCTCGCGAGCTATTGGGAGCGCTGACCGAAGACCAGAAGCGGGAAACGGTCGTCTCGCCGACGGCCTATCCCGACATCCTCACCCGCGCCGACCGCAAGGCCGCCCTCGACGGGCAACCGAGCGGCCTGAGCATCGCCAAACTCAACCGGCGGCAGCGCGCACTGCTCGAAGCGCTGGTGGCCGAGTACGCGCACAATATGCCGCCCGAGATTGCCGAGGCGCGCATGAAGCAGCTTCAGGAGGCCGGCAACAACGTCTTCTTTGCCTGGGCGGGCAGCCTCGAGCGAGGCGCCCCGCACTACTACCGGGTGCAGACGCCCAAGTTTCTCATCGAATATGACAACACGCAGAACGGCGCCAATCACATCCATTCCGTGTGGCGTGATTTCGACGGCGATTTCGGTCTGGACTTGCTGGAGGCCCACTACCGGTTTGGCCATTGAGCCCGAAAGGCTCGGGCCGCCTGCGTGCTAGCATTGACGCCATGGGGGATCGGACAGTCTACAGCCTCCTACAGGAGGCCGCGGAGAAATTTGGCCGCGCGCCCGCCCTCTACCAACCTCGCGGCGGTCAAGGCGGCCAGTACGAGGTCTACAACTGGGTCGAGTACAAAGAGGCCGCCGAGGAGGTGGCCGCCGGTCTGCGCTGTCTCGGACTGCGCAAGGGCGAAATCGTCGGCATGGACGGCGAGACGCGGGCGCCATTCTATTTGGCGGACTTCGGCATCATGATCGCCGGGGCCGTCTCGGCGGCCGTCTACACGACCTATCCGGCAGAGAACCTGGCGGCAACGTTCCGCGCCTGTGACGCCAAAGCGATCTTCGTCGAAGACCCGAAGACGCTGGCTTCTCTGCGCGCGGCAGCCGACCCGCCGCTCAACGTGCACTGGATCCTGTTGAACGGCGAAGCCGAGGGCGTGCTCAACCTCGGCGCGCTGCGACGGCTCGGCCGCGAGGCGATTCGGCAAGATCCCTCCCTGCTCGGCCGACTCCAAGCAGAGGTTCGGCCCGATGACTACGCCATTCTGTACATGACCTCGGGCGCCACGGGCGAGCCGAAAATGGGTCTGGTGACGCACCGGGCGATCCTGGCCAACGTGGACATGGGCCCCGAGGTGCTCGATATCGGACCCAACGACGCCTCGATCGCCTTCCTGCCTTCGGCGCACATCACCCAGCGGCTGGCCATGCAGTTCGTGCCGTTGCGCATGGGCATGCCCGTCTGGTTCTCCGAGGGGCTCAGCAAGCTTCCCCAGGAGATTCGGGAGATTCGCCCCACCTACTTCGTCGCGCCGCCGCGAGTCTGGGAGCGCATCTACGCCAGCATCTCCGCTGAAATCCGCAAACGCGGCGGAATGACCAAGAAACTCTTCTACGGCGCCTTGGGCGTCGGCCTGGAGGTGTGGCGCCGACGACAGGAGGATCGGCCGGTCCCACCCTGGCTCACAAGCGCCGTCAAGGTCGCTGACCGACTTGTCTTCCGCAAAATCCGCGCCCGTTTCGGAGGGCGGCTGCGGCTGGCGATTTCGGGCGGCGCCCCCCTGGCCAAAGACCTGGCCGACTTCTATGGCGCCATCGGCATGCCGATTCACGAGGGTTACGGCCTGACCGAGGCTGGCATCGTCTGCCTGAACCCGCTGGGCAAACCGGTGGCGGGCAGCATCGGCAAGGCCTTGCCCGGCGTCGAGTTCAGGCTGGCCGAAGACGGCGAACTGCTGGTGAAGACGCCGACCATGTTCTCGGGCTACTTTAAAGATCCCGACGCCACCGCCGCCGTGCTCAAGGACGGCTGGCTGGCCACCGGTGACATCGCCGAGATTCGCCCGGACGGCTACGTCTTGATCACCGGTCGCAAGAAGGAGGTGATCGTCTCCTCGAACGGCAAGAAGATCTATCCAGCACGAATTGAGAACCTTTTTAAGATGGAGCCTCTCATCAGCCAGGTGCTGGTGCTCGGAGACCGGATGCCGTTCGTGGCGGCGATCTTCACCCTGAATCCGGCGGCGGTGGAGACGCTGGACGGCATCGAGCCTTACCGCAGCCAGCCCTTCGCGCAAATCGTCGAATCCCCGCCGGTGAAAACGGCCGTCAAGGCGCTGGTGGCGCGCGTCAACGCCAAGCTGGCGCCCTTTGAGCAGATCCGTCGCTACCACATCCTCGATCGCGAGTTCACGATCGCCGACGGCGAGCTGACGCCGACGATGAAACTGCGGCGGGCCCGGGTGATTGAAAAGCACAAGGACACAATTAACGCGCTGTATCTAGGCCGGCTCGACGATGTTTAGGCCGGCGTCGGGTGGGCCTACCGGCGCAACGGGGAGGTCCGTTCCTCGAGCGTGGTGATCCGCCGGTCGTGGGCGGCCAACAACTGCTCGATCCGCTCCAGGCGCCGTTCAATCGCGTCCAGGCGCTTGGTGAGGGCCTCTTTCAGGTCGTCAATTCGACGGTTCAAATCATCGATTCGACGGTTATGGGCCCAGAAGGTCAGCGCGAAGGTGATGATGATGGGCAGCGCCACTTGAAAGAAGGGCTGCTGCCACCACGGCTGCATGCCTACATTATAGGCGGCCGGGCCAAACCCAGGGCGCCTGCCGGGTCCGGAAGCGTATCGGCGGCCGGGTTGTACCATATAAGGGTAAACCCCGACTGACTTGGTGATGGATCTCCGCAACGTCGACCTCAAGGCAACCGTCAACCTGCCGCGCACGGGCTTCCCGATGAAAGCGAACCTGCCTCAGAACGAGCCCAAAATCCTGGCGCGGTGGGACGAGATGCGCCTGTACGAGAAGATTCGCGAGCGGCGCGCCGGACGGCCCTTGTACGTGTTGCACGATGGCCCTCCCTACGCCAACGGCAACATCCACCTCGGCACAGCCTTCAACAAGATCCTCAAGGACTTCATCGTTAAGTCGCGGAGCATGGCAGGATTCGACGCTCCGTTTGTGCCCGGCTGGGACTGCCACGGCCTGCCGATCGAGATTCGCGTCGATGCCGAACTGGGGGAGCGGAAAGCTTCCATGACGCCGGTGGAGATCCGCGCGGCCTGCCGCGCCTACGCCGCGCGCTTTGTCGAACTTCATCGCCAGCAGTTCAAGCGCCTGGGGGTGCTCGGCCGCTGGGAGAGGCCCTACTTGACAATGAGTCCGCACTATCAATCGGTGATCGCCCGGACCTTTGTCGAGTTCCTGGATCGCGGCTACGTTTACAAGGGTCTCAAGCCGGTGCACTGGTGCATGAGCTGTCGCACGGCGCTCGCCGAGGCCGAGGTCGAGTACGAAGACCGCACCAGCCCCTCCATCTGGGTGCGCTTCCGGCTGACCTCGAACGCCGAGGCGATTCACCCCGCGCTCGTGGGACGCCGCGTCTGGGCGCTGATTTGGACCACCACGCCGTGGACGATCCCGGCCAACATGGCGATCGCGTGGCATCCGAAATTCACCTACGCCGCCGTTGAGGAGCGCGGCGAGGTTTACCTTGTCGCCAAAGATCTCCTCAAGACCACCGCCGACGTCTGCGGCTGGATCGAGCACCGCATCCTCGCTGAATTCCCCGGCAGCCGGCTCGAGGGCGCCGCCTTCCGCCACCCGTTCCTCGAGCGGGATTCGCTCGGCATCCTGGCCGACTATGTGACGCTCGAGCAGGGCACCGGCGCCGTACACACCGCACCCGGCCACGGCCACGACGACTATGTCATCGGGCGGCAGTACGGCCTCTCCGTCTACTGCCCGGTCGACAGCGAAGGCCGCTTCTATCAGGCCGCCGGCGCCGAAGGCGCGCTCCCGGAGGAGCTGCTCGGCAAGACGGTCTGGGAGGCCAACCCGGTCGTGACCGCCATCCTCAACCGCCGCGAAGCGCTGCTGGCCGAAAAGACGATCCACCACAGCTATCCGCACTGCTGGCGCTGCCACAACCCGACCATCTTTCGCGCCACCGAGCAGTGGTTCATCGGCATGGAGCACAACGAGCTGCGCGGGAGGGCGCTCGAGGCGATCCGCGGCGTGCGATGGCTGCCCGTCTGGGGCGAAGAGCGCATCGCCTCGATGATCGCGACGCGCCCGGACTGGTGCATCTCGCGCCAGCGCATCTGGGGCGTGCCAATCGTCGTCTTCTACTGCGCCCGCTGCCGGCGGCCGCTCACCGACCGCGCCGTGCTCGACCGCATCGTCGAGCTGTTCGCCGCACAGGGCGCCGACGTCTGGTACGAGCGCTCCGCTGCGGAACTGCTGGGCCCAGATGTCAGGTGTGCGGATTGTGGCTCCGAGGAGTTCGAGAAAGAGAAGGACATCCTCGACGTCTGGTTCGACTCGGGCTCCTCGCACCTGGCCGTGGTGAACGAACAGGAAGGCTTGCGCTGGCCGGCGGACCTCTATGTGGAAGGCAGCGACCAGTACCGCGGCTGGTTCCACAGTTCACTCCTGGTCGGCGTCGGCCTGCGCGGCGCCTCGCCCTACCGCCATTGCGCCACGCACGGCTGGACGCTCGACGCCGAGGGTCGCGCCATGTCGAAATCGCTTGGCAACATCATCGAGCCCTCCGAGGTGGTGGAGAATTACGGAGCCGAAATCCTGCGCCTGTGGGTCGCCTCGGTCGAGTTCACCGAGGACGTGCGCATCTCCGAGACCATCCTGGCCCGACTGAGCGAAGCCTACCGCAAGATCCGCAACACTTTCCGCTATGCGCTCGGCAACCTTTACGATTTCGATCCCGTTCGGGACGCCGTGCCGCCGGCCGAGATGCTGCCGCTTGACCAGTGGATTCTCCTGCGGGCGGCCGAACTCGCGCGAAAATGCCTGGCCTGGTACGAGGAGCTGGCCTTTCACCGCGTCTACCAGGCTCTTTACAATTTCGCGGTCACGGATTTGAGCGCCCTGTACTTCGACGTGCTCAAAGACCGGCTCTACACGGCGGCACGGACCTCCAGGGCGCGGCGCAGCGCGCAGACCGCCCTCTGGCGGCTCACCTACGCGCTGGCGCGCCTGCTCGCCCCTCTGATGAGCTTCACCACCGAGGAGGTGTGGACGCATCTGGCCAAGCCGGACGGCGCCCCCGAGAGCGTGCATCTGGACCTGTTTCCCCAGCCCGAGGAGCTGACCGACGGCCTGCCCGAGGAGGCCCGCCGCCGGGCAGCCGACTGGGACCGGCTGATCGAGGTGCGCGACAGCGTGCTCAAGAGTTTGGAGGTGGCTCGCAAGGAGAAGTTCATCGGGGCGCCGCTTGAGGCGCGCGTGCACTTGAAGGCCAACGGCGACCTGTTCCCGCTGCTCGAGCGCTACGCTGCGGAGCTGCCGGCTCTCTTCATCGTCTCGCAGGTCTCCATCGAGCCCGATGCGGAGACGCAACTGGCCGTGGATGTCTACCGGGCCAACGGCGCCAAGTGCGAGCGCTGCTGGAAGTACACCTTCGACATCGGCGCGCATCCGGAGCTGCCCACCATTTGCGCGGCCTGCGCCGAGGCGGTCATCGCCAACCTCCGCTCCTGACGATGTCCGCCCGGAGTTCCGCCTTCTTGATCGCGGCAGCCGTGGCCGGCTTGGACCGCGCCACCAAGGCCTGGGTCGAGCGCAGCGTCTCGATGTGGGAAACCATCGTCGTCATTCCCGGCTTCTTCCAAATCATCCACACCCGCAACCGGGGCATCGTCTTCGGCCTGTTTTCCGAAGCGGAGGGCATCTGGCGAACGCTTATCGTGCTGGCCGCCGCGGCGGTCGCACTCCTCGTGCTGGTGATTTGGCTGTGGCGGCTGCCGGAGGATGCGTCCGGCAAGCTTAACTACACTGGCTTTGCCCTGGCGCTCCTTCTCGGCGGGGCGGCAGGCAACCTTTACGATCGGCTGTTTCAGGGCGCCGTAACCGACTTCCTCGACTTCCACCTGGCCGGCTACCACTGGCCCGCCTTCAACCTCGCCGACAGCGCGATCACCGTCGGAGCCGGAGTGCTTCTGGCCGAGCTGTTGCTGACCCGGCGGTCGGCGCAGAACGGCAGCCGCTGACCTCCATGCTTCCCAAGCTTTTCTCCCTCGACGGTTTCTTCCTCCCGACCTACGGCCTGCTCATGGCCGTCGCTTTTCTGGTCGGGCTATGGATGGCGTCTCGTCTGGCTCGCCAGGCTGGAATCAGCTCGGAGCGGACGACCAACCTGGGCGTCTACGTCGCCCTGGCGGGGCTGTTGGGCGCCAAGCTCTTGATGCTTGTCGTCCATTCGGGTTACTACCTGCGCCAGCCTGGAGAGATCTTCTCGCTGGCGACCTTGCAGGCCGGAGGGGTCTATTACGGGGGCCTGGCGGCCGCTTTGCTCATCGGCTACCTCTACATGCGAGCCCGCGGTCTCGCCGTGCGCGAGACTCTGGACGCTTTCGCCCCGGCGATCGCCCTGGGCTACGTGTTCGGCCGGCTCGGCTGCTTCGCCGCAGGCTGTTGTTGGGGCCTTGAATGCCACCGCCCTTGGGCGGTCACCTTCACCGACCCGGAGGCCAACCGGCTGGTGGGGGTCCCGCTGAACGTGCCGCTGCATCCTACGCAGCTTTATCTGGCCGCGGCCTCGCTCGTGATCTTCGCCATACTCTACCGGCAATTTCAGCGGCCGCACCGAGCCGGCGCGGTCATGGGTCTGTATCTCGTCCTCTATGCGATCGCCCGTTTTCTCATCGATTTCTTTCGCGACTACGACGCGCCGGCGCCCTTCGGCGGGCCGCTTGAGCTCACCCAGTGGATCGCGATTGGGTTGTTCGGACTCGGCGCCTGGCTTTTGTCGACCGCTCCCCGGCGTTGAAACCGAGCGTATGAGGACGGTCCTGTTCTCGTTGTTGGCCGCCACCGCCGGAGCGCCGACTCCCGTCGAGCCGCCCGAGCCGATCCGTGCCTATATCAGGGAGGAGATGGCGTTGAACGACATCCCGGGCCTGTCGGTGGCGGTCGTCAAAGAGGGTCGCATCTTCGCCTTGGCAGCTTTCGGCGTCCGCAATCTGGACACCGGCGAGCCGATGAGCGTCGACACGCCGGTGGAGCTGGCTTCCGTGAGCAAGGCTTTCACCGGCCTCGCCGTCGCCGAACTTGTCCGTAGCGGCGCGCTGCGCCTGGAAGAGCGTGTCACACGCTACTTGCCCGAGTTCGCCGTGGGCGACGGGAAACGATCCTCTCGCATCGAGGTCCGCCATCTGCTGCGGCACACCAGCGGGCTGAGCCGCCACGACGATTTCCTGGTGCCCTGCTGCGGGCGACCGGGCGACGGCGATCTTCGGCTGGCGGTCGAGCGCTTGCGACGGGCGCGGCTCCGGCATCCGCCGGGCGCGGTCTTCGCCTACGCCAACAGCAACTACGTGCTTCTTGCCGCCATCATCGAGCGTGTCTCCGGAGAGCCCTTCGCCGACTTCATGCGGCGCCGCGTCCTCGCTCCTCTTGGCATGCAGCGCACCACCGTCGAGGAGGCCGAGGCGCAGGCCTGGGGCAAGGCAGCGGGGCACGAGCGGAGATGGGGCCGCATGCAAGCCGAGACGTCCCAGTTCAGCGGCTGGCCGGGTGCCTCGCAGGTGAAGTCCACCGCGGCCGATCTAGCTGTTTTCCTTACGGCCATGCTGGGACCGGGAGGCGAACTGTGGCGCAACAGCTTGCGCGAGGCGATCGCTGAGCGCGAACCGGAATTCCTCTACGACTGGGGCTGGTTCGTGCGCCCCAGCGAGAATTGGCTCGGCGGCGCCCCGGTGATCGAACACGGCGGGGATCTGTGGAGCGGCAACACGGCCGTGCTGCTGGCGCCGCGGCAGCGCGCCGGCGTGGCCGTGCTGATCAACGCCGGCGTGCGCCGGGCGCAACCGATCAGCCGAGGGGTGCTGTTGCGGGCGCTGGGGCGGCCCGCGCCTCCGCCGGCGCGGCAGGCCTGGACGCGCCAGACCGACAATTGGGCGATCGCCTTCACCTTCAGCGGGCTTTGCCTGCTTGTCGCCGCGGCGCTCCGTGTGCGCCGCCTCCTGGGGGAGTGGCGCCGCGGCCTGCGGCGCCTGGGCTTGAGCGACAACCGGTGGGAGACGGCTCGCCTCGTCCTGATGTTGGCGATGTCGGCATACCTGTTGGCCCTGCTCGTCACCGAGGCGATGCCTCCGCTCGGAGCGCTGCCGACGAGCCTTCGCTTCGCTTTGCCGCTGCTGACCGTATCGACCGCGCTGCTCTTGGCGAGCGTGGCTTTGGCGGGCCTGAGCGTACGCACGAGCGGCCGCTGCGAAAGCTCCGCACGATGAAGCGCGGCAGAGGCGCACGCCGGGAACCCGTGCTGTTCACCTGCCTCCGGATCATCCGCTAACGGCTCGGGTTAGTTTCCGCCCGTTTCGGCCAGGCTGTGAATCCCTTGGCGAAGCTTCGCAGGACCCCCGCCGGAATTGAACCCCGCGCGCCGGACGCGCCGCCCGAGTTCAACCGAGCGAAGCGGGAACGCCCTCACGGTAGGACGGATAGCGTAGGCTCACGCCCAGCAGGCGCCGGATGGCGCTTCCGTCGACACGCCGGTCGACCCGCCGGGTGCGGTGAAGGTCGGCCGGCTCGGCTGCCTCGGGCAGGGGAAGACCCAGCAGTCCGGCGCAGAACTCAGCCATCCGGCGCGCCGTGCACGGCTCCTCGTCAGCCACCGGATAAGCGCCCGTGAGCTCTGAATCCAGCGCCGCCTCGGCGATGGCCGCCAGATCCTCGACATGGATGCGGCTGACCACGTTGGCGCCGTCACCGGCCAGGCGATACCGGCCCGAGCGGATCGATTCGTGCACGCCGCGCCCCGGTCCGTAGATGGCGGCCGGGCGCAACACCAAAGCCGACCATTCGCCTCCCAGGACCGCTTGCTCGGCGGCTACGCGCAGCCGCTCGCGCTCCCTCAGCGGGGCGGCCGGTGTCGTTTCATCGACGTGAGCTGCGGAGCCGTAGACACCGGTCGTCGAAAGGTAGACCAGGCGCCGGATCCGCTCGGCTAAGGCTTCGAGCAGTCGCGGCGTCGGATCGAAAGGGCCGTCAGAGCCCTCCACCACCGGGATCGAATGCAGGACGCGGACCTCCCCGGGCGCCGCCTCGCCCAACCGACGCAGGGTCTCCTCCTCGAATACTTCGAGCCGCAGGATTCGCCCACCGAGCGCGGCAACCTCGACGAGCTTCTGGGGGTTTCGTGTCGTGGCCAGGACCGGAACGCCCCGGCGGAGGAGGCGGCAAGCGACACGCCGGCCCGTGTAGCCGCAGCCCAGGATCACCACCGGCCGGTCCATTTTGCTCGTCTTGCCTCCATCCTAGCGTGAAGCGATCCGAGCACCCGCCGATCGTATAATGGGCGATTTGTAGCGGCGAAGTAGAAGCACAGGTTGCGATGTTCACTGGTGGCAGAAGACCGCTCGCCTTCGACGAATGGGACCGGCGAGAAGGTTCGCCGGTCCCGCTCGGCGTCACCTGGGTGGAGGAGTACCGGGGTTTCAACTTCGCACTCTATTCGAAATACGCCACCGGCGTGACGCTGCTCTTGTACCGCGAAAGCGATCCGGCGCACCCGGTTCGCGTCTACCGGTTGGACCCAAAACGCAACAAGAGCGGCAGGACCTGGCACTGCTGGGTGCCCGAGGAGGAGCTCGACGAGGCGACGCTCTACGCCTATCGGGTCGAAGGACCGTACGATCCCGCGAGCGGCCACCGCTTCGATCCGGCCAAGATCCTGCTCGATCCGTTCGCCAAGAGCGTCTTCTTTCCGCCCGCCTTCGACCGCGAGGCGGCTCGCCGGCCGGGCCCCAACGACGGCAAAGCGCCGCTCGGGCTGCTGCTCAAGGGCGAGGCCGGCTTCGACTGGGGCGACGAGCCGCGGCCGAAACACGCCCATGACCTGATCGTCTACGAGCTGCACGTCAAAGGCTTCACGGCCCGCGCCAACTCGGGCGTCAGCCCGGAAAAGCGTGGAACCTTCGCCGGACTGATCGAAAAGATCCCGTATCTCAAAGAGCTCGGCGTCACGGCGATCGAGTTGCTGCCCGTGCACCAGTTCGATCCCCAGGAGCGCAACTACTGGGGCTACATGACGTTGAACTTCTTCGCTCCGCACAAAGCTTACGGCAACGGCGAGCCGGTGCACGAATTCCGCCAGATGGTCAAGGCGATGCACGAGGCCGGCATCGAGGTCTGGCTGGACGTCGTCTACAACCATACCTGCGAGGGCGACGAGAACGGACCCACCTACAGCTTCCGGGGCATAGACAATCGCTCTTACTACCTGCTGACGCCCGACCGTCGCCACTACCGCAACGACTCCGGTTGCGGCAACACGCTCCGCTGCGAGCATCCGGCGGTGCGCGCCCTGGTGCTTGAAAGCCTGCGGTTCTGGGCCGACCAGATGCACGTCGACGGCTTCCGCTTCGATTTGGCCTCGATCCTCACGCGCCGCTCCGACGGGAGTCTGAATCTGACCAATCCTCCGCTGATCACCGAGATCGGATTCCTGGCGGCGCGGACCGGCTCGCGGCTTATCGCCGAAGCCTGGGACATCAACAGCTACCTGCTCGGGCGGAGCTTCCCCGGCGTTCACTGGTATCAGTGGAACGGCCAGTTCCGCGATGACATCCGCGACTTCGTGCGGGGGCGGCCCGGCATGGTCGGCGCGATGATGCGGCGGCTGTACGGCAGCGACGACCTGTTCCCCGACACGCTGGAGGACGCCTACCGGCCCGTGCAGAGTCTCAACTTTGTCACCTCGCATGACGGCTTCTGCCTCTACGATCTGGTCTCCTACAACCGCAAGCACAACGAGGCCAACGGGCACGACAACCGCGACGGAACAGACGATAATCGGAGCTGGAACTGCGGCTGGGAGGGCGATGAGGGCGCCCCGCCCGAGGTGCTGGCGCTGCGCCGCCGGCAGATCAAGAACTTCTTCGCTCTGCTGATGCTCGCCAACGGCACGCCGATGTTCTGCGCCGGCGACGAGTTCATGAACACGCAGCGGGGCAACAACAACCCCTACAACCAGGACAACGAGATCACCTGGCTCGACTGGGATCTGCTCGACCGCAACCGGGACATGTTCCGCTTCTTCCGGCTGATGATCGCCTTCCGTAAAGCCCACCCCTCGATCGCCCGCAGCCGCTTCTGGCGGGACGACGTGCGCTGGTACGGCCAGGGGCGGCACGTCGACTTTGCGCCGGAGTCGCGCTGCTTCGCCTATTGCCTTCACGGCGCCAGGTTGGGCGACGGCGACCTGTACGTGCTGGTGAACGCCGATGCCAGCGACCGCCGCTTTGAAATCCAGGAGGGAGGACCGGGCGATTGGCGCCGCGTGGTCGACACTAGTCTATCCAGTCCCGACGACATCGCCGAGCCCGGCCGGGAGCGGGTCCTTGCCGAGATGAGCTACCGCGCCGCGGCCCGCAGCGTGGTGGTGCTTTACCGCCCGGCGGGGCCCGGCTCGGAGCGGCTCACCGCCGGGGGCGGCTTGCGATAAGCTGGGCAGAGTCGCAGGAGGTTCCACATGAGCAAGCGCACTTCCATCGGTTCCTGGGCCTTCACCATCGGCCCGTATGCGAGTAATCCCATCGACTTCGACACGGTTTGCGACAAGCTGAAGGAGCTCGGCTTCGACGGCGTCGAGCTCGGCGCCTTCCCGCCGCATCCCAATCCGGGTAACCCGGCGGGCTCGAACGAGAACTGGCCGGGCGCGATGCCCGAGAAGTCCCAGCGCGAGGAGTTGAAAGCCCGCATGGCCGAGCGCGGCCTCGGCTTCAGCGGCATCGCCGCCAATCTCTGGGGCGAGAAACTCATCAACACCGACGACCAGAGCAAATATATCGAGGAGTTCCGCAAGAACTCCGAGTTCGCCCGCGACCTGGGCATTCAGACGATTCGCGTCGACACGGTGCAGCCGCCGACGATCCTGCGCGAGGTCGACTACCAGACCGCCTTCGACCGCGTCGTTCGCACCTGGAAGACCTGTTGCGATATCGCTCGCGACAACGGGCAGTGGGTGGTCTGGGAGTTCGAGCCCGGTTTCGCCTTCAACAAGCCGAGCGACATCGTCCGCATTCACGACGCGGTCGACAAGGAGAACTTCGGCATCCTCTACGACACCTGCCACGGGCAGATGGTCGGCGTTATCGGCGCCCGCCAGGAGGGCGAAAAAGAGGTCTTTCCGAGCCAGGTGGATCTGATCCGGAAGCTCGACGGCCGCATCTTCCATCTGCACCTGATCGACTCCGACAACACCTGCCACAAGGACGCTAGCGGACAGGACGAGACCTCGGCGCACCCGCCGTTCGGCCTCGGCGTGCTCGACTTCGACACGATCATGCCGGAGCTCGTGAAGGCGGCGCGCCTGCCGCACGACTGGTGGACGCTCGATTTGTGCTTCTGGCCCGATGCTTGGAGGGCGACGGCCGACTGCAAGAAGAAACTCGATGAGCTGATCCAGAAATACGGATGAGAAAGGAGTCGCCAGGATGAAGGAACTTCGCGTCGCCATGATCGGCTACGGCTTCATGGGCCGGGCCCACTCGAACGCTTACAAACGGCTGAACGATTTCTTCCCGGTCGAACACCGGCCGGTGCTCAAGGTCGCCTGCGGGCGCAACGCGGAGAAGGCGAAGGCGTTCGCCGACAACTGGGGCTACGAGCGCATCGAGACGGACTGGCGCAAGGCGGTCGAGGCGCCCGATGTCGACCTGGTCGATATCGGCTCGCCCAACGACACGCATCATGCAATCGCCATCGCCGCCGCGCGCGCCGGCAAAATGGTGCTGTGCGAGAAGCCGCTGGCGATGAACGTGCGCGAGGCCGAGGAGATGGTGCGCGCCGTCGAGGAGGCCGGCGTCCCCAACATGGTCTGGTTCAACTACCGGCGCGTGCCGGCGATCGCGCTCGCCCGGCAGATCATCGACGAGGGCCGAATCGGCCGGCCGTTTCACTACCGCGCCACCTACTTGCAGGACTGGACGATCTCGCCGGAGGTGCCGCAGGGCGGCCCGGCGCTGTGGCGGCTGGATGTGGGGGTGGCAGGCTCGGGCGTCACCGGGGATCTGCTGGCGCACTCCATCGACACCGCCATGTGGCTGAACGGCGCCATCACGCGCGTGGTGGCGCGAACCGAGACCTTCGTCAAGGAGCGGCTGCACGCCGTCCGCGGCCAGGTCGAACCGGTCGGCATTGACGACGCCTGCATGTTCCTGGCCGAGTTCGCCAACGGCTCGCTCGGCACCTTCGAATCGACGCGCTACGCGCGAGGCCGCAAGAACTTCAACACCTTCGAGCTCAACGGCGCCGACGGCAGCCTCTATTTCGATCTGGAGGAGCCCGAATACCTGCAATTTTTCGAGTACAAGCAGTTGCAGTCGGGCAAGAAGACCGAATCGCACCTGACCGGCTGGCGCAAGATCCACACGACGAACTCCGAACACCCCTACATGAAGTACTACTGGGTGCCCGGCACCTGCATCGGCTACGAGCACACGTTCCTGAACGCCCTGGCCGATTTCGTCATGGGCATCGAATCCGGCAAGCCGACGCAGCCGGACTTCCGCAACGCCCTCCAGACGCAGAAGGTCTGCGACGCGGTGCTTGAGTCGGCGCGGACCGGCCGGTGGGTGGAGACGAACGTCGAGTTGTGAGGCCGGCGGAGGCGCTCGCCTTCGCCCTTCGCGTCGCGATCAGCCGCGTTCGGGCGGAGGTTCGCAAGGCGCGCGGAACGCTCGAGTACCCGTGGCGGCGCCGCCAGCTTGAAAGAGCGCTCGAGACGATCCGAATCCGGACAAACACCGCACGCGGCCCGACCGATCGGTCGTTGTCGCCGTGGTGCGCGACGCCGAAGGCTGGATCGAGGTGTGGCTCGAGCACTACCTGCGGCTCGGCGTCGACGAGATCGTCCTGCTCGACAACGGTTCGATTGACGATACGGTGGACCGGGCGCTACGAGAGCCGCGCGTGACGCTGCTGCGGAGCACGCTGCCCTTCCGGCGCTATGACTCGACCTTCAAGCGCTATCTGATCGAGCGCTTCGGCGACGGGCGCTGGTGCCTTCAGGCCGACATCGACGAATTCTTCGACTACCCCTTTTCCGACCTCTTGCCGTTTGCCGCCTTCATGGAGTATCTGAACCGCGGCGGCTATACCGCCGTCATGGCGACGATGCTCGACCTGTTTGCCGACGGACCCTTGAGCGGCTGGCCGCCGGCGGGCCGCCAGATGCTCGAGCAGTGCGTTTGGTACGACTTGACCGGGCTCGTGCCGTGTCGCCCCTGGCGGCTGCTGTGGCGGAACCGCTTTGCCGACCCGCATATGCCGTTTTACCGCGGCGGCGTCCTGTATCAGGCCTTCGGCGCGCGCATCGTGGCGACGAAGTTCCCGCTGATCTTCTACCGCGCCGGCGGCCGACTCGACCTCCGGCGCCACGGCCACTTCTGCCGCGGTGCGCACGTCGCCGACGTTTCGGCCGTGCTCTACCATTACAAATACGACCGCAGCTTCGGCGA
>Ga0308391_1000120_pt1 | contig 31409 bp, 29 predicted proteins | sample Hotspr20Samplet1_FD_202363 | JGI IMG/M metagenome (GOLD analysis project Ga0308391, IMG submission 202363) | Hot spring phototrophic mat microbial communities from Octopus Spring, Yellowstone National Park, Wyoming, United States - 20050623_t1 ... | reverse complement strand
CGCAAAAGAGTAGTTGCCGATACGAGAGGCGTCGGGCGGTGCGCAGCAGGGCGAGGGTGAGGATGAGGGCTTCGGAGTAGATGGGTTTGCGTCCTCTGCTACGAGGCAGCGGGTGCTGCTGGGTGAATTGGGTCACAGCTTCATAGATAACGCGTGCGCGCAGTGTGCTGAGCGTGATGCGATAGTTTCGGTGTTTCATGGTATGGAGTATACCCCACTGCACTACCGAATTTCGAACACCCTCAGAAGACCTTGACACAGCGGAAAAAATGTGTTATACTCCAGTGGTTCGCTCGCTTTGAATGCGACGACGCTCCTCTCAAAGCGTTCGGGAGAACCCTTCCATAGCGGACCACCAGCCTTCTCCGGAAACGAGTGCCGTTTGCGCGGCGGTGATGTCGCGCCGATGCGGCTGTGCGAGCGCGCGTCTGCGTGCCCATCTACTACAAACCCAGGAGGTGAATCGACATGCTGTTGAACGCGGTCAAGGACCTGTTGTTAACCAAGGACCTGGGCAGCCTCAAGACTTTGCTCGGTGAGGCAAGTGTGGACGCAATCACGCAGTGTCTTCGCGAGCTGGAGCCACGCGAACAGATACTGCTATTCCGACTGCTGGACAAAGAACGCGCCCTGCAGGTGTTCGAGTCTCTGACGCTCATTGAACAGAGCGATTTGGTGCGCGCCATGGAGGACCCAGACCTCATCCAGCTGGTGGAGAGCATGGATCCGGATGAGCGGGTCGAACTGTTCGAGGAATTGCCTGCGAAAGTAGCCACGCGCGTTTTGGCGGAGGTCGCTCCCGAGGTGCGCCAGTCGCTGAGCTTGCTGCTCGGTTATCCGGAAGACTCGGCGGGGCGCGTGATGAACCCGGACTACCTCGCGCTACCGGGCGATACACCCGTGCAAGAGGCACTACAACGGCTGCGCGAGTCGCCTCTGGACCCAGCGCATGTGGAGATGGTGCTGGTGCTGGGCGAAGGACGGCAGTATCTGGGCTATGTGACGGCAACACAACTACTGAAAGCGTCTTTCGAGGAACCTATCCGGACGCTGATTAGCGATACGCCCGCTGCCGTTTCCGCGTACGCCAGCCAGGATCAGGTGGCGGAGATGTTTCGCGTTCGGCAGTACCCTTTGGTCGCCGTCGTGGATAAGGAAGGCCGTTTGGTGGGTGCTATCGACGCGGAAAAAGGTCTGGAACTGGTGGAGGAGCGTGAAGCACAGCGGTTGACCACGTTCGGTGGAACGGTAGCCATGGGCGGACCGGATGTGGACATCGTTCACTCCCCGCTGATGCGCGTGTTCAAAGCGCGCGTCTTCTGGCTCGCCGTGCTGACCTTTTTCGGGGTGATTACCTCCACCTTTGTATCGAAGCAGGAGGAGTTGCTCTCCAGCGCGATTGTGCTGGCGGCGTTCATCGCGCCGATTATCGACATGGGCGGCAATACAGGCAGTCAGTCGGCGACGCTGGTGATTCGCGCGATGGCGCTAGGGCAGGTGCGCCTGCGCCTGCGCGACGTTTTGTTCATCCTGAAGCGGGATGTGCCTGTCGCGGTGATGATGGGCGTCGCGATTGGCGTGCTGGAGGCGATACTGGCGTACTTCTCCAAAGGCGTCGGCGGCGATGTGTTGCTGGTTGTCGGCTTGGCGATGCTCACCGTGACGATTGCGGGCAGCCTGATCGGTGTGGGACTGCCGTTCGCGGCGCGGCGATTGGGGTTCGACCCCGCCACGCTCAGCGGTCCCGTGATTACCTCGATAATGGACCTGTTGGGCGTCATGATCTACTTCGGCTACGCCTACTGGTTCCTCAGCTACCTGATCAAGCAGTGATTCAGACGGCGCGGGGGCGGGCGTTGTCCGTCCCCGCGCATGAGCGAAGGAGGTGATTAAGATGACGATGCATCTGCCGATGATGGTGAACCTGCTGACCGCGCTTGGGTTAGGCGTGCTGATTGGTATCGAGCGTCAGTGGCGTCAGCGGGCGGCGGGCTTGCGCACGAACGCGCTGGTGGCGGTCGGCTCGGCGGCGTTTGTGGCGTTGGCGACGGTCGTGGAGGGCGAGAACAGCCCGACCCGCATCGCGGCGCAGGTGGCGTCGGGGATTGGCTTTCTGGGCGCGGGCGTGATTTTGCGCGAGGGCGCGGGCGTGCGCGGGCTGAACACCGCCGCTACCCTCTGGGGCGCGGCGTCGGTCGGCGTGCTGGCAGGCTCGGGCTACCCGCTGCTGGCGACCACCGCTGCGCTGTTGGTGATTCTCAGCAATGTGCTGCTGCGTCCACTCGCGCACCGCATCGACCGCGTCAGCAGTGGCGCCAGCGAGCTGGGGCTCCGCTACGCGCTGCGCTTGGTGTGCCAACAAGCGAACGAGCTGCACATTCGCGCCTTGCTGGTGCAAATGCTCAGCGCGGGACCGCTGATTCTGCGCAGCCTGCATAGCGTGGACATCGAGGACACTGACCGGGTGCGCGTCGAGGCGGAGGTGGTCGCCCAGACACCTGCGCATCCCGCATTGGAAGAGATTGTGGCTCGCCTCAGTCTGGAGTCGGGTGTCTCGGCGGTCAGCTGGGAAACCAGAGTGGAGACCGAGTAAAACATACAGTGCAGGTGCAAGCCTGGACTGCCCCTGCCATGGTATGACAGCACAACAAATCTCTGGCACACGATGTCAACCTCGGAAAAACATGGGTGCAAGCCTGCAACGGATGAGAGGGAAATAAAAAGTTGGCTCCCCGGGCAGGACTCGAACCTGCGACCTAGTGGTTAACAGCCACCCGCTCTGCCGACTGAGCTACCGGGGAACCTGCGGTTAACAATGTACCAGAACTTCGTGCGTTTGTCAAGGGGTCGGCAATGCTTGTGTGGTTTCCAATTTGAAATGTCCTATCAAACCGGGAATGAAGTGTGACTCGCCTTTGTAACAACAGCAATAGCCCTATCTGCCCACCCGCAGGATATTCCCCTGTCCGTGCCCAATTGGATACTACTCCATTTCGTGTGAACAGTGAGGTAATCCACAGTGCCAGCAACACGTTCCGGTAAAAAGAGAGTGCGAGTCGGCGTTGTCGGGGTCGGCATCGGCAGTCTGCATATTCAGGGCTATCAACGCCTTCCGCAGGCAGAGGTCGTTGCGGTCTGCGACATCGATGAACAGCGGGCACAGCAGGTCGCGGACGAGTACGGCGTACCGCATGCGTTTACCGACTACCAGCAGATGCTGGAGAAGGTCGAACTGGACGCGGTGTCGGTGTGTACCCCCAACGCCCTGCACGCCCCCGTTGCTATCGCTGCCATGGAAGCGGGTTGCCATATCCTGTGCGAGAAACCGCTGGCGCACAATCTGCAGGATGCCGAACGGATGCTTCAGGCAGTACAGAAGACGGGTGTGCTGTTCATGATGGGCATGAACAACCGCTTCCGCGGCGATAGCCAGACTCTGAAGCGCCATATCGACGCGGGTGACCTGGGCGACATCTACTACGCCAAGTGCGGATGGCTGCGCCGGCACGGCATTCCGGGCTTTGGCGGCTGGTTCACTACCAGAGCACTGTCGGGCGGTGGACCGCTCATCGACATCGGCGTACACGTGCTTGACCTGACGTGGTGGCTCATGGGCTGTCCGGAGCCAGAAGCGGTGTTTGGCGCCACCTTCGCCAAGTTCGGTCCCTACGGACGCGGACAGGGCGGCTGGGGCACTCCCCAGAAAGGCGGCACCTTCGACGTGGAGGATTTGGCGACCGCGCTCATCCGCTTCAAGAACGGCGCGGCATGTCAGCTAGATGCCTCTTGGGCATCGCATATCGAGCGAGACATGTTCTACTCGCAGTTGATGGGCACAAAGGGCGGTGCCACACTGGAGCCACTGCGTATCTTTACCGACCGCCACGGCGTGCCGGAGGACTACGTGCCTCACGCGCCCAACATCCCCGGACACCTGGCAGAGATCGAACACTTCGTAGAGTGCATCCTGAAGCGCAAGCCGTGCATCGCCCCCATTGAGCATGGCGTGGCGGTGATGCGCATTCTGGACGGTATCTACCGTTCTGCGGAGACGGGAGAGCTCGTACGCGTTTAGGAGTACCAAATGCCAGAGCCTCCCGCCCGATACACCATCAAGGAGCTGCCCGTCGACGAGCGACCGCGCGAGCGGCTGGTGCAGTTCGGAGCGAACGCGCTCTCCAGCGCGGAGCTGCTCGCCATCCTGCTGCGCACCGGAACCCCGGAGATGACGGCGGTGCAGCTGGCGCAGCATCTGTTGACCAGCATGGGTAGCCTGCGTGCCATCGCCAGTGCAAAGCCTTCAGAACTGGCGCAGGTGAAGGGTATCGGACTGGCAAAGGCAGCACAGCTGCTGGCGGCGGTGGAGCTGGGCAGGCGCATTGCTCTGGAAGCGATGGGCGAACAACCCGCCATCACCCGTCCGGAAGACGTGTACGCCCTGCTCCACCACCAGTTGCGCGATGAGAAGCAGGAACACGTTATCCTGCTTCTGCTCAATACTAAAAACCGCGTGATACAGCAGAGCACCCTGACCAAAGGCACGCTGGACGCGAGTCTGCTCCATCCGCGCGAGGTCTTTCGCGAAGCCATCCGCCACAGCGCGTCCTCGATCATCCTTGCACACAACCACCCCAGCGGCGACCCCACTCCCAGCAGCGAGGACATTCAGATGACGAATCGCCTCCATCAGGCAGGTCAGCTGCTGGGCATCGACCTGCTGGATCACGTCATCCTGGGCGACGGCAGGTGGGTCAGCCTCAAAGCACAGGGCGTTTTCTGACCCTCCACGCCCTTCACTTTGTGCTAAAATATGCATGAGGATGTCTAGTGCCTCCTGCGGACGTGAAGGAGGGATAGACCATGCCGTACACATTCAAAGAACGCTGGCTGCACCGTCGCCACTTTGAAGCCTTCGTGGTGTTCCTGATTATGCTGATTGTGATGGGCATGGTGCTTCATCTCTACGGCACGGGCAGTGAAGCCGCCAACCGCACCGTCTGCCGGGCTAATCTGCGCCATCTGGTGCAGGCACTGCAGCTATACGCTCAGGACTACAACGAGCATTATCCCACGCAAGCCCGCTGGGTGCGCCTCATCTCCGCTTACACCGACAACCTGAAGGTGTTCTTCTGCCCATCGGACGACCGCCCTCGCCCCCGTCGCGAGCAGGTAGAGTGAACCGTGTCCTACTGGTACATTCTGCCTGGCTCCGCAGGCGATGCGAGCACGGTGCCCGTCTTCGGCGATGTGATGTACTCCAACTGGGTGGGCAACCACGAGGGTGGCGGTAACGTGGCGTATCTGGACGGGCACGTCGTGTGGCGCACCGTTAGCCAGTGGCGGCAAGATGGCTTGCCGTTGCAACATTTGGTGCAAAAAGGAAAAAGGCACAGACGCGGCTAATCACCCTGTGTCCATAACGCAGGTCTTAGAGAAGAACGATGCTGGCAGCCATTGATATCGGTTCCAACGGCGTTCGAATGCAGGTGGTGCGTCTCATCGATGCCACACGCTTCGAGCTGGTAGAATATCAACGCGCCCCCGTGCGCCTCGGAGAGGATACCTTTTCACAGGGCTTTATCTCCGAGCAGAACATCCAGGCGGCGATTCAGGCGTTGCAGCGGTTTCGCGACATCATCGAGCATCTGGGCGTGCCGCGGATGCGCGCGGTCGCAAGCAGTGCGGTGCGGGAAGCTGACAACCGCGATATCTTCGTCGACCGCATCGCCTTGCAAACCGGCATTCAGGTGGAGGTTATCTCAGGCGAAGAGGAGGCGCGACTGGTGCATCTGGCAGTGAGCAAAGCAATAGACCTGCGCGGCAAATACGCCATGCTCATCGAAATCGGGGGAGGCAGCGTGGAGGTCGTTCTCAGCGAGGGTGAGACCATTCTGTCGAGTGAAAGTTATCGGCTGGGCACGGTGCGCCTGTTACAGAAGTTCGGCTGTGTGACGGACGACCTGCTTTCCTTCACCCGTCTGGTGAGAGAGTACGCCGAGCTGGCACGTCAGCGTATCGACCGCGAGATTGGGGCGCGGCGACTGAACCTGTGCATTGGCACGGGAGGCAACGTGGAAGCACTGGGCGACCTGCGCCGAGGACTGCTGCGCAAGCGCAGTAACACAACCATCACCTTATATGAGATCGAGACGCTTATCGAGACCATCGGCACGATGACGATGCAGGAACGTATCGAGAAGCTGGGTCTACGTCCTGACCGAGCTGACGTTATCATTCCCGCAGGCATCGTGCTGCACATGCTGGCGCGGGAAAGCGGACTGCAGGAGATACGGATCCCGCATGTGGGGCTTAAGGACGGCATCTTGTGGGACATGTTACCTGCTGCCATTGTGCAACGCCCTTCCGTCGAGCAGCAGGTGCTGGCATGGGCAATGCGGCTGGCGCAAAAATATCGCATGGACATGGAACACGGCACGCACGTGTCTCAGATGGCGCTGCGCCTGTTCGAGCAGTCCGAGCCGCTGCACCGCATGGGACCAGAAGAGAGACTCTTGCTGGAGGTGGCGGCGATGTTACATGATATCGGGCAGTTCATCCAGCCAGTCGACCACGAAAAGCATGGCTACTACATCGTCAAGCACAGCCCCATCCTCGGTATGACTCCCAGACAGCAGGAGATGGTGGCTCAGATTATCCGCTATCACCGACGCGAGCCCCCTTCGCTGAAGGATGAGGAGTTCCGTGCCCTGTCTCAGGGCGACAGGCTCATCGTGACCAAGTTGACTGCCATCCTCCGATTAGCCGACGGACTAGACACCAGCCGCAGCCGCGCTGTGCAAGACCTCACATTGGTTCCGATGGATAAGAACCGGTGGAGACTGTTGCTCACCGGGGAAAGGGATATGCTGCTGGAAAAGTGGCAGCTTCGCAAGCGCAAGAGCCTCTTTGAGGAAGTATTTGGAGTCTCCCTGGAAATCGCTTAGGAGGTGACACGATGGACGTTACTGCGCTCTCTCTTTTGACAAAAACCGCCAAAACACGCTTGCGCAACCTGCGTGCCCAAGCGAAGCTGTGCCGCAAACAGTTCAGCGAAGAGGCAGTGCATGACCTGCGCGTGGCGATGCGCCGATTGTTGGCGCTGGTGGACTTTCTCAACTTCTTCGCAGCGTCACCAGCCCTGCGAAAAGTGCGGCGCAGCCTCAAATCTCACCTGGACGCCTTTGACGCTTTGCGCGATACACAGGTGATGCTGCTGGAAACCGGACAGCGACTGACGCAGCTGCCGGAGATCGAGCCTTTCCACTGCTACCTGCAGAAGACGGAGAAGCGACTGCTGCGCCGCGCCCAGAAGGATATTGAGGACGTCGATGACACCTACTCGAAGCCCATCCGAGCGGCATTAAAATCGGTAGAGGAAATGCCTGTCGACCTGTTTTCTCCGGTGGACGATGCCTATCACACGGTGCTAAGCCGGCTGGCGATGGTTGATGCGGCAAATGTGGCCACCATTCACCGCGTGCGCATCGCTTTCAAACGCTTCCGCTACAGCTTCGAGATTGTGCAGCCGCTGCTAACCGACATGCCCGAAGACCTGCCCGCACAGATGCACAGCTACCAGACGCTGATGGGCGAGATTCAGGACGCTGAGGTACTTCTGCGCACGCTGGAAGAGTACACCACCCGCACCCGTAAGGATGGCGCAGACCTTACCCCGGTACGCCAGTTTTACGAGCAGCTCCACCGCGAGCGAGTGGACGTTTACCTTCAGAACATGAACAGGGTACACTCTTTCTGGCGTGCCACTCCAGACGCACTGTTTCCGTGGCAGAAAGAGGCTGGTGCGCCCCTGTCGAGCGTGGAGGAAACGCTGGAAGAAACCGACACGCTGTGCGAGGAACCAACGATTGCCGAGCAGCCAGTGGTCTCTGTTGACGCACCGGAAGAGGTAGCACCGCCCACACAACCTGATGCAGATGTCTCAGCAGGGTCTGAGGCACTGCAACCAGACGCAGAGACGACGGAAACAGCACAGACACCAAGTGACGGGGACGACTTTGCGTCTGCAATATCGCAGGAGGAGGACAGGTCGTGAAGCTTTATCTGGTGCGCCACGCGATTGCGGTTCCACACTTCACACCAGGCTATGAGGACGACAGCCAGCGTCCGCTCACCGACAAAGGGCGGGCGAAGATGCGCGACATCACGCGAGGGCTAAAGGCACTGGGGGTAGCTCCGCAGATTATTCTCTCCAGCCCGTACGTCCGCGCGCGCCAAACCGCGGAAATCCTGCGGGAGGGTCTGGATGTGCAAAACCCTATCGTGTTCACGGAGAACCTTTTGCCCCTTGCCCACCCCGACCACATGTGGGATGAACTGAAGCAATACAATGGTGTCGACTCGATTGCCCTCGTCGGGCACGAACCCAACATGAGCGCGCTGGCGAACCTGTTGCTGGGTGTAACGCGCCTGCAGATTGTCTTCAAGAAAGGGGGTGTGTGTCACATGACGGTGGACGACCTGAGTGGCGCACCAGCGGCGGTGCTGCAGTGGCTGCTTACGCCGAAGCAGATGATTGCCATTGGCAATAAGAAGTAGATGCACTCTTTGTCATGCTGAACGGAGTAAACATCTCCGAGATTTTTCGCTGACGCATAGAATGACATTTTAGTCTCAAGTGCATGACCATGCCGAGAACGAAAGTTGAAGGAAAGCAGTATATTCGCTACTTTAATCGTGAGCTGAGCCTACTCGATTTTCAGCAACGGGTGCTGGAGGAGGCAGAGGATGAACGCAACCCCTTGCTGGAACGGCTGAAGTTCCTTGCCATCTTCGGTTCCAACATGGATGAGTTTTTCATGGTGCGTGTCTCTGGCATCCGCGAACAGATTGAAGCGCAGGTTACCCAGCTCCCACCCGACGGCATGAGTTTAAAAGAGGAGATCGAGCGCATCCGTCGTAAATCACTGCAGCTTTATCGGCGGTCGGTGGCGTGCCTGCACCGCCAGATTATCCCCCAGCTGCGCAAAGCGGGCATCCATATCCTGCCCTACTCCCGGCTGACGGCAGCACAGCAGCGCAGGGCAAACCAGTATTTCCATGAGTTTGTTTTCCCAGTGCTAACACCGCTTGCTTTCGACCCGGGGCACCCGTTCCCGCACATCTCCAACCTGAGCCTGAACTTAGCGGTGGTTATTGCCGACGAGGATGGCAACGAGCGATTTGCCCGCGTGAAAGTGCCCAACACTCTGCCAAGGTTGGTTCCTCTGAACCGCACGAACCATGGTGGGCTGGCCCATACAAGCAACTTCTATTTCACTTGGTTAGAAGACATTGTGATGGCTAACCTGCACGAGCTGTTCCCTGAGATGCAGGTGTTGGCAGCTTACCCGTTTCGAATCGTACGGGATGCTGACTTTGAAATCCGCGAGCTGGAGGCGGACGACCTGCTTGAAACTATCCGCCAGACCATCCATCGGCGCAAGTTCGGTTCCGTGGTGCAGCTGGCGATTGGTCCCGAGATGCCCCGCCGGGTGCGCAACCTGCTGATGCAGAATCTGGAGGTCTATCCGCAAGATGTGTACGTGCTGCCGCACCCGCTGGGGCTGAGCAGTCTGATGCAGGTGTACGCCGAGATTCCGCGCCCTGACCTGAAGTTCCCGCTCTATCACCCGTCTACTCCGCCGCCCTTGCAGCAGAGCACAGACAGATTCCAGGTCTTTCAGGCGATTCAACAGGGCAACATCCTGTTACACCATCCCTACGACTCGTTCGAGCCAGTTATCGAGTTCCTGCGCACCGCAGCACGTGACCCGCACGTGCTAGCTATCAAGCAGACTATTTACCGCGTTGGGAAAAACGCGCCGGTGGTGCAGGCACTACTGGAAGCGGCAGAAGCGGGTAAGCAGGTGGCGGTGCTGGTGGAGCTGAAAGCGCGATTCGACGAGGAGAGTAACATCGGCTGGGCGCAGAGGCTGGAGCAGGCGGGGGTTCACGTGGTATATGGTTTCGTGGGGCTGAAAACCCACTGCAAAGTCGCGCTGGTGGTGCGTCAGGAAGGCGACCGCATTCGGCGCTACGTCCACCTCTCCACCGGAAACTACAACGCCACCACTGCCCAGGTCTATGAAGATATCGGCATGTTCACCTGCGATGAGGAGATTGGCGCAGACGCCACCGACCTGTTCAACTATCTCACCGGCTACTCCAGAAAGCACGACTACCGCAAGCTGCTGGTTGCGCCGGTGAACTTGCGGCAGAGATTGGTGGCGCTGATTCGGCGCGAAATCGACCACGCGCAACAGGGGCTGCCCGCCCGCCTCATCTTCAAGATGAACGCGCTGGTGGACAAGCAAATGATAGACCTGCTGTATGAAGCCTCGTGCGCGGGCGTTCAGGTAGACCTGATTGTGCGGGGCATCTGCTGTTTGCGCCCCCGAGTGCCCAATCTGAGCGAAAACATCCGCGTCATCAGTGTGCTGGGACGCTACCTCGAGCACAGCCGAATCTACTATTTCTGGAACCTCGGCGACGAGCAAATCTACCTCGGCAGCGCAGACCTGATGCCACGCAACCTCGACCATCGGGTGGAGGTGCTTTTCCCGGTGGAAAGCCCAGAACATATCCGCTATCTGCGAGACCGGGTGCTGGAGTGCTACCTGCAGGACAACCGTCGCGCCCGAATTATGCAACCCGACGGTACCTATCAGCGACTCTACCCCCCACAGGGGCAGCCTGAGATCGATGTGCAGACCACGCTGATGCAACGACCGTGGACACTCCCGATTGGCGAGAACGAGTGCTGAACCTGCCGCTGTGGACGGTAGGACTCACCGTATTGTTCTGCGGGATGATACTGGGATTCGTGCTTGCACGCGCGTTGCAGGCGGCGCAACAAAGCTTACCTGCACCCCTTGAATTACTTGCGAGCATCCGCAGACTGGCTATCCTCTGGATGCCCCTGGTCACCTGCCTCAAGTGGCTGTTCGACACTTTAATCCTCTGGATTGCGGTGCGCATTACAGGCAGCATCGCTGGCGAACCGTTCCATGTGGGCTTTTGGGAAGGCTACCGCACGATGCTTCCTGTTACCATGCTCATGGTGTTGAACTCCAGCGTTACCCTCCTCGTGGCACTGCTCACGCAGGTCTGGTTGATACTCATTGTGGCGTGGTTCATCGACCTGTTCATCCTGCGCTACTTCCTTGAGATGGACTGGTACGAAGTGTTCCTGCTCAACGCCGTGCTGGGCTTCTTCAGCTGCGTGACAGGTGGACTGTTGTAACTATGGCCAAGGGAAGGTGGGCGTGGGCAGCTGCCAGAACCACGCAATCAACGACCACATGCACGCTGCCAAAAACTCACCGAAGATTAAGCCCAGAAAGAAGGGGCGCAGCATACGGAAGGTGCGCATCCCCCCGTAGCGCACAATCGGCAGTTTGATCAACCATGCCACCAGCATCGAGAACCAGAACACCACAATCCCCCATGTTGGCGCCATGGCGTAGCCAAGCGGGTGCAGGGGAAACCCCGAAATACGCCAGCGCAGGTAGCTTAACACCGAACAGACCAGCGCGCCCACCGCCGTGAACAGGGGTCCGTTTGGATACTCGCGACGCGTCGGCACGCCCCCCATAAACGGCGCGTTCTCGTAAAAGAACTGGAGGTTTGTTCCATAGTACACGAAGCTATACAGGTTCATGCCGCCATACTTGTAAGGTACCCACAGGTGTATCACCAGCGCTACCAGCATGGAGAACAGTAGCCCCGCTACCAGCAGCCACAACACCCGTCGCGCCCGTAACCGCGCCTGCTGGGCAACTTTTTGGGCGTCCAGCAAGCCAGTCAGCAACATCCCGCGCAGGTCCCGGGTATGCATGCAGTCCAGAAAGGAGAGTAAAGTCAGTTGGCGTGCGCCCAACATTTGTCGTTCCCCAAACGTGTAAATATCCATGGGCGTGAAGCATCCTTCAGTAATCAGCAAGCCACCCTCCGCCGTACACCGCGCCATGATAATCGCCTGCACGAACAGGTACACCCCGAAATGGAACAGCGCCACCTGCCACGTCAGCCCGAAGTAGGACGCCCACAGTAAGATGACAATCAAGCTCGCGACAAGACCCCACACCGCCACGCGGTAAGAGAACATCTCCCTGCTCTCCGCCTCGTCGGGAGGAACAGCCCCAATGGCTCGACGCCACACGTGACGCAGGTGATGGCGCGCGCTGTAAAGGGTGAGTATCGCCAGCATGAAGAACGCGCCCGCGCCCTGATAGGCGACATGTGCGGCAAATGCCGCGTGTTCAAACGGCACGTTCTCTCCGTACAAACCGACCGCCGCTTCTTGAATCTTGCCAAGCAGGTAGAAAAACCAGAAGCTGAACAGCAGGTCGGTGGGCATGAGATAGAAGAAACCGATGGCGGCTGGCGAAATCCAGATAGCCCAGTAACTGAGCTGATTCCATGGGCGATCAGTAAACAATGGGTTCAAATGGATAGACAGCGGAACCTCGGGAACCGACGGAACCCACTGATGCAAGCCGTTGACCAGAAACAGTCCGAACGAGACGGTAAATCCTGCCCACATCAGCTTGTTACGCAGGAAGGATTGCGGCTGCAGCATCATCTCCAGCGGCAACTGAACCAGCGGGAAGGAAAGTTTCTCACCCTCCACCCAGTGCTTGCGCAGAATGACGGTCATACAGAAAAACGCGGCGTACACGGCGAGTATCAGAATCAGCCATACCAGCAAAGGCACAAGCCACTGCGCCCAGGGCAGCGCTACGCCGCCGGGCAGCCGTTCATAGAACCACACCGCAACGTCCTGCCGCGCGCCCTTCGCGGGGTCCCACGGCACCAGCTGCGGAGGAATGTGCGGAAAGAACAGCACATCCCAGCGGTTGCCGGGCGCGTAATAGTTGACGCCCACCAGCAGCGGCAGCCACCGCTCCATCAGCCCGCGGGAGGTAATCATGGGCGCGGGGATCATCAACACAAACGCCACCGTCAGCTCCGCAGGCGTGAGCTTCCAGCGTGGTAACAACCATCCCAGCAGCTGATTGCCTGCTACCAGCACGAACAGCACGCCCACCAGCGCGGGCGCGAGCTGCATCATGCCTATCTGGATGTTCTTGGCAATCAGCTCGCCCGCGGAGACAATCACGCACAGCACCACAATCCCGACGAACCCAACCGCCAGGGCGCGCGGACGCACCGGCGAGGTCACCGAAAGAGTCTCACCCACCCTTTGCGATGTCTCCGAGGAAGCTGCAGCCGCTGCTTTCTGCATCGACGAAAACGAACCTCCGATATATAACACTTACACAAATCGATTATAACGTTTTGAAAAGCGAGGGCGGATTTCTTGTGTCTTGATTCCGCAGAAGGAGGAAAGTTCCTACCAGGCGAGCGAAAGGCGGGGCGGTAGCGGGATGGTTCCACCCACTCGAGCATATCATGGAGATACGCATGTGGCTGCTTTTTGCGGTGTATCGATACGACTCATCTAGCCCGCTTCCCCTCACTCACACGGCCAGTATTCCTTCCCGCGCAAAGCGGGGTCGGTATCGATAACCTCCTGCGGGATGGGGCGAATATCGGTATACAGGTACCACGGGTGGCGTGTCTCTGTTGGGTAAGGAGACGCGGGGCGTTCTCTATAGCAGAAAATCTCTGCATAGCTACTGGACACCGAGCCGTCCATCCGCAACCGCAAGACCCTGCCCACGTAGTCGAAATCTGCCCCCGGTCCCTGAGGCCCCTGTCGCCGCTTTCCGTGCAGAATGCACACTGCGATGCCGTGATTCGGGTCAGCCTGTTCCAGAAGCTTGATGAAGGCGTCGCTGAACGGACGGTAGTAGTAATAACTGGTCTTTATCCATTTATCTCCCTTGTCGGAGCCTGCGAATGCCGCCCCACGCTTGTAGGTGTCTGCCGGGCAGTGCAGCACTCGTGTGTCGCGGATATATGGTAACAACAACGCCTGAAAGCGGGCAGTTTCGCCGTAATCCTCACGATAGAGGCTGAACGCCACGTAGAACTGCCGCAGGTTGTTGATGCATACGGGTTCGTAAGACTTGTTACGCGCTTGCTGGAAGACGGGTAACAGCAACGCCGCCAGCAGGGCGATTATGGCTATCACGATGAGCAACTCCAGCAACGTGAAACCGTTTCTGCGCATGGTTACCACCTCGCTTCCAAAAGGCTCTTGATGGGCGCGTGCAGGGACTGCAGCCATCTCGACATGCAGAGGATGGCGACGCCAGTGACAGAGGGCTCGACGGATGCACCGAGAAACGCCAGAGCACCGTATCGCCAGTCGCCGCCAGGCAGGGCACCATGTCTGCCACTGAGTGCGACGATGATGCCCGTGACCCATAGAAACCACCCACTGCTCACTAGAAGCAATGTCCAACAGCAAAACAAGGCAAGCCGTCGCTTACGCGAATCTTCAGGCGATTCAAAGCGGTGCGCCAGCGCACCGGCGATACTGCCGAACAGAAGATAGCCGGTCCATATCGCTGGAGAAAGCATCAACGCCAGTATATCGGATGTAGCAAGCGTGGTACCCTCTGGAATATGCTTCCCCCAGAGGACAGGCGGCATCCCGGCGTATATCCCCCACAGCAAAGTACCCACCAACACACGCGCGACGGCTAAGACGAGCACCCCCACTAGTGATGCCGATACCAGCTCAGGGGCACGCGATCCAAGTCTGTGCGTCTCGAACATCATGATTGCCTCCCTTTCGCAAGGGTCACACCCCGTACAACATTGGGGCGTGACCAACGTCCTGGTTCAATCGCAGTTGATCTGCGGCTCAGCACAAGGCCGACTGCTACACGGACGGTCATTGCCCTGGCACGGCGGGTCGGCCAATTGATCGCAGCAACCGCTGCGAGACCAGTCGCAGCATCGCACAATATAGCAGTTGCCGCACTGCCATCGGTACCTCCATCGCTCGTACTGTTCGAACTGACCGAAACACGTCGGCATCCACCACTCGTTCACGCAGCGGTACTGTATGCTGGATCCCCGAAAGATGCAATCATCCTCAAGGTCAACGCAACCAGCTGCCAGTGGACGAACACCTCCCGTCTCACAGAGGAACGTCTGCACGCCGTTGAATGCTCTATCCGCAGTTACACTGGACAAAATCGGGGATGACAGACTACTGTCTCCCACGCCGCCACACCCACATCCGCTATTCATCAGCGTGAGGGGAACCGGAGCCGTCCCCCCCCCCCGCACAGTCCGAGCGCGGCGAGCGTGCGGGGCAGAGCGAACACGTTTGCCACGAACAGCGCCACCGCTGTCCATACCAGTGCCTTGCGCATCGTCAACCTCCTCCTTCTCGGATAATGGGAGAGCCTCCTCCGAAAGCCCTCCATGAATATTGCCGATTCGCGAGGGCGATTTGGTTGGGTCGTAACCGAAATATTTCCGAAATTTCTCCCGCAACTGCGCGCCATAGCTCTTCACCGTGCCCTGCGAAAGCGACAACGCCTGCGCGATATCCGCATACGTGTATCCCTGCAGGCGCAGCTGTAGCACCTCGCGCAGGCGATTGGGCAAAAAAGCCATGAACCGTTCGCACTCGACCGCATCGATTGCCATCACTTCGACATCGCACGGAGGGACGCAACGCTGATGCTCTATTAGCCTCTGCTGCAGCCGGGCGTGTCGGTCGCGCTGACGGCAGTACTCGCACAGCACATCGTGCGCGATTTGCCACAACAGGGCGGGCGGATTGCCGTCGTTCCAGGCTGGTGCTTCCGCGTGCTGCGTGTAGCGCAAGAAAGCCTCGTGCGCGCAGTCATGCGCCTCCTGCGTGGGCAGCGCACGGTTACGGAAATAGACACACAACCACGAGTGCCATATATCGTCTGGCATCTTCCTGTCCCCCTGTAGCCCATCGGTGGGGCATGACGGACACGGTTTCGCTTATTGTATAATGTGGTTGCGATTCTGTCAATACGGCGATTTTCCATACACCCGCCACATCTGGGCAAACAGGAATCTTCTCTCCTTCTGTATAATGCCCTCTCTCGGACGCGAAGATGCGCGCGGAATGCCCGCCCAACCTGTCTTTTACTCGAAATGTTCTTCACCAGATGGAGACGTCCTGCCGTCGAGAGTGGCTGTTGACCAACGGCATCGGGGGTTTTGCGTGCGGCACTATCGCCGGATTGCGTACTCGCCGCTATCACGGGTTGCTCACGGCTGCCACTCCGCCCCCGACCGGCAGGGTGCTGGTGCTGGCGGAGATCGAGACATGGCTGGCGATGGATTCCCAGAGTTACCCCCTCTCCAGCCACCTCTATCATGGAGCCATCCACCCGGGCGGCATCCACCATCTGCAACGGTTCAGCCTGCATCCGTGCCCGACGCATCTCTATACGGCGGGCAAAGCCGTCGTCCAACGACAGGTCTGGCTGGTTCCCCATCGCAACGCAGTCGCCGTGCGTTACACCCTTCTGTCAGGAAGGAAATCGGCAGGGCTTCGCCTGATACCGCTGTTTGCCTGCCGGGATTATCACTCCCTCACGCACGCCAATAATGTCATGGACCCTTACGCCGAACAGGTCGCTCCCGGTTGCTACCGGCTGAACCCTTATCCGGGCTTCCCATCCGTGTTCCTGTACGCAGGCGGTGCCTCCTTTATCTCCTATCCTGACTGGTACTACGCCTTCCACTATCCAGCAGAGGCAGAACGAGGTCTGGACAGCACGGAAGACCTGTGGACGCCCGGCACGTTGGTCTGTGACCTGCAGAGGGGACAAAGCGTGGTCATCGTGGTATCGCTGGAACCTCTCGAGCAGGTATCGACGGAACCGCCCGAAGAGCAGGAGGTGCCGCCGCCGTTCTGTGAGCATCCGCTGGCAAGCGCGCTGTGGTGCGCCGCGGAGCAGTTCGTCATCCGTCGCCCGCAGGGCACCAGCATCATCGCTGGCTATCCCTGGTTCACGGACTGGGGACGCGACACAATGATTTCCCTGCGCGGCATCCTGCTGGTGCGCCGTCGTTACGACGAGGCGCGAGAGGTGCTGAGCCTTTTCGCGAGATACCTGCGCGATGGGCTAATCCCGAACCGCTTCCCCGATGCGGGCGAGGAGCCGGAGTACAACACTGCCGACGCCACGCTGTGGTTTGCTTGGATGGCGGAATGCTACCGGCAGGAAACCGGGGACGAGGCGTTCTTCAGGGACGAGATATACCCCCGTCTGAAGCAGTGCCTACAGGCATACCGCGAGGGCACGCGCTTCGGTATCCGGATAGACCCTGATGATGGTATCCTGCGCGTGGGCGAACCCGGCTGGCAGGTCACATGGATGGATGCGAAAGTAGGCAATTGGGTGGTGACGCCGCGCGAGGGCAAGCCGGTGGAAATCGCCGCCCTATGGCTGCAGTTTCTGGATGTGCTGCGCGAGGCAGCACGTCGCTACGCCGATGCCGCCACCGCCCGAGAGGCTAAGGACCTGACGAGACGGGCACGAGAGGCTTTCATGAGCAAGTTCTGGATGCCGCAGCTGCAATACCTTGCCGACGTCGTGGACGACAGGGGCAGGCAGGACCCCCGTCTGCGCCCCAACCAGCTGATTGCCCTGGCTATACCTCAGCCTCCTATGCCCCGCGACATGGCGAAGCACATCGTGCGCACAGTAGAGCGTTATCTGCTGACCCCTTATGGACTGCGCACCCTTGGGCCCTTCGACCCCGAGTATCGCGGGCGCTACGAGGGGGACGTCATCGCCCGCGACGGTGCGTACCATCAGGGCACGGTATGGACATGGTTGCTGGGACCATACGCGGAGGCGCTGCTTTTCTCCGCGGGCAGAACGCCAGCCACGCTTTCACTTCTGCGCCGTTTACTCAAACCCTTCGAGAAGCACCTGCGCGAGGCGGGACTAGGAACAGTATCCGAAATCTTCGACGGCGACCCGCCCCACCATCCGCGCGGTTGTTTCGCGCAGGCGTGGAGCGTCGCGGAGCTGCTGCGGATATGGCACATGACCTGCCGCTAGCCAACGCGACGCAGGATACACAGCGGCGTTTGCTGACTGCCCTGCCCCAGCGGGTTATCGCGGAACAGTTCCAACACCAGTGTGCAGTTTAACCCCCGACTCGCGCCGAGTACCTCCACGCCCAAATCGTTGGCGTCCACGATAGCCACTGGAACACTCAGCGCATCCGAGAGGCTCTGTGCCACTTTGTTTGGGTGGCTGGGGCCGAGAGAGGCGTAGCGGTTATACGGAGGCAGGGTGTAGGGGGTGGGGCCGTCTATCGCTGCCACGTTTCGCCCGGCGATGCGGTAGAACATGCCGCGAATGCCGAGCGGTTTGGTCACTGCGGCTACCGCTGCCGCCAGCAGGATGCGCCAGACCCCTGCCTCGCGCAGTGCCAGCTCCATCGTCACCGGACTGCCGATGCCGATGCCGTGCGGGGTTTTGGTCACGAAGCGGCTCAGCCACCGCGCCAGCGGACGAGGCTGAAGTTCCTCTACTGGAAATGCACGCTTCTGGCAAATCGCCACCACCTTCTCGCTGATTGCCAGAACATCACCCTGTTGAAGGTACGGTGCAGCATATTGCCGGACGATCTCCGCGATGTCTTCCCCCGGCTGCACCACGTGGGTACGCACCGGATAGCGCGCCCAGACCTGCCCCTCGAACGAGCGCGTGAGTTCCTTACCTGGATTCGGTGACCACTGCATGGCTATATACCTCACCTGATACGCCTTATGTCTTGCATTCTATGGTGTTTTCGAAAACGAAAGGAACCTACACCTGCAGTTTGGCATCTATACACTTGGTTGTTCGTCACTGCCGCACGGCTTCAGCCCTAAGTTGGCTCCCCGTGACATTGCCAGTTTATCTCGGTTCGCGGCTCGAAACCGAAAAGTTGCTGTGGAACGCGCACCGATTATGGAATATTCCCTCTGGAGGCGGCGCGAAAAACGGAAAGGAGCTAAAAGGAGCAGATGAGTACCATGGCTACACCGAAGCATAAAGGTTCTGATGAGCGCTCGGTTAAGCTGACGAAGCGCGAGATCGAGGTGCTGTCGCTGATTATCGAGGGTCGCTCCAGCAAGGAGGTTGCCGACCTTCTCTTCGTCAGCAAGCGCACCGTGGACTTCCATCTCGCCAACATTTACGACAAGCTGCAGGTATCGAACCGTGTTCAGGCTTTCCGGCGTGCCGCCAGCCTCGGTTTGATACCTTTCGATACCCAGAAACCCCCTTATGCCGAGTCCTAACAGCTCCCTTCAGTAGCCTTTGCGATAAAGCAGTGACCGGTGGATACCGGTCACTGTTGCCTTCGATAGGCACGCACCATCTCCACGAAATAACAATGTAGCCGCAGGTCATCCGTCAGCTCCGGATGAAACGCGCCGCCCAGCAGGTTGTCCTGCTGTACCAGCACGATTTTGCCCTCCAGACTTGCCAGCACCTCCACGTTTTCGCCGGTACGGGTCACATACGGCGCGCGGATGAACACCGCGCGAATCGGAGGGTCACCCAGTTTGGGCACGGGGAGGTCTATCTCAAAGCTATCCACTTGCCGGCCGAAAGCGTTTCGCGCCACTGCCACATTGAGCAAACCGAGTCGGGGCTGCTGGGGATAGCCCTCAATCTCACGTGCCATCACAATCAAGCCTGCGCAGGTACCGTATACCGGCATCCCTGCCCCCGCACGTTGCTGCAGCACCACATCGATGCCATACCGCTGCATCAACTTGATGATGGTCGTGCTCTCGCCGCCCGGGATGATTAAGCCGTCTACCTCCTGCAACTGCTGCGCCGTGCGAATCTCTTTCCCCTGCACCCCGCAACGTTCCAGCATCTGCAGGTGCGCCTCGAAGTCACCTTGCAGCGCGAGCACACCGATAGTTACACTCTCTGTGGCGTCCGTCCGTGTCACCGCTAAGTCATATTCCTCCATCGCTTCCGAAGAACAGGCTGTCCTCCTGTGCTTTTTCACGAGCCTGATTGTCCATTTCCGCCAGGAGTCTCTTTCTGAGCAGGTCTACCGGTTGAAGTATACCTGTTGCAGGGTCGAGAAAGTACCAGTGTTCCCACCCGTTGCATGGCGCGCCGGTGATGAGTCTCCCCAGCTGGTGGATGGAACCTTCGTACTCGCCCATGCGAATGTGTCCGTTCGCCAGAACCATCGCCGCCGCTTCACGTCTGCCCTCAAAGAAAAGCACGTCACCGGGGTTCAGATATCCGTTTTCAACCAGAGAGCCAAACGGGACTCTGGCTCGGCACCGTATTTTCTCCGTTACCGGCTGCACTGCCTCTAAGAGCGCAGGGACAACTTGCGCGATACGCTGTTGAGCAATCTGCACATAACGCGCGTCGCGCTCGATGCCTATCCAGTGACGTCGCAGCCTTTTGGCAACCGCCCCTGTGGTGCCAGTGCCGAAAAAGGGGTCGAGAACCACGTCGCCCACATTGGTGCTGGCGACAATCACCCGGTACAGCAACGCTTCCGGCTTCTGGGTAGAATGTGCCTTCTCTCCATTGACTCGAATACGCTCTTGCCCACTGCAGATAGGGATGTACCAGTCGCTGCGCATCTGCAGGTCGTCGTTCAACGCCTTCATATCGTGGTAGTTGAAGGTGTATTTCGCCCCCTTCACCTTTTGCGCCCAGATTAGCGTCTCATGCGCGTTGGCAAAACGCACTCCCCGAAACTGCGGCATCGGGTTGGTCTTCACCCACACGATGTCGTTCAAAATCCAGTAGCCTAGATCCATGAGGATCTTGCCAATACGGTAGATGTTGTGGTAGGTACCGATAACCCAGATGGTGCCGGTATCTTTCAGCACCCTTCGGGCGGCGGAGAGCCACGCTTCGGTAAATCGGTCGTATTCGGTAAGGCTCTGGAACCGGTCCCACTCGTCGTCCACGCCGTCCACCCGCGTCATATTGGGGCGGTACAACTCCTGATGGATTTGCAGGTTGTACGGAGGATCGGCAAAGACCATATCTACGGACTGTTCTGGCAGTTCGTTCATGACCTGCGCACAGTCGCCCGACAGTATCTGGTCTAGCGGCAATCCCTCCATCTGGCTATTGCGCCTTCCTACCTAACGCTGAATAGACACGGGACCGAACACCGGCACTGCCATATCCGCTTCATCAACTACGTTACAGTATGGGTCGATACCGAAGCCGTACCACAGATAAGCGTTCTGCGGACAGGGCTCGGTCAGATGCAGCAGGATGTCCGTCGGAGAGGTTTTGTCCACCTCCATCTTGTAGATGATACGATACGGATGGTTCTGTTCGGTGCGGATGGAGAAGCCCGACACCCGTCCGGGCGCGGTAAGCTTCCCGTTCACGTCCGCAAAGCGCACGCGGATGCGAGTACCTTCCGGGTTGTCCACAAAAGCCCCTGTCAGGCGAGGTCCTTTCTGGATGTCGCTTCGCCCAAACAGTTCCCTCAGGGCGATATTTGCCAGACGCCTGCCGAGACGCTTCAGACCCTGCGTGCCGATATGTATTAGGTCGTCCAGTTCCAGGTCCACCGACGCCACCACGGCGGTATTCGGTATCTCCTCTGCGAGCCTGCGCTGCATATCCTGTGCCTGGTTCCACGCGAGCTCCCCCTCCGGCGGCATGGCGACGACAAACCGCCCGATTTGCACCGTATAGAAGGGCAGGTTGGGGTCGCCAAAATCGGCGCGAACGCTTTCTACGATGTGGGTGAACCGCTCGGCGAAAAGAGGGACATCGTTGGGGTTGGCGTCGCTTTCCCCCTGATACCAGAGCAGACCCTTCACTTTACCCCCTACCGCCTTGACGCGCCTCAGCATGGAACCGTACAGCGACCCTCCTCCCAGATGCGCCAGGTCCGGGCTCCATTGCGACATAGACGTGCCGCCATGCGCACATGGAACCAGCCCTACCGGCACACCGGTGGCTTCCACCATCGCTTTTGCAAACGGTAAACCCAGCCCTGCACCCTTGCTGCGGGGCCGGTGCCACTCGGCGTGTGCCTCCGATGTGGGGGGTACGCCTTCTGGATGATGCACCGGGTCTATGGAACAGCACAGCCAGTGCAACGGTTCCTGCGCCACTTCCCAGCTTTCCGCCATGGTGTAGCTGTGCACCAGAGGATGGGGTTGCTCCACGTCTATTAAATCGCCAACACCCTCCATGTTGGACTGCCCGGCAAGCACCCATAGGTCGCCCACCAGCAGTTCCTTGACTTCGGCAATTTGCTCCGGCTGGTGACGCAGGCGAAAGCGCAGGGTATACGGTCCACCTGTCTTCAGGTGCACCGATGCTTGCCATCGCTGACCCTCCGCTTGTCCGCACGCGCTCCAGTCATGCAACAGGCTCTCGCCCTGTATGATTTGCGCTTCCACCACATCGGACGCCTCTATCATGCACGCGCCGCTGACAACCACAATAGCCTCATCGTTCGCACCACGCTGAAAGACCTGATAATCGGTCGCCCCCTGCTCTATCCGTAGCATATCCTCCTCCACAAAGCCATGTTCAATTGTTGTTTCCACCAAAAGCGCCTCCATCCCTGCACCAGTGTACCACCTTGACGTTCACGTGAGAAATGTGTATCTTAAACGAGGAAGGGAGCATCTATGCCCGAAGAGACTCTCCTCAAAAAGCTGCAAATTCTGGCACATACTTGTGGCAACGTGCCCGTGAGGAGGGAACCGCGCAGGTGCTGGAAGCACTCTGGCACGAGGTGCAACGGCACGATGAGACGCATGAAGCTGAGTGACCTGCAGGCACAGAAGCGGCAGATGTTCATCGAGATGATGCAACGTGGCGCGCTGAAACGCATGCCCCGCACCCGTCCCCGCGATGCGGAGGAGGAGCAGGTGCTGAACCGTCTGGCGCATCTGCGCTGGAATCGCTGGCTGCAAAACGGCACGCTGGTCATCCTGGCGCCGCGGCGATGGCGATTGAACCTGCCCCCAGAGAACGAGTAGACTACTTGCCCAAGATACACTGCCAGAACTGCAAGGTTCCAGTTCTACAACCTTGACAACTGGTAGGCAACATGTTAGAATATCTCGCAGGCAACGTATACAGGAGCGCAAGGTTCCGCATGGCGGTGGAAGAAGAGGAGATTACCCTAGCTGACCTGATTGCAATCATCTGGCAACGCAAATGGACTGTCGCGACGATCACTCTGCTTTGTGTTCTTATCGGCGTGCTGGCGACATGGCTGCCCAAACCGGTCTACGAAGCATCGTCGACGCTGCTATTCCCAGCGGGTGGAGCGTCCCCCCTCGCGGGGATTGCGCAATCGTTTGGCATAAACCTGCCATCTGGTGGCACTGCGCCGTTGAAGATGTATCGCGCGGTGCTGGAGAGCGCGCGCCTGCGAGAGATGATTTCGCAGGAAACAGGTATCAAAGCGAAGAAGTTAGAGTCCATGACCACTGTCAAAGACGATGCGCAGGCAAGCCTCATTACCGTTTTGGTCAGGCATGAGGACCCCGCGACGGCGCAAAAAGTGGCGAAGCTGTACATTCGGTCGCTGGCGAGGCTGAATAAAGAGCTGAACTTGCCCCTAGCACGCAATCAGGTGGAGTTTCTGGAGAGAGAGCTGTCGTCGCGCACGAAACAGCTGCGCGAAGCAGAAACTCGGCTTTTGGACTTCCAGCGTCGGATGGTCGGGGAAGGGGGCGCGCCTTCGTCAGCGGGCACTTCGGTACCAACGGGAGGAATAGCTGGGCTGCCTTCGCTACGTGTGTCTGGCGGGGCATTAGGATTTGACACAGCCTACCTCCAACAGTTAAACTCTGCACGATTGCAGCTGAATCAGGTACAGCAACAAATCGCCGCCGCGCGCGAAGCGGCACAGCGCGTGGCACAATCGGCAACAGAGCTGCCAGCAGACCTTCCGCCCGCCGCACTATGGCGGGCGAAACTCACCGAACTGGAATACGAACTTCGCGTTGCCGAACTGACCTACGGTCCCGATGCGCCGAATGTCGTGAAATTGAAGAAAGAGATCGAACTGACCCGCCAGCAGCTGCGCAGAGAGATAGAGAACTACTTGAAGGCAGTGAACATGAATGTGGACCCGAATCTGGCTCCACTGGAACTGCAGCGGGTAGGGTTGGAAGCGCAGGTCAACGCCCTGCAACAATTAGCAGCGCGCGCGCCGGAGGACACCCTGCAGCTACAACGTCTGGCTCGCGAAGTGTCTACGCTGAACGAGCTGGTGCAGCAGCTGCGCGTGGCTTTAGAGCAAGCGCGCATGGAGATGTCGCGCGACCCGAATCGCTGGGAGGTGCTGGAGGAGGGAAGATTGAGAGAGGGGGCAATCAATAAGCGGTGGATACGCAACAGTGCGTTGGGGTTTGCGATTGGCATGATTATCTCGACCATGCTTGCATTCATCATGGGCAAAAATGAGAAGGGTTAGAACTCCAAACCGACCATCTGCAAAAACTACGGAGATGTTTTGCTGAAATGTTGCCAGCAGCACCAGATTCACAGGCTGACGGAGACACCTGCTCGTTTACATGCAGTCACCCGGCGCCTGAAAGCAACCGGGTTGTCAAGGGAATAGCTGCTGTTGCTCTATTTTTGATAGCAGCAAAGGGCGTTGGCATGGTGAAGGAGGCAGTAGTAGCTTATCGCTATGGCGTGACACCAGTGTTAGATGGATACCTGTTTGTATTCAACACAGTCATGTGGTGGACGAACATTTGTGCGGCAGCAAGCGGGGTCATCGTAGCACTGCTTACCCGCGCCCGTTATACCTCGCACGACGCGTATGTTCAGTTTCGACGCGAACTCATCGGGATGACGGTCATTTTGGTTCTACTTAGCTCTCTCTCGATGTCGTTAGGCTTAGGCTACTGCCTGCAGAATAATCTGCCCGGGCTCAGCCCACAAGCATTGGAGGCGGCTGAACACTCCGTCCTGTGGTTGGTTGCGTCCATGCCGTTGACGATTTTTGCATTTCTTTTTTCCTCTTTCTTGATGGTGCGCGAACAACATGTGAATACGCTGCTGGAGTCGCTGCCAGCGGCAGGCATTATCCTGTTTTTAGCCGTCTCGCCTTCCGAAGGCATCATGCCGATACTTTCGGGCACGGTACTGGGCACACTACTATTCTTTATACTTGTCCTCTTGGTGGACGTGCGTATGCATGGCTTCGCCCCTCCTCATTTCAGGATAACTTCGGAACAGTGGCGCCCCTTTCTCAGAGGGTACGGTGTAGTCGCTGCGGGGTTAGTCATCACGAATACCGTTACATTGATAGACAATTGGTTTGCCGCACAGCTAGGGGAAGGGGCAATCGCAACGCTCGGTTATGGCAATCGGTTGATGTCCCTCCTTCTCGGGATCGTCGGCACTGTGGCCATGCGTGCCGTGCTACCTGTCATGTCATCCATATACGTGCAGCAGGGTGAAGATACCTCCTTGTATGTTGTTCGCAAGTGGCTCAAGTATTCCCTAACGATTAGCACTATCCTAGTGTTAATTACCGTACCGCTGCTCCCTTACGTAGTTGAGTTCATCCTTCAACGCGGCGCCTTCACCGAGCAAGATGCCGCTGCAGTATCGACCCTGCTGCGTGTCCTGGTACTTCAGGTCCCTTTCTATGGCTTCAGCGTCCTACTATCGCAGTGGATTATTAGCTGGGCAACGGGCTACCGTCTGCTGTTAAATGCTTCAGTAATCGGTGCAATCATTAAGGTTACACTGAACATTGTTGCCGTGAGTGGACTAGGTCTTTCTGGCATTGCTCTGTCTACCGTGTGTATGTATGCAAGCATGAGTGTGTATTTACTCATTCGCAGCCGTGTCATCGGAAGGAGGGTTAACCACATTGATGCCGCGACCTGATGTGCTGGAACGAGCTTACTGTCGAATGCTGTATGTCCTGCGCCGCGCGACCATAGCTGGCTATCGAGTGCGTGGGATTGCCCGCTTCTGTGAGTATATTCGCAGATGGGTGGCTAGACATCCGCCCCTAAAGCCTCTGGTCATCCACGATTTTCGCGGAAATGCAAAGTTCGTGTGTTATTTGTCCGAACATATGGGATCACAGATATTCCTTCGGGGCAGCTACTCTCAATACATTTTGCAGACTGTAGAAAAGGCGTTGAAACCCGACAGCATCTTCGTCGATGTCGGTGCAAACCAAGGCGAGTTTACTGTGGCGGCTGCCCGTCTGTTGACAGAAGGAAAAGTTATCGCGATAGAACCCGTATCGAAGTGGGTTCGCAGACTTCAGGACAACGTCTGCCTGAATGATTTCAAGAACATTACTGTTTTACAGGTAGCCCTTGGCGCCAAGGCGGAAACTCGCCCTGTATACAACACACCTCAAGCCTTCTCTGACGGCACTCACAATGATGGGTTAACGTCCCTGTTCCCTTCTGCGCAAAGAACTGTGGTGGTAGAACATGTGCATGTAGAACGGTGGGACGACGTTATGTCGAGAATGGGGATTCCCAAAGTGGACGTCATGAAACTGGATATCGAGGGCGGGGAATGGTATGCCCTGCAGGGAGCGCAGCAGACGCTGGAAAGATTGCGCCCCATACTCTGTTTCGAGTTGGAAACGGAGCACTGTCGCAACGCCGGATACGAGGCAGAGGACTTCCTCATGTGGTTAGTGCATCTCGGTTACCGCCTGGAACGCATTCATAAGGATAGAACAGTCCCGTTTCGCCCTCAGGACATTCTACCATCACAGAACGTGGTCGCTTATCCAGAATGAGTAGGCAAGGTCACAACATAGCGTTTGTCATCGACTCTATGGCGGGGGGTGGGGCCCAACGAGTGGTAGCGAACCTTGCGAACCACTGGAGCGCGCAGGGGCATAGGGTTTCTGTGATAACGCTTGCTGGGGCTACTGAAGACGCTTACACCCTGTTGCCCAGCGCGCAACGCATAGCCCTGAATATGTATGGCAATAGCACCAATTCTCTCGTTGCGCTTCAGCAGAACCTGCGTCGCGCGCGTGCGCTTAGACGACAACTTCGGCAGCTTAAGCCTGACGTAGCTATCGGCGCCCAGCCGACTGGCAATGTATTGTTGGCGCTGGCATCCAGAGGCATGGCGGTTACTGCCATAGGCTCAGAACACACCCACTGCCCGCTGCAGCCTATGAATCTCTACTGGCGTGCGTTACGATACTTCACCTACGGGTGGCTAGATGGGGTAACCGCCCCTACCGAAGAAACCGCGTTGTGGCTGCAGCGCCATACGAAGGCGCGCCGAACGGTGACGATACCCAACCCCATTGTTTATCCTTTACCAGCACAGCCGCCTATAGTTGCACCAGAGCAGGTTTTGCCAACGGACTGCCCGTGTATCATCGCGGTAGGGCGGCTCGAGCCTGTGAAGGGCTTTGATTGGCTGATAGATGCATTCAGCCGTATTGCTGCGATGCACCCGAACTGGAACCTGGTCGTCGTTGGAGAAGGAAACGCCCGTCCAGACCTCGAAAAACAAGTCGCGGAACTGGGGTTGCGTTTGAGGGTGCACCTTCCGGGATGGGTTGGCAATGTCGGAGATTGGTATCAGCGGGCATCGGTCGTTGCGATGACCTCTCGGGTAGAGGGCTTTGGCAACACACTGGCTGAGGGAATGGCGTACGGCTTGCCAGCTGTCGCGTTCGATTGTGAGGTGGGACCTCGCGCGATTGTCAGAGACGGCGTAGACGGAATTCTCGTGCGTTTGGGAGAAGTAGAGCAGTTTGCGCGGGCATTGTCGGAGTTAATGCAGAACGAGGTGCTGCGAGACTCGTTTGCACATCGCGCGGTAGAGGCGCGGCATCGTTTTGGCATTCAGACAGTGGCAAAGCGTTGGGAGCAGCTATTGGAACAAGCATGTACTCACTGTCGCTAGCTACGATGGGCACAGAGTCGCGATTAGGTCGTGCATATCGCAGAATATATGACTTTTTGTGCGGTGTGAAGCCGCATGAGCGCCCCTGGCACTTTCAGTATTTAGACGGTTTTTTCCTGCATCGCAGACTCCGGCGGTTGCTACCCACTCTTGGTGGGAATGTGTTAGACGTTGGATGCGGACGCAAACCTTATCAAAGTTGGTTTGGACCAGTGAAAAACTACGTCGGTATCGACATCTATCCTTCGGAGGGAGTGGATATCGTGATTGCACCCGAGCAAGCCTATCCCTTTCGGGATAACAGTTTCGACGTGGCTATCTGTACGCAAGTTCTGCAATCCGTCTCAAACCCGTCGCACACTCTGAGCGAAATAAAAAGAGTACTACGACCAGGTGGAATAGTGGTCGTCTCTCACTCGTTCCTGTACGATGAGATACACAATGACCTGTGGCGCTTTTCAGCGCAAGGTACGCGAAGCCTCTTCGCAGCTTGGAGCAACGTGCGTGTAGAGCGATTGGGCGGTTTTGGTTCCACAGCGGCTGTGCTTTTCCTTCACTGGGTCGAGGCAACCCTAAATCTCAACCGCCCTCTGAGGCTGTTGAAAGCGGCACTTTTGCCTATGTGGTTAGTCGTTAGCCTTTTCTGCAACATGCTGGGATTGTTTATTAACTTGTTCGATGGGACGCATAAGTTTTATAGCAATGTGTTGGTTTTAGCGCACAAGCCATACGAAAAATATGAAGGGGGGATATCTGATGCTGTCGCAACGACCGCTCGTCAGCATCGTGACACCGTCGTATAATCGCTGTCACACGCTACCACGCTTGTGGAGAAGCCTTGAATGCCAGAGCTTGCAGCAGTTCGAGTGGATTGTTGTGGATGATTGTTCTACCGATGGCACTGAGGTTTTGATGAATTCCCTGATGAAGCAGGATCAGCGTATCTATTATATCAAGCATCCGGTGAACAGTGGGGTCAACGTAGCGCGACAGACTGGTGCAGAGCAAGCCAGAGCGGATTTTCTTTTATTCATAGACAGCGATGACATGCTGTATGATGCGAATACTCTCGAAGCGATGTATCAAGAGATAGTGCGTGCGCCATCAAATGTTGGCGAAGTCTGTTTTGTCTCGGTTTTCGCGGATGGAACGCCAGCGGCTTACGTTCCAGAAGAGCGTGTGGTTCTCGGCTATGTCGATCTTATTTGCGGAAATCGCGTTCGAGGCGAGTTTTTGGGTATCTGTAGGAGAGAGTTTGTGCAAAAGGTACCCTTCTCAAAATACCGTTTATTTGAAAGCGTGCACAACTATGAACGAGCAAGATACTTTGACATCATGTTTTGCCAGAGACCTGCACGCATCTACCACTCAGACTCGGGGAACCAATTGAGCAGCGGTTTAAGCATTCTGCGGTATAGCGCGGATGCCTACCGTGCAGTTTCAGACATCATTGTGAGCCACGGTGATACTTGGAGACAACACTGTCCGCAACAATTGTATTATCATCACTTCTTGGCATCCATGTATGGTATTCTATCCGGCAACCGAAAGGCAAGCATTATGCACGCTTTCCGAGCCTTGAAAGGCAGATACCAGCCGATGAAGGTATGTGCAGTTCTATTTTGTTCAGTGTTGCCTTCTCCGCTTGTTAAATGGCTTTTCAGACTTTGGGTAGGTAAACTGAGAGTCAAGCAGTCATGATTTAGCTACATGCGAACTATGGAAGCATTCTTGACTGTATTTCGGGCAATGACTGACGAACATCTCTGGTAGTTTAGGAGGGCACTCGTGGCAGCACGCTTCCTGTTACGGTTAGACGACCTGTGTCCAACTGCAGATTGGCAACGATGGGGCAGATTGGAAGCGATATTAGACGCCGCAGGTGTAAAACCCATCGTGGCGGTTGTTCCAGAAAACCAAGACCCTTCGCTACGCCTTGACGAACCACGGCGTGACTTTTGGGAATGGCTTCAGCGCAAAAGCTTGCAGGGATGGAGCATTGCCCTGCACGGCTACCAGCACCTTTACGAGACGACAGACGCCGGACTGCTGGGCATCAACGCCCAGAGTGAGTTTGCTGGACTGCCTTTCGAGCGGCAGCGCGAGAAACTGCTGCGGGCGGTGGAGGTCTTCCACTCCCACGGCATCCGTCTGGAGGCGTTCGTGGCGCCAGCGCACAGCTTCGACCAACACACCTTGCTGGTGCTGCAGGAACTCGGTATCACCGTTATCAGCGATGGCTTCTTCTACCCCCGTGTGCATCAGGGGATGTTGTGGGTGCCGCAGCAGATGTGGCAGTTCCGCCCGGCACCTCTCGGCGTATGGACCGTCTGCTTCCATCACAACCGGCTCGGTGCGCGTGACCTGCGACGACTGATTGTGGACATTCAGCGCTTTGCCCGCTTTACCACAAGCTTGCAGGATATCGTGCACACTTACCGGAACCGCGGTTCCCGACCGATCGACATCCTGTTTGCGCGCTTATGGCGGCTGGTGCTTCGTGCGAAACTGGCTGCGAAAGCAGCGCTCGCCGCTACGTCGGAGGCAGTGCTATGACCGCGCGCCCTACGATAGCTCTGTTCCTGCCCTCGCTGGGTGGCGGCGGTGCCGAGAAAGTGTTCCTGCACCTCGGGCAGGGCTTCGCCGAGCGCGGTGCAGAGGTGCATCTCGTGCTGGCACGCGCAGAGGGACCCTACCTGCCCCTCGTTCCCGATAGCCTGCAAGTCGTAGACCTCGGCGCCTCGCGTGTGTTGCGGAGCCTGCCTGCGCTGGTGTGCTACCTGAGAAGAGCGCGACCAGTCGCGCTGCTCTCCGCGCTGGACCAAGCCAATGTGGTGGCGCTGTGGGCGCAGAAACTGGCGCGGGTGCCGACGCGCGTGGTGGTCACCGTACACAACACTCCCAGCCAAGCCACCGCACAGGCACGAACCCTGAGCGCCCGCTTGATGCGCTACTGGGTGAAGCCGTTCTACCCCTGGGCGCATGCGGTAGTGGCGGTCTCGAAAGGGGTCGCCAACGACTTGGTACAGTGGGTAGGCGTGCCTGCCGACAAGGTCCGGGTCATCTATAACCCGATTATCACGCCCGAGCTGTTCCACAAAGCGGAGGAACCGTTAGACCACCCCTGGTTCCAGCCGGGGCAGCCGCCAGTTATCCCGGGGGCGGGTCGGCTGACTACCCAAAAAGATTTCCCCACCTTGCTCCGTGCTTTCGCGTTGGTACGCGCCCAACGACCGGCGCGTCTAATGATACTCGGAGAAGGTGAGCTGCGAGCCGAGCTAGAACGGCTTGCGGAGCAGCTGGGAATTGCCGAAGACTTCGCTTTGCCCGGCTTTGTCCAGAATCCGTACCCGTACCTGAAGCGAGCGGCGGTCTTCGTGCTATCTTCGCGGTGGGAAGGACTGCCAACTGTGCTCGTGGAAGCACTGGCGCTGGGCACGCCAGTAGTGTCTACCGATTGTCCAAGCGGGCCGCGGGAAATCCTTGCTGACGGCAAATGGGGGCGATTAGTACCTGTTGGTGATGCTGGGAAATTGGCGGAGGCTATCTTAGAAACATTACGACAGCCAAAGACTACGGTAGACAAGCAATCTT
>Ga0308391_1000118_pt1 | contig 31454 bp, 21 predicted proteins | sample Hotspr20Samplet1_FD_202363 | JGI IMG/M metagenome (GOLD analysis project Ga0308391, IMG submission 202363) | Hot spring phototrophic mat microbial communities from Octopus Spring, Yellowstone National Park, Wyoming, United States - 20050623_t1 ... | reverse complement strand
ATGGAACGGTCTTGGCCGAGTCCGCCGCGATCTTGGTCTACCTGGCAGAAGACACCCCCCTCTACGGCCAAAACAAGTTGGAACGGGCCGAGATTTTGAAGTGGTTGCTTTTTGAACAAACCCGCATCGCCCGCTACATCGCCACCACTCGCTTCTGGGTACGGGCCGGCCAAGCAGAGGCCCATGCTGACGCGATCGCCCAGAACTTGAAATCTGGAACAGAGGCGCTGGAGATCATGGAAGGCCATCTGCAGGGGAAGGTGTTTTTTGTGGGCAACCGCTACACCATTGCCGATCTTGCCCTTTTCACCTACACCCATGTGGCGGAGCAGGGCGGGTTTGACCTTAAGCCCTTTCCCCAGATCCGAGCCTGGTGTCAGCGGGTGAAAGAAACCGACCGGTTCTTCCCCCTACCCGGAGCATGAAACATTTTCTCCTAATTGCTGGCTCCCTCCATGCCCTGCAGCAACTGGCCCAGATACCAAATATCAACCTCGCTGGCCACTTCCCCCTCAGCCAAGAAGGGCGTGCCATCTTGAAAGTTGAGCGGCCCCTTGAAGAGCTGAATGCTGCCATTCCCCAAGCCGGCGATGAACTCCTCCAACTTAGCCCTATCTTCTGGCTCCAGGGCTTCTCCCATGATGAACCCTGCCGAAGACGTGTCCGGGTTGTTGATATCCGACCAGTCGATGGGCGGACGCAGGAATTGGCTCTCGAAGGTGCCCGCGCGAGCTGCCTCGATCAATTGCTTGTATCCTGGCCCCCAGTTGTAGTAGGAAACCCCCAGGCAAATTTCGGGCGCAAAGTTACAACCGCTGGCCAGGCCGTAGTGGGTGTAGCGCACTCGCTTTCCGGCCTCAGCAGCCCGCTTGCCTTGCACCGCCGCCTCCGGCGTATCCAACCCCGACATCACCACATCAAAGCCGCTGTTGTAAAAGTCATCGGCAACCTTGCTTGGATCCAAAGTGACCCCTGGAATGTTAAACCAAAAGCCAATCCAGGTCACTCGGAATTGCAACTCCTCGGGACGATCCCGGTAAGTATCCCAGCAGTATTTGGCTCCCAAGTAGGCGGCAGCAGCGTAACGGCGGGTTTCGTCGTTGATCAGAGGCCCCAACAGGCCAATTTTGCCGGTTTCGGATCCCAGAGCCGCGGCACATCCGGCCACCATGCGCATCGCTTCCATCTGGGGCATGATGTTGGCCAAGTTGGGCAGATCGATGTAATTTTTCCCCTCCTTCCAGGCCATGTCCCCAGAAGCATGGATAACCGCAATCTCGGGATGCTTGCGGGCCGTTTCAATCGCATCGTCTTTGTGGTCATCGGAAGTAAAGATGATAACCTTCGCACCTCGGGCGATCATGTCATCCGCCACCTGGGAGGCGCGCACATTGGGCCGATCCGCCGGGTTCACCTTATCCAGGTAATCAAACTCGACACCGGGCAACTTGGCCTTGACGTATTCGCTGCCCTCCACATGGGCCTGGCTCCAGCCGCCATCCTGCATCGGCCCCACCAGCACCATGCCCACTTTGAAGGTCTCTTGCGCTGTTGTGGGGGTGGATCCCAGTAGAGCGGCGACTGCCAGGCCAATAGCCCAGCCTCTCGAGGGAGAAAAAGCGCGGGTAAGATTCCAGTTCACAGGCAGCTCCAACAGAACAGGGATCCAAAGCCGGAAGACTACATCCATCATCGGGATCCCGCTGCAGATCGCTGTATCTGAGAATACAAAAAGGCGCTTGGCAAACGACGTGGAAGCCAGCAGGGGCCCAGGGAGAAATTTATCGTTCCTTCAGTTCTATCGTTCCTTCAGTTCCCGCTGAATCTCCCGCTGGGTTTGCCGCTCCTTGATGGCTTGTCGCTTGTCGTGGAGCTTTTTGCCACGGGCTACGCCCAGATGGGCTTTGATCCAGCCGCGGTTGAGCACCAGCTTGAGGGGAACCACGGTCAGGCCCTTTTGTTCCACCAAGCCCCGTAGGCGGTCGATCTCGCGGCGGTGCAGCAGCAACTTGCGGCGGCGGGTAGGGTCGTGGTTAAACACTTTGCTGGCGGTGTCATGGGGGGAGATGTGCAGATTGTGCAGCCATGCTTCCCCATCCCGAAAGAGGGCAAAAGCGTCTTGCAGGTTGGCTTTGCCCGCTCGTATCGATTTCACCTCTGTGCCGGTCAGTTGGATCCCGGCCTCATAGGTCTCCAAGATGTCGTACTCGAAGCGGGCGCGACGGTTGTCAACCAGGGTTTTGACGTTGGGATCCACAGCCATAGGCTTTCAGTAGACCAGAGGGCCTAACGAGAGGTCAGGGATCTCTCCAATTTTCGCACCGCCCGCCCAACCAAGCGCTCGGATTTGCCGCGCCAGAGAAAGCGAATGGGGGTACCGGTAAAGTCCAGGTTTTGCCGGAAGTGCTTTTCCAGGAAGCGGCGGTAGTTATCCTTAAACAAATCGGGATCGTTGACAAACAGAACAAAGGTGGGGGGCCGATCCGCCACCTGGGTGCCGTAGTAAATTCTGCCCTGCTTGCCCTGGCGGTTGGTGGGGGGCGATTGCCAGGCAAGAGCATCCTGGAGCACTTCGTTGACCACAGCGGTGGGAACCCGTTTGCGGTGGGCGGCCACCACGGTATTCACCTGCTCAAAGATTTTGTGGGTGCGTTGCCCGGTGAGGGCGCTGACAAACAGGAGCGGCGCCCATTCAATAAAGTAAAGCCTGTCGCGAATCTCGCGGGTGAACTCGTTGATGGTGTGGGTATCTTTGTTTTCTACTGCATCCCACTTGTTGACGACGACAACGCAGGCGCGGCCCTCTTCTTCGATGCGCCCGGCCAGCCTCTGATCCTGTTCGGTAACCCCCTCCAAAGCATCGATCACCAGCAGCACTGCATCCGAGCGCTGGATGGCCTTGAAGGCCCGGTTGATGCTGAAGAACTCAATGCCGTACTGCACGCGGTTTTTTTTGCGGATGCCGGCGGTATCGATGAGGCGATAGGGCTGCCCTTCCCAGGTGACCACGGTGTCGATGGCATCGCGGGTGGTGCCGGAAATGGGGCTGACGATGGCCCGCTCGGATCCTACCAGGCGGTTGAGCAGGCTGGATTTGCCGACGTTGGGCCGTCCCACAATCGAGACGGCAATGGGATCCAGCTCACCCACCGTTTCTTCGGTCACTTCGGGCAAGTGAGCCAGCACCGCCTCCAACAGCTCGGCTACCCCATTGCCATGAATGCCGGAACAGGGGATCGGATCCCCCAGCCCCAGCTCCCAAAAGGCTGCTGCCTGAGCCAGGCCCATCTGCCCCGACTCGCACTTGTTTACGGCCACCACCACCGGCAGGGGTTGTTTGCGCAGCCAATCGGCCACTTCTACATCGGCGGGTGTCAGTCCCTCTCGGCCATCCACCACGAAGATCACGGCCTGCGCCTCGGCCATGGCTGCCATCGCTTGCTGGCGAATGTGGGGCAGAAATTCGCTGTCGTCGCCAAAAACCAGGCCGCCGGTGTCCACCACCCGCAAGCGGCGCCCGTTCCACTCCACCTCCTGGTACAGGCGATCCCGGGTCACGCCGGGCTCATCGTGCACAATGGCCGAACGCACCCCCGCCATGCGGTTGACGAGGGTGGATTTGCCCACGTTGGGGCGGCCCACAATGGCCACAAGAGGTAGGGGCACTGTTGGCTCGTCGATAACTTGGGATATCTATCCTAGCTGTTCGGGATCCCGGATGCCCAAAGCCGCCAATCTCGATCATTGCTTTGGATGCAGGTCTGGCGGTAAGTTAGGTACCTATCCTCCCATCAGGCACCGGCTGTGCCCCTTCCCCATTCTTGCCATGAACCGCGCTCTCGTTCCCGCCCAGCGGCTGAACAAGCTGCCCGCCTATGTCTTCGCCCGCTTGGATGAGCTGAAGGCCCGCGCCCGCCAGCAGGGGTTGGATTTGATCGATCTGGGCATGGGCAACCCCGATGGTCCCACCCCACAGCCGGTGGTGGAGGCGGCGCAGGCGGCTATTGCGGATCCCGCCCACCACGGCTACCCGCCCTTTGAGGGCACGGCCAGCTTCCGCCAGGCGATCACGGATTGGTACTGGCGCCGCTACGGGGTGGAGCTGGATCCCAATGGAGAGGCGCTGCCTTTGCTGGGATCCAAAGAGGGGCTGACCCACCTGGCTCTGGCCTATGTGGATCCCGGAGATCTGGTGTTGGTGCCCAGCCCTGCCTATCCAGCCCATTTTCGCGGCCCCATGATTGCCGGCGGGCAGATCTACCCGATGATGCTGCGCCCGCAGAAGGGGTGGTTGATCGATCTGCAAGAAATACCGCCGGAAGTGGCCCAGCAAGCGCGGGTGCTCTACTTTAACTACCCCAACAACCCGACGGCGGCAGTTGCGCCCCGCTCTTTTTTTGAGGAGGTGGTGGAGTTTGCCCGCCGCTACGATCTCATCCTGGTGCACGACCTGTGCTATGCCGAGCTGGCTTTTGACGGCTACCGGCCCACCAGCCTGCTGCAGATCCCAGGCGCCAAGGACTTGGCAGTGGAGTTCCACACCCTCTCCAAAACCTACAACATGGCCGGCTGGCGGGTGGGATTTGTGGTGGGCAATCGCCAGATCATCCAGAGCTTGCGCACCCTGAAAACCAATCTCGACTACGGCATTTTTGCCGCCATCCAAAAGGCCGCCGAAACTGCCCTGCGCCTGCCGGATAGCTACCTGGAGCAGGTACAAGAGCGCTACCGCCGCCGGCGCGACTATCTGATCGGCCGCCTAGCGGAGTTGGGCTGGCGGATCGAGCCGCCACGGGCGACGATGTATCTCTGGATCCCTACCCCCCGCGCTGCCGACGGCACCCCTGAGGGATCGACGGAGTTTGCCCTGCGGGTGCTGGAATCTACAGGCGTGGTCGTAACCCCCGGCAGCGCTTTTGGAGAGGGAGGAGAGGGCTACGTGCGGATTAGCCTAATTGCCGATTGCGAGCGCATAGGTCAGGCTATCGATCGCTGGGCGGAAGCTGGGATCTGCTACTGCTGAGCCTCAGTCTTGCGGGAGTTGGTACTGCTCCACAATCCGCCGGGCAAAGGGGGGCACGTGCTGCTCCAACTTCTGGGGATAGTGGCGGCGCACGTAGAGGTAGTTGCGGGTGAAGTGGGAATCGATGGAGAAGCGGGCATATTCCAGGCCGCGCGGCCCAAAGCGCTGGATTGCCGCCCCCAAGAGGCGAGCCAGCCACATTGGCAAACTCAGGGCTTGGTCGTAGGCAGGGATCCCCTGCTGCACTGCCGCCCGCCGGGATCCCTGCGAGATCACCGGTTGGGTTTCCAGCTCCTCCCAGACTAAGTCCAACAGCTCTTGCCCCCGCTGATTGCGCACCAGCAGCCACTGCCAGCCCAAGGGGGATCCCATGTAGCCCACCACCAGATCTGCCAGAGCATTCACATAGTCAAAACAACTGAGGCAGGAGGGGGCAAACACGTCCTTGAGTTCTTTGGTCTTGAGGCCGAAGAAGGGCACCTTTTCCACCGAGCCATCTTCGTGTTTGAAGTGGATGTGGAAGTCTTGCATAAACTCGTAGTGCACCACCGTCTGTGGGGAGCGGCTGGTGGTTTCTAGAAACTTTTGCAGCCCGGCACGGCTGACATTGTCCACACAGGGCGTGCCCAACACGTACAGCTTCTCCAGGCCCAGTTTTTTTTCCACCGCCCGCAAAGCCTGAATTTGGCAGCCCACCCCGATCACCAATAGGCGCTTGAGGCCGCTTTGCTCCACCTGCTCCAACACAGACAAGTTGGGAGAAAGAGTTGGCTTGTTAACTCGCGCCGCCCAGACCGCTTCGGGGGTACGGGCCAGGATGGGCCGTGGCTGAAAGCGATCCCGCTCATCCGCCTGCACGCACACCACCCCTTCCACCAAGCCAGTGGTGAGGGCCTTCATGCCAATGCTGCTGACAATGCCCGTCCACTGGGCCCCCGGGATCGGATCCCGCTTGCGGGCTGTGTACATCGCCTCGTAGACACCGAAGTAATCGGTATCAGTGACGGCAAGGGATCCTGAGCGCAGCGATTCCCGGGATCGCCCGTGGGTCTGTTCTTCCAACTGGGTCAGTTGCTGGTCCAAGAAGGCACAGGCTTCTTTGACGTGGGCCACGTAGCGGGTATCGCAGAGGCCGCACTGGCTGCACAGCTCTTTGGCCGGATAGCGGCCGGAACGGATGGGCCGGGCTGGACGCGGTGAACGGGATCCCATGATTTCTAGTGTTTGCGTAAGCGGAATGGAGTCCAATGGATCTTTTGAGCTTTGCTATTTAAGCTTTCTTTGAGATCTAAAGACACAGGCACCTCAGGCGTTCGCAGCAACGGCAACCAAGGTGCTCTCTTCAGTTTGCGGCCAAAACGGCAGATAGCGGCAAAGAACTTCGAGGGATCCCTGCTAAAGGAGCGCAAAATTTCAGAGCCTCTATAGATTGCTGTAGCGTTCTTCGGCCCAGGGTTCACCGCCCATGTAGTAGCCGTTGCTCCCCCAAAAGCTCAGTTGATCTCAGGGGGGAAACTCCAGGCATATGGGTGAGGGATCAAAGTGCGCACCGGCCCTACCGGGAGCGGTTGTCCTTCCAGGGTATGAACCAGGTAGTTTTCGGGGCGGATGAACTCCTCCAGAGTCAGGTTGGTGGTGTAGCCGCCATAACAGTGTTGCATCACCGCCTTGGCCTCAGGAGCAATGGATACCAACTGCAACCCATCCGGGATCCACACCCCTGTCCAGTTGACATCCTCCATCTCCTTTCGGTACAACGCAAAGACTGGAGACACGGCACAGCTTGCCCACTGCTGTCGCCCCCATCCAGCCCCACCACTTGGCCGGTGTACTCCGTCATCCAAGGCTTGGTACTGCGCTGGAGTGGCCTTGAGGAGTTTGGCATCTCCGACCAGCGTGGGTGTATCTTAATTGCAGGTCTAACAGGGCAAAAGCCGTCCTGGAAGGGCAGGGCTTTGGACCTAGCTTTTTGGTAAAGGTATGGGCTCTAGGGTGGAATCTTGTCCGTGACGGGCCTGTAGGATCGGGTCAACCGGGAACGAGGACTGGCGCTGCTTCAGGATCGGGGAGAATGGATCCCTGTTGGAGCCTGTGAATGGCTGCCGGGGATAGGGGAGAAGAGCCCGGAAGGAACTCCGTCCCGCTAACCCAAGCGGGTGAGGTTGATAAGGCCGACTCGTGGAACTGAGTTGAGCAATTTTGGGGTGCAGAGCGTGTTGTCGATGAACCTATGGAGTGCAGGGCTGTTGGGCCTTACCTTCAGCTCACCGGGAGAATTTGTCTTCCGCTTTCCCCCCGGCACCCCGCTGGTGGGAGGGCTGGGCCTACGCTGGTATGGCCTATTGATGGCAGTGGCCGTGTTGGTCGGCTTGATCTTGACCAAAGCGTTGGCAGAATCTCGTCATCTAGAGAAAGAGCCTGGCAAAGCCAGTGAACGAGTGGAGCTACTGGCCCTGTGGTTGGTAATATCTGGGTTTCTGGGCGCCCGCCTCTACTACGTCCTCACCCACTGGTCAGAGTTCCAAGACAACCCCCTCTCGGCCTTTGCCATTTGGCAGGGGGGTCTCATCATCCACGGTGGGGTGTTGGCCGGCGCGCTTGCCCTTTACCTCTATTGCCGCACCACCGGGATCAACGGCTGGAAGTACGCCGATGTGCTCACGCCGGGGTTGATTTTGGGCCAAGCCATCGGGCGCTGGGGCAACTTTTTCAATTCCGAGGCCTACGGTGCCCCTATTCCTCCCGACAGCCCTTGGCCGCTGCGGGTGTACATTCCTCCCCAAGCCCGCGAGCCGGAATACAGCCAATTTGAGTTTTTTCACCCCATCTTTTTTTACGAAAGCGTCCTCAACCTGCTTCTATTTGCCCTCTTGATGGGAATGTTCTGGCGCTTTCCCAAACTCAAAGATGGCACTTGGGTTTGGACCTATGTTGTCGGCTATAGCCTGATCCGCATCCCCTACGAAATCTTGCGCGTGTCGGCGGTGGCCTATCTGCCGGGAACTTCCATCAAAGCCGCCTATGTAGCCAGTGGCTTGGGCTTGGTGATCGGGATCGGCATGTTGATCTACATGTACCGGCTGCGCTTCGACCCCGATTTGGAACAACTGGCAGCGTGGTTATCGGAGCAAGCGGGATTAGCGCCAGAAGCAGCCCAAAACCTTCTGGAACGGGCTTGGGCTATTCAACAGAGACATCGCCGCGCCGACCTGTTGGATCGTGTCACCCTCGCCATGCCCCACTTTCCCGGCACCCTTGCCCCTCACCTGTCTCTTGGCCAACGGGAGCTGCTCATGCGGCAACTGTTTTGTCGCCTGGAAGGCAGGGATCCCTCTGAGGAAGGGCTGGCCCAAGCCAGTTAGTGCCGTGGCCATCAGGCTGAATCAGGGTCATTCCCTCACCCCCAAGGAGAAAGCAGGGCCAGGGAGCAAAACCTTTAGGCCAGCAGACCTCGGGCCAGCAAACCCGCCCCCCCTCCCATCAACACCAACAGCCAAGTGGGCTGGCGAAAGCGCATCAAGGCAATGAAGGCCGCTACCCCGATCCCCAAAGCCACCAGCGAAGCGGGAGTTGTTTGTTGTAGCAGCGCATTTTGGGCCAAGGGCACTGTAGCCGCAGCAACAGCCCCCAGGGCCGTTGGGGTAATTGCCTGCAGGGATCCCTTCACCCAAGCATTGTGCCGTATGCGCAACAGAACCGGAGCTGCCAGCAAAATAAAGGCAAAAGAAGGGGCAAAGATGGCCACTGTTGCCGTCAGGGCCCCCAGCACCCCTGCCACCTTGTAGCCGATAAAGGCTGCCGTCAGCACCACCGGGCCAGGAGTAAATTGCCCAATGGCCACCCCATCCAAGAACTCTGTCGGCGTCAACCAGCCCAACTGATCCACCACCTCGTCGGCGATGAAGGGGATGATCACCAGCCCTCCCCCGAAGATGGTGCCGCCTACTTTCAGGAAAAACAAGGTCAAAGGCCAGAAATAGGCACCAATCCGCTCCAGACCCCAAAAGCTGCTCAGGATAAGGGTTTCCGGTGGAACCGTGGCCACTACCGTCTGGGCCAACGTCAATACTGGCCAAGGGAGTAAAATCGGGATCCCCGATAGTGGGCCTTTTTTGGGCCCATACAGCAGCAGCCCCACCAGAGCCGCCAGCCCGAACAGCAACAGGATATTCACCCCCCCAATCAGCAGCAGGGCAAAGGCCGCCACCGCGATCAGCCCCCGGCTCCAATCCTTCACAGCTTTACGGCCCAGTTTCCAGCAAAAGGCCAGGATAATGGCGATCACCACCGGGGCCACCCCAAAAAACATCCCCTCTAGCTGCGGCACCCCCTGAAAGCGAAAGTAAAGCCAAGAAAAAATCACCTCGATCACAAAAGCAGGGGCAATGAAGCAAATCCCCGCCAGCACCGCCCCCAACCAGCCTGCCCGCACATAGCCGACATAGATCCCCATCTGGGTAGAAGCTGGCCCTGGCAACATTTCACATAGGCCCACCCCTTCGGTAAATTGTTCCTGGCTCATCCAGCCCCGCCGGATCACCGCCTCATCGTGTTGCATGGCGATGTGGGCTTGGGGGCCGCCGAAACCCAGGGATCCCAGCCGCAGGAATACCACGGCAATCTCTTTCAGGCGCGTTGAAAGGGAGGGCAAGTTGTCGGGGGCGTTTTCCGGCCTGGGGAACTGACCGGGAGCAGACTCAGAAGACATGGGCAAAGCCCGGCAAGACAACCCCGCCTATCCTGCCATCTGTCCGGGATCCCTTCAAGAGGACAACACTCGCCCGTTTATCCTTTCACCCAAACTGCCCCCTCAGGTCTTCAGGCTTCGCAACCACTCTTCCAGAGCGCGGATCGGGGCGGGATCCCGGTAGACGCGATCTTGACGTGCTTTCACCTGCTGGCCCATTTGCTCTCGCCACTCTGGATCCAAGCCCAACTGACTGGCAATCTGGACGTATTCATCGAGGGTGTGGGCGATGGTATCCAGGATCCCCATCTGCTGCAGGATGGCGTAGGTGTGGCGGCCCCGCAGCAGGGATCCGGGCAAGGTGACGATGGGCAGGCCGTGGGGCAGGGCTTCCAGGGTGGTGTTGCCCCCTGACCAGCCGAGGCTATCCAGGTAAATATCCCCCAGGGCGTTGTAGGCGGCATATTCTGCAGGCGAGAGTTCCGGTAGGAGCACCACATACTCTTCGGCAGCTAGGTCATAGGCCTGAAAGGCTCGTCGCAGCCGCTGCCAAAAGCGCTCGCGGATCCCTTGGGAGAGGCGGCCCCGCAAAAATAGAAATTGACACTTCCCCACTTCCCGGGCGATGCGGGGGAACACCTCGTCGTACTGAGGTAAGTACTTGAATAGGGATTGGGCGCAGAGGTAAAGCACCCTGTCGGGATCCACCCCCCAAGCTTGCCAGTCCACAGGGGCGGGGTCAACTTCTAGGGGAATATAGTAGGTGCCGATGCCAGGCAGGGGCAGGAGCTGCTCGGTGTAATGGCCGGCCCCGTCCGGCGGCTCCATCAGCTCGCTGCTGAGGAAAACGTCTATTGTCGGCAGGCCAGAAGTTTGCGGGTGGCCCCAGGCCATCGCCTGTACCGGCGCCAAGCGGAGGGCGGCCAGTTGGGCACAGACCGGGTCAATGCCCACTTCCGGGTAGAGGAGCACATCCAGCTGTGCCTCTCGAATAGCCGCTTGCCATTCTTCTATGCTGCGGGATCCGGCCACAAAGTGCTCAAAACGAGGGGGCAGGGAGCACGTGACCTCATCTTGGATGACCGAGGTGTGGAAGCCGTAGAGGGCCACTTGAGCACGATCCAGGGCTTCTACCCAGCCGCGAGTCAGGATCTTCCAAACGGAGTGATCCCGAAACAGGCCGGAGACAATGCCCACCCGCACTCGGCCAGGATGTCGCTGCCAGAGGACGGAGGGCTGGGGATAGCGGGCCGCCATCACGTCCCTCACCAAGGATCCGTAGAGCTGCTGCAGATCGCGGTCGTTCTGGCCTTGGTAGGGCAAAAAGAAGGGTTGGACGGAGCCGATCCCGGCAGCTGCTCGCTCCAGGGTTTCGGGATCCCGCGGCAGGTGTTCCCAGCGGCCCTTCACCTGTTGTAGGGCTTGGCGGTAGCGCTCCCGAGCCACGGAAACTTGGTCTGCCGAGGCGTACAGCAAGGGCAACTGGCTAACACACCAGCCCAGGGCCGCGGCCAAGTCGGCGGGATCCGCTTGCCAGAGTTGGTAGAACAGCTCCGCCGCTTCCTCCTCCCGGCCACAATCCCGCAGCAGGATGGCCAGGGTGTAGGCGGCATCGGCAAAGTCCGGCTGCAGCTCCAGGGCCTGTCCCAAGGGGACAAGGGCCGCCTCCAAATCCCCCTGCTGCCGCAGCACCAGCCCCAACTGGTAGAAGACTTCTGGATCCGGCCCCCCCTGCTCTAGGGCCAGTTGCAGGTGAGTTTTCGCCTCCGCCAGCCGCCCCGCCTGCTTGAGAACAATTCCCAAATTAAAGTGGGCGTCGGGAAACCAGGGCTGGTGGGCAAGGGCCTGCCGGATCAGGGCAATCGCGTCGTCCAGGGATCCCTGTTGCTGCCGACAGACCCCCAAGAGGTGCAGTGCCTCGGGGTGGGTGGGCTGGGCTTGCAGCACCTGCTGGTAAAGTGAGACAGCCTGTGGCCATTGCCCTGCCTGGTGATGGCGAACGGCTTGGGCCAACAGACGCTGCAGGTGCTCTCCTCTGTCCTTTCCAGCTCTGCCTAGGCCAAAGCCTTTCCCCGGTCCAGACACAGTGAGCTCCTCTCGCCGGCGGATCCTGGGCCTCTACCCCATCAGCCGTTGGGGAAATTGAGAAAGCCCGCCAAAGCCGGGGCAATCGGCAGCAGGGTCATCACCATCAAAAAGAGGGCCAGCAAAGCCAGCGCATCCCGCTGGCCATCGGTCTCTGTGATTTCATCCTGAGGGGGACGCTCTGGCTCGCGAGCAATGAACAGGATCAGCAGCGCCCAATAGAGGGCCAAGACGTTGCTAAAGGAAGCGACCGCCAGGGCAATGAGGGTGATGAAGGTGGCGCGGGCCGCCGTCTTCCGCCCGTACACCGCCTGCACAATGCGACCCCCGTCCAGCTGCCCTGCCGGCAGCAGGCTCAAGGCGGTGATTGCCAGGCCAATCCAGCCCACGGCAACAAAAGGATGAATGGGAACCAGCTCCGCCTGCAACTGGGATCCCAGCACCAGCCGCGCTAGGGTGCCTACCAGGATGGAGCTGCGGAAGATCTCCGTGGGCACATACAGACCCTCGGAGCCGGAGAGCTTCAGGCCAGCCAAGAGCACCAGCAGCGACAGGATCCCGCTCGCTGCCGGGCCGGCAAAGGCAATGTCGAAGAGGGCCTTGCGGCTGGGCACCGGCGATTGGATGCGGTTTAGGGATCCCAGCGTGCCGATGCCCAAGCTGGGGATAACAAAGGCAGGGCTGAGGCGCACGCCGTACTTGCCCGCCATCCAGCGGTGTCCGGTCTCGTGCACCAGCAAGATGGCGAAGATCCCGGCTGCCACCGGCAGGGCTTCCACCCAGCGCCCCGGCGCATCCAACAGCCGGAAGCCCAAGAGATTGGCCCCCACCTCCAACGTGGCGACGAAGCTGAAGACCAGCAACGCCCCCGCCAGGATCTGCGCCCCCACGGAAGCGCGGTAATTGACGATGGGATCCGGCAAGACCACCACCGCCGGCTTTTCCGCCGGATCCTCCACCAAAAAGAGCTGGTAGCGACTGCCCACCTGCTCTTTGAGCTTCTCCACCAGCAGGGGTACCACCACCTCCGCCTCCTGGCGCAGGTTGCCCTTAAAAATCGCCCCTTCCCCATAGGGGACGGTCTCGGTGACGAAAAAGGTATCGAGGCCGAAAATAGACTGAATGGCCTGCAGATCCTCAGCCGAGATCCGCTGCAGAACCGCAGGCGCTTCCAAAGGCGCCTCCCCTGCCGAAGGGGCTTCCCCCTGCTCTTCCAGACGAGCCAACTGCTCGCGACGGGCCTGCAGCTCCTGCTGGGCCAACTGGCGGGTCTTGCGCCCCACAGCAATGTAAAGCCCTGTAAAGACCAACAGCAACACCAGGAAGCCTGCAAAATTGAGGTAGATCCCCAGCAGCAGCAGCCCCAGGAAAACCACCCACGGCAACAAGAGCAGGGATCCCTGTAACCACACCCAAACGGCTAAGGATCCCCGCCGACGGGCTCTCCAGAAGCCCCAACCCAAAAAGGCCAGCGTTCCCAGCAAAAAGAGCGGCGTAATCTCAGCGGCAATGTTCATGGCTGACCTATGAGGCTGTACGGGTACCAAGCTGAGGGCAAGACGGCTCAAGCAGAAACAGCCGTTCCTTCAAAACGGGGCTCCGGCTGCTCCCACAGGTAGAAGCCAGCTTTCCGAGGTTTCAGGAGGAACAGCCGCAAAAACTGATAGAAGTTATCCAAGTAGAGGGGCAGCTTGCGCAAACCCTTGAAGGGGCCGGATCCCCGGGCAATCTCCCTCAGCTTAGCGTTGTTGGCCACGCACTTCTGCAGCCGCCGCACAAACTCAGGGTTTTCCACATCCAACACCACCGGGAACACCTTGGCCGCCTCGCGGTTGGTCTTGTAGATTACCTCCATGTCATAAGTATGGGGATCCAGCCCGATGAGGCGGTAGAAATCCGGGCGCTCTCCCACATCATTGAGGTACATGGTGGCGAACACCGACAGCAAGAAGAAGCGGCACCACAGCTTGGCCACCCATCCCTTGAGCAGCCGCGGCTGGCTCAGAAGCATCAGCGCGAAGAAATCGCCGTGGCGGTTCTCGTCCTGGCACCAGTTCTTGAAGAAGTTGAAGATCGGGTAAACGCGATCCTCGGGGTGGGCCTCCAGGTGGCGGTAGATGAGAATGTAGCGCCAGTAGCCAATCTTCTCCGAGAGATAGGTGGCATAGAAGATGAAACGCGGCGCGAAATAGGTGTAAGACTTGTGCTTAGTGAGAAAGCTCAGGTCGAAGGCCATGTTGAAGTCGCCCATAGCCCGGTTCAGAAAGCCGGCATGGCGGGCCTCGTCGCGGCTCATCAGGGCAAAGCACTCGGCCAAAACGGGGTTGGTCTCTTTTAGCTTGCGCGACAGCTCCTTGTAGAGGAGAAAACCGGAGAACTCGGCTGTACAGGAGCGCTCCAAGAACTCCACAAACAACCGGCGCGCCTGCGGATCCAGGCGGCTTTCCCAGTCTTGGTTGAACTCCTCACCCCGGACGAAGTGATGGCGGTTGTAGTCGGCGCGAAACTCCTGCAGGATGGCCCGGAAATCGGCCTCTCGATCCCCTAAGCCCATTTTGCCGATGGCCTCGAAATCGGTGGTGTAGAAGCGCGGCGTCAGGATGGTCTCGGTGGGCACTCGCGCTTGAGTTTGAGCAGCTTGCAAACTGGGACTCATAGTGATTTAAAGCGGATGAAAAGGCCAGGTATACTCTCGCAGTTTACCAGCCTCTCTGGCCGTCGTGGGGATAAGAAGTGTTACCGGCAGGCTCTGAGAGATCCTTAAGACTCCACTGCCAGCGGCTGGGATCGCAAGGGATCCGTCAGCTCGCTGCCCTCCTCCGAAGGCGGGATCACCTGCCAAAACAGAGGCAAATAGGATTCCCAATTTTGCAGAATGCGCTCCGCTTTGGGGGAATGGGTGCGGCGATAGTGCTCTTGGATCAGGCTCTTCAGTTGTGCCTCTGCTGCTGCTGTCTGCACCCGCTGAATGCGCACGATCTCCCCGTTGACCTTGGCGGGGAAGTTGCCCTCCTCATCCAGCACATAGGCCAGGCCGCCGGTCATCCCCGCTCCCAGGTTGCGGCCCACCCGCCCCAGCACCACCACCACCCCACCGGTCATGTACTCGCAGCAGTGGTCGCCGGATCCCTCGATCACCGCCTGCGCTCCCGAGTTGCGCACCGCAAAGCGTTCCCCCGCCTGGCCGTTGGCAAACAGGGATCCGCCCGTGGCCCCGTACAAACAGGTGTTGCCCAGGATTACATTTTCCGCCGGATCGCGGGGCGCCTCAGGGGGAGCCAGGATGACGATCTCACCCCCGCACATGCTTTTGCCCACGTAGTCATTCGCTTCTCCTGTCAGGGTCAGGCGCATCCCCGCCAGTGTAAAAGCGCCAAAGCTCTGGCCGGCGCTGCCGACAAAGCGCAGATCCAACTGCCCCCCCTGTTGGGCGAAGCCGGTATCTCCGTACAAGCGGGCCAAGGTTCCGGCAATGCGCCCGCCCACACAGCGGTCGGTGTTGGCGATAGGGATCTCCACCGTGGCCGTGCCGCAGGTTTCCACCGCCTTCTGCACCTCCGGCTGAGCCAGGATCTGCTCATCCAGCACCGGGCCGTTGGAATGCACCGGCTCATGCTCCAACCAGTCGGGCAGGGTGTTGGGATCAAAACCGGGGGGAGTTCGCAGCAGACACTCCAAGTTCAAGGATTGGGTCTTCTGCAGAACGGCATCGGCCCGCGGACAGAGCAGATCCACCCGTCCAATCACCTCCTTCAGAGAGCGGTAGCCCAGTTGCGCTAAGACTTGGCGCACCTCCTCCGCCACAAAGGTGAAGAAGGTCACCACGTGATCTGGCGTGCCGGGGAAGCGCTTGCGCAACTCCTCCTTCTGGCTGGTCACTCCCACAGGGCAGTTGTTGGTGTGGCACACCCGCGCCATGATGCACCCCTCCGCAATCATGGCCACCGTGCCAAAGCCAAACTCTTCTGCCCCCAGCATGGCCGCCATCACCACTTCCCAACCCGTGCGAATGCCGCCATCCACCCGCAGGATGGAGCGCTGCCGTAGGCCGTTTTCCAGCAGGGTATGATGCACCTCCACCAGGCCCAACTCCCAAGGTGCCCCGGCATGTTTGATGGAGCTCAAGGGGGAAGCCCCTGTGCCCCCTTCATGGCCGGAGATTTGGATGATGTCGGCGTTGGCCTTGGCTACTCCTGCCGCCACCGTGCCGATGCCCACCTCCGCCACCAGCTTCACCGACACCTGTGCCTGGGGGTTCACCTGGTGCAAGTCGAAGATCAACTGCGCCAGATCCTCGATGGAGTAGATGTCGTGGTGGGGCGGCGGCGAGATCAAGGTCACCCCCGGCTTGGAGCGGCGCAGCTTGGCGATGTAGGGGCTGACCTTTTTGCCCGGCAGTTGCCCGCCCTCGCCCGGCTTGGCCCCCTGGGCAATTTTGATCTCAATTTGCCGCGCGTTGAGCAAATACTCCGGTGTCACGCCAAAGCGGCCCGAGGCCACCTGCTTCACCGCCGAGCTGGCGTTGTCCCCCATGCGCAGCCCCTTCAGGTGGGGAAAGCGGGCCGAGGTGCCATCTGGGCCTACATCGGTGATGGGGAGGTATCGTTCCGGATCTTCCCCGCCTTCACCGGAGTTGGACTTGCCGCCGATGCGGTTCATGGCAATGGCCAGGGTCTCGTGGGCCTCGCGGCTGAGGGCCCCCAAGGACATCCCACCTGTGGCAAAGCGTTTGAAAATCTCCGACACCGGTTCCACTTCCTCCAAGGGAATGGGATCCCGGTCGCTGCGGAAATCCAGCAGGTCTCGCAACGCGGTGGGGGTGCGGCTGCGCAGGTGCGCCCTGTAGATCTCATAGTGGGCAGGCTGACCCGATTCGATGGCCTTGTGCAGCAGTTTGGCCATTTCTGGACTGTTGATGTGGTATTCGCCTTTGGGCCGCGCCTGGATAAAGCCAAAGTTCTCCAGCTTTTTCGAGGTGAGTTCGGGAAAGGCCCGCTGGTGATTCACCATGCCCTCGCGGGCCAGATCCGCCAGCGTCATGCCTCCCACCCGCGACACCGTGCCGCGGAAGGCCAGATCGATCACCTCTTGGCTCAGGCCAATGGCCTCGAAAATCTGCGCTCCGTGGTAGCTGGAGAGCAGAGAAATGCCCATTTTGGAAAGAATCTTGAGCAGCCCTGCCTCAATGGCGGCGCGGTACTTCAGTTGCACCTCGGCCAGGGAAAGCTGGGGCAACTTGCCGGCAGCCATCTGGGTTTGCGTCTTGGGCTTGTGCCACCACTGCCGCACAGCTTCATAGGCCAGATAAGGACAAACGGCGCTGGCCCCGTAGCCGATCAAGCAGGCAAAGTGGTGGGTGCTCCAGCATTGGGCAGTCTCCACCACCAGGGAAGCGCGTAGGCGCAGCCCCTCCTGGATGAGGTGATGGTGGATGGCGCCCACCGCCAACAGAGGTGGGATCAGAGCCTGCTCGGCATCAAGGCCGCGATCCGAGAGGATTAAAATCTCAGCTCCCCCCCGCACTGCCTGAGCCGCCTGCTGGCAGAGGGCCCGTACCTGGACCTCCAGTCCTTCTGGGCCGGCAGCCACCGGATAGAGAATCGGGAGCGTGTGGCAGGGAAAAGGGGTATGCTGCAGAGCGGCCAGCTCCGCTTCGTTGAGCACCGGGCTGCGCAACTGCAACAGGCGGGCATGCTCAGGGCGGATCTCCAGCAGGTTGCCCTTGGATCCCAGATACACATCCAAAGACATCACCAGGCTCTCCCGCAGGGGATCGATGGCAGGGTTGGTGACCTGGGCAAAGCGCTGCTTGAAATAGTCGTAGAGGGGATGAGGCTGGGTGGACAGCACAGCCAGCGGCGCATCGTCCCCCATGCTGAAGGTGGGCTCCTTGCCCGTAGCCGCCATCTCCTCGATGATCATCTCCACATCTTCTGAGGAGTACCCGAAGGCGGTTTGGGCTTGTAACAGTTGTTCTTCCGAGAGGTGAGGGGTATTTTCAAAGCCTTGGGTGCTGAGCTGAACGCGATGGGCTTTGAGCCATTCGCCGTAGGGGTGCTGGGCTGCCACCTGGGTTTTGATCTCCCAGTTTTTGCAGATTTGCCCGCTCTGCAGATCCACCGTCAGCATCTGCCCCGGGCCTAGCCGCCCTTTTTCCAAAATGTCGGTCTCCGGCAGAGGAACCACGCCAGCTTCCGAGGCCACCACCAGCAGACCATCGCGGCTGCGAGCGTAGCGGGCTGGGCGCAGGCCATTGCGATCCAACGTGGCCCCGATGGTTTTGCCGTCGCAGAAAACCACCATCGCCGGGCCATCCCAAGGCTCCTGCAGGCCGCCGAAGAACTCGTAGAAATCCACCACTTCCGGGTGATTCTGCAGTTCTGGCTGGTTGCGATAGGCTTCCGGGATCAGCACCATCATCGCCTGCTGAGTGGAGTAGCCCGACTGAATCAACAGCTCAAACACAGCGTCCAGACCTGCTGAGTCGCTGGTGCCCGGGTCAATAATCGGCTTCAGATCCTCGACCGCTGTACCCCAGCGGGGATGGGAAAGGGTTTGTTCGCGGGCGGCCATCCAGTTGACATTGCCCAGGTAGGTGTTGATCTCGCCGTTGTGGCAGAGGTAGCGGAAAGGCTGAGCCAGCGACCAACGCGGCAGGGTATTGGTGCTGAAGCGGCGGTGGTAGGTGGCGTAGGTGGTGGTGTAGAGGGGGTTTTGCAGATCTCGATAAAACTGGCCCAGAACCGACGATTGCACCATGCCTTTGTAAACGACAACCCGGCAGGACAAAGAGGCAAAATACAGAGCATAAAAGCCAAACCGAGCCTCTACCCGCCGCCGAATGCGCCGCCGCAACAGATAGAGCTGCTGCTCTAGCTCGTCTCCTTCCAGCGTGGGATGGGTGAGGAGCATCTGCCAAATGGAGGGCATGGTCTGCCGCGCCATCGGCCCCAGGCAATTGGGATTGACCGGTACCTGCCGCCAAACCACCCGCTGCCAGTCGGTGGTGGTCAAGTACTCATCGATCACCTGCTGCACCGCCTGACACTCAGCAGGATCCTGAGGCAAAAAGACCATCCCCACCGCGCTGTGAGTGGGATCCCAAGCTCGAATTTCTTCCCTCTCTGCCTGCAACAGCGACCAGGGGATTGCCGTTGCAATGCCCGCCCCATCACCGCTCTGGCCGTCGCCGCCACAGCCACCCCGATGTTCCATACAGGTGAGGGCCTGAAGGGTTTTCTGCAAGAGGTCGTGGCTGGCTCTCCCCTGCTGATTCACCAAAAAGCCGACCCCGCAAGCATCCCGCTCTTGAAAGTGCCAGTTTTCCTGCAGGATAGGGGCCGAGACCTGAGAGGGATGGGGATTCATAGGAGTAAAAACAGTTTGGAATAAATCACGCTTTCAGAGGTGGAAAACCAGCATATCGCACTCCAATCCGACAGGAAAAGGGGGGCAGTCTCAAGTCACGGCTGGCTCTTGCCAACAGGGCAACCGTTGGGGCAATCGGCTCAGCGAAGTAAAGACAAAAAAGCTCGCCATGAACAGATTTTTCGAGTTTCTTCTGCAGCTTTCCCCGACGGACTGCGGACGATCTGAGAAAGCTAGGGCGAATGCGCCAGCTCACACCGGCTCCGCTCGCTGGCAACTGGCCCTGTGGAGAACTGCGGTAGGGAGACAGCCGTAGGGTATGTCCAGGAAGAGGGCAACCCCACAGATGTACAACAGATGTACAAAGTCAGGCGTGCAACGGTCTATCGCTGGCTGAACCTAGAAGACCTCAGGCCGACAAAAGTCAAGACCCAGAAGCCAAAGATAGACTTGGCCGCCCTGCAGCAAGACATAGGCCAGGATCCAGGAGCTCAATTGTAAGGATAGAGCTCAGAGATTCGGGTCGCGCCAGCGGGACGGAGCCCTTGCCCTATTGACTATACTGGTGGTGCTCTGGGAGCAATGATACTATTACCCTAGATTTTTCGTGTTTCTGAGTAAGCTCATGCTGACTTGCCCAAGCCGTCATTCTTTTAACTTAGATACGACAAGATCCATAATGGAAAGCAGCATTATCGATGCCAGGATTGCCACAGGCAATTTATACCTGAATCTACTCAAAAGATTGTCTCAGAAGTCAATATATCCCTAGTTAATAAACTTAAGCGACTTTCCATTGCTGCTATATCTTATGTAAATGAACTACCAGAACTCTGGACAAAATTATGTTAATCACAAATCAACTTATCCTTCCCAAATCATGGAGGTCTACCCGTCAAAAGAGGTACTTTGATCCTGCGATGCGACGAGCTATTGCCATTTGTGCTAGCAGGTTGGAGCTTGAAAGCAGGACGAGCTTCCCAAACTTGTTCAGAATGATTGTTCAGAATGACTGTGTCTCCACATGGGTTGGAGTCAGTGTTGCCGAGAAAAGCCATATCCTTGCTAGATTGAAGTCATGGGATCCCTGACTCTACCCGGTAGAACTGAACTTTATGACCGTCCCTCTGATTCACAGCCGTGACGTTCTAGAGAGCCGTCTCAAGGAGATTCCTGCTGAACCCGGCGTATATTTAATGCGAGATGCCACGGATCAGATCCTCTATGTAGGCAAGTCCAAGAAATTGCGCTCTCGCGTGCGATCTTATTTCCGCTTCACCGGCGACCTGTCCCCTCGCATTCAGCGCATGGTAGCTCAGGTTTGCGAGATCGAGTTTATCGTAACCGACAATGAAAGTGAAGCCCTAGCCCTAGAAGACAATCTGATTAAGACCCATCAGCCCCCTTATAATGTTCTCCTTAAGGACGATAAAAAGTATCCCTATTTGTGCATTACCTGGTCAGAGCCTTATCCCCAGCTTTACATCACCCGCCATCGTCGCCTTGATCGGAATCAAGATAAATATTACGGCCCCTACACGGATGTTGGTCTGTTGCGCCACACCCTTGGACTGGTCAAACGGATTTTTCCCTTGCGCCAACGGCCCAAACCTCTGTACAAAGATCGCACCTGTTTGAACTACGACATTGGGCGCTGCCCCGGAGTATGCCAAGGCTTGATCAGCCCAGAAGAGTATCGCAAGACGCTGACTCAAGTGGCCATGATCTTCCAAGGCCAGACAGATGAGCTGATCCGAGAGCTGCAGGAGAAGATGATCCAGGCCGCCGAACAGGAAAATTACGAGGCAGCCGCACGATATCGGGATCAAATTCGCGGTTTGGAACAATTGGGAGAATCCCAGAAGGTCTCTTTGCCTAACTCTACCGTCAGCCGTGATGCTCTGGCCTTGGCCATGAATGATTCACGAGCCTGCATTCAATTGTTTCAGGTGCGGGCAGGCAAGTTGGTGGGGCGGCTGGGGTTTGTGGCCGAAAACCGCGGTGACGACCCAGGCCTTATCTTGCAGCGGGCTTTACAAGAGCATTATCAATACTGCGATCCGGTGGAAATTCCCTCTGAGATTTTGACCCAGTATGAATTGCCCGATCACGATTTTCTGGAGTCTTGGCTGAGTCAGAAAAAAGGCCGCAAGGTCAGCCTTGTTGCCCCCCAACGGCAGAGCAAAGCCGAGCTGATCGAGTTGGTTGAGCGGAATGCCCAACTGGAGCTAACCCGCACTCAGCGCTTGGCGGATCGGGATGCCGCGGCCTTGGAGCGCTTGGCAGAAGTCTTGGATTTGCCGGATGTGCCCCGCCGTCTAGAAGCCTACGATATTTCCCACATCCAGGGATCCGATGCTGTGGCCAGTCAGGTGGTGTTTATCGATGGCCTGCCTGCCAAACAGCACTACCGCCGCTACAAGATTCGCAACCCTGAGGTGCGCCCCGGTCACTCCGATGATTTTGCCAGCCATGCAGAAGTGGCCCGGCGTCGCTTCAGCAAAATGACCCCTGAGGATCAGCCGGATTTGGTGCTCATCGACGGGGGCAAGGGGCAGTTGTCGGCAGTCATGGCCGTCTTGGCGGATTTGGGGCTGGATCACCTGCCGGTGATTGCCTTGGCCAAACGAGAAGAAGAGATCTTTCTGCCGGGGGATCCTGTGCCCTTGCGGTTGCCGGCCCAAGATCCGGCTCGCTTGTTGTTGCAACGCCTGCGAGATGAAGCCCACCGATTTGCTCTCGCCTTTCATCGCCAGCAACGGAAAGCGCGTCAACATGCCTCTACGCTGGACGAGATCCCCGGCCTGGGCAAGTATCGGCAAAAGCTGCTGATGGAAGAATTTCGGTCGATTGCCCGCATTCAGGTGGCTTCAGAAGACCAGTTGGCCCAAGTGCCCGGCATTGGCCCGAAGATTGCCCGGCAGATTTACCGCTACTTTCACCCGGAAACTCAGGCGGGATCCCCGGAGACTGCAGGGGTGGAGTAGTTGAGAATCCGCGCAGGGATCCCTGCCCTACCGGCAGCCCACGGGGTAACATCCACAGAAACCTGAGCGCCCTTCCTCGCCCGTGATTTTACGGGGTTAGGGGGGAACTTGTAGTGCGGGAAACATCGCTTAAGGCAGAAATGATACATAATCCCAAGGACAGGTGTTCTCAGTGCCCTGGTACTGCTTGCCAATAGGGGATCCTGATGCTGGCCGAACTTGATGTGCTCCTGGAAAATGCCCCCATTGGGATCTTTCGTGTGGATCTGCAGGGACGATACCGGTTTGCAAATGCCAAGCTTGCCGAGATATACGGCTATACTTCCTCTGCCCATTTGATGCGCCATCTGTCGGATTTTGGCCATCATCTCTATGCTGACGCTGCCGGTCGTCGCCAGTTTTTCCAGGATCTGCTTGCAGGCAAAGTCGGCGATGGGAGAGTGGCCCAAGAGTTTTTGATCCACAGTCGCAAGGGCTTGGACTTGTGGGTGCGAGAACAAATTCAAGTTGTCCGCAATCCGGCAGGGGATCCCCTCTGTTTTGAGGGGTATGTGGAAGATATCACGGCACAGAAGCGGGCTGAACAAGCGCTTGCAGAGAGCCAGCTCCGCTACGAAAGGCTGGTTTGCGCTATTCCACAAGCCTTGATGATTTTTAGCCGAGAAGGCCAATGCCTAGAGCTGATTTCTTCCCCGGAGAATACTTATTTTGCTTCACTCTCAGCAGAGCATATTCAGGGAAAAGCAGTGGGAGAGCTGTTCGGCCCTGAGGTTGGCGATCAACTGCAGAGGCTGATTGACCGTTGCTTGAGCAGCGGATCCCGGCAAACTCTGGAGTTTCCCCTAACCAACTCAGCAGGGGAGCTCCGTCACCAGGAAGTTTGCGTGGTTCCCCACGGAGCAGATTGCGTGCTTGGCTGCATTCAAGATATCACCGAGCGCAAGCGGCTAGAGCTGGCTTTGTTGGAGATTCAACAGCGATTCTGGGGTATTGTAGAGTCCTGCAATTTGGGCATTTCTCTGCTGCCTCTTGAGCCAGAATCCAAGCCACATGGCATGAACTCAGCCCTCAAGGATATAACAGGATATTCTGCAGAGGAACTGAAAGCTTTGCCTCTGGAGGCCTATATCCCAGATTTGGCTGATGTTGAAACCCTAAAAAACCTCTGGCAGGAGATGATCGAGGGTCGGCGCAGTCATTATGAATTGGAACATCGCTACACCCGAAAGAATGGCCAAATCATCTGGACAAAGTCCCAGGTTTATGTTGTTAGAGATGAAGAACAAAAGCCTCTATTTGCCGTTCACTTCCTGGATGATATCAGCGAGCACCGATCTGTCAAATTCGCCCTTGAGAAAATCCAAAACCAGCTACAAGGGATCTTCAACTCCTGTAGCCAAGGGATTGCTCTGATGAGCCTGGATCCTGATCCCCGGTATCTCAGACTCAACCCGGCAATGGCAGAGATTACAGGGTACAGCGAGGAAGATTGGTCGGCTCTGAAAGCGGAAGATTACACTCCCTATCCCGAAGACCGAGAACGGGGCGAGATACTCTGGAATGAACTGCTTTCCGGGTACACCAACAACTATGAATATGAAAAGGTGATTTGCCGTAAAGATGGCAGAGAGATCTGGGTTCGCATGCAACTGTCTGTAGTGCGAAACGCTCAAAACGAGCCTCTGTTTGCCATTCAATTTCTAGAAGATATTTCCGAGCGAAAAAGGGCCGAAACTCACCTGCGAGAAAGTTTGGCCGATCTGGCCCGCAGCGAAGCACGTTACCGCGCTCTTTACGAAGCGATCCCAGATATGCTTTTGCAAGTGGATCGGCAAGGGCTAGTCTTGTCCTATAAGCCCCCCAGAGGATTTGCATCCGCCTATCCCGATGACCGCTATCTCAACCAATACATTCAAGATCTGTTTCCAGAGCATTGGAAAACCTACTTTGCCCCTTTGCTAGAGAAAGCCTTTCAAACGGGAGAAATTCAGGTTATTGAATATCCGCTTCCCAAAACTTCTCAAGACGCGGCGGAAGCATTGCCGGAATATCGCGAGGCCCGTCTGTTGCCCTTTGGGCCGGATGAGGCCATTGTTTTGGTGCGCGATATCACCCTGCGCAAGCGTCTGGAGCTGGCCCAGCAAACACGAGAAGCTGAATTAACAGCCCTGGTGCAACAGCGAACCCAGCAACTGGAACGCAGTCTGCAGTTTGAATCGATTCTGCGCCGCCTCATCCATCAGATACGGGCAACTCTGGACGAAAGGCAGATCTTGCAGACAGTTGTGAACGAGCTGGGGAAATTTTTGGGCGTTCTTTTTTGCAATGTCGGCCTTTACGATAGCCGCCGAACCTACTCCCTGATCAGCTATGAATACACGACGCTTTCGACCTCTGGGGTCGGGGCTCGGGTTTGGATGAAAGATTTTCCCCTCTTCTACGAACAGCTATGGCGAGGCTGGTGCTTTCAACTGTGCGCTCGGGATCGCCAACGGGATCCCAACACTCTGCCCCCCTATCTGACCAAGCTGGCCTGCCCCATTGCGGACGATCAGGGCATTCTTGGGGATCTGTGGCTGGCTCGGCCTCCTGAGGAGAGCATGCCTCTAACCCCCAAAACCCTGAACTTTGCTGAATTTACTGAGCTTTAGGCGGTTTGGCAAAAGTCATTGAGAGGGATATAGTAGACCAAGTTTCCCCCTGATCCTTGAGTCCACCGCAACGGTTGCCGGGAAGTGAAGGGGGAAAGCGCTCGGGGGGTATTCCTCAGGGCTTTGCGGGATACCGCCTTCCTGTTTGGACTCCGTCCCGCTGACGCGAACAGAGATAGGCAGGATGCGATCGCTTCTTTCCTGAACCATGTTCAGGAGAGTTCAGCGTGAATGTATCAGTTTTAGCGATTGGGAAATCGATTTGGCCCAGCAAATGGCGGCCCAGTGCGCGATTGCCCTGCGACAGGCCAGGCTCTACCTCAGCAGCCAGGCTCAGGTGACGGAATTGAAAAAACTCAGCCAAATTAGGGATAACTTCCTGGCCGCCGTCTCCCATGAGCTGCGCACTCCCCTTACCAGCATTAGCCTCTCGGTTCACCTGCTGAAACTGAGCCATCAAGTTTCTCCTCTCACCCCCAAGCAAATCCAGTATCTTGAGGTTCTGGAGCAGGCGTGCGAGCGAGAGATCTCCCTAATTAACGATCTTCTGGATCTACAAAATTTGTCGGGCAATACGCTCAAGCTGCCCTCTGAGCAGGTTAACCTGCCTCTCCTTTTGGCACCTCTTATCAATCGGTTCCAAGACCGGATGCGCAAGCGGCAGCAAACCCTAGAAGTTCACTGGGATCCCCACTTGCCCTATTTGCACACCCATCCTCGCCTGTTGGAACGCTTGGTCTGTGAGCTTTTGACCAATGCCCACAAATTCACGCCCGCCGGCGAACACATTGTCCTAGAGGCTGTTGCTTTAGGTTCCGACCGCTGGGAGCTGCGCTTGACCAACACGGGCACCACCATTCCCCTCGAAGAACAAGAACGCATTTTCGAGCAGTTTTATCGCATCCCCCACTCGGATCCCTGGCAGCAGGGGGGAACAGGCTTGGGATTGGCTCTGGCCCAAGCCATGGCCAACCACTTGGGCGGCTCTTTGCAGGTGGAAAGCACTGCCCACCAAACCACGTTTATTCTTCGCTTGCCCGCAGCAGAATCTTGTTGACGATTCGGTTTGGGCCACTTATGGTGAGATTTACCATATGGGGGGCAGGGTGAAGGTAGCGCTGTTGCAACTGAACTACATCGTCGGCGATCTGAGCGGAAATGCCGAGCGCATCCGTTCGGCAGTCGAGGCAGTGGCGGCGGCGGGAGCAGAGTTGGCCATCACCTCGGAGCTGGCGTTGCTGGGGTATCCACCTCGCGATTTGTTGCTCTACCCGGCCCTGATCGAGAGAGCGAACCAAGTTTTGCAGCACTTGGCCAGTCGGCTACAGGCCAGCATTCCGGTGGTCGTGGGATCCGTGCAGCCCAATCCTCTGCCTGAGGGTCGGCCCCTTTACAATGCTGCTGCCTGGCTGGAGGGAGGCCAGATCCGTCATTGGTTCCAGAAGTCGCTCTTGCCCACCTACGATGTCTTCGACGAAGATCGCTATTTTGAGCCGGGATCCCAGCCCCAACCCATCGAGTACCGTGGCCGCCGCCTGGGCTTTACCATTTGTGAAGACATTTGGAACGACCGCGACTTTTGGCAGCACCGCCGCTACCACTGGGATCCGGTGGAACAGATGGCCCGCTGCGGTGCCGACCTGCTGATTAACCTCTCGGCTTCCCCCTTCAGCCTAGGCAAACAGAAGTTGCGGGTGGAGATGCTGGGATCCCTAGCCCGCAAGCACGCCCTGCCCATTCTCTATGTCAATCAGGTGGGGGGCAATGATGATTTGATCTTCGATGGGGCCAGTTGCGCCCTGGATCGCCGGGGTCGGGTTGTGGCCCAAGCCGCTGCCTTTCAGCCGGATCACCTCATCCTGGATGTGGACGAGTTGACCCAGTCTCCCAACCCAGACCAGAGCCCACCGACCGCGGGATCCCGCTGGCCGACCGAACCAGAAGCCGAGCTGTACGAAGCCTTGGTTTTGGGCACCCGCGATTACGTCAGCAAATGTGGCTTTCGCGAGGTGCTATTGGGCCTGTCGGGGGGGATCGATTCTGCCGTAACTGCTGTGATCGCCGCCGATGCCTTGGGGCCGGAGCGGGTGCTGGGGGTGCTCATGCCCTCTCCCTATTCCAGCCCTGGCAGCCTGACCGACGCCTACCAACTGGCGCAAAACCTGGGGATCCCGACCCTGAAGCTGCCGATTCAGTCCATCATGGAGAGCTACCACCAGCTTTTGGCAGAGCCCTTTGCCGGCCTCCCCCCAGACATCACGGAAGAAAACCTGCAATCTCGCATTCGCGGCACCCTCCTCATGGCCCTTTCCAACAAGTTCGGGCGGCTGCTGCTGACCACAGGCAACAAATCAGAGCTAGCAGTGGGCTACTGCACCATTTACGGGGATATGTCCGGCGGCCTGGCGGTGATTTCCGATGTGCCCAAGACCTGGGTGTACCGCTTGGCTCGCTGGATCAACCGACAGCAGGAGCGGATCCCGCTTGCTACTCTGACCAAGCCCCCCTCAGCGGAATTGCGACCCGGCCAACAAGATAGCGACAGCCTGCCCCCCTACGATTTGCTGGACAAGATCCTGCAGCGGCACATCGAGCAGCATCAATCCGGCCCCGAGTTGGTGGCTCAAGGGTTCGATCCCGACATCGTGCAGCAGGTGCTGCGGCTGGTTCAAAATGCCGAGTTCAAGCGACACCAAGCTCCCCCTGGGCTACGCATTACCGATCGCGCCTTCGGCACCGGCTGGCGGATGCCAATCGCCAAGCGTCAAGAAGGGATCAGTTGAAACCCTCATCTCAATTCAAACCAGGACACCGCACCCACACCTAAAACATTAGAATGCACGGGGCCAGAAGGCTTTTCAAGGACTCCGTCCCGCTGGCGCGACCAGTAGCCCAAGCGTCTCACCCTAACCTGGAATAACTGTAGTTGCCATTTAGGAACTGCTGCAGCCAGCACAGGTATATTTCCTGCTCAGTCAAAGACAACAAAGGGCCTGCAGACCGGCAGACCCCAGGAAAAATCTAAAGAATAAAGAGTGGCAAGCTGATCCCTCTCAGATCAGGCCCAGCCAGGAAGCAACGCCTTGGCCCGTCACCGCTTCGATGACAATGGCCAACACAAAGCCAATCATGGCAGCCCGACCGTTGAGGCGCTCGGCATACTCGTTAAAGCCAAACTTGGGCTCAGACAAATTGGGATTAGACATGAGAACCTCCAGGGTAAATGGGAACGACGGGGAGTGGGATCCGTAAAGAACGAAAACGAGAACGGCACTTGACCTTCAGTATAGTTTGCATTTCTTCATGATCGCAAGCAAGGTGGTCACCCGCTGCCGATGGCGGCGATGATCTGCCGCGCCAGGGGAATGGCCGCCTCATAGGCTTTGCCCTGATGCAGGTGCAGCACCAGCGTCCAGTTGGGATCCGGCAGGGGCCAAAAGGCCAGCAACCAGGCTTGAAAATCTTCTGCCCAGAGAATTGGTCGTCCTCGTCGTTGAGGATTGAGGATGGTGCCAGACTTGGCTGCCACTGGGATCCCTTCTGGGGCAATGCCGCGACAGGTGCCCGCTGTTGCCGCCAGGCTCATGCCAGCATGGAGAGCCTCCCAAATCCAAGCCGGTAAAGAGAAAGCGGGCAGAGAGACCTCGCCAGAAAGGGGTACACCTCGGCGGGCAATCACGCCCCCATAAACCAACAGCTCCCAGGGATCTACCGGCCCAGCCAGACCGGTCGCCAAGAGCGGAGCCGGAGTTGTATTCTGCACACTCCCTAGGCCGAAGCGCCGCAGCCACTCCACCAGGGTATCGGCCCCCAGCTCCCAGCCCAACTGGTAAAAATGCACGTTGCAAGAGTGGGCCAGGGCCTGGCGCAAGTTCAAAGCCCCATGGCCGCGGGGATCCCAGCAGGGTAGGCGGCCCAACCCCAGTTGCGGCGGCGGATCCCACCAACCCGGACAGTGGATCAAGCGCTCCCCAGAGCTGATCCCGGTCTGCAGAGCAGCGGCGGCAACGGCGCATTTGACTGTTGAGCCAGGGCTGGCCCTGATTCTGGAAGCCTGCTCCGGCTGCCAAACCCTTGTTAAACGACCGGTGTTCAGGTTGAGGACGGCGGCAAAATCGCGCGGATGGGGCAGCCCTGCAGATTTCCCCTGCAAGCCCCAGGTCAAAGCAGAACCCAACAGCCAGGCTCCACAGGTGCGACGGTTCATCTGCTGTTGGCCCCGAAAACCCAGCCAGACAAAAGCGGATCCCTGTTACAAAAATTCGGAAATCGCAGCCTTCTCACGGACTAGGGTAATCTGAGTTCAGGTCAATGGAGATAACCCTCATGGCAATTCAGCGTGGTGCCAAAGTCCGTGTGCTGCGGAAAGAATCCTACTGGTACCGGGATGTGGGAACGGTTGCAGCGGTGGATACCAGCGGCATTCTCTACCCGGTGATCGTCCGCTTTGACAAGATCAACTACTACAACATCAACACCAACAACTTCCGCGAAGATGAGCTGGAAGTGTTGGAAGCTCCCAAGGCCAAGGCCAAAGCCGCTCCGGCCAGCTAAGCCAAAGTTCTGATGCCGGGGACTGTGTTCTTGAGCAAGTCGTTCTGTGCCTGAACTGCCGGAAGTTGAAACAGTTCGGCAAGATTTGCAACGCCTCACCTTGGGGCCGCGGATACTTGCGGTGGAGGTGCTCCTGGCCCGCACCATTGCCTACCCTGCAGGGGAGATGTTTGGGCGGAGCTTGATTGGCACCCGTTTTACCCAGTGGCAGCGGCGAGGAAAGTATCTCCTGGGATCCCTGGATTCGAGAGCTGTTCTGGGCGTGCATCTGCGCATGACCGGGCAGTTGCTCTGGGTGCAGGGATCCACCCCTTTATCAGCTCACACTCGTGTTCGTTTGGCCTTCGAGGAAGGGTGGGACTTGCGCTTTGTGGATCAGCGCACCTTTGGCCAGATGTGGCTGGTGCCCGCCGGTGTTGAGCTGGAGGCGGTGATCCCCACCCTGCAGACTTTGGGGCCGGAGCCCTTTTCGCCAGCTTTTTCTGAGGCCTATTTCCAGGCTGCCCTGCAGAAGAGCCGCCGTCTTATTAAAACCGCGCTGCTGGATCAATCGCTGGTAGCCGGGGTGGGCAACATTTACGCCGACGAAGCCCTGTTTCTGAGCGGCATTCACCCTTTGACGCCAGCAGTTCAGCTTTCGGATGTGGCCAAGGCACGCCTGCGAGAAGCTTTGATCGAGGTGTTACGGGCCGGGCTGGAGCAGCGGGGCACCACCTTGCGGGATTACCGGGATCTGCGTGGGCTCAACGGCAACTATCAAGGGCAAGCGTGGGTGTACGGTCGGGAAGGGGATCCCTGTCGCCTCTGTGGCACCCCAATTCAGCGGATGAAGCTGGCAGGTCGGTCGGCTCACTTTTGCCCCCACTGCCAGCCGCAACAGAGCTAGTGGCGCTCCTCAAGATATGGGGGATCCCTGGGGAAATGGGCCAGAGCGGCTACCATCAGCAGTAGGAGGGGATCCGGTGAAAAGAATGGCATGGCTCCGGTTCACAAAGCTCTGGGGTGGGGCGAGTTTGCTCGGCTGGGTGGTCTTCCCAGGGGCTTCGGCCTTTGCCCAACTGGAGTTGGATGCCCAACTGGGCCGCTCCCAAATTGTTTTTCCCAGCAAAGATTGCCCCGCCTGCAACCTAACGGGGGCAGAACTGCCGGGAGCTGACCTCAGTGGGGCCAACCTGAAAGAAGCGATCCTCAGACAGGCCAATCTCCAAGCTGCCGACCTCTCCCAAGCAATCCTCAATCTAGCCGATTTGAGAGGGGCCAATCTGAGTGGCTCAGCTCAGGCAGGGGCTTTCTTGTGGGAAGCCGATCTGGCGCAGGCCAACCTGCAGCAGACAGATCTGACGGGTGCCAATCTGCAGGTGGCCAACTTAAGCGGGGCCGACTTGCGTCGAGCCATCCTCACCGGCGCCGACCTCACAGGGGCCAAGTTACACAATGCCGATCTGCGGGGGGCCGACCTGCGAGGCGCTTTTCTGGAGGGGGCGGATCTGACCGGCGCCCTGTACAATGCCCAAACCCGGCTGGATCCCACCTTTGACCCCCAGGCCCGCGGCATGGTCTTGGTGAAGCCATAACCCCCCTCTCCCCAAGGGAGAGGGGCTGGGGGTGAGGGCGCTTTATTTGGGATCCCCCCTTGGGCAGATTAAAACCAGCACCCCCTCGGCTGGGATCCCCTGCCATGACTTCCCCTGTCCGCGTTCTCATTGCCGACGATCATCCCCTCTTTCGGTTGGGGCTAAAGTTTGCCCTGCAGGCGCAAGGATTTGAGGTGGTGGCGGAGGCGGAGACGGGATCCCAGGCCGTTCAGTACTGCCGCAGTTGCCCCATCGACGTGGCCATTTTGGATGTGCGCATGCCGGATGGGGATGGGATCGCCGCTTGCCAGCAAATCACCGAGCTGGGCCTGCCGGTGGTGGTGGTGTTGATGACCACCTTTCAGGAGCCTGCCCTGATCGAGGCAGCTCGCCGTGCTGGGGCCAAAGGCTACCTTTCCAAAGAGACCGACCCGGCGGAATTGGCCCGCGTCATCCGTCAGATTTTGTCCAACCCCGAACGAGACTGGCTGCCTGCCCGACAGGAGCTGCCCAAGCTCACCCCCC